>Ga0247821_10000590_pt1 | contig 20156 bp, 22 predicted proteins | sample 13C_Glycerol_Day_FD_192481 | JGI IMG/M metagenome (GOLD analysis project Ga0247821, IMG submission 192481) | Soil microbial communities from agricultural site in Penn Yan, New York, United States - 13C_Glycerol_Day14 | ecosystem: Environmental > Terrestrial > Soil > Agricultural land | place... | reverse complement strand
CGGCGACTCCGCCGTCGAGGAGGCCACCTTCCTGACCAAGTTCGCGAAGAAGGTGCACCTGGTGCACCGCCGCGACGAGCTGCGGGCCTCGAAGATCATGGCCGACCGGGCGTACGCCAACGACAAGATCGAGTTCCACTGGAACTCGGCCGTCGACACGATCCACGGCGAGGACAAGCTGACGCACCTGACGCTGAAGGACACCGTCACCGGCGAGACCCGCGAGCTGCCGGCCACCGGCCTGTTCATCGCGATCGGCCACGACCCGCGCTCGGAGCTGGTGAAGGGCCAGGTCGACCTGGACGCGGAGGGCTACGTGCTGGTCAAGCCGAACAGCACCGAGACCAACCTGCCGGGCGTGTTCGCCGCGGGTGACCTCGTGGACCACACCTACCGGCAGGCGATCACCGCGGCCGGCACCGGTTGTGCGGCCGCCCTGGACGCCGAGCGCTTCCTGGCCACCCTCGAGGACGCGGCCACCGCGGCCGCCGCCGCGGCCACCCAGCCCGTCTCTGTCTGACCTGAACCTCACACCTCACTGAAGGAGATACGCCCGTGGGCGAGAAGATGAACGCTGTCACCGACGCCGAGTTCGACCAGACGGTGCTGAAGAGCGACAAGCCGGTCCTGGTCGATTTCTGGGCCGAGTGGTGTGGCCCGTGCCGCCAGGTGTCCCCCATCCTGGAAGAGCTGAACCAGGACCACGGCGACAAGATCACGTTCCTGAAGATGAACGTCGACGAGAACCCGGTCACCCCGAGCAACTACCGCGTTACCGGTATCCCTACGATCAACGTCTACGTGAACGGTGAGCTGGCCAAGTCCATCGTCGGCGCCAAGCCGAAGGCGGCGCTGCTCAAGGAGCTGGCCGACTTCACTGGCTGAGAAGCAGGACAACCCCGTCCGCCACGGTAAGAGGAGCCAGTTGATGGAAGCCCCCCACGGCGTGTACAGGATCGGCGACAGCGGTGAGGCGGTCGCCGAGATCGTCGGCAAGCTGCAGCGGCTCGGGCTGCTGACCGGCGGTCACGACGTCTACGACGAAGCGACCGCGCACGCCGTCCGGGGCTTCCAGCAGCAACGCGGGCTGATGATCGACGGTGTCGTCGGCCCGCAGACCTACCGGGCGATCGACGACGCGCGCTGGCGGCTGGGCGACCGGCTGCTGACCTACGTGCCGTCGCATCCGCTGAGCGGTGACGACGTCCTGAGCCTGCAGGCCAAGCTGCAGGAGCTCGGGTTCGCGGTCGCCCGGATCGACGGGATCTTCGCCGCGGACACCCAGCGCGCGGTGACCGAGTTCCAGCGCAACATGGGCCTGCCGGCCGACGGCACCTGCGGCCCGTCGACGTTCAAGGCCCTCGAGCGCATCCGCCCGATGGCGACCGGCGGCCGCCCGGATGCGTTGCGCGCCCGTGAGGCTGTCCGCGCCGCCGGACCGCGACTGTCCGGCAAGACCGTGGTGATCGATCCGGGCCACGGCGGTTTCGACTACGGCTGGGAGGGCTTCGGCCTGCGCGAGTCCGACATCGCGTACGACCTGGCCGCCCGGATCGAGGGCCGTCTCGGCGCCACCGGCGTCCGGGCGTACCTGTCCCGCGGCCGCGACCAGGGGCCGGACGAGCTGGCCCGAGCCGCGTTCGCGAACGAGACGGACGCGAACCTGTGTGTCTCGCTGCACACCGACGGGTCGATGAACCCGCAGGCGCAGGGCGTCGCGACGTACTACTACGGCAACGACCTGCACGGCGCCTCGTCGAGCGTCGGCGAGCAGTTCGCCGGCCTGGTGCAGCGCGAGATCGTCGCCCGGACCGACCTGCTGAACGCCCGGACGCACGCCAAGACGTGGGACCTGCTGCGGCGGACCAAGATGCCCGCGGTGCGGCTGGAGATCGGCTACGTGACGAACCCGCACGACTCCGCCCGGCTGGCCGACCCGGCGTTCCGCGACGTGATCGCCGAGGCGATCGTGGTCGCGATCCAGCGGGTGTACCTGCCGCCGGAGCAGGACGCCGCCACCGGCATGCTCCGCTTCGGGCAACTCACCGTCTGAGTAGTCAGCGAGTAACAGCGCGCCTACCCTGGGTTGTGACATTCCAACCTGGGGGTGGCAATGATCCGCTGGCTCAGCTGTCTCGGTCTGTTGGCAGTTCTCCTCACTCCGGCTTCGGCGTCACCGGCCGAAGCCGCTGAGGCCGGCCGCCTGGTCGCGATCACCGATCAGGACTACGACAACCTCCCGGCCGCCCGCATCCGGCTGATGGATCCGGCGGTGGCGGATTGGAACACCGGCGCCGCGCAGAAGTGGACCTGGTCGCCCACCACCGCCAACGGCTTCTCCGGCCTCACCGGCGCCTGGGGCCTGCCGTCCGACGTGAAACTGCGGATGAAAGGCGGGGCGTACGTCGCGCTGGTCACGGACTCCCGCGGTCTCGCCGGCCTGATCAGCTACCCGGCCGGTCAGAAGCTGTGGGCGACCAACGTTGGATCGGCCAACAACCCGCACAGCATCGAGCTGCTGCCCGACGGCAACGTGGTCGTGGCCGCGAGTACCGGCGGATTCGTGCGTATCTACACGGCGTCCCAGGGCACGTCGTCGTACGTCACCTATCCGCTGCCGGATGCGCATGGCGTGCAGTGGGATCCGGCCCGGCAACTGCTGTGGGTCCTCGGCGGAAGCAAGCTCGCCGGCCTGAAGATCACGGGTACGCCGGCCAAGCCGGTGATCAGCGACGGCCCCGTGATCACGCTGCCGACCGGCGGCGGCCACGATCTGACGCCGGTGCTGGAGAACCACGATCTGCTGTGGGTCTCGACCGGCTCGAAGGTGTACCAGGTCAGCAAGTCCGCGGCCGCGGTCGTCGCGACGTTCGACCAAGCCGGCATCAAGAGCGTCAGCAGCATGCCGAACGCACAGCAGGTCCGGACCTCCCCCAAGGCCGGCTGCCGTACGACGTGGTGCACCGACACCGTGAACTTCGCCGTACCCGCGGCGACGCGGACCTTGTCCGGAGCCGAGATCTACAAGGCCCGCGTCTGGAGCTCGCGCTACGAGTGATCCTCGAGCTTGATCTTCGGGAGGATCCGGTCGAGCCCGCTCGGCAGCCACCAGGCGCGGTTGCCGAGCAGGCGCAGGACCGCGGGGACGATGACGCAGCGAATCAGCACGGCGTCGAGCAGCACCGCGGTGGCCAGGCCGAGACCGAACTGCTTGAGCATCCGGTCCGGGCTGAGCAGGAACGCGCCGAACACCACGATCATGATCGCGGCCGCCGCGGTGATCACGCTGCCGGTCGTCGCCAGGCCTTCGCGGACCGCCACCCGGGCGTCGCCGGTCCGCCGCCACTCCTCGTGGATCCGGGAGACCAGGAACACCTCGTAGTCCATCGACAGCCCGAACACGATCGCGAAGATCATCACCGGGACGAACGCCTCGATCGGCCCGGCCTGCGCACCGAACCAGCCTTGCTGGAACACCAGCGTGATGGCACCGAGCGAGGCGCCGATGCTCAGCAGGTTGAGGACGGCGGCCTTCAGCGGGATCAGCACCGAGCGGAACACCGCCATCAGCAGCAACGCCGACAACCCGACGACGACCAGCACGAAGATCGGCAGCCGCTTGCTCACCGCCGCCGCGAAGTCGTCCGCGGCCGCCGTCGACCCGCCGATCAGGTACGTCGCTCCGGTCCGCCCCTCCAGCGCCGGCAGCGTGTCGTCCCGCAACCGCTCGACGAGGTCGCTCGTCGCCGCGTCCTGCGGAGCCGACTTCGGGAACGCCAACACGGTCGCGATCTTGCCGTCCGGCGTCAGTTGCGGCGGTGTCACCGCGGCGACCCCAGGATCGGCGGCCAGCGTCTGGCCCAGCGCCTGCGCCGCGGCCGAGTCGCCGTCCGAGACCACGACGAGCGGACCGTTGAAGCCGGGCCCGAACCCGTCCGCCAGCAGGTCGTACGCCTTCCGGCTCGTCTTGGCCGGATCGTCCGTGCCCGCATCCGCGAACCCGAGCCGCATCCCGAGCGCGGGCAGCGACAGTGCCACCAACGCGACGATGCCGAGCACCAACGGCACCCACGGCCCGCGCTGCACCATCCCGGCCAACCGCCGCCACCCGTCGCCCGGCGTACGCCGCTGCTTCGCGGCATGCTTGCGGACGCTCCGCTCGATCCGCTTCCCGAACAGTGTCAGCAACGACGGCAGCAAAGTCACCGCCGCGAGCATCGTCATCAGGACGGTCAACGTGACACCGAGCGCGACGCCCTGCAGCGAGCCGAGTCCCAGCGCCAGCAGGCCGAGCAACGCGATCACCACCGTGCAGCCGGCGAACATCACCGAACGGCCCGCAGTGTCCAGAGCGACGGCCTTCGGGTCGGCCGTTCCCTTCAACAGCTCGTGCCGATAGCGCGAGAAGATCAGCAACGCGTAGTCGATGCCGACGCCGAGCCCGACCAGCATCATCACCGGCGTCGTGTACTCCGGCACGGTGAAGAAGTGCGAGGCGAGCATCAGCAACGCGACCGTGCTGCCGACCGCGAACACAGCGGTCAGCAGCGGAAGTGTTGCCGCCAGCAACGACCCGAACAGGAACACGAGGATCACCAGCGCGGCCAGGATACCCGCGCCCTCGGACGCGCCGCCCGAACTCTCGGCGGCGTTCCGGGCCAGATCGCCGCCCGCCTCGACCTGGAATCCCGGCCGGGCGAAGTCCTGCGCACGGTGGATGATCGTCCGGACGTCCTCCACCGGCATGTCCGCGGCGGCGACGTCCAGCCCGACCGTCGCGTAAGCCGTACGTCGATCTGTCGACATTGCGCCCGGTGCCGTGAACGGATCGGCGACCGAGGCGACGTGCGGGAGGTCGCGGACCGCGGCCAGCATCGACGCGACCCTGGGCTTCTCCGCCGCGAGACCGCCCTCGGCCCGGAACACGAGTTGCACGCTCGCGGTGTCGCCCTGGGGCTGGTGCGCCGCGAAGATGTCCGTCACCCGCTGGGAGTCGGTCCCCGGTAAGGAGTTGTCGTTCTTGTAGTTCGCGCCGACCACGGTCGACGCGACGGTGACCGCGGCCAGCGCGAGCACCCAGAGCACGAGTGCCAGGCCGGCGTGCCGCATGGCCCAGCCGGAAACCCGGTGCAGCACACCGGGCCGGGTTGCTGGTCGGATCGGGGTGTCCACACTCATCGCAGGTCCCTAATAAGTAGATCGGCTACATGTTGCCTCTCGACATTAACAGACCCATGAGTAGACTGGCTACATGAAGGCGGATGCGCTGCGTGGACACCTCGACCCGATGATCCTGGCGGTCGTCGAGCACGAACCGCTGCACGGCTACGCGATCATGGAGGCGTTGCTCGAGCGCAGCGGCGGCGAGCTCGACCTGCCGACCGGCACGCTCTACCCGGCGCTGCGCCGCCTGGAGCGGGCCGGCTATCTGGCCAGCGAGTGGAGCACGGTCGGCGGCCGCAAACGGCGGACGTACCAGCTCACCAGTGCGGGTGCGAAGATGCTTGCCGCCGGCAAGCAGGAGTGGGTGACCTTCCGGGCGGTGGTGGAAGGGGTGCTACGCCCAAGCGAGGCGTAGGCCGCGCGTGGCCTGCTGGGCGACCAGAAGCAGCGGCAGCACGACGAAGCCGCAGACCACGCCGAGGCCGAGCAGGCCGTTCGGATGCGGGCTGGTCAGCGCCATCAGGAGGCTGATCGCGCCGATCGCCGCCGCGTTCGCGAGCGTGAAGACCGTCGTCACGCCGGCCAGGTGGTCCCGGACCAGCGGATACCGCAGGCCGATGCCGGCGGCAACGACCGCGAGGACCGCGCCGACGATGGCGATCGTGCCGACGTCGCGGACCAGCGCCTGCAGCAGGTCGTTCAGCGGGTTGGGGTCGTCCGGTCCGCTGTTCCAGCTCCAGGCGCCTTCCCGCCACACGATGGGCTGGATGATCAGCGCCGCGAACAGCAGCACCGCCGTACGCCGGCTCTGACTGACGGCAAGATCCGCGCGATAACCCGGCGCGACCTCCTCGACGGTCCCGAAGTCGGCCACCGCGTGCTTCTCCGCGGCGCGCCTGTCCATACCGTCCGCCTCGAAGGCCTCGGCGGCGTCGGTCAGGTGGTCCCGCGCCTCGGCGAGCAGGTCCGCCTTGCGGCGGCGGGGTCCCCAGAGCTCCTTGCCGAGGGCCGCGAGGTAGTCGTCGATAGGCACCTCTCCAGTATGAGGAGCGCGTCCCCGGCTCACGTCCGGGGTCCCACTGACTCACCCCTGAGCTTGGCGCGGCGCCGGTGCCGGAGAACGAAGAATCCGATGTACCCGATCACGACGAGCGCGAAGCCGACCTTCTCTGCGACGGGAGTCGCGCCGTCGGGCCACAACCAGCCGTTGAGGTAGTGCTGGATGTATCCGCCCGCGTACACGCTCTCGCCGCCCTCCCGGCGGAAGAACTTCTCGGTCGCCGTCACCGGGCAGCCGAAGTCGACCAGCACGATCACCAGGTTCCACACCACGATCCCGAAGTGGTACCAGATCAGCTTCGGCCAGCGCCAGGCGAGGAACGCGCCGATCACGAAGAACACGAGCAAGGCGCCGTGCACGAGCATCACTACGTCCGCCAGCACCCGATAGATCACGGCTACTCCGGGCCCGACCGCAGCGCGTCGCGGACCGTCACCGGCGCCGCCGGCGACTGCTCCGGACGGATGGCGCCCATCAGGCGCTCGACGGCGGCCTCCATCTCACTGCGCCAGGTGATCGCCGACCGCAGGTCCAGCCGCAGCCGGGGATTGCGCGGGTGCTCGCGCACCACACCGAACCCGACCGCACGCAGGAAGTCGGTCGGCCACACGCAGCCCGGCCCGTCCCAGCGCGAGTCGCCGAAGGCCTCGACCGCGCGGAAACCTCGCTTCAGCACGTCCTTGGCCACCGCCTGGACGAGGATCTTGCCGAGCCCGAGCCCCAAGTACCGCGGCAGGATCCGGCCGGTCGCGAGGACGACGGCGTCCGGGCTGACGGGTGCCGTCGGGAACGCCTGGATCCTGGGCAGGTACGTCGCCGGGGCGTACACCGCGAAGCCGGCCGGCTCGTCGTCGACGTACAGCACGATGCCGGCGGTCCCCCAGTCCAGCAGCAACTGGGACAGCCAGGCTTCCTTCTCCAGCCCGGTGTCGCCGTTGCGGTCGGCCTGCCGCGCCGCCACCGGATCGAGCTCCCAGAACACGCAGTCACGGCACGGGACCGGCAACTCGCCGAGGTTGGCGAGCGTCAGCGGTTCCAGCCGTCGGGCCATCAATGCATCCGTTCAGCGCTACGTGCTGTTGGCTTCGTCACCATCCGTCAGCGGACCGGTTCGGCCGCCGGTTCGGGGACCGGGGCCGGGGTCCGCGCGTCCGGTGTGCGGGTCGCCTCCGGGGCGACGTACCGCTGTTGCACCTTCGCGGCCGGTTGCCGCCGGAACAGCTCGCCGGCGAACCCGGCCAGTACGCCCAGCGCCAGGCCGCCGAGCGCCCATCCGGCTGTCCTGCCCACGCTCATCCCAGATTCCGCCTTCCGGTTCCACCTCTCAGGCCGCACCGCGCCCTCCGGCTGTCTCAGCAGCCAGATTCCGGCATGGTCGAACCTGCCCCTATAAGGCATGGTAGTGAGAGGTCACGCCGATCCCCAGTCCCGACCTGGGTCTGTCGACGTAACCTGGTGACTTCCCCCTCGATCACCGTTGGAGTGGCCCTCGTGAGTGCTGACGTGCCCGATGTCCGGCAGACCCGTCTCGACAACTACGTCGAGGCGTACGCAGCCCGGACGAAGGGCATGACCGCATCGGAGATCCGGGCGCTGTTCTCGGTCGCCAGCCGGCCCGAGGTGGTCTCGCTCGCGGGCGGTATGCCGAACATCGGCGGCCTGCCGCTCGACGTGGTCGGCGGCGCGGTCCGCGACCTGGTGATCGAGAGCGGCGCGACCGCGATGCAGTACGGCTCCGGCCAGGGCGACCCGGCGCTCCGCGACCAGATCTGCGACATCATGCGGCTGGAGGGCATCGAGGCCCATCCCGACGACGTCGTCGTCACGGTCGGCAGCCAGCAGGCCGTCGACCTGGTGACCCGGGTCTTCTGCGATCCGGGCGACGTGGTGATCTGCGAGGCGCCGTCGTACGTCGGCGCGCTCGGCGTGTTCCGCGCGTACCAGTGCGAGGTCGTCCATGTCGCGATGGACGACGACGGCGTGGTGCCGGAGGCGCTGGAGCAGGCGATCGCGTCGGTCCGGGCGGCCGGCAAGCGGATCAAGTTCTTCTACACGATCCCGAACTTCCACAACCCCGCCGGGGTCTCGCTGTCCGACGAGCGGCGGGCGCGGGTGCTGGAGATCTGCCAGCGGGCGGAGCTGCTGATCCTCGAGGACAACCCGTACGGACTGCTCGGATTCGAAGGTGAGCCGCAGCAGGCGTTGCGCGCCGCGGACCGGGAAGGGGTCATCTACCTCGGCTCCTTCTCGAAGACGTTCGCCCCCGGCTTCCGGGTCGGCTGGGCGGTCGCGCCGCACGCCGTCCGCGAGAAACTCGTGCTGGCACAGGAGTCCGCGACCCTGTGCCCGCCGACCTTCAGCCAGCTCGCCATCTCGTCGTACCTGGTCCGGCACGACTGGATGGGGCAGGTGAAGCAGTTCCGGGAGATGTACCGCGAGCGCCGCGACGCGATGCTCGCGGCGCTGGCCGAAAAGATGCCAGCAGCAACCACCTGGACACGGCCGCGGGGCGGGTTCTACGTCTGGCTGACGTTGCCGGACGGGCTGGACGCGAAGGCGATGCTGCCCCGGGCGGTCACCGCACGCGTCGCCTACGTGCCCGGAACGGCCTTCTTCTCCGACGGTTTCGGCTCCCAGTGCATGCGGCTGTCGTACTGTCATCCGACGCCGGAGCGGATCACCGAGGGAGTCGGCCGGCTCGCCGCGGTGATCCACGAGGAGCTCGAGCTCCGCCAGACGTTCGGCCCGCTGCCACCCGGCGCCGGCCGTGAGTACGACGCTCCGGGGCCGGAGCTTTCGTAGGTTTTTCGCCGCTCTGCTTCGCAAAGGTTGCGCAAGGGAGCTGCGGGCGGCCGGGGGTGCGGGAATCGGTAGGGGTACCGTTCGAGTGGGCCTCGGGACCGGCGGCCGTGCCGGAGTCGCCCACGAGTGATCGGGATATTTGTGATGAGTGATCTGGGTCGGGTGCTGGTACTGGCAGGTGGGCTGTCGCACGAGCGGGACGTCTCGCTGCGATCCGGCCGCCGGGTGGCGGACGCGCTGCGCAGTGTCGGCGTCGAGGTCGAACAGCGCGACGTCGACGCCTCGCTGGTCGACCGGCTGCGCGACGATCCCCCGGACGCGGTCTTCCCCGTCCTGCACGGCGTCACCGGCGAGGACGGCGCCCTCCGCCAGGTCCTCGACCTGTACGGCGTTCCGTACGTCGGGGCCGACGCGGCCGCGTGCCGTACGGCGTTCGACAAGCCGGTCGCCGCGACGGTCGTCGGCGCCGCGGGACTGCACACGCCTGCCTCGGTCGTGCTCGGGCACGACACGTTCCGCGAGCTCGGTGCCGCGGCGCTGATGGAGGCAGTGATCCAGCAGGTCGGGCTGCCGCTCGTCGTGAAGCCGGCCCGGGGCGGGTCGGCGCTGGGTGCTTCGATCGTGCGCTCGGTCGAGGAGCTGCCGTCGGCGATGGTGAACTGCTACGCCTACGGGCCGGTCGCGTTGATCGAGCAGTACGTCGACGGGACCGAGGTGGCCGTCACGGTCGTCGACACCGGCGACGGGCCGCGGGCGCTGCCTGCCGTCGAGATCCGCCCGGACTCGGGGTTCTACGACTACGAGGCCCGGTACACCGCAGGCGCGACGCAGTTCGTCGTACCTGCTCGGTTGGAGCCTGAGGCCGCCGGTGCCTGCGCCGCGGCCGCCGTCCAGGCGCACCAGGCACTGGGACTGCGCGATCTGTCCAGGACCGACCTCGTGGTCGACGCGGCCGGCGTGCCGTGGTTCCTCGAGGTGAACGTGGCCCCGGGGATGACCGAGACGTCGCTGGTCCCGCTGGCCGCCGAGGCGGCCGGGATCGAGCTCGGCGTCCTCTGCCGCGATCTGCTTGCCACCGCAGCAGCCCGCTGAGCGCCGGACGTAGCAATGCCAGACCCCCGCTCTCCGGAGCCCGCTCGGCCGCTGTGGCGGACCGTGCTGACGCCGCAGTGGTCCGGTCTCCTGGTGCTCGCTTTGGTGCTCGCCGGTGTCATGACCGCCATGGGTGTGTGGCAGTTGAGCGTGTACCAGTCGAAGACGGCGGACGCGACCGCTCAGCGCGCTGCGGCTCCGCCGGTCGCCCTGCAGTCACTCTTCTCCATCGACGAGGGCCTGCCGTCGAAGGCCGTCGGTCGGCGCGTCACCATCGAGGGCACGTGGGGGCCGGCCGCTGACCAGGTATTCATCGCGGATCGCGCCCAGGACGGCAAGAACGGCTTCTGGGTGCTTTCGCCGCTCATGCTCCCCGACTCCGGCGCTGTGATGGTCGTCCGCGGCTGGGTGCCTGTCGTGGCCGACGCGGCCGCGCAGGCGCCTACCGGTCCGGTGCGGTTGACCGGCTCGGTGGTGGCGTCCGAGGCCGAGGACTCGTCGGCCGACGCCGCCAAGGGGCGGGTGCTGTCGTCGCTGCGGATCCCGACGATCGTGCACCTGGTGAAGTACCGGGTGTACGACGCGTTCGTCGTACAGACCGCTGTCGACGCGGGCGCCGTACCGTCCCCGGCACCGGCCGCTGTCGTGCCACCTCCGCCGCCGACGGATCACGCCGGCCTGCGGAACGTGGCGTACGCCGTGCAGTGGTGGATCTTCGCGGCGTTCACGCTGTGGATGTGGGCCCGGATGGTGCTGGATGCGCACCGCACGCCGCCGGACGCCGGGACGGGCGACCAGGTCGGGGAGCCTGTGGAGTCAAGCGGTACCGTTTCAGCGTGACTTCCTCTGCTGACCCCGCCACTTCCGCCGCCGGCCCGCAGCCGCTCACCCCGGCTGTCCGCGGCGCCCTGATGCGCTACCGCGTGATCGCGTACGTGGTCGGCGTGATGCTGCTCCTGCTGCTGTTCGTGGCGATGCCGCTGAAGTACCTGGCCGACGACCCCGGCGCGATGAACGTGATCGGCCCGATGCACGGCTTCCTGTACGTCGTGTACCTCCTCGGCACGTTCGACCTGTTCCGCCGGGTCCGCTGGTCCTTCCCCCGGCTGGTCCTGATGGCGGTCGCCGGCACCATCCCGTTCCTCTCGTTCTACGCCGAGCGCAAGACGTCGCACGAGCTTCTCGGTCGCTAGTCGTCGATGTTTCACATGAAACATTCGCGGGAGGTGCCGACATGGATTTGTCGACATGTCTCCGTGGTGATGAATCTCGACAGTTCGTGCCGTTAACTAGCTCTGTCAGCGCGATCCTAAGCCGCCTCACCGGACTTACATCCGTGTGATTTCTGGGCTCGACGCCACAGGACAGCGGCCATTTCAGGTCCGCAGAACGGCGTAGTGGAGCCGAACGCTGCCACCGGCATCCGCTCGCATCGAGAGCAGCTGCAACCGGGTCGGAGCCTCGCCGATCGCGAGCGGAGCGCCGTCCATGATCGACGGCGTGCCCAGCCCTCCGACCAGAGCGGGCGCCACCGTCAGGTGCAGCTCGTCGATCAGATCTGCTCGCAGGAGCGTGCCGTTCAAGCCGCCGCCTGCCATCGACAACACGCAGCTGATGCCCAGCTCGGCACCCATCGCGGCGATTGCCTGCGCCAGGTCGACGCGCTGCTCGCCGGCGACGAGATAGCAGATGCGCTCCCGGCGGAGATAGGCCAGATAGTCCGCCGGCGTCGATCGCGCCACCAGAACCAGCACATCCCAGCCTTCATGCTTCTCGGTCCAGCGCACCCGTCCGCGGCTGTCGACCACCGTGAACCACATGTGCGGCGGCGACGGCTGTCCGATCACGTCGGCCGGGAGGAAGTGGCCGTAGAGCCCGGCCGGATCACCGTCGTACGCCGGCAGCTCGTCGGGCGTCTCGTCCTCGGCGACCAGGCTGCCACTCCCCTCCAGAACGGCGCTGCAGCCGTACTGCTGCCTGACCAGCTCGACGACGTCGATCGCGACCGAGTCCGGCGCCGATGGAGTCATCGCCTCCCACAGCCGCGAGCTGGGCTCACGCATCAAGAGGGCATCCCGGACGAGCGCGACCTTCCCGTCGGCACTTGCTCCTACGCTGACCACCACGCGCGGTCGGTTCTGCACCTGGGCCTCCTCGGGCTCGAGAGACCCCCAGACATACCAACGCCCGCCGACAATTCGGCGGGCGTTCGTCTGGGCGATCGGCGTCAGGCCCCGCTGGCCTTGTTCGGATCCATCAGCGTGACGATGCGCTCGAGGTCGTCGAGAGAGGCGAACTCGACGGTGATCTTGCCCTTGGTCTTTCCGAGGTCGACCTTCACGCGCGTCTCGAACCGGTCCGACAGCCGATCCGCGAGGTCGACCAGCCGCGGTGCGACCGGCTTGTTCCGGCGGCGCGGCGCGGCCGTGTCGTCGCCGTGCATGTCCCCGAGCGCGACGATCTCCTCGACCGTCCGCACCGAGAGCCCTTCGGCGACGATCCGCTGCGCGAGCCGCTCGATCGCGTCACCGCTCGGCAGACCGAGCAGCGCCCGCGCGTGGCCGGCCGACAGCACCCCGGCCGCGACCCGGCGCTGAACGGATGCCGGCAGCTTCAGCAGTCGCAGCGTGTTGGAGATCTGCGGACGCGACCGCCCGATCCGCGTCGCGAGCACCTCCTGCGTGCACCCGAAGTCGTCGAGCATCTGCTGGTACGCCGCGGCCTCTTCCAGCGGGTTCAGCTGGCTGCGGTGCAGGTTCTCCAGCAGGGCGTCCCGGAGCATCGCATCGTCCGACGTCTCCCGCACGATCGCGGGGATCGTCGTCAGGCCGGCGGCCTGCGTCGCACGCCAGCGGCGCTCGCCCATGACGAGCTCGTACGTGTCGTCTTCGAGCCGGCGGACGACGATCGGCTGCAGCAGGCCGATCTCCTTGACCGAGTGGACGAGCTCCTCCATCGCGTCCTCGTCGAAGACCGTCCGCGGCTGCTTCGGGTTCGGCGTGATCTTGTCGACCTCGATCTCCGCGAACGACGCCCCCGGCACCGCGGCGAGCTCCGGCTCCTGTGCTCCCTGCGGCGTGGTCGGCGTCGCCACCGGCGGCGCCCCCGGGATCGAGTTCGACTTGCTGCCGAGGGTGGTGGTGCCAGGCGCCGGCGAGCTGGGGATCAGCGCACCAAGTCCGCGTCCGAGTCGGGTGTTCATCGCGCTCCCTCGAGTTCGACTGCCTGCTGAGCTACTGCTGACCTAATCACAACGCTGACCGACGACCGCGGCCGTCACCGCAGCCTGCGTGTCCTGTTTCACGTGAAACGAGCCGGGCCCGTTCCACGTGAAACACTGCCACGCCGCTGCGCCTGGCTCAGGAGTTGTTCCGCATCGCGATCTCGCGCGACGCCTCCAGGTACGACAGCGCACCGGCCGACGCCGGGTCGTACGCAAGCACGGTCTGCCCGTGGCTCGGGGCCTCCGAGATCCGCACCGACCGCGGTACGGCGGTGCGCAGGACGGCGTCCTTGAAGTGACCGCGAACCTCGGCCGCGACCTCGCCGGCCAGCTTCGTCCGGGCGTCGTACATGGTCAGCAGGATCGTCGACACGTCCAGCGACGGGTTGAGGTGCGACTTCACCATGTCGATATGCCGCAGCAGCTGCGACAGACCCTCGAGCGCGTAGTACTCGCTCTGGATCGGGACCAGGACCTCGCGGGCGGCGGTCAGGGCGTTCACGGTCAGCAGGCCGAGCGACGGCGGGCAGTCGATGAAGACGTAGTCGTACTTCTCCCCCGCGGTCTCGGTCTCGGTCAGGTAGGCCTCGAGCACACTCTTCAGCCGGCTCTCCCGGGCCACCAGGCTGACGAGCTCGATCTCGGCGCCGGCCAGGTCGATGGTCGCCGGGATCACCTGGATGCCGGGGTGTTCGGCGCACGGCTGGATCAGCTTGCTCAGCGGCTCGCCTTCGATGATCGCCTCGTACACACCCGGCGTACCTTCGGCGTGGTCGATACCGAGGGCCGTCGACGCGTTGCCCTGTGGGTCGAGGTCGATCACGAGGATCTTCGCGCCGTAGAGGGCGAGGCCGGCCGCGACGTTCACCGTCGTCGTGGTCTTGCCCACGCCACCCTTCTGGTTGGCGACGACGAAGACTCGGGTCTCGGCAGGCAGCGGGAACTCGCGGCCCATCGTGCGTCCTTCATTCACCAGCAGGGTCCGTTCGGTGGCGGCGGCGATCGGAGTCTCCAGGAGTCGTCGCTGAAGCTCGTCCGACGTGGCCCGCGCGGCGATCTGTGCGGCAGTCATAGCGCCCATTCCAATAGGTGCGGGACTTGGCCCGAAGAGGATGTCTGTAGGGGTCGGGGCGGGTCTGCCCCCAGCTCCGTCCACAGGCTTCTGTGGACGAATTCCCGTGTGCAGAGGCAGTTTCATGCGGTGGTCATCCACAGGCGGTGGAGACTCCGAGAAGTCCGGCTCGACGTCCACCAGTGACGCCGAATCGGACCCGGGACCATCATCCCGCATCTCTGGCGTTTCACGTGAAACAGACGCCTGGTCGCCGTCCGCCGCACTGCCGAGACCGGCCGCGGCAGCGGCCTGGAGTCTCGAGGTGTCGATCGGCGGCGCGAGGTAGGGCTGCTCGGCAGCCGGCGTCGAAGAGGTCTGGACAGGGGTTGCCGGCGCGGGCGACGAACTGGGAGCGGGTTCCTGAGTCACCACACGGACGGCGGAGTCCGGTTCGGTCGGCCAGCCGATCCCCTGGGACGCCCCTGGCTCACCGGTGCTCTTCTCGGGCCATCCGAGGGCACGACTCACCAACCCGCTCACCTCCCGTGTCTTGCGTGCCGGGATCCCCCTGCAGCACGTCCGGCCACAATACTCACCACAGTCGTGGGGTTGGCCAGTTCATCGCCGCCAAGTTCGTGAATATGACAAACCTCTGCGCCGAGCTTCATCAACTCGCGTTCTGAGGCGTCCAGTTCCTCCTCTGCGGACGCCCCTTTCATGGCCAGCATCAGTCCGCCCTCGACACAGAGCGGCAGACACCAGCGCGCCAGTTTCCCGAGCGGAGCGACCGCCCGCGAGGTGACGACGTCGTACGACGCCGGCGGCAGATCCTCGGCCCGCGCGCGGACGACCGTCGCGTTGGCGAGCTCCAGGGAATCGACCGCCTCCTGGAGAAAGGTCGTGCGCCGGAGCAAAGGCTCGACGAGATCCACCTGGAGGTCGGGCCGCACGATCGCGAGCACGACGCCGGGCAGGCCGGCGCCGGTGCCCACGTCGGCGACCGACGCGCCCTCCGGGATCAGCCGCTCGACCACGGCGCAGTTCAGCAGGTGGCGGTCCCACAGCCGCGGAACCTCACGCGGTCCGATCAGGCCGCGCAGCGTGCCCTCGGTCGCCAGCAACTCGGCGTACGCCGAAAGCCGGACCGCCGCCCGTGGAAACAGCTTGTCCACGAGCGGCGGTGTTTCACGTGAAACGTGTTCGGTCATCGGTGCGCTGTCATGGCTGAACCACCACGCGGCGGCGGGGCTCCTCGCCCTCGGACTCCGACGTCAGGCCGGCGGCCGCGACGACGTCGTGGACGACCTTGCGCTCGAACGGCGTCATCGGGTCCAGCCGCACCGGAGTGCCGGTCGCCTTCGCCTCCTCGACGGCCTTGCGGCCGACCTCTTCGAGCTCCGCCTTCCGGTTCGCCCGGTAGTTCGACACGTCGAGCATCAGCCGCGACCGCTCACCGGTCTCCCGGTACACCGCGAGCCGGGTCAGCTCCTGGAGCGCCTCCAGGACCTTGCCGTTCTCGCCGACGAGGTTGTTCAGCTCGGCGCCGACGATCGAGACCGCGGCCCGGTCCCCGTCGATGTCCATGTCGATGTCGCCGTCGAGATCGGCGATGTCGAGCAGTTCCTCGAGGTAGTCCGCCGCGATGTCGCTCTCCGCCTCGAGGGCCTTCAGGCGATCCTCGGCCGAGTTCGTGCCGGCGGACTGCTCCGCCGTGTCGGTGTTCTGCATGCCGTCGGTCACGGCCACTCCTTCACAGTGTCGGGATCCGCCTCACGGGGACCCGGGGCTCGGGGCAATCAGGGGTGCGCCGGGTCAGCGCGAACCGCCGGAGCGCTTCTGCGCCGCCTTCTTCTGCGCGGCCGACTTCGCCGCGGGCTGGCGCTTGGCTCCGGTGCCCTTCTTGCCGGCCGGCTGCTTCTTGGCAGCTGCGGCCTGAGTCTTCTTCGGTGCGTCCTGCTTCGGCGCCGTGTCCTGCGGCCTGCTCGAGGACGGCTGTCCGTTGCTCGAGGCGTCCGCGCCACCGGCTGCCGGTCCGCCGGTCCGCCGGTCACTGCGCGACTGCCGCTTCGGCTGCTGGCGCTGCGCGGGACGACGGTCCGTCGTCTCGGTCTCGGTCGCGGTGCCGACGGCGCCCGGGACACCCTCGTCGGCCGCCCGGCCGTGGCGCAGGTTGTGCTCGCGCTTGCGGGCCTGCATCGCGTCGTACGCCGGGGTGCCCGGGGCGGGGTTGCGGCGGATCACGTAGAACTGCTGACCCATCGTCCACACGTTGGAGACGAACCAGTAGATCAGCACACCGATCGGGAAGTTGAAGCCACCGATGAGGAAGAAGATCGGGAAGACGTACAGCATGATCTTCTGCATCTGCGCGGCCTGGCCGGTGAGGGCCTCCTTCGGCATGTTCTTCCGCATCAGCTGCAGCTGAGTGATGAACATCGTCGTCGTCATCAGGATGATCAGGACGATCGCGACGACCTTGACGTTGTTGGCGCCGGGGCCGCTGGCCTTCAGGAAGGTCTGCGAGATCTCCGCGCCGAAGATCTTCGCGTGCTGCAGCGAGTAGACGTACGGCTCCATGATCGCGCTGTGCGCCTTGCCGTTCGCCGCGTAGTCGAGCACCCGGAACAGGGCCAGGAAGATCGGCGACTGCAGCAGCAGCGGCAGGCACGAGGAGAACGGGTTGGTCCCGGTCTCCTTGTACAGCTTCATCATTTCCTGACCGAGCTTCTCCCGGTCATGGCCGTACTTCTTCTGCAGCTCCTTCATCTTCGGCTGCAGCAGCTGCATGTTCCGGCTCGAGCGGATCTGCCGGACGAACAGCGGGATCAGCAGCGTCCGGATGGTGACGGTCAGACCGACGATGGACAGCGCCCACGCCCAGCCGCTGTTCGGGTCGAGCACCTGGCTGAACAACCAGTGCCAGCCGACGAGCAGCGCCGACACGGCCCAGTAGAGCGGGGTCATCACCGTGTTGAACAGGTCTACGATCCCGTCCCACACCGCGAGTCCGGGGATGGCCAGAAGAGTCACTCACACACCTCGCTGCGCAGGCCCGGCGTCGGCCGACGGTCCGGGCTGGTTGGCGGAGAAAGACTCTCCGCGCTGGTCGACATCTCTGGGAGGAACGGGGTCGTAGCCTCCGGGGTTCCACGGGTGGCAGCGGATGAGTCTCCTCATCGCCAGCCAGCTACCGCGCACCGCACCGTGGCGTTCGACCGCTTCCAAGGCATACGCCGAACAACTCGGGTAGAACCTGCAGACCTGCCCGTACAGCGGGCTGATCAGCAGCCGGTACAACTTCAGGAAACCGATGATCCCGCTTCGCACGGGATTGATCCGCATCATGGCCGCAGCACCCGGCCCAGGGCGCCGTCGACGTCGGCCGCCAACTCGTCGTACGACGCCGCGGCGGACGACGGGAGAGCGCGGACGACGGTCAGGCTGCCGGCCGGCAGATCGGGTAAGCGCGTGGCCAGGACCGCACGCAGACGGCGGTGGACCCGGTTCCGCAGAACCGCGTTGCCCACCGCCTTGTTCACAACGAACCCGACGCGCGCCGGGCCGACAGCATCGCCTGTGTCGGCCTGCGCCAGCACATGCAGGACCACCGCGCGTCGCGCCGCGCGCCGACCGGACCGGACGGCGCGACGGAAGTCGTCGGACCGGCGCAATCGGTTCGACGCGGGCAACACGAGGTGGTCACCGTCCGACGGGTCGCTCAGGCCGCGAGGCGCTGACGACCCTTGCCACGGCGGGCGGCGATGATCGCGCGACCCGCGCGGGTGCGCATCCGAAGACGGAAGCCGTGCTTCTTGTGCCGACGACGGTTGTTCGGCTGGAACGTCCGCTTGCTCACTGGAATGACTCCGGTTACTCGAGAACACAAATTTGTCGACAAATCCACTGATTCGGATCTGCCCGTTGGTGCATCCTGCACACCGTCGGAGAACCAGAGATGGTCCCGCAGGGAGCGCAGCACGAAACGGCCGGCTCAACACCGACCGATCCACGGTACGTGGCTCCTTGTGGACAGGTCAAACCAGGTATCCCCAAGGTTTTCCACAGGCTTGTGGACAGGATAGTGGACGAGCGGTCGGCGGAGTACTCGTCACTGTCCGGCCGGATCGGCGACAGAGAGCGACCTCGCACCATGACTACGCTCCGGCGTCTACCCGACACGCCGCAAGTTGCCCCCAATTTCCTGTTCATAGCCTGTGGATGACGGCTTGAAGCCGTGTGGGCGGACTTGTTAGCGTCACTTCTTCACACCAGAGGTCCCACACCCCGCGATCGGTAACCAACCTGCTCCGGCGGTCGTTCACAACTGTGGACAACCGTGTGGACAGCGGCCCGCACGGTGGTCGGGTCGAATGGTCGCGCAGCCCGGATCAGTCCGGAACGCGCCGGCCACCGCAGCGATGGATTCGGGGAGCAACGCGTGGTCGAGGACCATTCCGCCAGTGCGGAATTCACACCGGTGGAATTCAGCCCGGCCGAGCACCGGACGGACCACACCGCTGACGGCCGGCAGGACCTCCGGCCCGAACCCGACGCCGGCCTCCGGCCCGAACCCGAGGCCAACTTCCGCACCGAGGTGCCGCCCGCGCCGGAGCCGCTGCCCCGGACCGAGACCACACCCGGTCCGCGCGCGGAGACGCCGATGCCGCGGATGGATCCCGGTGACTACCTGAGCCCGTCGCTCCCGATCCCGATGCCCGAGCCGCCGGCCGCCGGTTACCGGCCCGCGCCGCCCCCGGGTCCGTACGGCTACCGCTCCGAGCTCGAGCGTGCGGCCACCGATCTTCCGTCCGGCCCACCCCAGTCCACAGCAGGTACGTCGTACTTCGGTGCGGCGCCGGCCGTGAATCAGCACCCCGGCGCGGGCAACGCCTGGGGTGCCGGCGATTGGGGTACTGGCGGCACTGCAGCAGGAGCGGTACCGATCGAGGGGGAGGCACGTGTGGACGACGCAGCCACTAACCAGTGGTCACCCGACGGCAGACCGGCTCAGCAGAGCGCGGCCGCGCCACCAACCGCCGAGCACACCTCCGCGGAGCTGCCCCAGGTAGAGGCGACGCCCGAGCGGGCCGTCTCCGACCTGCGGGCACCGCAGCAGCCGGTGGCCGTCGAGCGCACGCCCGACGAGCGAGCAGCTGAGCACCAGCCGGCCGAGCCGCAGTCCACTGACGTGCAGGCCCCGCACCAGGACGCACAGCAGCACCACCTGCCCCCGCAGCTCCACCACAACCAGCATCTGCCTCTGCAGCCGCACCAGCAGGCGCTGCAGCCTCCGGTCACACAGCAGAGCGCTCCACAACACCCGCAGGAGCAGCTGCCGCAACACCCCGCCCACCAGCAGGGCGCACCACAACACCCGCAGCAGCAGTCAGCGGAGCAGCAACCGCAGTCGCAGCAACCGACGCAGCAGCGACAGCCGGCGGAACAGCAACCGCAGGCGCACGCGGCGCAGCAGCCACAGGCACAGGCGCAACAGCCGGCAGTGCTACAGCCGACGCAACCGCAGGCGCAGCAGCACGCGCCAGCGCAGCAGCCGCAGCAGTCGCCACCCCAGCAGCCGCAGCACCACCAGCCGCAGCACCACCAGCCGCAGCACCACCAGCCGCAGCCACAGCAGTCGCAGCCACAGCCGACTCACCAGGTGCAGCCCCAGCAGATGCACCCGCAGCACCCGCAGCAGCAGCCGCAGGCGCAGCAGGTGCAGCCGCCGGTGCAGGCGGTGCAGACGCAGCCGGCGGCTCCGG
>Ga0247821_10000589_pt1 | contig 20158 bp, 20 predicted proteins | sample 13C_Glycerol_Day_FD_192481 | JGI IMG/M metagenome (GOLD analysis project Ga0247821, IMG submission 192481) | Soil microbial communities from agricultural site in Penn Yan, New York, United States - 13C_Glycerol_Day14 | ecosystem: Environmental > Terrestrial > Soil > Agricultural land | place... | reverse complement strand
CCCATGCAAACCCTCAGTTTCGAAGTGGAAGACGGCGTCGGCTGGATCCGCCTCGCGCGGCCCCAGAAGCGCAACCCGATGGACGGCGAGCTGCGCCAGGACCTGATGGCCGTGCTGGACAAGGTGCGGGAAGACCCGGCGATCCGCGTGCTGGTGCTGGCCGGCAGCCCGGGCGCGTTCTGCGCCGGCGGCAACCTGCAGCTGCTCCAGCAGCAGGCCGATGCCGGCCCGTTCTACTGGCAGCAGCGCCTGCAGACGGGGCTGCGCCTGATCAACGACCTGATGCGCCTCACCCGGCCGCTGATCGCGGTGGTCGACGGCCCGGCGTTCGGCGCCGGCTTCGCGCTGGCGCTGACGGCCGACATCATCCTGGCGGGACCGCAGGCGCGGTTCGCCATGAGCTACCTGAAGCTCGGCCTGGTGCCCGACCTCGGCCCCATGTACCTGTTGCCGCGGGTGGTGGGACTGCAGCGCGCGAAGGAGCTGATGTTCTCGGCGCGCGAAGTGGGCCCGGAGGAGGCCAAGACCATGGGCTTCGTGATGGAAGTGCATGCCGCGGACAGCCTGGAGGCCCGGGCACGCGAGATCGCGCGGAGCATGGCGCAAGCCGCGCCGACGGCGGTCGCCCTGACCAAGGCGGGGCTGAACCTCTCGCTGGATGCCGACCAGCAGACCATGTTCGCGCTCGAGACCAGCAGCCAGGCGGCGGCCTTCAGCTCGCCCGAGCCGCGCGCGGCGATCGAGGCGATGGTGGCCCGCCAGGGCACCGCGTACCGGGGCTTCTGATGGCCACCGAACCGCTCTTCCAGCCCGTGCGCACCCGCCGCGGCTTCGAAGCCGTGTGCGACCGCATCCGCGAGCAGCTGATGAGCGGCGAACTCAAGCCCGGCGACCGCCTGCCGGGCGAGCGCGAGCTGGCCGAGCGCTACGGCATCGGCCGCTCGGCCGCGCGCGACGCGCTGCGCAGCCTGGAGGTGGGCGGCGTGGTCGAGGCGCGCAAGGGCATCAACGGCGGCTTCTACATCCGCCAGGCCGGCAGCAGCGGCCTGGCGCAGACCATGCAGGACATGGTGACGCTGGCCCAGGCCTCGATCGACAGCGTGACCGAGGCGCGGGTGGAGATCACCTGCGTGGCCGTGCGGCTGGCGTGCGAGCGCGCGACGAAGGAGGAGTTCGACGCGATCCAGCACGACATCGACCTGCACACCGACCTGTTCAAGGTCGGCCAGGGTTCGCGCAACACGCGCTCGGTGATCGAGTTCTACCGGCTGATCGCGCAGGCCACGCACAACCCGCTGATCGTGCTGATGGTCGATGCGCTGTCCGAGGTGGTGCGCGACCTGCTGGCGCGCGTGGATCCGCGCCCGAACAAGCAGCTGATGGCGATGCGCCAGAGCGTGCTGGACCTCATGCGAAAGCGCGAGGTGCAGGCGGCGTCGGACGCGATGGCCGATCACCTGCGCCGGGTGAGCGAGTACCTGGTGAGTGAGAGCGGGAAGGAAGGAGTCCTTGCCGCGAAGAGTGCGCGCGCGACGGGCGCCAAACGCGCTTGACCGTCATCAGCGCCGAGGCGGGGATCCAGTGCTCTACGCCAGCCGCAGTCCTTCCGGGCCAGGGCGGGGAGGGTCTTCTGCCTACATGTCCCCCGCGCGCCTGAACGGCGCCGGCTCCTCCTTTACTTCCGGCAGAAGACCCTCCCCACCCTGTCCCTGGCCCGGCACGAGACGGCCTTCCGTTTGCGGCTATCTAGGCCGGCACCGGCACCGGCTTGCGCGTCGGCAGCTGCAGCGCCACCACCGCGGCCGCGAGCAGCAGCGCCCCCGACGCGCCGAACGCCACCCAGTGGGTGCCGAACCTCTCGTAGCCCCAGCCGCCGAGCCAGGCGCTGATCATCCCGCCCACCTGGTGGCCGAGGTACGCGAGGCCGTAGAGCACGCCGACCAGCCGCACGCCGTACACGTCGGCCAGGATGGCGGAGGACAGCGCGATGCTGCCGGCCCAGACCAGGCCGCCGATGCTGGCGGCGGCGTACAGCTCCCAGTGCGTGCCCACGATCACGAGGGCGAAGAAGCCCAGGCCGCGCACCGCGTAGATCGCGGCCAGGATATTGCGGCGCGGCAGGCGGTCCGACCAGCGGCCCAGCACCAGCGTGCCGAAGATCGCGACGAAGCCGATCAGGCCGATGCCCAGCGAGCTGGAGTGCGAGTCGAAGCCGTGGTCCATCAGCATCGGCACGCCGTGGGTGCCGAGCAGGTTCATGCTGAAGCCGCAGGCGAACAGGCCCGCGAAGATCATCCAGAACGGCCGCGTGCGCAGCGCTTCACGCAGGCTGGGCGCGCGCTGCGCGGGCGCCGCGGTGGCGCGCGCAGCCATCGCGGCGGCTTCGGTGGGTGAGAGGTCGGTGTTCGCGGGGGCCTGGTCGCGCATGATGAACAACGCGACGGGGATGGCCATCAAGGTCAGGGCGGCGGCGAAGCCGACCAGCGTGGTGCGCCAGCCGAACGCCTCGATCGCGGCCATGAGCACCGGCGTCATGATGGCCATGCCGGCCATGGAACCGGTGGACAGGAAGAACAGCGCCATGCCGCGCTGGCGCGTGAACCAGTGGCTGATGATGGGCGTGAAGGCCACCGGGCTGGCGAACGCGAGGCCGATCGAGAGCAGCACGCCGAACGACAGCAGGAACGAGGTGGCGTCGGTCGCGGAGATGGTCCACCAGGTGGCGGCGTCGACGATGACCACGCTGGCCAGCAGCACGGTGCGCGTGCCCCAGCGGGCGATCAGGTGGCCGGCCACGGGCATCGCGAGGCCGTAGCAGATCATCCCCGCGGCGACGATGCCGGCCAGCAGGCTGCGGCTGAAGCCCAGGTCGTGCGCGATCGGCAGGAAGAACGGGCCTATGCCCAGCCGCATGCCCACCGACAGCAAGGTCAAGGCGGCGGAGGCCGCGACGATGTTCCAGCCGAAATACCAGCGTCCTGCCTGCTCGTTCGTCACTTCGTCCATCAATCCTGGTTGACCAGCACCACCTTGCCCGTGATCTGGCGGGCGGTGATGCTGCGCATCGCCTCGACCGCCCGCTCCAGCGGATACGTCGCCGAGACGAGCGGCCGCACGCGGCCCTGTCGATAGTACGCGAGCACTTGCTCGAGGTTGGCGCGCGCCTGCGGCCAGGCGCCGTCGCGCCACACGTCGTAGCGCACGCCCAGGATGTCGAAACCCTTCACCAGCGGGTAGTTCACCTTGATCTCCGGGATGCGGCCCGAGGTGAAGCCGATCACGAGGTAGCGGCCGTCGAACGCCATGCAGCGAACCGCCTCGTCGAAGGCGTCGCCGCCCACCGGGTCGTACGCCAGGTCCACGCCGCGGCCGCCGGTCAGCGCCTTGACCTGCTCGCGCCAGCCGTGCTGCGTGTAGTCGACGGCGTGGTCGGCGCCGTGTTCCAGGCAGAGCGCGCGCTTCTCCGGCGTGCTGGCCGCGGCGATGACGTGCCCGCCCATGGCCTTGGCGAGCTGGACCGTGGCCAGACCGACGCCGCCGGCAGCGCCCAGCACCAGCACCCATTCGCCCGGCGCGAGGCGGCCGCGCTGCTTGAGCGCGTAGAGCGTGGTGCCGTAGACCACCGGCGTGGCCGCCGCTTCCTCGAAGCTCATGGCCGGCGGCAGCGCGAAGGCGCGTTCCTGCGCCAGCACGATCTCCTGCGCGAAGCCGCCGCCGCGCGCGTCGGACACGCCCATCACGCGGTCGCCGGGCTGGAGCGTCGAGACGCCTGCTCCGACTTCGACCACGACACCGCCGGTCTCGCTGCCCGGCACCCAGGGCAGCTCGGGCTTGATCTGGTGCTGGCCCTCGACCTTGAGCGAATCGGGGAAGTTCACGCCCGCGGCATGCACGCGCACGCGCACTTCCTCATCGCGAAGCGGGCGGGGCGTGACGTCCGCGTAGTCGAGCTGGTCGACCGGGCCGAAGCGGCGGCAGAGGATGGCTTTCATCGCGCCATTGTGCCGTGAATGGTCAAACCATAAAATCAATCGACCAACATTCCCGACTTCGACCGATGAACTTCCACATCGTCTGCCTGGCGCGCGCCGAGCCGTCCGCGCTGCTGCGCGCCGCCCTGGCCGCACGCGCGGCGCTGCCCGCGCTGCGGCAGGTGCAGGTGCAGCGCGTGCTGCGCCACATCCCCACCGATTCCGTGACGCCCGACCAGGCGCAGCAGGACATCGTCCCGCGCGCGGGCGAGATCCAGGCCGTGCTGGCCTGCGCGTTCGCCGACGAGGATTCGCGCGCGCAGGCGCTGGCCTCGCCGGCCTGGAGCGAGTTCATGGCGGCGGTGCGTGTGGCGGCCGAGCCGCTGTTCGCGTTCCACACCTTCGCCAACGTGCCGATCGCGCCGGTGCGCGGCGCGGTCGAAGGGGGCTTTCGCCGCTGGATGCTGCTGCGCCGCGCCGGGCCCACGCGCGAGAGCTTCCGCGCCGACTGGTTCGGCCGCCATGCGGACCTGGTGAAGCACCTGCCGCAAGTCGATGGCTACGTGCAGCACCTGGTCACCGGACGCTACGGCTCGCGCGGCCGGCCGCTGGACTACGACGCCGCGCAGGTCGACGGCATCGCCGAGCTGTGCTTCGCCGACGAGGCGGCGATGCAGGCCTCGTACGCCTCCGATGCGCGGCTGCCGCTGCGCGACGACGGCCGCGCGCTGCTGGGCGGCATCGCCACCCTGCTGGTGCACGGCGAAGCCGCGTGATGGGCGAGCGGCTCGGATTCATCGGCCTCGGCAACATCGGCCTGCCGATGGCGCAGCGGCTGCTGGCGGCGGGGCATGCGCTGCGCGTGTTCAACCGCACGGCGGCGAAGGCGGATGCGCTGGTCGCGGCGGGCGCTTCGCGGGCGAAGAGCATCGCGGATCTTGCGCGTGAGGTCGACGTGCTGTTCCTCTGCCTCAGCGACACCGCCGCGGTGGAGCAGGTGGTGTTCGGTCCGGGCGGCATCGCGAGTGTGGCGAAGCCGGACCTGCTGCTGGTCGACCTGTCCACCATCCACCCCCTGCGCACTCGCGAACTGGCCGTGCGATTGCGCGATGAGACCGGCGCCGGCTGGGTCGACGCACCCGTGTCCGGCGGCCCCGGCGGCGCCCGCGCGGGCACGCTGGCCGTGATGGCGGGCGGAACGCCCGCAGACGTGGAACGCGCCCGCCCGCTGCTGATGGCCTTCGCGGGCCGCGTGACGCACATGGGCGCCGCGGGCAGCGGCATGGCGATGAAGGCCTGCAACCAGATGCTCAGCTTCGGCAGCGGGGCGGTGATCGCCGAGACGCTGAACCTCGCGGCGCGGTTCGGCATCGATCCCGCGCTGGTGCCCGAGGCGGTGGCCGGCGGATTCGCCGATTCCAACGTGCTGCGGCACTACGCGCCGCTGATGATCGAAGGCCGCTTCGCCGGCAACGGCCGCACCGGCATGAAGGACCTGGACATCGCGCTCGACCTGGCGCGCCTGACCGGCAGCGCCGTGCCGATGACCAGCCTGGTCGCCTCGATGTTCCGCATGGTGCTGGCCCAGGGCTTCGAACAGGGCGGCCTGGCCACGCCGATGCGGCTGTACGCGCAGGGGCCGCTGAAGGCCTCGGACCCCGGAGACGACAAGCAATGAGCGAAGCACAGGCATTCGACGAGATCACCGACGTCGTCGTGATCGGCACCGGCGCCGGCGGCATGGCCGCCGCGGTGGCGGCACGCAAGATGGGCCTGCAGGTCCTGCTGCTGGAGAAGGAGCCGTTCTACGGCGGCACCACCGCCCGCTCCGGCGGCGTGTTGTGGGTGCCGAACAACCCGGTCTCCACCTTCAAGCCCGAACCCGATTCGATGGAGGCCGCGCGCACCTACCTGCGCCACGAGTGCGGCGAGAACTACGACCCCGAGCGGGTGGAAGCCTTCCTGGCCCACGGCCCGCGCATGGTCGAGTTCTTCACGAAGCAGACCGACGTGCAGCTGGTCGCGCTGCCCGAGTACCCGGACTACCACGCGGAAAGCCCCGGCGGCCGCACGGCGGGCCGCTCGATCATGGCGGCGCCGATGGACGGCCGCGAGCTCGGCGAGCGCATCCGGCAACTGCGCCCGCCGCTGCGCGAGATCACCTTCGTGGGGATGATGTTCAACTCCAGCGCGGAGATCTCGCACTTCTTCAACGTCACGCGGTCGTTGCGTTCGGCGATGTACGTGGCGAAGCGACTCGCGACGCATGCCGTCGAGATGCTGGTCCACGGCCGCGCGATGCGGCTCACCAACGGCAACGCACTGGCGGCGCGGCTGGCGAAATCGGCCTTCTCGCTGGGAGTTCCGATGTGGCTGGAATCGGCGGCGCAGGAGCTGATCGCCGACGACGGCCGCGTGATCGGCGTCGTCGTGCGCCGGCGCGACGGCAGCACGGTGCGCGTGCGCGCGCGCAGGGGCGTGGTGCTGGCCGCGGGCGGGTTCCCGCAGGACCCGCGGCGGCGCGGCGAACTGTTCGCGCACGCACCCGGCGGCCGCGGCCACCATTCGCCCGCGCCGCCCGGCAACACCGGCGACGGCCTGCGCCTCGCCGAATCGGTGGGCGGGCAGGTGGCACGCGACCTGCCCAACGCCGCCGCCTGGATCCCGGTGTCGCTGGTGCCGCACCGCGACGGCAGCACCGGCGTGTTCCCGCACCTGATCGACCGCTACAAGCCGGGCGTGATCGCGGTGAACCGCAAGGGGCGGCGCTTCGTCAACGAGTCGGACTCGTACCACGACGTCGGCGTGCAGATGCTGCGCCAGTGCGCGGACGGAGAGGAAACGGCGGCCTGGCTGATCGCCGACCACCGCACGCTGCGGCGCTACGGCCTGGGCTTCGCCAAGCCGTTCCCGCTGCCGCTGGGACAGCACCTGCGCAGCGGTTACTTGCTTCGCGGAAACACGCTGGCCGAACTGGCGAAGAAAGCGGGCATCGATGCCGCGGGTCTCGAAGCGACGGTGGCCGAGTTCAACGTGGGTGCCGTGGACGGCAAGGACCTGCAGTTCCGACGCGGCTGGCGGACCTACAACCGCTTCCTCGGCGATCGCACGAACCAGCCCAACCCTTGCGTCGCGCCGATCGAGCGCGGTCCGTTCTACGCGGTCAAGGTGGTGATGGGTGACCTGGGCACCTTCGCGGGTGTCCGCACCGACAGCCGCGCGCGCGTGCTCGATGCGCAGGGTAGGCCGATCCCCGGCCTGTTCGCGGCGGGCAACGACAACTCGAGCGTGATGGGCGGCGGCTACCCGGGCGGCGGCATCACGCTGGGTCCGGCGATGACGTTCGGGTTCGTGGCGGCCGAGGTGATGGCGGGGCGGCTGCCGGAACCGGCCACCGCCCGCGACGAGGCGACCCTCAGTCCATCGTGATGTTGTTCGCGCGGACCACCTTGCCCCAGAGCTCGTGGTCCGTGCGGATGATGTCGCCCAGCTCCCTGGCGCCGGAACGCGGCACCACGAACACGGCGCGGAACTTGTCCTGGATGTCGGGCTGCGCCAGCACCTTGGCGACGGCCTCGCCCATGCGCGTGACGGCCGGCTGCGGCGTGCCGGTGCGCGCGACCAGTCCGAACCAGGTCTCCGTGTCGTAGCCCGGCACCACCTCGGAGATGCTGGGCACGTCGGGCAGCAGCGGGCTGCGCTGCGCGGTGGACACGCCCAGGATGCGCATGCGGCCATCCTTCACGAAGCCGGCGGTGGCCGACGAGGGCGTGGACAGCATGTACTTGGTCTGGCCCGCGAGCAGCGCCTGGGCCGAGGGGCCGGCGCCGCCGAAGGGCACCATCACCATCTTGCGGATACCGGCGGCCTCGTGGAAGGCTTCCATCGCCAGCTGGCCGACGCCGCCCAGCGCCGAGGCGCCCCATTCGAGCGAGCCGGGATTCGACTTCGCGTTCTGCACGAAGCCACCCAGCGTCGAGGGCATCGACGGGTGCGTCATCAGCACCATCGGCGAACTGCCGATCATCGAGACCGGCACGAAGTCCTTGATCGCGTCGTAGCTCGGCTTCTTCTGCACCAGCGGAACGGTGACGAAGCCGCTGCCGTGCAGCAGGAAGGTGTAGCCGTCGGCCGGCTGCTGGGCCACGTACTGCGAGGCGATGGCGCCGCCCGCGCCGGGCTTGTACTCGAACACGATGGGTTGGCCGAGCAGTTTCGTCAGCGGCTCCTGCAGGTGGCGGCCGAGCACGTCGTTGGTGCCGCCCGCGGCCGCGGGCACGACGAACTTGATGGGGCGCTGCGGCCAGCCGTCCTGGGCGAGGGCCGGAGCGGCCGCGGCCAGGGCGAGCACGGCGCCGGCGATGAGGGTGCGGCGTTGCATGATGTCTCCTTGGGGCCGGGATCATCGCGTGAATCGCCCTAAATGTCTATAGGTCTTACCAAAGGACTGAGGCCCGGAGTAAGATCGCCGCCATGACTTCCGAAGCCGACTTCCGCACCCTGGCCGAGCGCCAGTTCGACGTGGAGGACGCCCGCGGCCGCGCCTACCGCGTCACGCGCTACGTCTGGCAGCAGCGGCGCGATGGCGGCTGGGTCGACCTGTTCGATCTGCTGCTGACCACGCAAGGCGGCCACCTCGATCCGCAGCCCGACGGCAGCTGGTGCGTCGACGGCACCGGCACCCATGTCAAGCTGGTGGAAGGCAGCGTGCGCACGCGCGACTCGGAGCGCATGGATCCCGTGCTGCCCGCCGGCGCCACGGGGACGCACTGATGGGCGCCGGTCCGCTCGCCGGCCTGCGGGTCGTGGAGATGGCCGGGCTCGCGCCCGGTCCCTTCGCCGCCATGATGCTGGCCGACATGGGCGCGCAGGTGCTGCGCATCGATCGCCCCGAGCCCGCGGCGCGGCCGATGCCGCAGCGCTTCTGGTTCACCGACCGCAACCGGCGTTCGATCGCTGTCGATCTCAAGTCGGCCGAAGGGGTCGCCTTCGTGCGAAAGCTGGTCGGCGAGTCCGACGCGCTGATCGAGGGCTTCCGGCCTGGCGTGATGGAGCGCCTGGGGCTGGGTCCCGACGACTGCCTGGCGCTGAATCCGCGGCTGGTCTACGGCCGCATGACGGGCTGGGGCCAGGACGGCCCGCTCGCGCAAGCGCCCGGCCACGACATCAACTACATCGCGCTGGCCGGCGTGCTCGACGCCATCGGGCCCGCCGACGGTCCGCCAGTGGTGCCGCTCAACCTGGTGGGCGACTTCGGCGGTGGCGGCATGTACCTGGCGTTCGGCATCGTGTGCGCGCTGCTGGAGGCTTCGCGCTCCGGCCGCGGCCAGGTGATCGACGCCGCCATGGTCGACGGCGCCGCCTCGCTGATGAACTACTTCTACAGCTACATGGCCGGCGGCAAGTGGCGCGGCCGCGGCACGGGCAACCTGGGCGGCGCGGCGCCGCACTACGGCGTGTACGAGACGAAGGACGGCAAGTACATCTCGGTCGGCTCGGCGGAGCCCAAGTTCTACGAGGAGCTGTTGCGCTTGACCGGCCTCGATCGCGAACAGGTGCCCGATCGCGCGGACCCCGCCAACTGGCCGGTGCTTCGCGAGAAGCTGGCCGCCGTGTTCCGCACGAAGACGCGCGACGAATGGAGCGAGCTGATGCAGCAGGCCGAGGTCTGCTTCGCGCCCGTGCTCGACCTGCGCGAGGCCGCGGCCCATCCGCACAACGCGGCGCGCGGCACCTTCATCGAGGTCGATGGCCACCTGCAGCCCGCGCCGGCGCCGCGCTTCTCGCGCACGCCCAGCGGCAAGCCGCAGGCGGGCGTGCCTGCGGGGGTAGATGCGCATGCGGCGCTGGAAGGCTGGGGCGTGCGGCGCGAGGAGATCGACTCGCTGGTCTCCCGCGGCGTGCTGGCCTAGTGCCCTAGAGCCAGTCCGGCGTCGCCTGCCGCTGGCCCATGCGCGCGGGCGGCTGCTGCGGCGCGATGGAATCGATGCGCAGCCGCGTCAGCCGCAGGAAGGCGATCTTCCAGTCGCCATCGACGAGCCGGTATTCCTCCTCGTAGTGGCCATAGCCGCGGAAGCCGCGGCTGCCGGGTGTTTCCTTGACGGTCGAGCCGTCCGTCCACTCGACGTAGTCCTCCATCGCCCAGATCACGCGGGCGTGGTTGTCCGACTCGAAGCGGATCTCCGGCATGTGGCAGTGGTGCACCGAGATCGTGTCGGCCAGCCGGGTGGACACGCCGCCGATGAAGGTGGCGACGTCCGCGCCCGCGGGCGCGGAGCCCAGTCCTTCGAAGCGGCAGTCGGCGGTGAAGAGGGAAGCGAGCCGCTCCCACTGCTTGGTGTCGATGAAGCGGCAGTAGCGCGCCTTGGTCTCGGCGATGGCGCGCGCGGCTGGCTCGTGCATGGGAAGTCTCCTGGAGGTCGTTGACGCGATAACGATCCGACCTATAATGGTCTTACCAATGATACAGGATGGACCGCCCACCATGTTCGAACGACTCGATACCGACTTCCCGGTCCACACGCCGCGGCCCGCCGACGCCCCCAAGGCGCTCGAGGGCATCCGGGTGGTCGATTTCAGCCATTTCCTGGCCGGTCCCTTCGCCACCATGATCCTGGGCGACATGGGCGCCGACGTGATCAAGGTGGAGTCGCCCGGCCGCGGCGACGAGTTCCGCCACTACCCGCCCGTTCCGGCCGAGACGCCGGCCCAGGGCGCGCCCTACGTCTGGGGCAACCGCAACAAGCGCAGCCTGGCGCTCAACCTCAAGAGCCCGGAAGGCGTCGCGGTGGTCAAGGAACTGATCGCGCAGGCCGACGTGGTGTGCGAGAACTTCTCCACCGGCGTGATGGAGCGCTTCGGCCTCGACTACGAGAGCGTGAAGAAGCTCAACCCGAAGATCATCTACTGCTCGGTGTCGGCCTACGGCCGCGAAGGCGCCTTCAAGGACCGGCTGGGCTTCGACCCCATCGCGCAGGCCGAGAGCGGCTTCATCTCCATGAACGGCTACCCCGACCGGCAGGGCGTGCGCACGCTGTCGCCTGTGGTGGACATCAGCACGGCCATGATGGCCTGCAACGCCATCCTGGGCGCGCTGGTGGCGCGCGGCCGCACGGGGCAGGGCCAGCAGATCGAGATCGCGCTGTTCGACAACGCCGTGCTGATGACCGGCTACGCCGCGATGCAGCACATGTACACCGGCGCCGTTCCGAGCCGCCACGGCAACACCAGCCCGGACACCTGCCCCTCGGGCGTGTTCATGAGCCAGGACAAGCCGTTCTACATCAACTGCGGCAACGACAAGATCTTCCATCGCCTCGCGGCGCAGGTGCTCGAGCGCCCCGACCTGGCCAACGACCCGGTCTATTCCGATCGCAACGGCCGCATGGCCAAGCGCGACGAGATCTTCAAGATGCTGGAGGAGCTGTTCGTCCAGCACCCGTGGTCGTATTGGCAGCCGCGCATGCGCGCCGCGCAGATCCCCTGCGGCGAAGTGCGCAACGTGGGCGACGCGCTGCGCTCGCCCGAAGCCAAGGAACGCAACCTGGTCACGCGCGTGGAGCATCCGCAGCTGGGCTGGATCCCCAACGTGCGCCTGCCCATCCTGTACTCGGGCACGCCGCTGGCCGATCCGCAGCCCGCGCCCGCCGTCGGCCAGCACACGCAGGAAGTGCTGTCCGAGGTGCTGGGCTACGACGAGGCGCGCATCGCGCAGCTGCGGGCCTGCGGCGCGCTGGAGCCCGCCCCCGCGAAGAAGGCCGCGCACACGCCGGCCGAGGTCGCCGCGGGATGACGATGAAGGAGCTGTCCGCCGCGGCGGCGCGCAAGCTGCTGCACACCCGCCAGGTGCAGTGCACCGGCTGGGAGCGCGAGGACGGCCTCTTCGACATCGAGGGGCGCCTGTCCGACGTGCGCACGGTCGACCTGGACGGCAGGCGCGGCAACTTCCCGCGCAAGGCGGGCGAGCCGGTGCACCTGATCTCGCTGCGGATCACGATCGATCCGACGCTCACGATCGTCGCGGCCGAGGCCTGCTCGCACCAGGTGCCGTACGCGGACTGCTTCGAGATCAATCCGGCCTATCAGCAACTGGTCGGACTGCAGATCAAGGGCGGCTTCACCAAGGCGGTGAAGTCGTTGTTCGAAGGGGAGCAGGGCTGCACGCATCTGACCGAGTTGCTGGGGCCGATGGCGACGACGGCGTTCCAGACCTTGGGGCCCGCGATGGAGCGGCGGCGTGTCGCGCGCGGGGAGCCGCTGGAAGATCCGAATTCGCTGAAGCGCCTGATGGGCAGTTGCCACGGGCTGCGGCAGGGCGGGCAGCCGGCGGTGATCCGCTGGGGCAACGCCGCCAAATAAGCCACCGTCATCCCCGCGAAGGCGGGAATCCAGTGCGTCCGCCTTCAGCGGACTGCCGGAAGCCCTGGATCCCCACCTCCGCGGGGATGACGGGAGTGGGCGGCTACTCGGGCTGCACGCCCTTCGCCTTCAGCAGCGCCTGGAACCGCGACCCTTCCTTGTCCACCAGCGCCCTGAACTGCTGCGGCGTGCTGTACGCCGGCTCATTCCCGGACTTCGACAGCGACTCGCGCAGGCCCGGTTCGGACAGCGCGGTCTTCATGGCCGTGTTGAGCTTGGTCACCACCGGCTCGGGCGTTCCAGGCGGCGCCACCAGCCCGAAGAACACTTCGGTCGTCATTCCCGGATACCCCTGTTCCGCCATCGTGGGCACGTCGGGCAGTTCCTTCTCGCGCTGCCGGCCGGTCACCGCCAGCGCCTTGAGCTTGCCCGCGCGCACCAGCTGGATGTTGGAAGAGAGCGCGTCGAACAGGAAATGGATATTCCCCGAGAGGATGGCCGCGGCCGATTCGGCGCCGCCCTTGAACGGCACGTGCAGCGCGTCGAAGCCGGCTTCCGCCTTCAGCAGTTCGGCCAGCAGGTGCAGGCTGCCGTTCATGCCGTTGGAGCCGAAGCTCAGCTTGCCGGGGTTCGCCTTGCCGTACGCGACCAGCTCTTTCACGTTGTTCACGCCGAGCGAAGGGGACGCGACCAGGATGAAGCCGGACGTCGTGGCCTGCGCCACCGGGATCAGCGTCTTCACGTCGTAGCCCGGGTTCTTGTAGAGGTAGGGCGAGATCGCCATCACGCTGTTGCCCACCCACACGAGGGTGTGGCCGTCGGCCGCGCGGACGGTCTGCGCGACGGACAGCGTGCCCGAGGCGCCGGGGCGGTTTTCCACCACCACCGGCTGGCCGAGCAGCTTGGCCAGGCTCTCGCCGACCAGGCGGGCCGTGAGGTCGGTGGTGCCGCCGGCGCCGGCGCCCACCAGGATCTTGATCGGCTTGGAGGGCCAGGCCTCCTGGGCGAACAGCGGGCGGGCGGCGAACGAGGCGCCCAGGGCGGCGCCGGCCGCGAGCAGCGAACGGCGGTGGAAGAGAGGACGGGTCATCGGCTTGTCTCCGGATTGACTTTGATCGGCCCGAACATTATATTGGTCAAACCATTCAGCACGCCAACTCCCAAGCCTCATGATCAACCCCGACGCGGCGCAGCTGGATCGCCTGCTCGCCGAACGCCACAGCTGCCGCAGCTTCCTGCCGCGAGCGGTGGACCGCTCCACGATCGACTCCATCCTGCGCACGGCGCAGCGCGCGGCCTCCTGGTGCAACTCGCAGGCCTGGCAGGTGACCATCACCTCGGGCGAAGCCACCGAGCGGCTGCGCCGCAAGCTGGTGGACGCCCAGACCGTGGGCGAGCCCGGCGGCAGCGACTTTCCCTTTCCCTCGGCCTACACCGGCGTCTACCTGGAGCGCCGCCGCGAATGCGGTTTCCAGCTCTACCAGGCGGTCGGCGTGGAGCGCGGCGACAAGGCTGGCTACGCGCGCCAGACGCTGGAGAACTTCCGCCTGTTCGGCGCGCCGCACGTGGCCATCCTCACCAGCGATCCGGGCCTGGGCGTGTACGGCGCCGTGGACGTGGGCGGCTACGTGCAGGTGCTGCTGCTGGCGATGCAGGCGCACGGCGTGGCCGCCATCGCGCAGGCCGCGCTCGCCAACCACAGCGCTCTCGTGAAACGCGAACTCGAGATCCCCGCGGAGCGCCCGATGGTCTGCGCGGTTTCGTTCGGCTACGAGGACACCGCGCATCCCGCCAACAGCTACCGCACGAGCCGCGCTCCGCTGGAGCAGGCCGTGCGTTTCGTGAGCGCCTGAATCGGATGAAGACTCTTTCGGACCGCGGCATCGCCATCGTGGGCTTCGCCGAAACCAAACTGGAGCGCCGCAGCGGCCGCACCGCGCTGTCGCTCGCGGGCGAGGCGGTGGACCAGCTGCTGGCTCGCACCGGCGTCGAACGCAGCCGCATCGACGGCTTCGCCACCACGCTGGCGATGAGCGAAGGCGGCAACCCGTTCTACAGCAATCTGCTGGCCGAGGGCCTGGGCCTGTCGGTCACCTGGTGCCAGGCCACCGAGATCGGCGGCGCTTCCTCGGGCGGCAACATCGCCCGCGCGGCCGCGGCCATCCAGGCGGGCATGTGCGACATCGTGCTGTGCCTGGCGTCGGACGCGGTTTCGACCGTCGACCGCTCCGTGCAGTCGGGTCATCGCACCGAGTACGCGGACCCCGCGGGGTACGCCGGCCCGCTGTCGGCCTTCGCGCTGCTGTCCAACCTGTACGACCAGCGCTACGGCCTGCCGCACGACGCGCTGGCCAAGCTCGCGGTGACGCAGCGCAAGGGCGCGCTGCTCAACGAGAACGCCTGCGAGGTGCTGCGCAAGCCGCTGACCGAGCGCGACTACCTCGAATCGAAACTGGTCTCGAGCCCGCTGCGCATGCTGGACTGCGTCATGCGCTGCGACGGCGCCAGCGCGGTGCTGGTGATGTCCACGCAGCGCGCCAAGGAGATGGGCTTCAGGAAGCTGGTGCACCCGATCTCGTACGCCGAGCGCATCAACTTCGATCCGACCGAGAGCTGCGGCGACATGCTCAAGAGCGGCTTCACCGACGTCGGCCCGCGCGCCTTCGCCAACGCCGGCTGGAAGCCTTCCGACGTGAAGATGCTTCACTGGTACGACGACTTCCTGATCGCACTGATCCTGCAGTTCGAGCAGACCGGTTTCTGCGGCCCGGGCGAGGGCGGCGCCTTCGTGATGGCGCACGACCTCACGTACAGCGGCGAGCTGCCGCTCAATACCGGCGGCGGCCAGATCTCGGCCGGCCAGCCCGGCCTGGCCGGCGGCGGCGTCAACCTGGTCGAGTGCCTGCGCCAGATGTTCGGCGAGGCCGGCCGGCGCCAGGTGCGCGATGCGAGCAACGCGATGCTCACCGGCATCGGCGTGCTGCAGTACGCGCGCAACTGGGGCACCAGCTCGGTGATGCTGCTGGAGCGAAGCGAATGAGCCCAACCAACCCGCTGCCGGATGTCGGCGCGCCTTTCCTCCAGGGCCTGCGCGACCGCAGGCTGATGCTGCAGTTCGACCGCGCCAACGGCCGCGCGCAGTTCTATCCGCGGCCGCAAAGCCTGTACGGCGAGGCCGGCGTCGAGTGGCGTCCCGCCAGCGGGCGCGGAACGCTCTTCGCGCTGACGCAGAGCGGCGTCGCACCACCTCACCTGCAGGGCGCCGTGCCCTACGCGATGGCGCTGGTGCAACTGGAGGAAGGCCCGCGGATGCTGGCGCGCGTCAATGCGCCCTACGACAGCCTGCGCATCGGCCAGGCCGTCACCGTCGACTGGGACCATCCCGACACCCGTTCCTTCCCCGTGTTCAAGCCGGCGGCCTGAGACCGCCGCGTTTTCGTTTTTCCGCAGGAGACAAGCATGTTCGACCGCCGCCGCCTTCTGGCCGCCAGCGCCCTCGCGCTGTCCGCGCTCGCCGTGGGCACCGCCGCCCAGGCCCAGGGCTTCCCGAACCGACCGATCAAGATCGTGGTGCCGTTCGCCGCCGGCGGCACGGGCGACGTGCTGGTGCGCTCGCTGCAGGAGCCGCTGCAGCGCCACCTGGGCCAGCCCATCATCGTGGAGAACCGGCTGGGCGCCAGCGGCACCATGGGCTCTTCGCACGTGAAGAACTCGCCGGCCGACGGCTACACGCTGCTGCAAGTGGGCAACTCCACGCTCAGCACGCCGCTGATGCAGAAGACGCCGGCCTACGACCCGGTCAAGGATTTCGCGCCGGTCGGGCTGATCGCCACCACGCCGATGGTGTTCCTCGTGCACCCGTCGGTGCCGGCCAACGACCTCAGGGGGCTGATCGACTACTCGCGCGCCAACCCCGGCAAGCTCGAGTTCTCCTCGGCCGGCCGCGGCTCGCTGGCCCACCTGGCCACCGAGTCGTTCAACCAGGCCGCCGGCCTGCAGATGGTGTTCGTGCCCTACCAGGGCGCGGCGCAGGCGGTGAACGCCGCGCTGGCCGGCGACGTGAAGATCGCGCTGACCACGCCTTCCGACGCGATCAACTCCTTCGTCAGCGCGGGCCGGCTGAAGATGATGGCCGTGTCCAGCGAGAAGCGCAGCCCGCTGCTGCCCAACGTGCCCGCCATCAGCGAATCGCTGCCGGGCTTCGCGGTGAACGCGTTCTTCGGGCTGGCCGCGCCGGCCGGCACGCCGCCGGACGTGGTCGCCAAGCTGAACGACGCGCTCAACAAGTCGGTGGCCGAGCCCGCCATGCAGGCCAAGCTCAAGGCGCTGGGCATGTTCCCCAATCCGTCCAGCGCGGCCAGCTTCACCGAGATGTACCGCAAGGACCACGCGCTTTGGACCAGCGTGGTCGCCAAGGGCAGGATCGAGGCGGCGGAGTGAGCATGGCCCGTGACGACTATTCCCCCGGGCGCATCGCCGACCGGATGCAGATCCAGGACTGCATCTACCGCTGGTGCCGCGCCGTCGACCGGCTGGACTACGAAGGCATGCGCGCCTCGTTCCATCCCGATGCGGTGGACAAGCACGGCGCCTTCGACGGCGACATCAACGGCCTGGTCGAATGGATCCGCGCGCGCCATGCCGCCATCCCGTTCTCCATGCACGCGGTCAGCAACATGCTGATCGAGTTCGCCGGCCCCGACCGCGCGCTGGTCGAGACCTACGTCCGCACCACCCAGCGCTACCCGGCCGAGGCGCGCGCTGCGCTGGACCAGCTGGCCGGCGGCCGCGCGGGCAGCGGCGACGGCGCCATGGACCTGCTCACCTGCTCGCGCTACGTCGATCGCTTCGAGCGCCGCGATGGCGAATGGAAGATCGCGCTGCGAACGCTGGTGGCGGACTGGAAGCAGTTCGTCGAAGTGCCGCAGGGCCAGCCCAAGCCACCCGCCTCGCAGGAGGTGGGCCGGCGCAACGACGACGATTTCATCTACCGCGAACGGCGGGCACTGGGGATCTCATGATGATGAACAGGAACAGCTTCCTGCGCGCCGCGGCCGCCGCGGTGCTGGCGTTCGCGGCCCTGCCGGCGTTCGCCGCCTACCCGGACAAGCCGATCACGCTGATCGTGCCCTACGCCCCCGGCGGCATGGGCACCAGCTTCGGCAACCTGGTGAGCGAGGCTCTGACGCCCGCGCTCGGCCAGCGCGTGGTGGTGGACTACAAGCCGGGTGCCAACGGCGCGCTGGGCGCGGGCTTCGTGGCCAAGGCGCCGGCCGACGGCTACACGCTGCTGATGGCGGTCAACAGCACCATGACCATCAATCCCAACCTGTACGCCAAGCTGCCGTTCGACCCGCTGAAGGACTTCACGCCGGTGTCCATGGTGTTCACCAACGCCAACGTGCTGGTGGTCAACGCCAACAGCCCGGTCAAGTCGGTGCAGGATCTGGTCGCCTATGCCAGGAAGAACGCGGGCAAGGTGAACTACGGCTCGGCCGGCAACGGATCCACGCCGCATCTGTCGGGCGAGATGTTCCGCCTGCTCACCGGCGCGCCGGTGGTGCACGTGCCTTACCGCGGCGCCGGTCCGGCGATCGTCGACCTGCTCGGCGGCCAGCTCGACTTCGCCTTCGTCGACACCTCGGTGCTGACCCACGTGAAGGCCGGCAAGCTGCGCGCGCTGGCGGTCACCGGCAACAAGCGCCTGGGCGTGGCGCCCGAGCTGCCGACCATGGAGGAGGCCGGCGTCAAGGGCTTCTACGTGGACACCTGGTACAGCCTGGTCGCTCCGGCGGGCACACCACCCGACGTGGTCAAGCGCCTGAGCGCCGAGGCCGCGCGCATGCTGGCCGACCCGGCGGTGCGCGAGCGCATGCGCAGCATCGGCGTGGACCCGGCCGAGGAGGCCGGCGCCGAGCACCTGCGGAAGGTGATCCACAGCGACACCGAGCGCTGGAAGAAATTCCTGTCGACCACGAACATCCGGGTGGATTGAGCCCGTGCCCGTCGCCGCTCCCGAACCCAACGCCGTCGGGCCCGACACCTACCCGGTCGAGTCGCTGACCATCCCCGACGTGCTGGCGAAATTCGCGGCCAGCCACCCGGACAAGGTCTACCTCACCGAGATCGCGACCGGCCGCCGCTTCACCTTCCGCGAGATCGACGCCTGGACCGACCGCATCGCGCGGGCGCTGCACGACTTCGGCGTGCCGCGCGGTGGCCACACCGGCGTGCTGATGGGCAACTCCGCCGAACACCTGGCGCTGTTCTATGCGATAGGAAAGCTGGGCGCCGTGTCGGTGCCTGTGAACACCGCCGCGCGCGGCGAACTGCTGCGCTACTACCTGGGCCAGTCCGATTGCGAGACGGTGATCGTCGATGCGTCGCTGGCCGAGCGACTGCAGGAGGTGCTGCCGCAACTGCCGCAGGTGCGCCGCCTCATCGTGTTCCGCGCGCCGGGCGAGGCCGGCGGCATCGAGGCGGTGCGCGACATCCAGGTCGCCGACTTCGACGCGCTGGTGGATGCCGCGCGGCCGGGCCGCTTCGAGCCCGCACAGCCCGTGAAGGCTTCCGACCTGGTGCTGATCGCCTACACGTCCGGCACCACCGGTCCGTCCAAGGGCAGCATGCTCCCGCACGCCGCGGCGCTCACCTACGGCACCGGCGCGGCCGAGGCCCAGGGCTATCGCGAATCGGACGTGTTCTACGTCTGCCTGCCGCTGTTCCACAACAACGCGCTGCTGGCCGCGTCCATCGCCGCGCTGGTGTGCGGCGCCTCGGTGTCGATGTCGCGCCGGTTCTCGGTGTCGCGCTTCTGGCAGGAGATCCGCGAGGCCAAGGCGACGATCACCAATTTCCTCGGCGCGATGTCCAGCTTCCTCTGGAGCCAGCCGCCTTCGCCGGCCGACAGCGACCACTGCCTGCGGCTGGTGAGCATGGCGCCCACGCCCAAGTACGCGGCCGAGTTCGAGCAGCGCTTCGGCCTGCGCGCGATGAACAACTACGGCCTGTCCGACTACGGCATGGGCACCTCGTTCACGCAATGGGACCCGCGCGACAAGCTCGGTTCCATCGGCCGGCCGCGCCGCGGCATCCAGGTGCGCATCGTGGACGATCACGATTTCGAAGTGCCCGACGGAGAAGTCGGCGAGATCGTGCTGCGCTACGACGACCCCTGGCGCGGCACGCTGGGCTACTACAAGATGCCCGAGGCCACGCTCAACTCGCGCCGCAACCTCTGGTTCCACACCGGCGACCGCGGCGTGCGCGACCAGGACGGCTTCTTCTACTTCGTCGATCGCAAGAAGGACTGCATCCGCCGCCGTGGCGAGAACATCTCTGCGTTCGAGGTGGAGCAGATCATCGCCACCCATCCTTCGGTGGCCGACGCCGCGGTGTTCCCGATCGCGACCGCGCAGAACGACGAGGAAGTCGCCGCCGTCGTCGTGACCAAGCCCGGCACCCGCCTCGATGAAGTCGCGCTGGTCGACCACTGCCGCCTGAACATGGCGTACTTCATGGTGCCGCGCTACATCCAGTTCCGCGAATCGATGCCCACGACCATGAGCCAGAAGGTCGAGAAGTTCCGGCTGCGGCAGGAGCTCGAGGGCGACCTGTCGAAGGCCTGGGACCGCGAGGCGGCCGGCATCGTGGTGGCGCGCTGACATGGCGGACGCACGAGACTCGGGTGTTGCCATCGTCACCGGCGCCGCGCGCGGCATCGGCCTGGCGATCGCCACGCGGCTGTCGCAGCTCGGCTACCGCGTGATCGCGGTCGACCGCGACCCGGCCGTGCAGGACGGCGCGCGCAGCCACGAGGACGAGGGCCA
>Ga0247821_10000587_pt1 | contig 20161 bp, 25 predicted proteins | sample 13C_Glycerol_Day_FD_192481 | JGI IMG/M metagenome (GOLD analysis project Ga0247821, IMG submission 192481) | Soil microbial communities from agricultural site in Penn Yan, New York, United States - 13C_Glycerol_Day14 | ecosystem: Environmental > Terrestrial > Soil > Agricultural land | place... | reverse complement strand
GGATTGATCTCGAACTTACAGGAACAAGCGTTCAGGCCAAGGCTTGTGTTGATCCGTTTCTCTCTGCCGACAAGCTCAAAGCCAGTGCCTCTGCCTATCTGGCAGCTACGCACCAAGAACCATACACAATTTGTGAGAGCGACCTGAGGGGCTTCCCTGCCCTGCTGATTCAAGTTGGGGAGAATGAAATTCTCCTGGACGACGCATGCACGCTGGCCAGAATTGCCGGGGCTGCGGGAGTGCATGTCAGGCTGGAAATATGGCCACAGATGTTCCATGTCTGGCATCTGTTTGCTCCGCAGCTCTCTGCTGCACGTAAGGCACTCACCGACGCTGCGGACTTCATCGCCAAGAGTATGTGACGCTGCGATCAGTTGCGGTGGGAGCCGTAAATTTATTCAGGGCGGGATAGCGAATGCCTTCCGAGAACCGTGCGTTTGAAGTCGGCCGAGCGCCCGAAGCTTAAACTGCAAGGACGGCCAGTGGGCACACCAACGATGATGGTGTGCTCACCCAACTCAGGGCCTGAGTCACTCTGCCCTACGCTGAGAACAAGGCAAACAACTGGCTGCGGAAATTGATCCCGAGCCGCTCGAATGCCCGGTTACGGTAAGTCTTCACTGTGCTTTCCTTGATGTTCAGGTCGGCGGCAATCCCGGCATGGGTCATCCCTCTCAGCAACCGACTGCAGATATTCACCTCTTGGATGGTGAGGTCCGGACAGCGCTGCAACAGCTGCTGCTCGTGAGCATCACCACGGTTCAAGGTGCTCAGCGCCAGGTGCCCGCGTAGAAGTTTCAGCAATCCAGGGGTCAGCGCCTCGCACATCTGCAATTCATGGTCGTTGAAAAGCCCTTGGTCACGATGCCGGTAAAGGTTGAACAGCACCGGACGCTGCTGCTCGTCGAGGTACAGGGTCGACACACGCTCGATCATGTTATGGCGCTGATAGATCGCCTCTCGGTAGGGCAGAGCTACAAACTATCATTTTCTCTGAGAATTCCTCGCCCCGGATAGTTCTTAATAACGGTTATTGCAGGCGCCACTAACCCATATTTTTCGGCGTCAAAACCTGTCGCGCTTCCGCCTCGTTTCCCGAACAAACACAACAAATGGCGGTCTTCAACTTTGGACCCGAAAAAGGTCTTTCGGAGCCCGGCTCGCTCGACTGGGGCTAAATAGCAGCCCCCGCCAGCGATTCTTGGATGAACGCAGCTGGAGGCTGTGTGCCATGATCTCAATCAGAAGCTCTTACCATCCCATTGACGCCGCGATTCTGTGGTGTGATCTCTCCGACCACGCAGACGAAATTCTTCAGATAGATATCTCCCATCCCGGCAGCCTGCGAAAGCACTTTCCGCAGTGGCCCCGTCTACACGACCACGTCGAATGCATCTACGACGCCATTCTCAGCGGTGAACTTCCCGCCACCTACCTTGGAAAGCCGATCACGTCGGATAGCCATATCCACCGGGTATACTACTCCGTTCGGCGCGCCGATCTCCTGGTCTGGTTCGTGCGCAGCCTCCCCGATCAGAAACCTGCCTTTCTGTTTTCCCAGAACGTTGATCACTCAGAATGCGTCAGCCTGGATGCGCATTTGGCGAAACAAGCCAAGCTAGACTTTGCCCTGAGTACGCTTGAGCAATTGCAACAAACCTATGCTGCCGCCGCTGAAGAAATGACAGTGCTCTCAACGCTCAACGACAAGCTGAAAGCGCGACTGGAGTCGCTTGGTATGCCCTCAGTGACCTCTGAAACCGTGCACAACAGGCTGATCGGCGCGATGCTCGAGACCACGCTCGGGAAAAACCAAAACGGCAAGCAGCAGTCGATCTATTCCAGCCAGGCAGCGTTGGTTCAAGCTATTCTGCTGCGCTTTCCCGGTGTGGATGGTCTGAGTAAAAGTACCATTGATCGGCGACTTGCCGACGCGCGCCGTCTTATAGCCCAGGTAAAACGGGGCTAATGCCGCATTGTCAGGCAATGCCCGGCATTGCCTGACAATGTTTTTCGCTCTCTTCCGACCTTCACTGACTGTCACTTCCCACCACGCGCCACCCGGCGCTAAGGAGTGACATCATGCAAGCAACCATCGCTACCCCTGTGCCCTCCGACCGCCACATCATGCGCCGCGATGAGGTGGAGCAGAAAACCGGCTTCAAACGGTCGCACATATACAACCTGATGAAGGCCGGCCAGTTCCCGCAGTGCCGGCGCATAGGCACACGTGCAGTCGGTTGGGACTCACTGGAAATCGAACAATGGGTCCAGGACCGACTTTCCTCGGGGGACTGACCATGGACGTCCTCTCCCTGATCTCAACCAAGGGCGGCGCGGGCAAGACCACCGTCGCTGCCAACCTGGGCGGTATGCTCGCCAATGCCGGACTTCGCGTTTTACTGCTGGATCTGGACAGCCAACCGACGCTGTCCAGCTATTACCCCTTGTGCGATGCCAAGGATGCCGGCAGCTACGAGCTGATCGCCCAGCGGCTCACAGCGCCTGAGCAGATAGTCTCCACTACAGTCATCCAGAACCTTGACCTGATCGTCTCCAACGACCGTATCGGGCACATCAGCACTCTGCTGTTGCACGCGGCCGATGGCCGTCTGCGTTTGCGCAATCTGCTGCCGGTCTTCGAGGATCACTACGATGTGCTGATCGTCGATACCCAGGGTGCGCGCAGCGTGGTCGTGGAGATGGTCATTCTCGCGTCCAATTGCGCGCTGTGCCCGGTCCTGCCGGAAATGCTCGCCGCGCGCGAGCTGCGCCGGGGCACGCTGGGCCTGTTCGAAGAGTTGGAGCCTTATCGCTACCTGGGCGTAGCCTTGCCGTCGGTGAAGCTGCTGCTCAACCAGGTCAATCCCAATCGTCGCGATACCCGCTTGATCATCCGGAGCCTACAAGCCTCTTTTCAGGATGACCCGCATGTCAGCGTCTGCAGCATGGTGATTCCCGACCGCGTGGCTTATCCCAATGCCGCCTCGCTCGGCCTGCCTGTGCACCGGGTAGAGCCAGTTCCACCGCCCGGCAGCCGCAGCCCTTGTGCCGCCGAGATCATGCGCGGCTTGGCCATTGAGCTGTTCCCGAAATGGGCCGAGCAGCTCGGTGCTCTCGCCGCGCCTGTACCCGGCCACTGCCGAGCGCCAGCTGATCCGTCGCGGCTGACCGGAGAATAAGTGATGAAGTCGCCGACCTCCGAAGACATCACGCGCCAACTGCAGCAGTCGCACTTTCCGCAGAAACACGGAAGCGACCTCACGGCAGTCCTCGTTGGCGATACACCGATGATGGTCAGTCTCGAGCAACTGCGGCCCTACGAGCTCAACCCGCGTGTGGTGCGCAACCCGCTATATGACGACATCAAGGCCTCGATCCGCGAGCGTGGACTGGATCAGCCACCCTCCATCACCCGCCGCCCCGACGAACCGCACTTCATCATCTGCAACGGCGGCAACACTCGCCTGAGCATCCTCGGTGAGCTTTGGCAGGAAACGCGCGAAGAGCGGTTCTTCCGCATCCATTGCCTGTTCCGCCCTTGGCAATCGGAAGCGCATGCCTTGCTCGGGCACCTGGCCGAGAGTGACCTGCATGGCCAACTGACGTTTATCGAGCGAGCTCTGGCCGTGGCGAAGCTCAAGGACATGTTCCAGCCCGGGGACACCCACCTCACCCAACGCGAGCTCGCGTCGCGCTTGAGCGAGGGTGGCTATCCCATCTCGCAGTCGCACATCAGCCGCATGTTCGACGCGCTCGAACACCTGCTCCCCGTCATCCCGCAGGTGCTGTACGCGGGTCTGGGCAAACCTGCAATCGGCCGCCTCATTAGCTTGCGACGTCGAGCGGAGTCAATTTGGAATCGATACTTAGGTGTCGCCGACCAGTTCCCGCTGTTGTGGTTTGAAGTCCTTTCAGCGTTCGACGGTGAAAAGCCCGAGCTGGACTCGAGTGAGCTGCAGGACGAATTGTTAGTCAGGATGGCGCAAGCCTTGGAGCAGACACCACGCCTGCTGGCACTGGAGCTTCATCAGGAACAGCGCCCTACTCTGCCAGCAGCGGACAGTCCTCTTATCAAACCAACCGACCCACCTGGCGAGCGACCAAAGCCCTCCCCTAAACCTGTACACCCGCCGGAAGCACCGACCGCGACGCCCGATCCAGAACCAGAGCAAGCAACCTCTCTCCAACCACTGCAACCACCACGCCTACCAGAGATACGCCAGGCGCTGGATGACAAGCCGTTACCGGATAAGCCCCTGAGTGAATTCGAGCAGGCTGGGAGTCCGATCGGTGCAGCGCCCTTGACCTCACCAGCGTCACTGGACCAGATCAACGCCTTACGCGCGAGCTGCGCCGCCCTCGCTGCCGACCTTGCCGCTTACGCAGACGCCGGCGGCATGATCAGCCCGCTCGTGGACGGCCTGGGCTTCACGCTTTCACCGGGGGATGGCGAGCGACTCAGCCCGCGGCACACCGGTATCCAGCTGCTGCTCTCCGCCCTGCTGCGCCTGCAGGACGACGTGGCCTGGAAGGAACGTCAGCAGTTGCCGGCTGCACTGTTTGGTCAGCTGCTGATCGGCGTCTACGACCTGCCCTTTACCGACCGCCCAGCCCTCACGGTGGGCCTTGAACGCCTTCCTGATGCCCAGCTGGAGCAGCTGTTCACGCTGATCCGCCACGCCCGTCAGTTGATCGAACTGACGCTGTCGTCCACTCGATAACGTGAGGAGCCACCTCATGAGCACGACTTTCAATCTGTTGAACCATGCCATGTTGAACCAGGTGCTGCATGAGCTGCGCCATGGCAGGTTACAGCGCTGCAAGGCTCTGGGCCTGGCCGATGAAGACATCGAGGTGCTGCAGTCGCTGCCGCCGACCACCCTGTCTCACCTGGCGCACTCTTCGATCGCTTGGGTCGAAGTGAAGGTCGACCTCACCGTGTTGCGCCGCCTGATTGTCCAAGCCGAACGCGACGAACAGAACGAGCGGTTGATCAACCGGGCGCTCAAGTTGGGCGCGAGCTCCACCATCATGTACCGCTGCTTCGGCCTGGACCATTCGGAGACCGCGTTGCGGCGCCGCGTGCTGAAGATCGAGACGCACCGCGGTCGGCCGGTCCAGCTCAGTGAAGTGCAGGAGCATGCCGTGTGGAATCGCTGGAGCCAGCTGCGCACAGAGGATCCGGACAACGATCCACTGGACACCATGATGATGCTGGCCGAGGAGCAACACATCAGCCTGACCCTGGTCTGGCAACAGGTCGCACTATACGGAGGCACACCATGCTGAGCTTTTACGAGGTCGACTGGCAGGACGTGGTGCGTCAGTGCTACGACGCCCTTCGGCGCCGAAATGAGTGGTACGCGGCGAACGGTAAACTGGTTGTCCGCACCGAGGAGCCCGCGGTGCGGACGATCTACTACGGCGACAACAACCCGCTGCCGCAGACCTTGCTGCTGGACCGCCGGCTAACGCCACTGGAGCGCAACACCTGGCAGGTACTGCGCTGGCTGATCACCGAACGTAAGGTCAAGACGCCACGCTACCAGGACCTGCAGCCCTACCTGGCAACCAGTCCCTGCGGCGCGCAGGCCTCGCGGGAAACCATCGCCCGCGCACTCAACGTTTTGCGGACCACTCGCTGGCTCAGTCTTGTGGAACGCTCACGCGATGCCAACGGCTGCCTGCGTGGTTGCGTCTATGTGCTGCACGGCGATCCGTTGACCGCGGCCGAGCAGTTGGAACTGGACAGCGGCTACGCGGCGCTGCTGCAACAGAACCTCTCTCATGCCACCAAAGGCGTCCGAGACGTGGCACAGCATGTGATCGCGGAAATCCAGGCCGACCCGCAGGTGGCCCAGCTCGACAAGGACAGGCTCGACTCGCTGCCGCCAGTCCAACAACAAACGCTGCCGCTGATGAACGATGAAACAAAGACAGAGGATTCCGAACCTGGCGCACTCGACCTCGTTCGGAATTCTCCGGCTGGCGCAACAGATCCCGAACCCTGCGGCAATGCACCGGATTTGCCTGTGGTTCGGAATACCGACGCTGGCCGTACAGTACAGAAAGACCAAAGCAAAAAAAGTACGGTACTGGGGCAGGTGGAGTTTGGTCGTGCCCGGTGGCCCGAGGATTTACCGCTGAACCCGAACGAGCGGCGCATGGCCTCCCAGGCGATGCGTCAGCTCGAGCCTGAACAGCAACAAGCGGTGATCAATGAAGCGGCGGTGCGCTGCGCCCGCGGTGAGATCCGAAAACCCGTCGCCTACCTGATGGGCTTGATCAAGCGCGCCTGCCAGGGCGAGTTCACCCTGTGGGCTGCGCGTACCGAGGAAGAGAGATCCTCGCCCCCTCCCTCACGCACAGCCAAGCCTGCGTCGGAGCAACCGCCCCGCGAGCGATCCAAGCGCAGCGGTCAGCGCACCGCTTCGCCACTTGCCCTCTCCTGCCTGGAGGAACTGAAACAACGCTGCCGGGGCATCACTGCGGCTACATAGGGCTGGAACTCGGTGGATCTAATGTCGATGCCATCGATTCCAGGGGGATCCACTCTCGGGAAAATGCGAGCAATCCACCTTCAGGTAGATCCGCATCGCCAGCCAAGGATCGGTCCATCGTCGGCGTCATTCCGACGGCGAGGTACTGGCGATGGTCGATCACTACCAACTCAACCTGGGCTCCCTGCGCAGCAGCATCACCCTGACCCTGCACACCCACCATGCGGCACGCCTGTGGCAGGGGCGCAGCTGTCGCGACGGGGTACATCCGATCCTGGGCATGCCCGGTTACATCAGCGTCACCAACCTGCTCAAGCACGCCAGCAGCCAGGGCGATCCCTATGCAGACTGGTTCATGCTGCAACTGGAGGAAAAGCTGCTGCAGGCCAGGTTGGACATGGCCACACTGACGCAGCAAATGAGCCGCGTGGAACGAGCCCTTCCCGCGCAAGTCGATGTCGGCGACAACCTCAATATCCACCCCGTCACCCTGCCGCTGTTCATCGGCAGCCAGCTGGGCTTTCTCGCGATCTACCTGCTCACCGACTACGACACCTTGGTCCGGCGGGTGCTGCTCGCCCACCATACGGCGCTGATCGGCCGGGGCGACATGGAGTCCTGGATCGATGGCGGAGCGCATCTACTGCGCAGCCTGTTTGGCCTGGCGCAGCGCTACCGCCTGGCCGGGGTGAGCCGCGATGACATGGCCGCCAACAACGCCCGTGCCCGCGAAGCCATCGACAAGTTCGGCATCCTGCCGCAGGACATTCTCGAAGGGACGCGCCGCTCCCAGTTCGCCCCGCCGATCGCCCGCAGCCACGCGCATTCCGAGATCGAAGGCCCGAATCCGCCGGAAGCAGAGGAGCAGCCAGCAGCGGACACCGCGAACGACGGGGGTGAGGCATGACCTTGGCCGAAGCCATTGCCCGGCGTTTGTCAGCCGATGCCTATCGCGAGTTCGCACAAGGTACCTCTCTAAAAGGCCTTTTAAAGCCTTTTAAGGGTAAGGGGGAGCTGCAGCAGTTCGCCGAGACGATCCTGCGCCTGCGCACCCAGGTCGCCGAGTTGATGGCAGTGATGCTGGCGATCATGGCCCAGCCCCCCTTCTCGTTGCTGGACCTGCGCCTGGTCGTCCAGCACAGCGCGACGGGCACCGATTTCCTGCGCTGGCGCAGCCCGGATTTTCTGCGCATGGGCGTGCAGGTGTGGCAAGAGGCGGTGGTTCAGCCGCGGCTGCACCCGGAACTGCGGCAGGCGCTGTATCAGCTGGAGACCAATCGCGTGGTGCTGAACCTGCAGATGAGCAGCCTGCAGTCGCTGTATCGCCAGGCCATCACTGGTGCCAGTAAGCTCGAGGCCGCCGAGCTCGCCCTGACCCGTTCCCCCACCGAGGAGTAACCCGCATGAGTACTTTGTTTGTTGGTGAAGGCAACATCGGCAGCGTTCCTGAGTACCAGGAGTTCAACACCAACCCGGATGAGCCGCGCCGCCTGCTGCGGCTGAATGTCTATTTCGACAACCCGGTACCGCGCGAAGGCGGCTACGAGGATCGCGGCGGCTATTGGGCGCCCGTCGAGCTCTGGAACCGTGACGCCGAACACTGGGCCACGCTGTACCAGAAAGGCATGCGCGTCCTGGTCGAGGGGCGCACGGTCAAGGAGGAATGGGAGGACAGCGAGGACAACGCACGGGTGACGTTCAAGGTGGAGGCGCGGCGCATCGGTATTCTGCCGCACCGGCTGGCCTCGGTGACCATGCGCGAGAAAGCCAGCGACAACGCCAGCACTTCGCGTAAGGGGGGAGGCAAGAAAGCCCCACGCAAGTCCGTATAAGTGCGTGGTACTCAGTGGAATTACCGCCTGCAGCGCGATACCACTGGAGCGATGTAGACGGCTGTGCGGGCAACACCGGCTGCTGCCGTTTTATTCACTCTCGCCGGGCGCTCTTACGCCGCTCACTTTCCAGCATTTTCTTCACTTCCGCCAAGTACTGGTCCAGGGCAAGGAATGCCCGCCAGTGCAGCGGACTTTCCTGGACCCAGGCAATCAACCGGGCGCGAGCCTGCTCCTTGTCCGGTTCCAGATGGGTGGCCATGAACAGCTCATAGGCCTTTATCGCTAACGCATCTGCCTCACTCTGGTGGGTTTCGTGCAAGTTTGTTGCCTCCGTGGTGACGGTCGGGTCATCCATCTTTTTCCGGTGATACGCCTCGATGGGTTGTTAGTCAACCTTTAGAGTCGTTCATATCTTTGGGGTGCTGTTCGACCATATAAGTCGAATTGGAGAGCGCCCCTATTGCCCGTGAAAGAGCCTAGTCCACATCACATTGGTCGCCAGCTGGCGAAGTATCGTCGTGCCCGGCATTTGACCCAGGCGCAGGTCGGCGAGCACCTGCAGATCTCCGGCGAAGCGGTGTCGCGCCTGGAGCGAGGCTTCGTTGAGCTCTCTGTATCCAAGCTGCTGCAATTGGCCGACTTGTATGGCTGCCCGGCCGATGAACTGCTGCTCGCGATCAGCCCTCGGCCGCAGGACCTGGGCGTGCAGATCAACTCGATCATCAAGGATCTCGATGAGGCGGATAAGCAGTTCGCCTTGGAGTCTCTAAAAGCGCTGGCGAGCCACCTCGCGGAACGCAAGTAACGTCCTTCCGCCGATATGAACGCGGCACCTTCAGATTTACCCTGGCGCTTAGCAACCACACCCCCACCCTGTCGGTACCCACCGAGAGGGCACGTGCATGCGCCTGTTCATCTGCGAGAAACCTTCCCAAGCCCGCGACATCGCCCGGGTGCTGCAGGCCAGCCGCCGCGGTGATGGCTGCCTGCAGGGCCAGAACATCACCGTCACCTGGTGTGTCGGCCATCTGCTGGAGACCGCGCCGCCTGAAGCCTATGGCGATTACAAGCGTTGGTCGTTGGACGATCTGCCAATCATTCCCAGCCGCTGGCAACTGGTGGCCAAGCCCAAGGTCGCCAGTCAGCTGAAAGTGATCAGTCACCTGCTGCGCACCTGCAGCGAAGTGGTGATCGCTACCGACGCCGACCGCGAAGGCGAGATGATCGCCCGGGAGATCCTCGAGCGCTGCCAGTACCAAGGGCCAATCTTGCGCCTGTGGCTCTCCGCTTTGGACGACGTGTCGATCCGTCGGGCCTTGAACGCCTTGCGTCCGGGGGAGCAGACCTTGCCGCTGTACCACTGTGCGCTCGCCCGTTCCCGTGCTGATTGGCTGGTCGGCATCAATCTGAGCCGGCTGTTTACCCTGCTCGGCCGCCGCGCCGGTTTCGATGGACTGCTGCCGGTGGGCCGCGTACAGACGCCCACCCTGCGCCTGGTGGTCGAGCGCGACCGGGCGATCGCCAGCTTTGTGCCGCAGCCATTCTGGACCGTCGATGCGCACCTGGAGCAGGATGGGATCCGCTTTCACGCGCGTTGGCAGCCCACGCCCCCGGTCAGCGATGCGGTTGGACGCTGCGTCGACGAAACCGCCGCACAGCAGGCGCTGAAACGCCTCATTCAAGCCGGCACCGTCGTGATCGGCAATGTCGAAGTCGAGCACGTGCGCGAAGGCCCGCCGCTACCGTTCGACCTGGGCACGCTGCAGGAGATCTGCTCGGCCAAGCTCGGGCTCGGTGCACAGGAGACACTGGCCACCGCACAGGCTCTGTACGAGACCCACAAGGCGACGACCTATCCGAGGACCGATTGCGGCTATTTGCCGGAGAGCATGCTCGATGAGGTGCCGCGCGTGCTCCACGCCCTCGCCGCTGCACCCTCGTTGGGGGCAATTCTGAAAGAGGTTGACCCCAGCCGCTGCTCCCGTGCCTGGAACAGCAGCAAGATCACCGCGCACCATGGCATCATTCCTACTGCTGTAACCCTGGATTTGGCGCAGCTCTCCGAGCGCGAGCGGGCGGTTTACACGCTGATTCGCGCACGCTACCTCGCGCAGTTCATGCCCGAGCACGAGTACCTGAAAACCCAGACGCTGCTGCACAGCCAGGCAGATCAACTGGTGGCGCGCGGCAAACAGATCCTGGTCCGCGGCTGGAAGGCAGTAATCAACGAGGCCGACGGCACCGAGCCGGCCGAACAGGCGCAGCGATTGCCGACGTTGCGTGAATCCGCGACGGTGGCGCTGATCGACGCCACGCTCAACGCACAGCGCACGCAGCCCCCAAAGGCCTACACCGAAGGCACCCTGGTCAAAGCGATGAAAACCATCGCCAACCTGGTGGCCGATCCGCGGCTCAAGCAGAAGCTCAAGGACAGCTGCGGCCTCGGTACCGAGGCCACCCGTGCAGCGATCATCCAGGGCCTGATCGATCACGGTTATCTGATCAAGAAGAAACGCAGCCTGGCTGCCTCAGCGGCGGCGCATACCCTGATCGAAGCGGTGCCACCTGAGGTGGCCGACCCGGTCATGACCGCGCTGTGGGAGCAGGCGCTGGACCGCATCGAGTCGGGCCAACTGAGCGTCGAGACCTTTCTCGCCAAACAGGCAGAATGGCTGACTCGACTGGTACGCAGTAACGCCACGCTCACCCTCCGCCCGCCCCCCAGTAAGGGGCCCTTCTGCCCGGTGTGCTGCAGTTCCATGCGCCAGCGCAAAGGTCGCACCGGCAGCTTCTGGTCGTGCACCCGCTACCCCGAGTGCAAGGGAACTAAGCCGGTGGCAGAAACCAAGCGGGCGAAAAAACGCATGACTTGACGGCACACCACAGCGCTGGTGTAGTGATCTCGCCGCTTGGCGACCTAGACCGATTCGCTCCGGGCAGTTCGGTCAGACTCCTAGAGTTCGGGGCCACACTTCAGTCCATCTGCGGATGACTTTTCAGCGTTCCAAGTCTCCCAGGTGGATGACCCGTGCGGCTTGCACAAGGCCTCAGGGGTCATCCGCTTCGGCGACGATGCTCAGCTCCGGTGCCCGCCGGCGAAACACTGGGCACCTTTTGTGCGCGGATGCGTGCCAGTTGATTCCGACCCAGGCCACGACAAGGGTCGGTTGATCCAGGTGGATCGGCAGTGGAGCTCTGCGACGGACTCCGGTGCCACATCGCCGGGTCAAGGGTGGTCCAACTCCTCCTAGCCTGATGACCATCGGGCTATTTTTTCGCCGCCGACAATCCACCGAAAGCCACCCGATTCTGCCCGCCCAGGCCGCCTGAAGACCACGGTTGACGGGCCTTTTGCGGCGTTTTATAGATGAACTGCACACCGCTGTCGTTGACAGCACCCAGGTAGCCCGGACCTTCAAGGCTACGCCCACTTCGGGCGGTTCTCCTCCAAAGTGCGACTCGCGCTCGGCAGCTCGCACGGTCACCGTCCAATCGGTGATGAGCGCCTTCTCGACCGATCATGTGTTTGCACCTCCCCTTGCGGAACTCACCAGCCGCCAGGGCCGGTGGATGTCCGCGTTCTGCTGAACAGGAGCTCCATCATGACTACTGCAAGCAATAACGCCCCCACCACCTACTTCAACCTGCACACCCAAGGCATCGGTTACCTGAACCGTGTTCGCGAAGTCCCGGTTCGCCGCGGCCAAGCGTTCATAGCCTGTGACATCGCTGCCCTGCACGGTGCCTCGGACGACGTCGAGTACACCCGCTTCGACTGCAAGGTCGCCAGCGGTGAGGCAGACCGGCTGATCCGTGAACACCTGGAAGACGTCCGCGCTGAACGCAAGGTCCTCATCGCGTTTCGCATCGGCGACCTCTGGGTCGATCCGTTCATGTACGAGAAAGGCGAGCGCAAAGGGCAACCCGGCGCCAGCCTCAAAGGCCGGCTGATCTTCATCGAGTGGATCAAGGTCGATGGCCAGTTCAGCTACCGTGCGCCGGCTCGGACCGACGCTGCCGCCGCCCCTGAGGCTGCTGAAGCAGCAGAGTCGGAACAGGCTGACGGTGACGCTGACCAAGGCCAACCAACCCCACCCGCTGCACGTAAATCCACCGCCGCACGTCAGTCTGCCTGAGGCAGGTTGACCGCCCGCAGCAGGCGCTCTCATGAGCGCCTGTTGTTCATTCACGTCGGAGGTCGCCATGGAAAGCTTCTGGCTCTGCGAGGACTGCCTGCAGGCGGTCGCCTACGACGACTTCAGCGGGCTGTCGCTGTACTACAGCGAGGCTGAAGTCGAGCAACGCATCACCCACATGCGCACCCAACTGCAAGCCCTGCTACCCCTGAGCGCCGATTTCGATCCGCAGACCGGCGCCGGTATCGAGGCCTTCTCCACGCAACCGTGCGAGGGCTGCCAAAGCCCGCTGCACGGCACTCGACATCGCTTTACGCGCCTTTGATCACACACCTAAACCAGCCTGGGGCACGCCCTCAGGGGGGCGCTCCATCTCTCACGAGGAATTGCCCATGAACACCGCCTTGAACCTGGTTGACCCGCTCGATTCGGTACTGGCCCAACGCGCCCGTGAGGATGCGCTGATCACCGAGGCCCTGCAGTTGCTGGACCAGCGTCACTTCCAGCGCGGCGAGGTGCTGATAACCCCCGCCGATGCCGCAGCCTACTTGAAACTGCAACTTGCCCCCTACCACCACGAGGTGTTCGCCCTGCTCTGCCTCGACTCGCGCCACCGTGTGCTGAGCTTCGACATCCTGTTCACCGGCAGCATTGACGGTGCCTCTGTGTATCCACGCCAAGTGGTCATCAAGGCACTCGAACACAATGCCGCCGCAGTGATCTTCAGCCACAACCACCCCTCCGGCTGCTCGGAACCGAGCGGCGCCGATCGGGTGCTCACCACCCGCCTGACCGAGGCTTTGGCCCTGGTCGAGGTACGCGTCCTGGACCACATCATCGTCGGCGAAGGCATCCCGCTTTCGTTGGCCGAGTACGGCTGGATGTGACAGCCCACCTTGCCTTTGAGGTCACCGCCCGTTCGGGGTGGCCTCGGCGCTTTCGGAGAATCACCATGCACCCTTCCCTGCCCAATCCGTTTCTTCGCGGTTTCCAAGACCTGCGCTATGAGCGTGTCCTGCAGATCAGCTATGCCGACGATTGCCCACCGTGCTACCGCGCGCTGCACCCGGCTCAGAACGAGCTGCCCGATGAGGCCATCAGCCTGCAGCCGTGCCTGTTCGATGACGACGTCGCGGTGATCACCGACGGCGTGTGCGTACCCGAGTTTCTGCGCATGCGCTGCCCGGCCGACGGTCTGGTGAACACGGTGCTCTACCAGATCATGGGCAATCAGCTCGGACGCCCGATGCATGTCGGCGACCTCGGCAATGTCGAGGCGGCGCAACACCTGGTCGAACAACTGTCCTTAAGCACCGGGCACTACAGTCGCAGTTGGGAAATCAGCAGCGCCCACCTGCCCGCAGACGACTTCGAGTACCTGCAGGTGCGCGCTTGGTGCAATTCACCGGCGGGCTTCTTCGAGTGCTTCGAACTCAACGCCAGCCATGCCGTCGGCTGCAAACTCTATTCGACGCCTTGGGTAACAGAAACTGAAGCCTGCGGCAGCATCCGCAGCGCCGACGAGGTCAGTGCGCGGATGCTCGCTGACCGTGTCCCTCCAGTGTTACTCCAGCTGCTCCTACTGGCAGGTCAGGCGGACATTCGCCTGTTGATCTTTGATCCTGACGCGGCACCGCTCTCGGAACTACCGCTATTCACCGAAGAATGACCAAGGCGCCCTCCCGGGCGCCTATTTTGTGGTAGCCGACAGAAAAGCTGGCTGGCCAGATTCGGTTTTCCAGTGGGGACTCGACCTACGCCTTCGCCATCGTATCGGCAACATTTGTCGAGACACGGTCATGCACACACCCACACTCTCCATCCTCGGACTGATGATAGTCCTGGCGGGCTGCAGCACGCCGCCACCGCCTTCAGCCCCGGCCCCCACAGCACCACCCGCGTTGCCGACAGAATCGCCAAAGCCGAAAACCCAGCTTCCGGCCTGGGTTCGCCAGGACCGCTACACCCTCGTCACGACGCGACCGACGCTGGAGCAGCGCCAGCCGCTGTATCAATTGGTCAACGTGCAGATCGCACCAGTCCTGCATGCCACCGTCGGTGAAGCCCTGCGTCACGTGCTGCAACGCTCGGGCTACGCGCTGTGTGCCGATAGCCCTGCGGTGGATCGATTGTTCCGTCGCCCTCTGCCCGCGGTGCAGCACCAGCTCGGGCCGATCTCGTTGCTGGACGCCCTGACCATCATCGGCGGCCCGGCCTGGCGACTCGACATCGATCCGGTCGACCGGACCGTGTGCTATGCCCTGCGCGTGCCGTCGCCTGCAACTCCCTTCTCGATGCTGGAGATTGCGCCATGAAGGTCCTCCACTTTCAGGCCCTGGTGGTCGGTGCCCTGTGCCTGGGCGCCGCGATGCTCGCCGCCGAAACGTACAACCATCATCAGCAACTGGCCGAGCTTCAGGCTGCGGCCCGCAACGCCCCGGCCGACCCAGCGCCCGCCCTGCGCCGCGATATCGATGCGTTGGCCGAACGGCTCACAACCCTGCAGCCGCAGGTCGTGGCGTTGGCCGACGCACAAGATCGACACACTGCGGCGCAGGCAGCCCTCGGCCAGCAGCAGGATGAGCTAGCCGCCTCGCTCAAGGCGCTCCAGGCAGCACCGCCAGGACCGAGCAGCAACGATCTGACGGCTTTGGGACAAAGGTTGGCCGCGGCAGAGGCCACGCTCGAGAAACTGTCGACCCGCCCTTCTGCGCCTGAAACCGCCAATACGCAACCGCAGGCCTCCAGCGGTGAGAAAGCCAAGGCCAAGCCTTTGGCCCCACCCTTCACCCTGCTGGGTATCGAGACCCGAGGTGACGTCAGGTTCGTGACCGCCCTGCCCGCGGGGGGGCATTCGCTGACGACCGTGCACTTGCTACAGCCTGGCGACAGCTTGAACAGCTGGCAGCTGCGCGCGATCCGCACGAACCAGGTGGTGTTCCATGTCTCCGGACAGGGCGACCACACACTGCCCCTGCCGTGACGAGGTGCTTATGGCTCGGTTCTCCCGCCTTTCGCTCATCCTGCTCCCCGCCTGTCTATTCGCAGGACTGGCGTGGACCGCGCCAAAACTGGTCGACTCGGCTCCGCAGTTCAGCGAACAGATGCCACTGGGTCGGCAGGCATCCGACGCGGCTCGGGCCAAGGCCTGGGGGCTGACGGAGGATGAGTGGGCCAAGTTCGAGCGCTTGCAGGCTGGGCCCCGCCACTACTGGTCGCCGCAGCTCGACCCGCTCACCACCCTCGGCGTGGAAACCGACTCGGACCAGGAACGGCAACGCTACGCCGAGCTGCAGGTCCGTCTCGAAGCCAAACGCGCCGAGCGCGAACTGGCCTACCAAAAAGCCTACACGGCCGCCTGGGCGCGACTGTTCCCGGGTATGCTGCCCGTGCAGGGCATGGCCGACGATCCAGCAGCCACCCCTGCCAGCCGCTTTGCCCTGTTTGTCGAGGAACGCTGCCCGCCCTGCGTCGCCAACACCCAGCAATGGCTGCAAGGCGGCGCGCACTTCGATGTGTACCTGGTCGGCAGCCAAGGTGACGATACGCGTCTACGCCGGTGGGCTCGGGGCGCGGGCATTACCCCCTCCCAGGTCAGCAGTGGCCAGGTCACTCTCAACCATGACCGTGGCCGCTGGTTCGCCCTGGGCGCCAGCCGCCCCTTACCGGCACGCTACCAGCAGGTGGACGGGAAATGGCAGCGCATCGACTGATCCTCGCGCTGGCCTTGACCTGCGCCACGGCCGTTCACGCCGACGCGCTGCCACCGCCGGCGTATCAACTGGCCGCCGCACGCGCCGGCATCCCCGCGTCAGTGCTGTTCGCCATCGCCCTCCAAGAGAGCGGCACGCCGCTGCGAGGTCACCTCATGCCCTGGCCTTGGACCCTGAATGTTGCTGGTACGCCGCAGCGTTTCGCCCGCCGTGATGAGGCGTGTGCCGCACTCAAACAGGCCTTGATCCGTCACGATCCCAAGCGCATTGATGTCGGGCTGGGCCAAACCAATCTCGGCTACCACCCGGACCGCTACCACAGCGCCTGCGAGGCTCTCGATCCTCGCGCCAACCTAGCCGTGACTGCCGAGCTGTTACGCGCCCACTACGCCGACAGTGGTGACTGGGTAGAAGCGGCGGGCCGCTATCACCGCCCTGCCGGTGGTAAACCTGCAGCGCGCTACCGTCGACAGTTCAGCCAGCACTGGCAACGTGTGCAGGCAGTCGTGTCCTCTCCGAGAGGGCCACGGCCATGAGCCGTCGGTGCTGGGTAACGCTGTGTATTTGTCTCTTTTGGACGTTTGCCGCGCTCGCAGCCCCCAGCCAGCTGCCCGATCCCCGCGCGCTGATCTGGACCCTGCCAGTACACAGCACACGCCTTACACCCGGTGCTGTGTCGCCAAGGACATTGAATCTGCCAGGGTTCACGCCGCTGTTCCTGGTCGGGCAAGACCCCGCGTCCCTGAAATGGTTGGCCCAGCATGCACTGAGGCTGCAGGACCTGGGCGCCAGCGGCCTGGCTGTTGAAGTGGCCGACGCCCAAGCCTTGCGCCGCATCCAGGCGGCAGCTCAGGGGCTGGAAATCTGGCCGGTGAGTGGTGACGACATCGCCGAACGCCTGGATCTGCAGCACTACCCGGTGCTGATCACGCCCACCGGCTTGGAACAGTGAGGGTGCATCATGGGCGAACATGCGATGGAGTCCCTGCTGCGCCCTGCGGTGGAGCTGTACACCGTGGGCATCTGCGCCGGTGCCGGTGCCCTATGCCTGCATTCGCCCTGGGCATTAGCCCTGTCGCCCGAGGTAGGGGCAGGCATGGCACTGGCCTACACCGCATTCGGCCTGAAGCGGCTTAACGAGGCACGGATCGTCCTGCGCTACCGGCGCAACATCCGCCGCCTGCCGCGCTATTCGCTGACCAGCCGGCAGATCCCGGTGAGCGGCAAGCGCCTGTTCATGGGCCGTGGCTTTCGCTGGACCCGCCTGCACACCCAGCGCCTGCTCGAGGCGCAGGACCCGGCGCTGGCCCGCTATGTCAATCAATCGACTGCTCACCAGTGGGCGCGCCGGATGGAGCACTTGCTGGAGAAGGCTCCCCCCGGGCTGTCGCTACTGCCACGCCTGACTGCCTGGGACAGCCCATTCAACCCGGTACGTCCGCTACCGCCAGTGGGTGGTTCTCCACTGCTGCATGGCGTCGAGCCGCAGGAACAGGAAGCCAGCTTGCCGCTGGGCGAACGTGTCGGGCACACCTTGGTGCTGGGGACCACACGAGTCGGCAAAACGCGCCTGGCCGAGGTATACATAACGCAGGACATCCATCGACCCAGCCAGGAGGTGGTGATCGTCTTCGATCCCAAGGGCGATGCCGACTTGCTCAAGCGCATGTACGTGGAGGCGCAGCGCGCCGGCCGCGAGCACGAGTTCTATGTGTTCCACCTAGGCTGGCCGGAGATCTCCGCCCGCTACAACGCCATCGGCCGCTTCGGCCGCATCTCCGAAGTCGCCACCCGCATCGCTGGCCAACTGAGCGGTGAAGGCAACTCGGCTGCATTTCGCGAGTTCGCCTGGCGGTTCGTCAACATCATCGCCCGGGCGCTGATCGAGCTCGGCCGGCGCCCAGACTATCTGCAGATCCAGCGGCACGTGGTGAACATCGATGCGTTGTTCATCGAGTACGCTCAACACTTCTTCGCCCGTCATGATCCGCAGGCCTGGGAAGCAATCGTGCAGATCGAAGGTCGCCTGAACGAGAAGAACATCCCGCGGCATATGATTGGCCGGGAAAAGCGCGTGGTCGCCATCGAGCAGTACCTGACCGCAAAACGCATTTTCGATCCGGTAATGGACGGCCTCCGTTCGGCGGTACGCTACGACCGCACCTACTTCGACAAGATCGTAGCCTCGCTGTTGCCGCTGCTGGAAAAGCTCACCAGTGGCAAGACAGCGCAACTGCTCGCCCCCAACTACACCGACCTCGACGATCCGCGGCCGATCTTTGACTGGCTGCAGGTCATCCGCAAGCGCGGCATCGTCTACGTCGGCCTGGATGCGCTGTCCGATGCTGAAGTCGCCGCTGCTGTCGGCAACTCGATGTTTACCGACCTGGTCTCCGTCGCCGGCCATATCTACAAGCACGGCATTGACCACGGGCTGCCAGGCTCCTCCAGCGCCGCGGACAAGGTGCCGATCAACCTGCACGCCGACGAGTTCAACGAGCTGATGGGCGACGAGTTCATTCCGCTGATCAACAAGGGTGGCGGCGCCGGTATCCAGGTTACCGCCTACACCCAGACCTTGAGCGACATTGAGGCGCGTATCGGCAACCGGGCCAAGGCCGGTCAGGTCATCGGCAATTTCAACACCCTGCAGATGCTACGGGTACGGGAGACCGCCACCGCCGAACTGCTGACCAACCAGTTGCCCAAGGTCAATGTGCAGACCCGCACCCTGGTCTCTGGCGCGACGGACACCGCCGATCCGGATGCCCGAACCGACTTCACCTCCTCCTCGCAGGATCGGGTTACCACCACCGCCGTACCACTGATCGAACCGGCGCACATCATCGCCCTACCCAAGGGACAGATGTTCTCGTTTCAGGAGGGCGGGCAACTGTGGAAGGTGCGCATGCCGCTACCGAAGCCGGCTAGCGACGATGCGATGCCGGCGGACCTACAGACCCTGGCCGCGAGTATGCGCGATTCCTACAACGCCAGTGCGGGAAGTTGGTGGAGCAGCGCTGGCGGTGCGCCGACGATCGATTTCGACCCAGAGCAGCCGCCACCCGGGCGCAGGCACTCCCTGTAAGCGCGCGGTCAGCAACCGAGATGTGGAGCCCGTATGCCTACCACCCCAGCCATCCCACCTCCTCCACAGCGAAGTCCGGGCCTTATCTTCGGCATGCTCGAACTATGCCTGCGGCTACTCGGCCTGCTGTTCGCGTCGCTAATCTTCTCCATCGTGCTGGAGTTCGTAGGCATGCTCTGGTTCTGGCCCGAGCAGGGCTGGCATCACAGCCATACCATGTGGCTGAGTGAGCTAGGCTGGCTCAGTAATCACTTCAAGAGCTCACTGCTCGTGAAAGAACCCGCGCAGGCTACCGCGAAGGTACTCGAGCACTTGAATGACTGGGTCGTAGTGCGCTCTGGATGGGAGCAATCCGATACCCAGCTGAAGCTGCTCAGTCACGAGACATCATTGCAGGGGCAGTTCGCGCAGGCATATGTGCTAGTGCAGGACTACCTGCTTGCAGCATTGTTCACGATCTTCACTTTCGTAGTGCGCCTAGCCGTGCTCGCCTTGGCCACCCCCCTGTTCTTACTCGCGGTGATCACTGGTGGCGTCGACGGCTTGATGCGCCGTGACCTGCGCAAATTCGGAGCGGGACGCGAGAGCAGCTTTGTCTACCATAGAGCGAAGCGAACATTGCTGCCGTTGATGATAAGCCCTTGGATCATCTATCTCTCCCTGCCTTGGTCACTCAACCCCATCTGGGTGCTGTTACCATGTGCCGCGCTGCTCGGGTGCATGGTGGCGATAACCGCCACGACGTTCAAAAAATACCTTTAACTGCTGTGCATTACCTGACGAGGCATCTCAGACCCGACCGATCCAGTCAGCACGCGCCTGCGGATCACCTAAGGCCTCGGCGCGAGTGTTTCAATCTTGACCCAATCGAAATGCTGTCTCTATC
>Ga0247821_10000586_pt1 | contig 20171 bp, 15 predicted proteins | sample 13C_Glycerol_Day_FD_192481 | JGI IMG/M metagenome (GOLD analysis project Ga0247821, IMG submission 192481) | Soil microbial communities from agricultural site in Penn Yan, New York, United States - 13C_Glycerol_Day14 | ecosystem: Environmental > Terrestrial > Soil > Agricultural land | place... | reverse complement strand
GGTGCGGTACGCGTCGGTGCTTGTGTCTGCGGGTGGTGGGGAGGTGACTGCTGCCTCGGGTGTGGTGCTGGCGGGGGTGGTCCGGGCTGCTGACGTCGGCGTGGTCGACACCGTGGTGGTGGCTGGGGCAGATGATCTTGTACGCGGGGTGCCGGACGAGGTTCTTCAGGTGACGGCGATGTTGGCGGACGGGGCCGGGCGGGTGGCGTCGGTGTGCAGTGGGGCGTTCGTGTTGGCGGCGCTCGGGATGCTGGACGGGCGGCGGGCGACGACGCACTGGCGGCATGCGGCGGCGATGGCGCGGCAGTATCCGAAGGTGGAGGTGCTGCCGGACGCGCTGCACATCAGCGACGGGCGGTACCTGACCTCGGCGGGGATCAGCGCCGGCATCGACCTCACACTCGCCCTGGTCGAAGCAGACCACGGCTCCGAGACGGCTCGAGCCGTGGCGCGTGAACTCGTCGTCTTCATGCAACGGCCCGGCGGCCAGTCGCAGTTCTCGACCGCGATGGCGACCCCGCCGCCGCGCACCGATCTGCTGCGGGCGATCACCGACACCGTCGTCGCGGACCCGGCTGCTGACCACAGCCTGCCGAACCTGGCCGCCGCGGCCGCGGTCAGTCCGAGGCATCTGACCCGGCTGTTCCAGAGCGAGTTCAATACGACGCCCGGCCGGTGGGTCGAGCGTGTACGGCTGGACCGGGCGCAACAGCTCCTGCTCGACGGGCACAGCATCACCACGGCGGCACGCCTCAGCGGGCTCGGCAGCGACGAGACGTTGCGCCGGGCGTTCGCACGCCATCTCGGTACGACGCCGACGGAGTACCGCCGCCGCTTCCAGGCCGCACAATCCGACGAGGAAGAGGACAGAACCCGTCCGCTACTGTCGTCAGACTTGAGGTATGAACAAGCCAAACGGTAAGTCGACGATCACCCCCTACATCGTCGCGAAGGGCGCAGACGCCTTCCTCGAGTTCGTGGAGCGCACCTTCGAGGTCAAGACGAGCGGACGGTTCCCGAACCAGGACGGCACGGTCGGCCACGCCGAGATCACCGTCGGCGAATCGGTGCTGATGACCTTCGACGCAGCGCGGGACTGGCCGGACACCCCGAGCTTCCTGAGCGTGTACATCGACGATGTCGAGCGCACCTATCAGCGGGCCCTCGACGCCGGCGCCACCGTGGTGACCGAGCTGATGTACTCCGGCATCACGGGTGACCGCGGCGGCCGGGTGAAGGACCCGGTCGGCAACATCTGGTGGCTCCAGACCCACGTCGAGGACGTCCCCGAGAGCAAGGCCCGCGAGCTCTTCGCGGACCCCGACGAACTCGCCGTCATGAGCATCGCCCAGGACACCTTCGCCGCCGAGATGAACAGCCGCGTCAAGAACTGAGCAACTGCAAGACGGCCGGCGAGTTCAGCTGGACGGCGGGCCGTAGCCGCCGCCGCCCGGGGTCTCGATGACGAAGATGTCGCCGGCGGACAACTGAACGGAGTCGCAGCCGTCCATCTCGGTCACGGTGCCGTCCGTGCGTTCGATCCACTGGTGGCCGAGGCTCCCCGGGTGGCCGCCGGCCATTCCGTACGGCGGTACGCGGCGGTGGCTGGCGAGTGTGGTCACGGTCATCGGCTCCAGGAAGCGGAGCATGCGGCGGCCGCCGTCGCCGCCGCGCCACCGGCCGTCGCCGCCGCTGCCCTCGCGGATCTCGAAGCTCTCCAGCCGTACCGGATACCGCCACTCCAGCACCTCGGGATCGGTGAGCCGTGAGTTCGTCATGTGGGTCTGCACCACGTCGGCACCGTCGAAGCCTTCGCCGGCGCCGGAGCCACTGGCCACCGTCTCGTAGTACTGGTAGCGCTCGTTGCCGAACGTTACGTTGTTCATCGTCCCGGACCCCTCCGCCTGGACACCGAGTGCGGCATACAACGCGCCGGTGACCGCCTGCGAGACCTCGACGTTGCCGGCGGCAACCGCCGCGGGGTACTCCGGCGACAGCATCGAGCCCGGTGGGATGATCACCCGCAGCGGCTCCAGGCAGCCCGAATTCAAGGGGATCTCGTCGTCGACCAGCGTGCGGAACACATACAGCACTGCAGCCATCACGACCGACGACGGCGCGTTGCCGTTGTTCGGTTGCTGTGCGGAGGTGCCGGTGAAGTCGATCTCGGCGGTGCGCGCGCCGGCATCCACGCGGACCGACACCTCGATCCGCGCGCCCGAGTCGAGCTCGTAGCTGTACCGGCCGTCGCGGAGCGTCGGAATGACCCGCTGGACCGCTTCGGTGGCGTTGCGGCGGACGTGTTCCATGTACGCCGACACGACGTCGAGTCCGAAGTGGTCGACCATTGCGAGGAGCTCTTCGACGCCCTTCTCGTTGGCCGCGACCTGAGCGCGCAGATCGGCGATGTTCGTTGTGGGATTGCGTGACGGGTACGCCGCGGAGCCGAGCAGCTCGATGGTTTCGGGCTCTCGCAGTACACCGCCGGAGACGAGCAGCCAGTTGTCGATCAGCACCCCTTCCTCGTCGATGTGCGTGCTGTCCGCGGGCATCGATCCCGGTGTGATCCCGCCGATCTCCGCATGATGGCCGCGGGAGGCGACGTAGAACAGGATCTCCCGTCCGGCCCGGTCGAAGACCGGGGTCACCACCGTGACGTCGGGAAGGTGGGTGCCGCCGCGGTACGGGTTGTTGAGCACGTAGGTGTCGCCCGGCGCCATCCGTCCGGCGTTGCCGGCAATGACCATCCTGATGCTTTCGCCCATCGAGCCGAGATGGACGGGGATGTGCGGGGCGTTCGCGATCAGGTTGCCCTCGGCATCGAACAGTGCGCAGGAGAAGTCCAGGCGCTCCTTGATGTTCACCGACTGCGAGGTGCTCTGCAGCCGCACACCCATCTGCTCGGCGATCGACATGAACAGGTTGTTGAAGATCTCCAGCATCACGGGGTCGGCCTCGGTCCCGATCGCTCGCTGGACAGGCCGCGCGGTCACCCGGCTCAACAGCAGGTGGCCGAGGTCGTTCACTTCGGCACGCCAGCCAGGCTCGACCACGGTCGTCGCGTTGTCCTCGGCGATGATGGCCGGCCCGTCCACGGCGTCGCCGGGAACGATTTCGGCGCGTCGGTAGAGGTTCACGTCCGTCCATGAGCCGGCCGAGAACATCGGCACGCTCGCTACCGCCTGCAGGGCGGTGTCCTGGCGGGTCCGCTGGTCCCAGGTCGCCGCACTGTCTCCGGCCGCGCCCAGCAGTTCGAGTGACACCGCTTCGACGACAATCTGCTTGCCGGGCATCAAGAACGAGAACCGTCGGCGATAGGCGGCCTCGAACTCCGTCACCATCGCATGCACGTCGCCGGTCGACACGGCCACCGCCGTGTCCGTGCCGTCGTAGCGCAGCAAGGCCCGGCGGATCGCGGTGATCCGTTCGGCCGGGACGCCTTCGCGCTCGAGCTCGGCGGCGGCGTCGGCCTGGAGTTCGTCGAGGACCTTCGAGAGCTCCGGGAGTACGGCGTCGTTCAGGGGCGCCTCGACCGCCCGCTCGCGGAGGGCCGCGACGTCGGCGAGCCCCATGCCGTAGGCCGACAGAACCCCGGCGAGCGGGTGGATCAGTACTTCGGTCATGCCCAGCGCATCGGCTACGGCGCACGCATGCTGGCCGCCCGCGCCGCCGAAGGTCGCCAGCACGTACCGGGTGACGTCGTACCCGCGCTGGACCGAGATCTTTTTGATCGCGTTCGCCATGTTCGCGACCGCGATGTCGGCGAACCCGGCCGCGACCTGCTCGGGGCTCCGTCCGTCGGCGATCGCCTCGGCCAGCTCGGCGAACTTCCGGCGTACGACGTCCGCGTCGAGGGGCTGATCGCCGTGGTCGCCGAAGACCGCGGGGAAGAAGTCCGGCTGGACCCTGCCGAGCATGACGTTCGCGTCGGTGACCGTGAGCGGACCGCCCTTGCGGTACGACGCCGGGCCGGGATCCGCGCCTGCCGAGTCCGGTCCCACCCGGTACCGGCTGCCGTCGAAGCTGAGGATCGATCCGCCGCCGGCCGCCACGGTGTGAATGCTCATCATCGGCGCCCGCATCCGGACTCCGGCGACCAGGGTCTCCAGTTCGCGCTCGAACTCACCCGCGTAGTGCGACACGTCGGTGGACGTGCCGCCCATGTCGAATCCGATCACCCGGTCGAACCCGGCCGCCGTGGTGGTGCGCGCCATCCCCACGACGCCGCCGGCGGGGCCGGACAGGATCGCGTCCTTGCCGCGGAACAGATGTGCTTCGGTCAGGCCGCCGTTGGACTGCATGAACATCACCCGTACGCCGTCCAGCTCGGCCGCCACCTGATCCACGTACCGGCGCAGGATCGGCGAGAGGTAGGCGTCGACGACCGTGGTGTCACCTCGCGACACGAGCTTCATCAACGGGCTGCACTCATGGGACAGCGAGACCTGGGTGAAGCCGATCCGTCGCGCGATCTCCCCGATCGCCACCTCGTGCCGGGTGTGGCGGTACCCGTGGACGCAAACCACGGCGACCGATCGCAAGCCGTCGTCGTACGCCTGCTGCAGGTCCCGTGCCACTGCTTGCTCGTCGAGCGTGACGACGACCTCGCCGTCCGCTGCGACGCGCTCGTCCGCTTCGATCACCCGGGAGTAGACCAGCTCGGGCAGCACGATCTCGCGGGCGAAGATCCGCGGGCGGTTCTGGTAGGCGATCCGGGGTGCGTCCCGGAATCCCTTGGTGATGACAAGCGCCGTCGGCTCACCCTTGCGCTCGAGCAGGGCGTTGGTGGCAACGGTCGTACCCATCTTGACGACTTCGATCCGGTCGGTCGGCAGGCGCTCGCCGGCGGACACACCGAGGAGCTGCCGGATGCCCTCGACGGCTGCGTCCCGGTAGCGGCCGGGGTTCTCGGACAGCAGCTTGTGGGCGACCACTGTGCCGTCGGGTCGCCGGGCGACGACGTCGGTGAACGTGCCGCCACGATCGATCCAGAACTCCCACTTCGCTGCCACGCGATCCCGCCTTTCGCCTGCGTTCCGTGCCACCGAGAGTAGGGATTGTTCAACAATCCTGCAAGAGGTTCGTTCCACCAGATTTCCCCGCTGCGCGCGGCGTGGGCGATGATGCAGGGGTGGGTACGGGTGAGACGGACGACGACGGCCGGCAGGCCTGGCTGCGAGGGGTCGCGGCCGACGTGGCGCGGCTGGACCGCAGCAGCTCGGCCGAGCGTGCGGCCGACATTCTCCGTCGCAGTATCACGGAGGGTGCGCTGCCGCCCGGTGCGCAGCTGTCCGAGATCGAGCTGACCGAGGTCCTGGAGGTCAGCCGGAACACACTGCGGGAGGCTTTCCGGCTGCTCACTCACGAGGGTCTGCTGGTCTACAAGCTGCACCGCGGGGTGTTCGTCCCAGAGCTCGACGAGCATGACGTGGTCGACCTGTACAGGCTCCGCCGGGTGCTCGAGGTGGACGTCGTCCGGGCGTTGGGTGAGCGCGACCCAGAGGTGCCTGCGAGTCGGCTCGAGCCGTTGCTGGACGATGTCGAGGCAGCCGAGGCGGCGGCGCTCGCGGATCGCTGGCCGGCGGTCGGCACCGCGAACATGCGGTTCCACGAGCACCTGATCGGGCTCGCCGACAGCGCCAGGCTGAACGCGATCACCAGTCAGTTGCAGGCCGAGTTGCGGCTGGTCTTCCACGTGATCGCGACGCCGCGGGAGCTGCACGAGCCCTATATCGCGCGAAACCGCAGGCTGTTCGAGCTGTTGGAGGCCCGCAAGTACGAGCAGGCCGCCGCGGACCTGCACCAGTACCTGCTCGACTCCGAGGCCGGCATCCTCACCGCGTTCCGGGATAAGGGCTTGCAAACCCCGTCCGGAACCTGAGTTGATGTGAGGGCGTGGGTAGTGGCTCAGCGCCTACTGCGCGGCACTCGGCACGGCACCTCGCCGCACGGGTGCAAAGGCCACGATGCGCCGCATCGAGACCTTCGCCCCCGCGCGCCGATGCACCGCACCGAGCACCTGCTCGCGACGGCGCTGAGCCACCACCCACGCCCTTGACACCGACAGCTGTAAAGGGGAGCTCAGCTCATGACCGATGACGCCCGGACCGACCAGACGCCGAAGTCCTACCGCCCGATCGACGCCAAGGGGTTCCGGGAGTTCATCTCTCGCGGCTGGGGGCCGGTGGACCGCTCGGTGACGGTGCCGGAGGGGCTCGCCGAGGCGGCCGCGGAGCATCGGCGCAAGCTCGCCGCCGCGCTGCCGGGACGCCGGATCGCGCTCGCGGCCGGCCGGGCGCCGGTCCGGTCGAACGACACCGACTACCAGTTCCGCGCCGACAGCGACTTCGTCTGGCTGACCGGCTGCCAGGCCGAAGGCGCCGTCCTGGTCATCTCCGGGGACGGCGACGCGACGCTCTACCTGCGCGAGACGGCCGGCCCGGACGAGGCGGACTTCTTCGCGAACGCGCGCGACGGTGAGCTGTGGATCGGCCCGGTGCCGGGCCTGAAGGACTGGTCGGACGCGCTGCAGATCGCCTGCCGCCCACTCGAGGAACTGCCCGCGGCGGTGCGCGGCGCGGTCCCGTTCATGCTGTCGGTGCCGGGTGTCGAGCCGATGCTGGACGCCTTGGTGCGGACCTCGCCGACCGACGGCAACGCGTTGCGCCAGACGCTCGCCGAGCTGCGCCGGATCAAGGACGACTGGGAGCTGGACCAGCTGCGCGAAGCGGTCGCGGCCAGCGTGCTCGCGTTCGGTGACGTGGCGCGGGAGCTGCCGGAGGCGATCCGCGGCGGCGGCGAGCGCTGGCTGCAGGGCACCTTCGACCGCCGCGCGCGGACCGCGGGCAACGGCGTCGGCTACGCGTCGATCGTTGCCGCTGGCAAGCATGCTCCGGTGCTGCACTGGGTCCGCAACGACGGCCCGGTCAACGAGGGCGACGTGATCCTGCTGGATGCCGGCGTCGAGACCCGCACCCTCTACACCGCGGACGTGACCCGGACCTTCCCCGCCACCGGTGAGTTCACGGCGGCCCAGCGGCAGGTGCACGACCTGGTGCACAAGGCGCAGCTCGCGTCGCTCGAGGCCGTCAAGGTCGGTGCGCCGTACCGCGCCTTCCAGTACGAGGCGCTGCGGGTGCTGGCCGAAGGCCTGCGCGACTGGGGTCTGCTGGACGCGTCGATCGACGAGTTGCTCGGCCCGGACGGGCAGCAGCACCGGCGGTACATCGTCTGCGGGACCGGGCACTACATCGGCCTCGACGTGCACGACTGCGACGCGTCCCGGCCGGAGGCGTACTTCGCCGGCACCATCGAGGCCGGGATGGCGCTCGCGGTCGAGCCCGGCCTGTACTTCCACCCGAACGACGAGACCGTCCCGCCGGAGCTGCGCGGTATCGGCATCCGGATCGAGGACAACGTCGTGGTCCACTCCGACCGCCTGGAGATCCTCACCGAGGACCTGCCGATCACCACCGACGGTCTCGAACAGTGGACCCGGTCGCACCTCGCGGCGAAGTAATCAAAATTACTCGTTACGGCCAGTAACGTTCGCCGCGGGAGCCCCGATGTAGAAGGCGGGGGAGGGTCGAACTCGGCCGGCGTGTGGGAGTGGGGGGCCTCTGATCACACGCCAGGCCGAGTCGGCCCTGGACTGGGGCCAAAAGGGGGAACCCAGGATCCCTGGGTACGGGGGAGTTACACCATGAACCTGCGTGTGCGCGTAGTGAACTGCGGCAGCCGGCACTGGTACGCCGACATCGACGACGCCGACGATCCGCAACCGGACGACCCGTTCTGGTACGTCGACAACTGCCGGACCCAGGCGCAGGCGCTGGAGAGCGCCTGCACCGAGCTCCGGCTGATGGCGGGGCGGCTGGTCCGCGGCGATCACCTGGACCGGGTCCTCGAAGTGACCGGCGTGCCGGTCTGACCCGCTATCCCGCCGGGGGTACGGCGGCGCAGCTGCTGCCGCGCTCGGGTACGTCCTTCGCGATCAGGTAGTCGTCGACTGCGCTCTGCATGCACGGGCTCTTCGTGTAGCTGCCGTGCCCCCAGCCCTGGTAGGTCAGCAGTACGCCGCTCCGCCCGAGCTGGCGCTCCACGCTCTGTGCGAACGAGTAGCCGGTCGCCGGGTCGTGGATCGCGTTGGCGAGCAGTACCGGTGTCTTGAGCCCACGTACCTTCAGCTGGTGCTGCGGGTTGTTCGCGGGCGGCGAGCCGAGACAGATCGACACTGCCATGAGCTGACCGGGATAGCGCAGGTCCTGGTTGTTGCGGGCCAGCCGCTGCAGGTGTGCGGCGTACTCGCGGTAGTCGCGGACCGGCAGGTTCCAGTCCTGGCAGAAAACGGCCAGCGGATACGCACCGGTCTGCGTGGGCTTCGGGGGAGTCACACCGGCCTTCAGCAGCTCGGCCAGTGCAGCCCACTTCGGTTCGTAGAGCGCACGGAACACCGAGTAGCTCAGGGTGAACGGATCCGGCGACGTGGCCAGCAGGTCCGCCCAGCGCGCGTGGATGTCGGTGCCGTGCAGTGCACAGCTCGTCGTCGCGTCGCACCATTTCACGAACTCGTCGAACGAGTCCTGTCCCGCGGAGGCCTGCTCGTCCAGGAAGTCACGCGTCGGGGCGGAGCTGTGGTCGATGACGCTCTCCAGCACCATCGCGCGGACGCGGTGCGGGTACGTCTCGGCGTACTGCGCTCCGAGCAGGGTCCCGTACGAGCTGCCGTGGAACGAGATCGTGGACTCGCCGAGCGCCCGCCGTACGGCGTCGACGTCGCGCACCGTTTGCCAGGTGTCGATGTGGTCGTACAGCGGGCCGGTGTGTTCACGGCAGTCCGTGGCGAGCTGCCGGTTGTAGTTGATGGTGGCGGTGAACTCGGCCGCGCTCCTGATGATCGGCGACGGCTGCTTGTTCAGCAGGTCGGCGGAGCACTTCACCGGGTTGCTGCGCGCCACACCGCGCGGGTCGAAGCTGACGATGTCGAAGCGGTCCTGCAGGTCCGTGCTGAACCGGTTGATCCCCGTCTTGATCCGGTCGACCCCGGAATCACCCGGGCCGCCCGGGCCGAACACGAGCACCCCGACCCGCTCGCTCGGCTCCGATGCCTTTCTCCGAGCCAGTGCGAGGCCGAAGGTGGGCCCGCCCGGGTTCCGCCAGTCGACAGGCAGTTGCAGGGTCGCGCACTGCGAACCCGCCACCACCGCGGGATCGTCCTTGCCCTCAGGTTTGCAGTCGGCCCAGTGCAGCGGCGGGCTGGTCGCGGAGGCGGTGGCCGTCAGCCCGGCGCCGGCGACGCCGAGTACTACCGCGCCGGCCAGGGCGCGTCGGATGAACGTCATGCCGACGATCCTTCGGGCAATCGCTTGCTGGCGGCATCGGGGACGAGCCCCGGATGACCCCGATCACGGCTTGGGGGCCTTGTTAGGGTCGGTCGTGATGAGTACCAAACATGCGGTGTGGTTCCGGAGGGTGGCGATCGCCGAGGCGATCTCGTGGACCGGACTGCTGATCGGGATGCTGTTCAAGTACGTGCTGTCCGACAACGAGATCGGGGTCAAGATCTTCGGGCCGATCCACGGCGGCATCTTCGTCGTCTACGTGGTCACCGTGCTCGCCGTGCGCGGGCCGTTGCGCTGGTCCTGGCCGGTGACGGTGGCCGCGCTGGCGGCAAGCGTTCCCCCGTTGTTCACCTGGTTCTTCGAGATCTGGGCGGTCCGCACCGGCCGGATTGACGCGGCCCCGCGGACCCCCGTACCGTCCACAGCGTCAGCAAATTCAACAGCCGCATGAACCCGTGCGGGAGAGACCCGGACACGAACCGGGCGCCGTAGGAGCAACTCTCCCCAAGAATCTCTCAGGCACCTTCACCGCGCGGGCGAGGCACCTCTGGAAGGCATCCGCCTGACAGAGCGGGGAGGACACCAAACGGTCAACGGCGACCGGAAGGAACCTCCACACGATGGCGATCAGTGTCTTCGACCTGTTCAGTGTCGGGATCGGCCCGTCGAGCTCCCACACCGTGGGACCGATGCGCGCCGCCCGGACCTTCGCGCTCGGCCTCGCCGACGACGGCCTGCTGGCCGCGACGGCGACCGTCGAGGCCCAGCTCTTCGGCTCGCTCGGCGCCACCGGGCACGGCCACGGCAGCAACAAGGCCGTCCTGCTCGGGCTCGAGGGGGACGACCCGGAGACCGTGGTCACGCACTCGGTCGACGCCCGCGTCGAGACGATCCACGAGCGCGGCCGGATCCTGCTGGCCGGCACTCACGAGATCGCGTTCGACGAGAACACCGACCTGCTGATGCACCGCCGCAAGGCCCTGCCGTACCACCCGAACGGGATGATCTTCGTGGCCCGCGACGCGGCCGGCGCGGTGCTGCGGGAGCGCACCTATTACTCGGTCGGCGGCGGGTTCGTCGTCGACGAGAACGCCGCCGCGGGGGACCGGATCGTACCGGACACCACCCCGCTGAAGTACCCGTTCACGACCGGTGCGGAGCTGCTCGACCGGTGCCGGGAATCGCAGTTGTCGATCAGCGAGGTGATGCTCGCGAACGAGCTCGCCTGGCGGACCGAGGATGAGATCCGCGACGGCCTGCTGCACATCTGGCAGGTGATGCAGGACTGCGTCCGCGAGGGTTGCGAGACCGAGGGCATCCTGCCCGGCGGGCTCAAGGTGCCGCGCCGGGCGCACGCGCTGCACAAGAAGCTCAGCCAGGACCCGTGGTCGGTCGACCCGCTCAAGGTGATGGACTGGGTGAACCTGTTCGCGCTCGCCGTCAACGAGCAGAACGCCTCCGGCGGCCGGATCGTCACCGCGCCGACCAACGGCGCCGCCGGCATCATCCCGGCTGTCCTGCACTACTACCGGCGCTTCGTGCCTGGGGCGACCGAGGACGGCGCGGTCCGGTTCCTGCTGACGGCCGGCGCGATCGGCGTGCTCTACAAGGAGAACGCGTCGATCTCCGGCGCCGAGGTCGGCTGCCAGGGCGAGGTCGGGTCCGCCTGCTCGATGGCCGCGGCCGGTCTCTGCGAGGTCCTCGGCGGCACGCCGCAGCAGGTCGAGAACGCGGCCGAGATCGCGATGGAGCACAACCTCGGCCTGACCTGCGACCCGGTCGGCGGGCTGGTGCAGATCCCGTGCATCGAGCGGAACGCGATGGCCTCGGTGAAGGCGATCAACGCGGCCCGGATGGCGATGCACGGCGACGGTGTGCACGTGGTCACCCTCGACAAGGTCATCAAGACCATGCGCGAGACCGGCGCGGACATGAAGATCAAGTACAAGGAGACCTCCCGCGGCGGCCTCGCCGTCAACGTCATCGAGTGCTGATCACCCCTTGATCACCCCCTTTGATCACCAGGGGATGGTTCCGTGCAGGCTCAGGTACTCCGCGGTCGGCCCGTCCTTGTCGATCATGGCGAGCCGGACGATGATGTCCGCGCCCTCCTCGACGGTCTGGTAGCCGGTGCGGCCGTTGAAGTCGGTCGCGGTGTAGCCCGGGTCGACGGTGTTGATCCGCAGGTTCGGCAGCTGCTTCGCATACTGCACCGTCAGCATGTTGAGCGCCGCCTTCGAGGCGCCGTACGCCGGGGCCGGCACCCACACCGGCACCGTGTCGATCGCGTCCGCCTGCACCGCGGCGGCGATCGAGCCGAGCCCGCTGGACACGTTCACGATCACCGGGTTGGCGCTGCGCTCGAGCAGCGGCAGGAACCGGTGGATCATCCGCACCGGCCCGTAGACGTTCAGGTCGAACACCTGATGGAACTCGTCGGCCGTCAGATCCCGGGCCTCCTTGAACGGACCGGGGATGCCGGCGTTGTTGATCAGTACGTCGAGCTCGCTGAGCTGTTCCGCGGCGGCGTCGACCGATTCGTCGCTGGTGACGTCCAGCGGGAGGTAGTGCGCGCCGAGTTCGTCCGCGGCCTGCTTGCCGCGCTGGGGATCCCGGGCGCCGACGTACACGGTGTGTCCGGCCTCGATCAGCCGGCGGGCCGTTTCGTATCCGAGGCCTCGGTTCGCCCCGGTGATGAGTGTCGTGGTCATGGCTCCACCCTCGCGTCGGCGCTCCGGAGCAGGTAGTACCCGCGATGTCCTAGGGAATGGCAGTACCAGGCTGATCAGCCGCCGGCCCGGGATACTGGAGGACATGGGCGAGCTCGGCAGGACGTTGCACGCGTGGCGTGATCGCGTGACGCCGTCGGAAGTCGGCCTGCCGTCCGGTGGGAAGCGCCGGGCGCCGGGGCTGCGGCGCGAGGAGCTGGCTCAGCTCGCCGGGTTGTCGGTCGACTACGTCGTGCGGCTGGAGCAGGGCCGGTCGGAGTCGCCGTCCGTCCAGGTGCTGACCGCGCTGGCCCGCGCGCTCCGGCTGTCCGATGCCGAGCGCAACCATCTGTTCGTGCTCGCGGGCGAGGTCGAGCCGTCGCCCGGGCGCATCTCGGCGTACATCCCGCCGGGGGTGCAGCGGATCGTCGACCAGTTGGAAGGCGCGCCGTTGTGCGTCTGCGACGCCGCCTGGACGATCATTACCTGGAACCCGCTGTTCGCGGCCATGATCGGCGACCCGTCGACGTGGCAAGGCCGGTGGCGGAACATCATCTACCTGCATTTCGCCGGCTCGGGCGACCGCGTCGTGCAGACCGCCGACCAGCAGCGGGACTTCCGGGTCGCAATGGTCACCGACCTGCGCGCCTCCCTCGCCCGCTACCCGCACGACCCGCAGCTCACTGCGCTGATCGAGGAGCTCCGGACCGGGTACGACGAGTTTGCGCAGCTGTGGGACCAGCCCGTCGTCGGTTTCCACCAGACCGAGCGCAAGACCATCCGGCATCCCGACGTCGGCACCTTCGACATCGACTGCGACGTGCTCGCCGTCCCGGGCAGTGACCTGCGCATCGTCGTCTACACGGCCGCGCCCAACAGCGAAGCCGCCGAGAAGCTCCGCCTGCTGTCGGTGATCGGGCTGCAGGCCCTTACCTGAGCAGCGCCGCCACCGCCGTCGGGTCCTCGACCTGCGCGTTGTGCCCGAGGCCGGGCAGCGTGACGACCTGGTCGTGCAGGGCGTGCAGTTCGGCGTCGCTGTTCATCGGGTCCCGCTCGCCGCGCGCGAGCACCACCTCGGCCTGACTCGCCGCGATCAGCGCGGGCATGTCCGGCGCGCCGACACCGAAGGTCCCGGGATCCAGGGCGAGACGCCAGCGGCCGTCGTCCTCCAGCAGGCCGTGGTCCACGACGGCGTCGGCAGGGTCCACGAGTCCTTGGAGGCCGGAGACCCTGAGGAATCGCGCGGCTGCCTCGTCGCGGCTCTCGAACCACGCGACCGGCTTCTGCGCCAGCGCGTTCGCCCGCGCGAGGTCGTCGGCCGTCCAGCTCACTTTCACTCCGAGCGCGACGACCCGGCTCACCGTGACGTCGTACCGGCCGCTCGCCAGCTCGAGTGCGATCACGCCGCCGAGCGAATGACCGAGCACGACGACGTCCCGGCGTACCGGAAGATCCGCGGCGATCGCCGCGGCCATGGTCGCGAAGGTGTACGACGGGAGCGCGGCCGCCGAGCCGTGGCCGGGGAGGTCGGGCGCGTACTCGGCATCCGGCCAGGCGTCCCAGACCCGGCCGTTGGCTCCCAGACCGTGCAGCAGCACCAGATTCATGAGAGCAGGTTGGCAGAGGAAGACGGCTGGTGTGGTGCAGATCGGCGCGTTGTCAGCTAACGCACCGCATTCCTACGAATGCGTAAGTGGTTCAGAATTACTAGACTATTGAGTTTCTCGGTGGAATTTCTTCCACCTACTGTTTGAAACTACTCGTCAACCGATACCCTCCGGGACTTGTGAATCCAATTTCTGCCACGGCTTCCCGCCGTCCGCCCTGGCAGAACCCGCGACGTCGCCGCCAGGTCGCAACCGGCGCCGGCCTGCTGCTGTTCTGCTACCTCGCGCTGGTTCTCGTCGCCCTGCTCGGCGGCCCGCGGATCGGTGCGGGCTTCCTGCCGTTGCCCGGCGGCGGACCCGAGCCGGCCGCGCCGATCGCCGGCCCGCAGCCGGGCGAGCCGACGCTGAACGTCGCTGTGCTCCCGCCCCACACCAGCACGACCCCGGCGGCCACGCCCGGCGTCACGCCGACCGCGGTGCCGACGCCGTTGCCGAGCGCAACCAAGACGGGCGAGGTCCAGGTGCCGGTCGGTCTCAGCACGCCGTATCCCACGCCCGCCGAGGGCACGCCGACGCCGCAGATCGTGCAGACCACCGAGCCGACCATCCCGGTCGCGACGAAACGGCCGCCGACAGTACCGACCGCGCCGCCGTCCACCGACCCGACCACGACGCCGACCAGCCGTCCGAGCACGTCGACGAGCCCGACGGCATCCCCGACCAGCACCACGCCGAGCACTCCGCCGTCGACACCTGACAACCCCGACCAGCCCTCCGGGGGCCTCGGCGGCATCCTCGGCCACCTGCTCGACAAGCTCGGCCTCTAGTAGGCCTCGACCTCGGTGGTGCCGGCGTTGCCGCCCGGCCGGGGCTGGAGATTGACCTGCCAGGCCTGGTTCTTGCCGAAGGTCTGGTCGAACTTCTTGAACGCGCAGTCCGCGAGGAACCTGCGGTGGTCGGCGTCCCAGTCCGTGCCGCTCTTGAAGTACAGGCGGTACGCGCCGGAGATCCGGTTCACGGTCGCCGACTGGGTCGCCCGGAGGTAGACCATCACCTGTGGACTACCGGGCGGCTGCCCGTCGCCGACGATCGAGATCGCCACGTCCTTCGACGTACCGTTGGTGATCTTGAGCCGGCCGATTCCGCTCGCACCGCGCCGTACGAGCACGTCGCCGTTGTCGGGCCGTGTCTGTTCCCGCGCCGGACCTGGATCAGGGAGCGTCTTGCCGAACGTCAGCCGGAGTCGCTGCAGCTGCGCGAGCGCGGTGCCGAGGTCGGTGCGCAGTTGTCGCTGCACCTTCTGCGAGGTGTACGCGGTGCCGCCGCAGCGTGCGTCCTCCTCGGTCTTCTGCACCGAACTCGTCAGCCGCGTCGCCGCGACGCCGATGCGTTCCTGGAGCAGGGCGTGGGCGCCGGTCAGCCGCGACGTCACCGTCAGCGCGGCGAGCCGGACCCCGACCGTGTTGAGCGACACCGCGAGCGTGCTCATCGCCTCGCTCAAACCTTCGGCCGTCCGGACCCGGGTCAGCGCTCGCGCCGGACCGGCCAGCACCTGGTCGATGCGGGTCAGCTCGGCCTGGTAAGCCGCCGTATCCAACGGACCGGCGGTCGGTACCGATGACGCCGGCGCAGGCACGGCGCTGTTGGAAGCCGACGTGCCAGGGCTCGGCGCGGCCTCCGGCTTCCCGCCGCAGCCCGCAACCAGACACACCCCGATACCGAGCGCAAGCCAGCGCTTCATCCCCACCCCCAGGGTCTCCCCAACCCGTGAGCTGTCCAGGGTAAAGCATCAGTCCCGTGGTGCGGGACGGACGAACGGAAACGCCAGCGTGCTGCGGATGTTCTGGCCGGTCAGCATCATCATCACCCGGTCGACGCCGATGCCCAGACCGCCGGTCGGCGGCATCGCGTACTCCAGTGCCGACAGGAAATCCTCGTCCAGCGACATCGCCTCGGGATCGCCCGCGGCCGCCTTCAGGGACTGCTCGGTGAGGCGGCGCCGCTGCTCGACCGGGTCGACGAGTTCGGAGTACGCCGTCCCGATCTCGGCGCCGAACGCGACCAGGTCCCAGCGTTCGGCGAGGCGCGGATTCGTGCGGTGGTTACGGGTCAGCGGCGACGTCTCGAGCGGGAAGTCGGTGTAGAACGTCGGCAGTGTCGTGGCCGGCTCGACGAGTTCGTCGTACAGCTCGAGCACGAGCTCGCCGGCCGACATCTCGAAGGTCGTGTGCACGTTGTGCTCCGCACACAGCTCGCGGAGCCGTTCGACCGGCGTCTCCGAGTCGATCGCCGTACCCGCCGCCCGGCCGACCGCGTCGTGGACCGTGACGACCGGCCACTCCCCGGAGATGTCGATCTCCTCGCCGTCGCGGCGGACGACGGGCTTGCCGTACACCGCGGTGGCCGCCTCGATCAGCAGCTCGCGGGTGAGCTCGCGCATCACGTGGTAGTCGGCGTACGGCTGATAGGCCTCGACCGAAGTGAACTCCGGGTTGTGCGTCGCGTCCGCGCCCTCGTTGCGGAAGTTCCGGTTCAGCTCGAAGATCTTGCCCATGCCGCCGACACTCAGCCGCTTCAGGAACAGCTCCGGCGCGATCCGCAGGAACAGTTCGGTGTCGTAGGCGTTGATGTGCGTGACGAACGGCCGCGCGTTCGCGCCGCCGTGCACCGCCTGCAGCATCGGCGTCTCCACCTCGATGAACCCGCGGTTCTCGAACCCGTTGCGCAGCGCACGGACGGCGGCGCTGCGCTGCTGCATCATCCGCAGCGACTCCGGATTCATCACCAGGTCGAGATGCCGCTGCCGGACCCGCGCCTCGGGATCGGTGAACCCCTTCCGCTTGTCCGGCAACGGATGCAGGCACTTCGCCGCCATCACCCAGTCCGTCGCCGCGACCGACAGCTCACCGCGGCGGCTGGTCACGACCTCGCCGGTCACGCTCACGTGGTCGCCGATGTCGACGAGCCGCCGCCACCGGTCCAGCGGTACGTCGCCGCACGACGCGGCGGTGAGCATCACCTGCAGCTGGGTGAGCCCGTCCTGCAACTGGGCGAACGCGAGGCCGCCGTGGTTCCGCATCCGCAGCACGCGGCCGGTCACGGACGCGGTGTGGCCGGTGTGGTGGTCCGGCGGCAGGTTCGGGTACCGCTCCCGGACCTGCTCCAGGGTCTCCGTCCGCGGCACCTCGACCGGGTACGGGTCGATGCCCGCAGCAACGAGCTCGGCGAGCTTCGTCCGGCGGATCTGCTCCTGTTCGGTGAGCTTGCGGGTCGGCAGCGCCGGCCGCAGCAACTCCTCTTCCTGTTCGTGCACGGCGGTCGCGAACGCGCGGCCGTCCGCGGCCATGATCGCGTGCCGCTCGGCCGTCTCGACGCTGTCGACGCGGGTCCACGGCCGCGGCGCGGGCAGGAAGCCCTCCGCGGTACCGGCCGCGAACACGACCTGCGCGAGCGACGCACCGCGCGAGTAACACATCAGCCGCGGCGACCAGCGCGGCAGGTACTTCTCGTTCGACTGGTACAGGCTCTCCAGCTGCCAGAAGCGTGAACCGGCGGTCAGCAACGCGCTCGTGAGCCGCAGCACCGGCCCGGCGCCGACCCGCTCGGCATCGCTGAAGATCTCCCGGAACATCGCGAAATTCAGCGAGATCCGGTGCACGCCGAGGTCGACGCAGGCGTCGACCAGCGACGTCACCATGAACTCCATCAAGCCGTTCACGGACTCGGGATCGCGCCGCATCAGGTCCAGCGACACGCCCCGGACACCCCACGGAGCGAACGAGAGCAGCCCGCGGACGGCGCCTTCGGCGTCCCGTGCGATCACCATCACGCAGCGCGCGTCGGCCGGATCGCCGAGCCTGCCGAGCGCCATCGAGAACCCGCGCTCGGTCCGGGCCCCGCGCCACTGCTCCGCGAGCTGGACGTACTGCGTCAGGGCCTCGGGCGACAGGTCCCCGTGCCGCACGACCTCGGCGTGGTACCCGGCCCGCTGGACCCGCGTCACCGCCTGCCGCACCGGCCGCATCGTCCGGCCTTCGAGCGTGAAGTCCGCGACGTCGATGATCGCCTCGTCGCCCATCGACAATGCGCGCAGCCCGGCGTCGACGTACGCCTGGGCGGCCTCCTCGCTCGCTGACAGGACCGCCGGCGACCAGCCGTACCGGCGGGCCTCGGTCAGCCAGCTCTGGATCGCCGCGGGCCAGGCGACCGGGTCGCCCAGCGGATCCCCGCTGGCCAGGCTGACGCCGTTCACCACCCGGTAGGCGATCGCGGCGTCGTTGCCCGGTGCGAACACGACGGCCTTGTCGCGGCGCGTCGCGAAGTACCCGAGTGAGTCCCGCTCGCCGTGCAGCAGGAGCAGGCGCCGTACCTCGAGCTCCTCGGGCTGGGTCAGGTACCGGACGCGCTGGACCGAGCGGAGGAAGATCCAGAACGCGATCACCAGCGAGGCCGCCGAGATCGCGCCGACGGTCAGGCCGATCCAGCCGTGGCCCTCGTGACCGCCCATCTTGCTGCGGGACTGACCGAGCGCGGCGATCACGGCCCAGCCGATCTTCTGCCGCTGCCCGACGAGCGTGCGCGGGAAGAGCTGCGTGAGCGTGATGCTGACGGCGATCGAGATCAGCATGCCGAACACCAGCGCGCCGATCGCGAGCCGCCGGCTGCCGGGCGCGAGCCGGGCCGGGAAGGCGCCCCGGATCTTCCACAGCAGGACGACGATCGCGGCCACCACGATCGCCTGAACGATGCCCCATTCCAGATCCTGGACACTGGCCGGACCGAAGTCGCGCAGCAGTTCCGCGTCGGTCGGGTTGGCGAGCCGGACGCTGGTGAACGCGATCCCGGCGACCTGGGCGAGGAACCAGAGCGCCTCGAAGACCCACAGCACCCAGAGCAGTGCGGCTCGCTTCCCGCGCAGCAACGCGCTGCCGACCACCGCGAGGTAGACCGCGGAGAAGATCGTGTGCCCGGCCGGGATCCCGACGAAGTCGAACGCGAAGTCGACGTGCTTGACGAGCTTCGGGGCGGCGACGTGCAACGGGATGGCGATGAACGACCACACCGAGGCAAGCACGACGACGCGGCCCACCCAGACCGCGGCCCGGTGCTGCCACGCCGGGATCACTGCTGCTTGTTCCGACCGCACCAGCCGATCATCCCACTAGTTCGCTGTGACTTCGGTCGACCTAGCACTACCTCGACAGTACAGCTGACGCCACAGTCAATACTTAGGTTGACATGACACGGTGTAGCCATGGCCGCCCTTCCCTACCGCCTCATCCGCAACCTGATGCTCGCTGCCGGTGTGCTGTACTGCAGCCTGCTGCTGGAGGCGGCGGCCGGCTTTCCGCTCGACGTCCAGCACTCGTTCCTCAGTGAGCTGGGCGCGCGGGACCAGCCCACGAGTTTGTACGCACGGGTTATGGACTTGGCGACGGGCGTGTTGCTGCTGGTCGCCGTACTGCTGGCCAGACCGGCAGCGCGGTTCCGGTGGGAAGTGACCGGTCTGCTGACCAGTACGGCGGTCTTCGGCCTCGGCACACTGTTCGACTCGTTCTCGCCGATGGACTGCGCACCGTCCGCGAGTGCCGCGTGCCGCGCAGCTGAGGCGAATGGCCAGGTCGGGGTGGCGCTGGTCCTCCATGAGGTGACCTCGACACTCGCCGGCCTCGGCAGCATCGCCATGGGCGTCTTCGCGGTCCTGGTCCTCCGCCGGTCCGGCTGGGGCGGAGCCCGAGCCAAGGCGGTCGGCGTACTCGCTCTTGGGGTCGTAGTGACGCAGACCTGGCTCGGCCTGCAGACCGGCTACGACGTCGTCACCGGCAACGACTTGCACGCTCCAGGCATCCTCCAACGCGTAGCGGTACTGCTCGTCTGCGTAATGCTGGGGACATTGCTACCAGGTCTGAGGCACGCTTTACCTCGATGACCGTGACGTGGATCGTGGTGCCTGGCCTGGCTGAGACTCCGGAGGAGTTCGGTCGGGTGGTGGAGTTGTTGCCGGGGGAGGACGTTCGCGTCATCGATCCGTGGCGGACGCCGATCTCGTCCGACGTGGACGCGTTGCGCGCGGCCGCCGGCGTACAGGCTGACGCGGAGATCGGGTTGGTCGGGCACTCCATTGGTGGACTGGCCGTCCTGCGGTGGGCGCTGACGCGGCCGTACGAGGTGACCAGGTTGGTGCTGGTCGACACCAGTCTCACCTCGGAGACGGGGCTGCGCGCGTTCTACCCCGGGAAGCGCGGGGATCGGGCCGTGCGGGCGGCGGCGCGGTTCCTCGGGCGGGTCGGCGTACCGCGGTTGCTCGGTCCCGCCGTCCGGCGATTGATCGTGCGGCTCGGCAGCATGTCCAACCACGACCTGTTGTCAAAGGCAACAGCCAGGGCGAGGTACGGCGGGGAGAGTTCGTGGCTGCTGTTCTGGGACGAACTGGCCGGCAGCTGGGAGCTTGCCGCCGAGGTCGCCAAGCTGGTCGCTGATCCGGTGGACGCCATCGCACCCACGACCGTGCTGGT
>Ga0247821_10000581_pt1 | contig 20286 bp, 12 predicted proteins | sample 13C_Glycerol_Day_FD_192481 | JGI IMG/M metagenome (GOLD analysis project Ga0247821, IMG submission 192481) | Soil microbial communities from agricultural site in Penn Yan, New York, United States - 13C_Glycerol_Day14 | ecosystem: Environmental > Terrestrial > Soil > Agricultural land | place... | reverse complement strand
GCAGAGCCAACGTGATGCCGATGAGCTTTAGCCTGACCCAGATGATCCTGATCAGCGCCGCCTACCTGCTGGTGCTGTTCGGCGTGGCCTGGGTCAGCGAACGCGGCATGATCCCGCGCTCGATCATTCGCCACCCCCTGACCTACACCTTGTCGCTGGGTGTCTACGCCAGTGCCTGGGCCTTCTATGGCTCGGTGGGCCTGGCCTACCAGTACGGTTATGGCTTCCTGGCCTGCTACCTGGGTGTTTCCGGGGCCTTCCTGCTGGCGCCGGTGCTGCTCTACCCGATCCTCAAGATCACCCGCACCTACCAGCTTTCGTCACTGGCCGACCTGATCGCCTTCCGCTTCCGTAGCACCTGGGCCGGCGCCCTGACCACGGTGTTCATGCTGATCGGCGTGCTGCCGCTGCTGGCCCTGCAGATCCAGGCGGTGGCCGATTCCATCAGCATTCTCACCGGCGAGCCGGTCAAGGCGCGGGTGGCCCTGGCCTTCTGCGCCTTGATCACTCTGTTCACCATCTTCTTCGGCTCCCGGCACATCGCCACCCGGGAAAAGCACGAGGGTCTGGTGTTCGCCATCGCCTTCGAATCGGTGATCAAGCTGCTGGCCCTGGGTGGCATCGGCCTGTATGCCCTGTACGGCGTATTCGGCGGCCCGCATCAACTGGAGGTGTGGCTGCTGCAGAACCAGACGGCCCTGGCCGCCCTGCACACGCCCTTGCAGGAAGGCCCGTGGCGCACCCTGCTGCTGGTGTTCTTCGCCTCGGCCATCGTCATGCCGCACATGTACCACATGGCCTTCACCGAGAACCTCAACCCGCGCTCGCTGGTCAGCGCCAGCTGGGGCCTGCCACTGTTCCTGCTGCTGATGAGCCTGGCCGTGCCGCTGATCCTCTGGGCCGGCCTGAAGATGGGCGCCAGCACCAGCCCGGAATACTTCACCCTGGGCCTGGGTATCGCCGCCAACAACCAGGCCCTGGCCCTGCTCGCCTACGTCGGCGGGCTATCGGCCTCCAGCGGGCTGATCATCGTCACCACGCTCGCGTTGTCGGGCATGGCCCTGAACCACCTGGTGCTGCCGCTGTACCAGCCGCCGGCCGAGGGCAACATCTACCGCTGGTTGAAATGGACCCGCCGCGCCCTGATCGTCGCCATCATCGCCGCCGGTTTCGGTTTCTACCTGACCCTGGAAAGCCAGCAGGACCTGGCCAACCTCGGCATCGTGGCGTTCGTCGCCACCCTGCAGTTCCTGCCGGGCGTGCTTTCGGTGCTGTACTGGCCGACCGCCAACCGCCGCGGCTTCATTGCCGGGCTGCTGGCCGGGATCCTGGTGTGGATGGTGACCATGCTGTTGCCGCTGGTGGGCAACCTGCAGGGCTTCTACATCCCGCTGCTGAACATGATCTACGTGCTCGACGACACCAGCTGGCACATGGCGGCCATCGCCTCGCTGGCGGCGAACGTGCTGCTGTTCACCCTGATCTCGTTGTTCACCAATGCCAGCAGCGAAGAAGTCAGCGCCGCCGAAGCCTGTGCCGTGGATAACGTGCGTCGCCCGCAACGTCGCGAACTGCATGCGGCCTCGCCCCAGGAGTTCGCCACGCAACTGGCCAAGCCGCTGGGTGCCAAGGCTGCGCAGAAGGAAGTGGAGCAGGCCCTGCGCGATCTCTACCTGCCCTTCGACGAACGCCGCCCCTACGCCCTGCGCCGCCTGCGCGACCGGATCGAAGCCAACCTCTCGGGCCTGATGGGGCCCAGCGTTGCCCAGGACATGGTGGAAACCTTCCTGCCCTACAAGTCCGGCAACGAAAACTACGTGACCGAAGACATCCACTTCATCGAAAGTCGCCTGGAAGACTACCACTCGCGCCTGACCGGCCTTGCCGCCGAACTCGATGCCCTGCGCCGCTACCACCGCCAGACCCTGCAGGAGCTGCCCATGGGCGTCTGCTCGCTGGCCAAGGACCAGGAAATCCTGATGTGGAACAAGGCCATGGAAGAGCTCACCGGGATTGCCGCCAAGCGCGTGGTCGGCTCGCGCCTGACCACCATCGGCGAGCCCTGGCGCGGGCTGTTGCTGGGCTTCATCAACGTGCCCGATGAACACTTGCACAAGCAGCGCCTGGGCCTGGACGGCCAGACCCGCTGGCTGAACCTGCACAAGGCGGCCATCGACGAGCCCCTGGCACCGGGTAACAGCGGCCTGGTGCTGCTGGTCGAAGACCTCACCGAAACCCAGGCCCTGGAAGACAAGCTGGTGCACTCCGAACGCCTGGCCAGCATCGGTCGCCTGGCCGCCGGGGTGGCCCACGAGATCGGCAACCCGGTCACCGGCATCGCCTGCCTTGCGCAGAACCTGCGCGAAGAACGCGAGGAAGACGGCGAAATCACCGAGCTGAGCAGCCAGATCCTCGAGCAGACCAAACGCATTTCGCGCATCGTCCAGTCGCTGATGAGCTTCGCCCACGCCGGCAGCCACCAGCACAGCGACGAGCCGGTGTGCCTGGCCGAGGTGGCCCAGGACGCCATCGGTCTGCTGGCCTTGAACCGACGCAATTTCGAAGTACAGTTCTTCAACCTGTGCGACCCCGAGCACTGGGTCGATGGCGACCCGCAGCGCCTGGCCCAGGTCCTGATCAATCTGCTGTCCAACGCCCGCGACGCCTCGCCTCCCGGCAGTGCCGTGCGGGTCAAGAGCGAGGCCAGCGAACATACCGTCGACCTGATCGTCGAGGACGAAGGCAGCGGTATTCCGAAAAACATCATGGATCGTCTGTTCGAACCCTTCTTCACTACCAAGGACCCGGGCGAAGGTACCGGACTGGGGCTTGCTCTGGTCTATTCCATCGTGGAAGAGCATTATGGACAAATCACCATCGACAGCCCGGCCGATACCCAGAGCCAGCGCGGCACCCGGATCCGAGTGACCCTGCCGCGTCATGTCGTAGCGACGTCCGCTGTGAACTGAGACCGTCGAGAGAATTGAATCAATGCCTCACATTCTGATCGTCGAAGACGAAACCATCATCCGCTCGGCGCTGCGTCGACTGCTGGAGCGCAACCAGTACCAGGTCAGCGAAGCCGGCTCGGTCCAGGAAGCCCAGGAACGCTTCAGCATTGCCACCTTCGACCTGATCGTCAGCGACCTGCGCCTGCCCGGCGCCCCGGGCACTGAACTGATCAAGCTTGGCCAGGGCACCCCGGTGCTGATCATGACCAGCTACGCCAGCCTGCGCTCGGCCGTCGACTCGATGAAGATGGGCGCGGTGGACTACATCGCCAAGCCTTTCGACCACGACGAGATGCTCCAGGCCGTCGCGCGAATCCTGCGCGACCGCCAGAACGCCCCGGCCATGCCGGCCGAGGCGCGCGGCAACGGCAAGACTGCCAGCGCCGACAAAGGCGCCAGCAACGCCGCCAACGGCGAGATCGGCATCATCGGCTCCTGCCCGCCGATGCAGGACCTGTACGGCAAGATCCGCAAGGTCGCCCCCACCGATTCCAATGTGCTGATCCAGGGCGAGTCGGGCACCGGCAAGGAACTGGTGGCCCGTGCCCTGCACAATCTTTCGCGCCGGGCCAAGGCACCGATGATCTCGGTGAACTGCGCGGCCATTCCGGAAACCTTGATCGAGTCGGAACTGTTCGGCCACGAAAAAGGGGCGTTCACCGGCGCCAGCGCCGGTCGTGCCGGCCTGGTCGAAGCGGCCGACGGCGGTACGCTGTTCCTCGATGAAATCGGCGAACTGCCCCTCGAAGCCCAGGCCCGCCTGCTGCGGGTGCTGCAGGAAGGCGAGATCCGCCGGGTGGGCTCGGTGCAGTCGCAGAAGGTCGATGTGCGCCTGATCGCCGCGACCCACCGCGACCTGAAGAACCTGGCCAAGCTCGGCCAGTTCCGTGAAGACCTTTATTACCGCCTGCACGTCATCGCCCTCAAGCTGCCCGCCCTGCGCGAGCGCGGCGCCGACGTCAACGAGATCGCCAACGCCTTCCTCGCCCGCCAGAGCGCGCGCATCGGCCGTAACGACCTGCGCTTCGGCCACGATGCCGAACAGGCCATTCGTCACTACTCCTGGCCAGGTAACGTGCGTGAGCTGGAGAACGCCGTGGAGCGTGCGGTGATCCTGTGCGAGAGCCCGGAAATCTCCGCCGACCTGCTGGGTATCGATATCGAGCTGAGCGACCTGGACGACGACGAGCCGTTCGCCAGCCTGCCCGGCAACGGCAGCCCGGCCAATACCACCAGCCACGAACCGACCGAAGACCTGTCGCTGGAGGACTACTTCCAACACTTCGTCCTCGAGCACCAGGATCACATGACCGAGACCGAGCTGGCACGCAAGCTCGGGGTCAGTCGAAAGTGCCTGTGGGAGCGCCGCCAGCGCCTGGGCATACCGCGGCGCAAGAGCGGTGCCACCAGCGACAGCTGATCCCTTTCAGCTGTCACCGGGGGGTGCCGGCGGTAACACTGTCTTTTCGCGACAAACTGTTACCCTGCCACAATCTCGTAACAAAAACCGGGGCTTACGGTAACGAAGCCCCGGTTTTTTTTCGCCCCAATGAACCCCCAAAATCGCCGCAACCCCTTGTTTTACTGGGGTTTGCAAAAGTTGGCACGGCACCTGCTATATGTTCGGTACAAGAACAATAACAAGCACTGCAAAAGACAATAAAAATAAGACGAATCGGCTCACGCACAATAAGAACAAGACGGCGGAGACGCAGCTAACTGATTCTTTTGGAGAGGAGTTGTTTTTGGGGCTTGCCCCACAACCAGGCAGAGAACAACAAAAACTGCACTCTAGCAGAGCCTGAACTGGTTGGATCGCATGATCATTGCAACCTCAGCGACCAAAGCAATCCGTTTGCTCTTGATCCCGGTTAGGGATACCGCCCACAAGCTTTCTTTGTGGGCAGGGCGCTCAACAAAAACAAGAAGCCCGGCAGAAGAACAATAAGAGCACGCAACTACTTCTTGGGGAGCTTCGGCTCCCCTTGTAGTTTCTCCCTCCGCGCCCCTTGACGCGACCGCCTACACCATCTCCCCAGTAAATGCTAGAATCCCCGGCCATCATGCGGCCATTCCTGATTCCTTGGCCGAACATTCCTTCAAACAGTGCATCCCATGCTGAAGAAGCTGTTCCAGTCGTTCCGTCCTCCCGTACGTGGTCCGCACCACAAGCGCACCACGCCTGAAGTGATCAATAGCGGTCAACACTCGCTGCAACGTGGCCAGTTCAGTCGTCATGCGGTGAGCATCGTCGAGCGCCTGCAAAACGCTGGCTACCAGGCCTACCTGGTCGGCGGCTGCGTGCGCGACCAACTCCTGGGCATCACCCCCAAGGATTTCGACGTCGCCACCAGCGCCACCCCTGAACAAGTCCGCGCCGAGTTTCGCAATGCGCGCATCATCGGTCGCCGTTTCAAGCTGGTTCACATCCACTTCGGTCGTGAAATCATCGAAGTCGCCACCTTCCGCGCCAACCACCCGGAAAGCGAGGCAGAAGACAGCCACACCTCGTCGCGTAACGAGAGCGGGCGGATTCTGCGCGACAACGTCTACGGCACCCTGGAAGAAGACGCGCAACGCCGCGACTTCACCATCAATGCCCTGTACTACGATCCAGTCAGCGAGCGCATCCTCGACTACGCCAACGGCGTACACGACATCCGCAACCGCCTGATCCGACTGATCGGCGACCCGACCCAGCGCTACCAGGAAGACCCGGTGCGGATGCTGCGTGCCGTGCGATTCGCCGCCAAGCTGAACTTCGGCATCGAGAAGCACACCGTGCAGCCGATCCGCCAGCTGGCACCGATGCTGCGCGAGATCCCGGCCGCCCGCCTGTTCGAGGAAACGCTCAAGCTGTTCCTGTCCGGCCAGGCCGCCGACACCTTCGAGATGCTGGTCGACCTGCAGCTGTTCGATCCGTTGTTCCCGGCCAGTGCCGAAGCCCTGGAAGAACACCCGACCTACACCCACACCCTGATCAGCCAGGCCTTGATCAACACCGACCTGCGCATCAAGCAGGGCAAACCGGTGACCCCGGCCTTCCTGTTCGCCGCCCTGCTCTGGCCGGCCCTGCCAGGTCGTGCCCTGCGCCTGCAGAGCCGTGGCATGCCGCCGATCCCGGCGATGAACGAAGCCGCCCACGAGCTGATTGCCGAGCAGTGCCAGCGCATCGCGATCCCCAAGCGTTTCACCATGCCGATCCGCGAAATCTGGGACATGCAGGAGCGCCTGCCACGGCGCAGCGGCAAGCGTGCCGACCTGCTGCTGGACAACCCGCGCTTCCGTGCCGGCTACGACTTCCTCTTGCTGCGCGAAAGCGCAGGCGAGGAAACCGATGGCCTGGGCCAGTGGTGGACCGACTACCAGGACTGCAATGACAGCGAGCGCCGCGACATGATCCGCGACCTGGGCAGCCGTGACGAAGGCACCGGCGCCGCCCCGCGCAAACGCAAGCGCAGCCCGAGCAAGCGCAAGCGCGCAGACGGCGCAGGCGAATAACCATGGAGCGCGTGTACATCGGCCTGGGCAGCAACCTGGATGAACCGCAGGAGCAACTGCGCAGCGCCGTCGAGGCGCTGGGCGAGCTTCACGCAACGGCGGTGGCAGCGGTTTCCGCGTTCTACAGCAGCGAGTCGCTGTCGCCCGGCCAGCCGCGCTACACCAACGCCGTCGCCGCCCTGGACACCCGCCTGGCGCCCCTGGACCTGCTCGACGGCCTGCAGAGCATCGAAACGGCCCAGGGCCGCGTGCGCCTGGAGCGCTGGGGCCCGCGCACCCTTGACCTGGATATCCTCCTGTACGGCGACCAGGTCATCGACATCCCGCGCCTGAAGGTGCCGCATTACCACATGCAGGCACGACCGTTCGTCCTCTATCCCCTGGCCGAACTGGTAGCGCAAGACTTCGTCCTGGCCGACCGGCGCAGCCTTGCGCAGTTACTGGCAGATTGCCCGTTCGTCGGCCTGGAACGCCTGTAGCCCGGGCGTTTGCCCACGCGGTAACGCCCGTAACGGCGTAATCGTAACAATGCGGTAACAGGGTAATTGACTTCAGCCCCCTCCCTCACGACTATAGGCGTCCCGTGGCGCCTGCGCGCCGCAAAAAGGCGTATATAGGCCTGGAACAGGTCGTAACCAAAACACCACGATCGATGATGTGCTGTTCCAGAAGATGAATACATGCGTTGTACGCAGTCGTTTTTCACAGCGCCTGAACGAGGATTCCTTTTCATGCCAGAAGTAACCCTGACCACCCTGCAGAGCCTCAAGGCCAAGGGTGAAAAAATCACCATGCTGACCTGCTACGACGCGACCTTCGCCCAGGCCGCCAGCCGCGCCGGCGTGGAAGTCCTGCTGGTGGGTGACTCCCTGGGCATGGTCCTGCAGGGCCATGACAGCACCTTGCCGGTGACCACCGCCGAGATGGCCTACCACACCGCGTGCGTCAAGCGCGGTAACGAAGGGGCCCTGATCCTCGCCGACCTGCCATTCATGGCCTATGCCACCGCCGACCAGGCCTTCGCCAACTGTGGCGCACTGATGCAGGCTGGCGCCCACATGATCAAGGTCGAAGGCGCGGCCTGGCTGGCCGAGACCATTCGCCTGCTGGCCGAGCGCGGCGTGCCGGTTTGCGCCCACATGGGCCTGACCCCGCAGGCGGTCAATATCCTCGGCGGCTACAAGGTCCAGGGTCGCCAGGAAAACCAGGCCCGGCAGATGCGCGCCGACGCCATTGCCCTGGAGCAGGCGGGCGCGGCCATGCTGCTGCTCGAATGCGTGCCGAGCGAACTGGCCGCCGAGATCACCCAGGCGGTGAGCATTCCGGTCATCGGTATCGGTGCCGGCAGTGCGACCGATGGTCAGGTACTGGTGCTGCACGACATGCTGGGACTGTCGCTGACTGGCCGGGTGCCCAAGTTCGTGAAAAACTTCATGGTCGGCCAGAGCGACATCCAGGGTGCGCTCAAGGCCTATGTCACAGCCGTCAAGGACGTCAGCTTCCCAGGCAGCGAACACGGGTTCAGTGCATGAATACAGTCAAGACCGTCCGCGAACTGCGCGCCGCCGTGGCGCGTGCGCGCAGTGAGGGCAAACGCATCGGTTTCGTACCGACCATGGGCAATCTGCACAGCGGCCATGCCGCCCTGGTGACCAAGGCGGCGCAACGCGTTGATTTCGTGGTGGCGAGCATTTTCGTCAACCCGCTGCAGTTCGGCCCGAGCGAAGACCTCGACAAATACCCGCGGACCCTCGCCGCCGACCAGGAGACACTGCTCCAGGCCGGCTGCCACCTGCTGTTCGCCCCGACTGTCGAAGAGATGTACCCCGACGGTATGGCCGGCCAGACCCGGGTCAGCGTGCCACAGCTGTCCGAAGGGCTCTGCGGCGCCAGCCGCCCGGGTCACTTCGAAGGTGTGGCGACCGTGGTCAGCAAGTTGTTCAACATGGTCCAGCCGGACCTGGCCGTGTTCGGCCAGAAGGACTTCCAGCAACTGGCGGTGATCCGCGCGCTGGTACGTGACCTGAACATGCCGATCCAGATCATCGGCGAGCCCACCGTGCGCGCCGAAGACGGCCTGGCGCTGTCTTCGCGCAATGGCTACCTGAGCCAGGAACAGCGCGATATCGCCCCGGCGCTCTATCGGGTGCTCAAGGGGATGGCCCAGGCCATCGAACAGGGCGGGCGCGACTTCCCGGCGCTGATCGCCCAGGGCCAGGCGCAGTTGGTTGACGCCGGCTTGCGCCCGGACTACCTGGAAATCCGCCAGGCCCTGAGCCTGCGCGCGGCCACGGCCGAAGACCGCGATCTGGTGATCCTGGTGGCTGCCTTCCTCGGCGCCACCCGCCTGATCGACAACCTGCACCTTAATCTGGACGACAAGTAAGCGGGTCGTCAGCTGCCCCTCTCCCGGTAAATCAGGCTGCATGCCTATAATTGGCATCAGCCTGCTAACAGGTCGCTTTTTCCAGTGTCCAAGGCAGTTCAAGCAATAAGGAAACCTGCAGCGATGGCGTATTACCGCACCCCTCACGATGTCACGACCTTGCCCGCATGGCAGGCACTCGAACAGCACCGCGAAGCCATGCAGGACTTCAGCATGCGCGACGCGTTCAATGCCGAACCCAAACGCTTCGAACAGTTTTCCCTGAGTACTTGCGGGCTGTTCCTCGATTATTCGAAGAACCTGATCAACGACCAGACCCGCAGCCTGTTGGCCAACCTGGCCAATGAGGTCGGCCTGCAAGAGGCCATCAAGGCCCTGTTCGCCGGCGAGATCCTCAACGCCTCCGAAGGCCGCCCGGCCCTGCACACCGCCTTGCGCCGCCCGATTGGCGACAAGCTGAGCGTCAATGGCGTCAACGTGATGCCCGAGGTGCACAAGGTCCTCAACCAGGTCACCGAGCTGGTCGGCCGCATTCACGACGGCCTGTGGCGCGGCTACAGCGAGAAGCCGATCACCGACGTGGTGAATATCGGTATCGGCGGCTCGTTCCTGGGCCCCGAGCTGGTCTCCGAAGCCCTGCTGCCTTACGCCCAGCGCGGCGTGCGCTGCCACTACCTGGCCAATATCGACGGCAGCGAGTTCCATGAGCTGTCGGCCAAACTGCGCGCCGAGACCACGCTGTTCATCGTTTCGTCGAAATCCTTCAACACCCTGGAAACCCTGAAGAACGCCCAGGCGGCGCGTAGCTGGTACCTGGCCCAGGGTGGTTCGGAAGCCGAGCTGTACAAGCACTTCATCGCCGTTTCCAGCAACAAGGCCGCCGCCGTAGCCTTCGGTATCCGTGAAGAGAACATCTTCCCGATGTGGGACTGGGTCGGCGGTCGCTATTCGCTGTGGTCGGCCATCGGCTTGCCGATCGCCCTGGCCATCGGCACCGCCAACTTCAAGGAACTGCTGTCCGGCGCCTACACCATGGACCAGCATTTCCAGAACGCGCCGTTCGAGCAGAACATGCCGGTCCTGCTGGCCCTGCTGGGCGTCTGGTACGGCAATTTCTGGGGTGCGCAGAGCCATGCGATCCTGCCGTACGATCACTATCTGCGTAACATCACCAAGCACCTGCAGCAGCTGGACATGGAGTCCAACGGCAAGAGCGTTCGCCAGGACGGCACGCCGGTCAATCACGACACTGGCCCGGTGATCTGGGGCGGCGTCGGCTGCAACGGCCAGCATGCCTACCACCAGTTGCTGCACCAGGGCACACAATTGATCCCGGCGGACTTCATCGTCCCGGTGGTCAGCTTCAACCCGGTGGCCGACCACCACCAGTGGCTGTACGCCAACTGCCTGTCCCAGAGCCAGGCACTGATGCTCGGCAAGACCCGCGCCGAAGCTGAAGCCGAGTTGCGCGACAAAGGCATGAGCGAAGCCGATATCCAGAAACTGGCGCCGCACAAGGTGATCCCGGGCAACCGTCCGAGCAACACCCTGGTGGTCGAGCGCATCAGCCCGCGCCGCCTAGGCGCGCTGGTGGCGATGTACGAGCACAAGGTCTTCGTGCAGAGCGTGATCTGGGGCATCAACGCCTTCGACCAGTGGGGCGTGGAGCTGGGCAAGGAGCTCGGCAAGGGCGTCTACCAGCGCCTGACCGGTGGCATCGAGGAGCCGGCCGAAGACGCCTCGACCCAGGGCCTGATCAACTTCTTCCGCAGCCGTCACCGCGGTTGATCCAGCCTGTGTTACCCCTGGCCGAACGAACACGGCCAGGGGTAACAGCTACACTGTCCTGACATTCTCCGAGCCCGTCCCGCGCGGGATCGTGTCAACGACGTCAGGATAGGGCCCCGCCATGTTCGATATCAGCGACTACCCCCACGCCGATGCCACCTGCAAGGCAGCGCAACTGAGCCAGGCCGACTATGAGCGCCTGTACCGCCAGTCGATAGACAACCCCGATGCATTCTGGACAGAGCAGGCCAAGCGCCTGGACTGGATCAATCCCTTCAGCCGCGTGCAGCACAGCGACATGAACACCGGCGAGGCGCGCTGGTTCGAAGGCGCCCGCCTGAACGTCAGCTACAACTGCATCGACCGCCACCTGGCCACACGTGCCGACCAGACGGCGATCATTCGCGAAGGCGATGACCCCGCCGACGCCGGTGTGATCACCTATCGAGAACTGCACGACAAGGTCTGTCGCCTGGCCAATGTGCTCAAGCAACGCGGGGTGAAAAAAGGCGACCGGGTATGCATCTACATGCCGATGATCCCCGAGGCCGCCTACGCCATGCTGGCTTGCAGCCGTATCGGCGCCATCCACTCGGTGGTGTTTGGAGGTTTTTCTCCGGATGCCCTGCGTGACCGCATCCTCGACGCCGACTGCCGCACGGTCATTACCGCCGACGAAGGTGTGCGTGGCGGCAAGACCATCGCCTTGAAGAACAACGTCGACAAAGCCCTGGCCAACTGCCCGAACGTCAGCAGCGTCGTGGTGATCAAGCGCACCGGCGGCACCATCGACTGGCGCCCGGGCCGCGACCTCTGGTATCACGAGGCGATCGGCCAGGTCAGTGGCGATTGCCCGCCCGAACCGATGGACGCCGAAGACCCGCTGTTCATCCTCTACACCTCCGGCAGCACCGGCAAGCCCAAGGGCGTGATGCACACCACCGCCGGCTACCTGCTACAGGCGACCCTGACCTTCAAGACGGTGTTCGACTACCGTGACGGCGAAGTATTCTGGTGCACGGCCGATGTCGGTTGGGTGACCGGGCACAGCTACATCGTCTACGGGCCGCTGGCCAATGGCGCGATCACCCTGATGTTCGAGGGCGTGCCCAACTACCCCGACGCCTCACGCTTCTGGCAAGTGGTCGACAAGCACCGGGTGAACATTTTCTACACCGCGCCCACCGCCTTGCGGGCCTTGATGCGCGAAGGCCCCGGCCCGCTGCAGGACACCTCGCGCAAGAGCCTGCGCCTGCTCGGCAGCGTTGGCGAACCGATCAACCCGGAAGCCTGGGAGTGGTACTTCGAAGCCGTGGGCGAGAAGCGTTGCCCCATCGTCGACACCTGGTGGCAGACCGAAACCGGCGGCATCATGATCAGCCCGCTGGTGGGCACCCGGAGGATCAAGCCTGGCTGTGCGACGCAGCCCATGTTCGGCGTGCAACCGGTGCTGCTGGACGACAAGGGCAAACTGATCGAGGGCCCAGGCAGTGGGATGCTGGCCATCAAGGCCAGTTGGCCAGGGCAGATCCGTAGCGTGTACGGCGACCACCAGCGGATGATCGACACCTACTTCAAACCCCTGCCGGGTTACTACTTCACCGGTGACGGCGCCCGCCGCGACGCCGACGGCGACCTGTGGATAACCGGGCGCATCGATGACGTGATCAACGTCTCCGGGCACCGCATCGGCACCGCCGAAGTCGAAAGCGCACTGGTGCTGCACGATGACATCGCCGAAGCGGCCGTAGTCGGGTACCCTCACGACCTCAAGGGCCAGGGCATCTATGCCTTTGTCACGCCCATGAACGGCGTGACCCCGGATGACAGGCTCAGGCAGGAACTGCTGGCCCTGGTCAGCAAGGAAATCGGCAGCTTCGCCAAACCCGAGCTGATCCAGTGGGCCCCGGCCCTGCCCAAGACCCGCTCAGGCAAGATCATGCGGCGCATCCTGCGCAAGATCGCCTGCAACGAACTCGACAACCTGGGCGATACCTCGACCCTGGCCGACCCCAGCGTGGTCCAGGGCCTGATTGACCAGCGTCTCAACCAGTAAGCGGCAGCCTTGCAGCGGCTGCCACGCGACAAGGTAGCCATGGAAGCGATTCGCCGCCGTATCGAAACCCAGGTGATGAGCCTCACCGGCTTGTCCCTGGGCCAGCTGGACCTGGAAAACCCCAAGGGCGATCCCGGACTGTTCGGCCCGGACAGCATCAGCTGGCGCGTGCACGGGGATTTCCCCAGCATGCTGGTCGGCGGCATCAGTGCCCTGCTCCTGCAGCTGCTGCACCCGCTGGCGCTGTCCGGGGTCTGGGACCACTCCAACTTTCGCCAGGACCTGCTCGGGCGCCTGCGCCGCACCAGCCAGTTCATCTCCGGCACCACCTTCGGCGCCACCGCCGATGCCCATTGGCTGATCGACAAGGTCCGCACCATTCACCTGCAGGTGGTGGGCACGGCCGCCGACGGCCGCCCTTATGCCGCCAGCGATCCCGACCTGCTGACCTGGGTGCATGTGGCGGAAGTCAGCAGCTTCCTCGCCGCCCATCTGCGCTATCGCAACCCGGGTATGCCGGTTGCCGAGCAGGATGCCTATTACGACGAGATCGCCCTGATTGCCGAACGCCTGGGCGCCCGCAACGTCCCTCGCTCGCGCCAGCAGGTTACCGACTATCTGCACGCCATGCGGCCACAGCTGCTGTGCGATGAGCGCAGCCATGAAGTGGTGCAGGTGCTGCTCGATGCACCTGCACCCAGTCGCCTGGCTCAACCGGTGGGGGCCTTGATGCTGCGTGCCGGTATCGACCTGCTGCCGGACTGGGCCAGCGCCCTGCTCGACCTGGGCCAGCATCCACTGCAGCGGCGTTTGATCCGCCTGGGCATCAACAGCACCGCCCCGGTGCTGCGCTGGGCCATGCGCGACGGCTCGGCGCAGCGGGCGCGACGGCGCATGGGTATTGGCTGATCCGTGCGCCAATAGCGGCCGGCCGATCAACTATGCCACCATGCGCGTCTAGCCAGGCCTTCGGGCCTGTACCGTTCTGACGCCAAATCCAATAAGAGTGAGGACCCGCGCCATGCAAGATGTCGTAATCGTTGCCGCCACCCGTACCGCCATCGGTAGCTACCAGGGGGCGCTGGCCAATATTCCTGCCGTCGACCTGGGCGCCGCCGTGATTCGCCAACTGCTGGCCCAGACCGGTGTGGCCGGAGAGCTGGTCGATGAAGTCATCCTTGGCCAGGTACTGACCGCCGGAGCCGGGCAAAACCCTGCCCGCCAGGCCGCGATCAAGGCCGGCCTGCCCCATGCCGTGCCGGCCATGACCCTGAACAAGGTCTGCGGCTCCGGCCTCAAGGCCCTGCACCTGGCCACCCAGGCCATCCGCTGCGGCGACGCCGAGGTGATCATCGCCGGCGGCCAGGAGAACATGAGCTTGGCCAACTACGTGATGCCCGGCGCCCGCACCGGTCTGCGCATGGGCCACAGCACCCTGATCGACAGCATGATCAGCGACGGCCTGTGGGATGCCTTCAATGACTACCACATGGGTATCACCGCCGAGAACCTGGTGGAAAAGTACGGCATCAGCCGTGAAGACCAGGACGCCTTCGCCGCCGCCTCCCAGCAGAAAGCGGCCGCGGCCATCGAAACCGGGCGCTTCGTCGATGAAATCACCCCGATCCTGATCCCCCAGCGCAAGGGCGACCCGCTGGCCTTCGGCACCGACGAACAACCACGCGCCGGGACCACTGCCGAATCCCTGGGCAAGCTCAAGGCGGCCTTCAAGAAGGACGGTTCGGTCACCGCCGGTAACGCCTCTTCGCTGAACGACGGCGCCGCCGCCGTGATGCTGATGAGCGCAGCCAAGGCCCAGCAGCTGGGCCTGCCGGTGCTGGCGCGAATCAAGGCCTATGCCAACGCCGGCGTGGACCCGGCGATCATGGGCATCGGCCCGGTCAGCGCTACCCGCCGCTGCCTGGACAAGGCCGGCTGGCAACTGGCCGACCTGGACCTGATCGAAGCCAACGAAGCCTTCGCCGCCCAGGCCCTGTCGGTGGGCAAGGAGCTGGGCTGGGATGCCGCCAAGGTCAACGTCAACGGCGGCGCCATTGCCCTGGGCCACCCGATCGGTGCCTCGGGTTGCCGGGTGCTGGTGACCCTGCTGCACGAAATGATCAAGCGTGACGCCAAGAAAGGCCTGGCCACCCTGTGCATCGGTGGCGGTCAGGGCGTGGCCCTGGCCATCGAGCGCTGATCGATGCGGGAGGGGCCGCAATGGCCCCTCCCCTGGCATCTGCTGGTAAACTGCACGTCCGCAAACCAAGGCCACGTGCATGTCCCTCTTGAATCAGGCGCTGCGCGCCGCCCTCGATGCCCGCCAGGGCCTTCTCAACGAACTGCATGCCCAGGGCACCGATTGCTATCGCCTGTTCCACGGCAGCCAGGAAGGCGCCGGCGGCCTGACCATCGACCGCTACGGCCCGCAATTGCTGGTGCAGAGCTTTCACCAGCCACTCGACCGCGACACCCTGCTGGCCCTGCACGCCTGCATCGAAGCCGAACTCGGCCTTGAGCTGCTGCTGGTCTACAACGACCGTTCCCAGGGCAACAGCCGCATCGACCGCCGCGACCCGGTGTATACCGCCAGCGAAGCGGCCCTGGCCGATCATGTCGGTCACGAGTGGGGCCTGAACTACCGCGTGCGTGGCCGTCACGCGGGGCAGGATCCGCTGCTGTTCCTCGACCTGCGCAACGCCCGTGGCTGGGTCAAGCAGCACAGTGCCGGCAAGCGTGTGCTGAACCTGTTCGCCTACACCTGCGGGGTCGGCCTGAGCGCCGCAGCCGGCGGCGCGAAAGAGGTCTGCAACCTCGACTTCGCCGAAGGCAACCTGGCGGTGGGCAAGGAAAACGGTGAACTGAACCCGCAGCTCAAGCCCATGGAGTTCATCCAGTCCGACTACTTCCCGGCGATCCGCCAGCTGGCCGGCCTGCCTGTCAGCCAGCGCCGCGGGCACAAGTTGCCGCCTTACCCGCGCCTGCAGCCGCGTCAGTTCGACCTGGTGTTTCTCGACCCGCCGGCCTGGGCCAAGAGCGCCTTCGGTACCGTCGACCTGTTGCGCGACTACCAGAGCCTGCTCAAGCCGGCGCTGCTGAGCACAGCCGAGGATGGCGTGCTGATCTGCTGTAACAATCTGGCCAAGGTCAGTTTCGACGACTGGCGTGAACAAGTGCTGCGCTGCGCCGAGAAAAACGGTCGCCCGGTCCGCGACTGGCAGGCGCTCAAACCGGCCAGCGACTTTCCGTCGCAGGACGGCCAGCCCCCGCTGAAGACCTTGATCCTTCAGCTCTGAAACAATATTTGGCTATTTCGGGAGGTATCTTCGGAACCGTTTTTACGTGCCATACTCCAACCACTCCCGATCGAGACAGACGACGCCACACATGCCCAAAGGATTGAAACGCGCCCTCGGCGCCATGCTGGCCGCAGTGGCCCTGTACAGCCTGCTTGGCTTTCTGATTCTCCCAGGGGTGGCCCTGCGTATCGCCAACCAGCAGTTGGCCAACTACGCCACGGTGCCCGCCCACTTGCAGCGCATCGAGCTCAACCCGTTCAGCCTGGAACTGACCCTGTGGGGCCTGAAGATTGGCGAGCCGGGCAAGGAGCAGGTCGGCTTCGAGCGCCTGTATGCCAATCTCGAACTCGACAGCCTGTGGTCCGGCGCCCTGCACCTGGCAGGCGTCGAGCTGGACAAGCCGCGCACCGAGCTGCTGTTCGCCAAGGATGGCGGCCTGAACCTCACCCAACTGTTCAAACTGCCACCCGGCGAGCCCAAGCCAGAAACACCGCCCAGCGACCCGTTTCCGGTACGCATCGGCAGCATCAAGCTCCATGAAGGTTACCTGCACTTCGAGGACCTGCGCCCCAGCGAGCCGATCGAGTTCCTCTACGACTCGATGAACCTGGAGCTGAAGAATCTCAGCACCCTGCCCGAAGACAGCTCCGACATGACCTTGGTCGCCATTGGCCCACACGGTGGTCGTATCGACTGGAGCGGCACCTTCAGCCTGGTGCCCATCGCTTCCGAAGGCACCCTGAAAGTCACCGACGGCAAGATGAAAGCCTTCTGGCCCTATGTCCGCGATGCCGTGCCGCTGGTGCTGGAAGAAGGCGTGGTCAGCCTCGATACCCACTACAAGCTCAACCTGTCCAAGGAAACCGAGCTGCTGCTCGACAACACCTCGGTGAGCATTGCACCCTTTGCCATCAAGGCGCCGGATGGCCGCCAACTGGCTCGACTGGCCCGCCTGGATGTCAGCGAAACCTCGGTGGACCTGGCCAAGCAGCTGGTCACCGTCGGCAAGATCCGCAGCGAAAAGCTGGAAACCTGGGCCGCCCTGGAGTCCGATGGCCAGCTTGACTGGCAAAAGCTATTCGCCAGCCAGCCCGCCAAGGCGACCCCCAAGGAGAAAGCCGAGCCTGCCGCCGCCGAAGAGAAGGCTGCCAGCGACGCGCCAGGCAAACCCTGGCAGGTGCTGCTCAAGGACGTGCAACTGCGCAATTACCAGGTGCACCTCGCCGACCGTTCGCAGAAAGAGCCGGTGGCGCTGGATGTCGGCCCGCTGAACCTCGACCTGCAGAACTTCGACAGCCTCAATCAATCGCCCTTCAGCCTCAAGCTCGATACCGGTGTGGGCAAGCAAGGCAAACTGCAGGCCGCCGGTGAAGTCAACCTGGCGCCAGTGACCGCCAAGCTCAAGGTCAGCACCCAGGACATCGACCTGCGCGTGGCCCAGGCCTACATCAGCCCCTTCATCCGCCTGGAACTGCGCAGCGGCATGCTCGGCAGCGACCTAAACGTCGATCTCAAGAGCACCGAGCCGCTGGCCTTCAGCGTCGACGGCAAGGCCCAGGTCAACCAGTTGCACACCCTGGACACCATCAAGGACCGCGACTTCGTCAAATGGCAGCAGTTGAACCTGGATGGCCTCTCCTACCGTCATGGCGACGCCCTGAGCATCGGCAAGGTGAGCCTCAAGCAACCCTATGCGCGCTTCATGATCAACGAAGACCGCACCACCAACATCGATGACCTGCTGATCCCGCAGCCCGCCACTGCGCAGGCCCAGACCAAGAGCAGCGCCAAGCCCGCGGCCAGCAGCGACAAGCCGCTGGGCATCCGCATCGGCGCCATCGATATCGACGACGGCTCGGCCAACTTCGCCGACTTCAGCCTGACGCCCAACTTCGCCACGGCCATCCAGCAGCTCAACGGCCAGATCGGCACCATCGACAATCGCCAGCCCAAGCCGGCCAAGGTCGATATCAAGGGCAAGGTCGATCGCTATGCACCCGTGACCATCAAGGGTGCGCTGAACCCCTTCGACCCGATGGCCAGCCTGGACATTGCCACCAGCTTCAAACGCGTCGAGCTGACCACCCTGACGCCCTATTCGGGCAAATTCGCGGGCTTCCGTATCCGCAAGGGCCGGCTGAACATCGACCTGCACTACATCATCACCCAGGGCCGCCTCAAGGCCGAGAACAAGGTGGTGGTCGAGCAGTTGCAGCTGGGTGAGAAAGTCGACAGCCCCGATGCGGTCGACCTGCCGATCCGCCTGGCGGTGGCGCTGCTCAAGGACACCGAGGGCAAGATCTCCATCGAGTTGCCGGTCACTGGCGACTTGAACGACCCTCAGTTCAGCGTCATGCCGATCGTCTGGCAAACCCTGCGCAACCTGGTGCTGCGTGCCGCCCAGGCACCGTTCAAGTTCATTGGCGGCCTGGTCAGCGGCGGCGACGCCCAGGACCTGGGCAGCGTCGCCTTCGCCCCCGGCTCCAGCGATCTGGCCCCCGATGCACAGGGCGCCCTGGACAAACTGGCCGCCGCACTCAGGGAGCGCCCGGCCCTGCGCCTGGAAATCGAAGGCACCAGTGCCCAGAGCAGTGACGGTCCGTTGATTGCCCAGCAGCGTCTGGAGCGTGAGTACCAGAGCACCTACTACAAGATCCTTCAGCGCCGCGGCGACAAGGTCCCGGCACAAGCGTCGGATCTGAAGGTGCCCGACAGCGACAAGCCAGCGATGCTCGAAGGTATCTACCGCACCCGTCTCAAGCAGCAACCACCGGCCGAGTGGGAGCAACTGGATCGTGAGCAACGTACCACCCAGCTGCGCGAGGCGGTGCTCAAGTCCTGGGCTGAAAGCGCCGTGCTGCTGCGCCAGCTGGGCCAGGCACGGGCCAGCAGCATCAAGGACTACCTGGTCGACAAGGCCAAGCTGGAAGATGACCGGGTATATTTCATCGATGCCAACCTGGGGCAGGCCGAGTCCGATGGCCGAGTGATCACCCCGCTGCACCTGGATGCCGAGTAACACGCTATTGCCGGCGGTGCTGCAACGGTTGTAGCCGCTGCCGAGGAACGAGGCTGCGATCGACTGCGCAGCAGTCGCAATCCGGCTGCCTCGCTGGGTCTGAGAGAACGGGGTCGACTGGTTTTGCGGCCGTTTCACGGCCGATCGCAGCCTGGCGGCAGCGGCTACAAAGCAAAGCCCCGGCACGGGCGCCGGGGCTTCATGGATGTGTGCTTAATTGGCTTTCAGGCCATCAGCCGACACAGCCTGCACGCCTTTGATCTTCTTGGTGATCGCCACCGCCGTCTCTTTCTGCGACTTGGTCAACATCACAGTGGAAGACAGGGAAACCACGCCTTTGTTGGTCTCGACCTTGATGTCAGTGCCCGGGATACCTTTTTCGGTCATCAGGTCGGCTTTGACCTTGGTAGTGATCCAGGTATCGGAGGTCGCTTCTTTTGCCTCGGTCATTTCACCGGCAGCGAGGGTCAGTGGCGCCTGGGCTGGCTGTTGGGCGAATGCCGCGTGGGCCAGGGTCAGGCTCAGGGCGGTGGCAGTAGCGGCAGCAATAGCGAACTTCTTCATACGAGACACTCCTGTTTTTCGAAAAGTCTGCGCCTTCAGTCCTGGCAGCAGGGGTATAGATACTGTAGCAGGGCCTGTGCCAGCTTCCCCTCAATCACAAAACCCTTTTAAATCAGTAAGTTACCTTCAACCTAGAAAACCACGGTCATGCATTTTGCAATGCCTGGGCGAAATCCTGCGTGCAAGATGCAAGTCTCCAGGGCATTTCCTGCAGGCATAAAAAAAGGACCCCGAAGGGTCCTTTTTCAACACATCGCGCTTAGACGCCGGATGCCTTGGCGGCAGCCACGTCCTTGATCGACAGCTTGATACGGCCGCGGTTGTCCACGTCCAGTACCAGTACTTCGACTTCCTGACCTTCCTTGAGGATGTCGGTCACTTTCTCGACGCGAGCATCGCTCAGCATGGAGATGTGAACCAGACCGTCCTTGCCCGGCAGGATGTTGACGAAGGCACCGAAGTCAACGATGCGCTCGACCTTGCCGACGTAGATCTTGCCGATCTCGGCTTCCGCGGTGATGCTCAGAACGCGCTGGCGAGCAGCTTCAGCGGCGTCTTTGGTCTCACCGAAGATCTTGATCGAGCCGTCGTCTTCGATATCGATCGAAGCCTTGGTTTCTTCGCAGATGGCACGAATGGTCGCGCCGCCTTTACCGATGACG
>Ga0247821_10000579_pt1 | contig 20295 bp, 20 predicted proteins | sample 13C_Glycerol_Day_FD_192481 | JGI IMG/M metagenome (GOLD analysis project Ga0247821, IMG submission 192481) | Soil microbial communities from agricultural site in Penn Yan, New York, United States - 13C_Glycerol_Day14 | ecosystem: Environmental > Terrestrial > Soil > Agricultural land | place... | reverse complement strand
GAAGGGCCATCCATGGCCCTGCGGTGCTTGCAGGCCATCCATGGCCTGCACCCGGCTACGCAATACCTCCGCTCAGCCTCCTGAAGGGACGAACCGTGTCGCCTGGGCTGGCGATGTATGAACAGCAGAAGCCAAAGCAAAAGCGAAAAGCCGAGTCCGAGCTCGGCTCTGCTTTTGCTCTTGCTTCTAAGCGCGCGCTATTCCAGGCGCCGTCAATTGTCCCTTCAGGAGGCCGAGTGGAACCCTTGCGTAGTGGGGCGACGGCCATGGATGGCCGGCGAGCGCCGTAGGGCCAGGGACGGCCCTTCGGCGCGCCCCCGCGGGAGCAAGGGTGCAGCGAGGGTACCCGTAGCGAAGCGAAGGGCCGGATGCAGGGACAGGGGTTTTGCCCACTTTTGCCCTCAAAAGTGGGTCGCCGTAAAGGCGAAACCAGGCGGCGGGGCCGCCGCAGGAAACGGATATGCTCGCCAAAATCAGCGCCTTCGCGCAGGCCAGACTGATCCAGTCGAGACACTAACCATCTAAAAACAAACACCCACAAAAAAGCCGACCCCAAGGTCGGCTTTCTCATCAGGGCAAGACTCAACCCGCCCGCCGCAACATCCACCACCCGGCTCCGGCACAGATTGCCGCCGGAATCACGACGGCCAGCAACGGCGGGAAACCGAACACCTGGCTCGAAGGCCCGAGCAGGTCCTGGGCGATGCGGAACACGAAGCCCACCAGCACACCGGTGAACACACGCTGCCCCAGGGTCACCGACCGCAGCGGACCGAAGATGAAGGAAATCGCCATCAGCACCAGCGCCGCCGTAACCAACGGCTGCAGGACCTTGGTCCAGAACGCCAGCCAGTAGCGGGCGTTGTTCAAGCCCTGGTCGGACAGGTAGTGGATGTAGTCCCACAACCCGGTGATCGACAGCGACTCAGGCGCCAGCACCACGGTGTTGAGCAGTTGCGGCGTGACGGTGACATCCCAGCGCAGGACCGGCTCCTTGATGACCTCGGTGTGATCACCACGGAAGTACGTGGTGGTCACGTCGCTGAGCTGCCAGTGATCTTCCTGGTACTGCGCCCGACGGGCGAAGCTGGAGGTGACCAGGTGACGCTCGTTGTCGAATCGATAACGGGTGACGCCGTACAGCAGGCCGTTGGGCTGCACCGAGTTGATGTGCACGAACTCGTCGCCCTGGCGGTGCCACATGCCGCGCTTGGAGCTCTGCGCCTCACCGCTGCCCTGGGCCAGGGAACGATTGGCCTGGGCCTGGTTCTCGGTTGCCGGCGCCACGTATTCGCCGATCAGGATGCCGGCCAGCATCAGTACCAGCATCGGTTTCATCACCGCCCAGACAATACGCCCGATGGACACGCCGGCAGCACGCATGATGGTCAGTTCACTGCTGCTGGCCAGGCTGCCCAGGCCGATCAGGCAGCCGATCAGGGCGGCCATCGGCAGCATGTCATACAGCCGCCGCGGTGCGGTCAGCAACACGAAATTGCCGGCATCCCAGAGGGTGTAGTTGTCGTTGATGTCGCCCATCTCGTCGATGAAGGCGAACAGCGAGGCCAGGCCGAGGATGATCCCGAGCACGGCAATGATGGCCAGCAGCACGCTCTTGCCGATGTAGCGGTCGAGCTTAACCATGGGCCACCTCCGCACGACGCGCGGCACGCTTGAGGCGCAGCGGCTCCCAGTACATCAGCCCCAGGCCGATGAGCAGGAACAGCCCGTGGACCCACCAGATACCCAGGCCGATCGGCAGCTTGCCTTTCTCCAGGGCGCCACGCACGGCAATCAGCATTGTCAGGTACGCCATATACAGAAGAATCGCCGGCAGCAGCTTGAGGAAGCGGCCCTGGCGCGGATTGACCCGCGACAGCGGCACGGCCAGCAAGGTCACCACGAACACCAGCAGCGGCAACGACAGGCGCCATTGCAGTTCGGCACGCTCGCGCAGGCCATCGTGGCCGATCAGTTCGGACGTCGGGATGGCTTCGCGGTCGGTGATTTCCTCACTGACCTCAGGCTTGGGCAGCAGCACGCCATAGGTGTCGTACTTGATGGCGCGGTAGTCGGCCTGGCCAGGGTTGCCGTCGTAGCGGTAGCCGTTTTCCAGGATCAGGTAGCGGTTGCCGTCGGCACCGATCTCCTGCCGTCCCTTCTCGGCGACCAGCACGGAAGGCGCACGCTCCTTGGTCTTGTCCTGGGAGAAGCGCTTCTCGGAAATGAATACGCCACCCAGGTTGCCGCGGTCTTCGGACAGCTGCTCGGTGTAGGTGACCCGGGTGCCGTCGCGCAAGGTCTGGAAGCGGCCCGGTACCAGGGTATCGAACTCGGTCATGGCGTCCTGCTGGTTGATGATCTGCGCCACCTGGGTCACGCCCTGTGGCGCCAGGCTCAGACTCAGCCAGGCGACCAGCAAGGCCACCACGGCCGCCGGCGCCATGGTCATGGCCAGCAGGCGCTGCTGGCTCATGCCGGTGGCCGAGAGCACGGTCATCTCGCTTTCCAGATAGAGCCGGCCATAGGCGAGCAAGATGCCGAGGAACAGCCCCAGCGGCAGGATCAGCTGAAGGAAACCGGGCAGGCGATAACCCATGATCAGGAACAGCACACCCGGATCGAGCACGCCCTGGGCCGCCTGGGCCAGGTATTTGATGAAGCGCCCGCTCATGATGATCACCAGCAGCACGGCGCTGACGGCACTCAAGGTCACCAGGACCTCGCGGGACAGATAACGGAAGACGATCAAACCAGACACTCCTGGGTTGTCAGGCTCGGACAGCCGAACAAGGAATACATAACAGCCAAGATAGTTGTTGGTTCAGCCGAAGCGAACCCGGACAAAAGTTGGCGCATTATCCTGTGATTGGCCGTGCCTGTCACTTGGCGCCGTGCAATGCTTCATGTCGGGGTTGTCAGGGCGGTCCAAGCAGGCTCAAACTGGCAGCTTTATCACCGGCACGCGACCACGCGGCCAGGCGCCTGCACAGACAGCGCGCCGACACAGATCATTCGGGGATCCTGACATGGAACTGGTTGTAAAAAGCGTAGCCGCCGCCTCCTTGAAAACCGCCACGCTGGTGCTCGCGGTCGGCGAAGGTCGCAAACTCGGTGCCACCGCCAAGGCGGTCGATGAAGCCTGCGGTGGCGCCCTGAGCGCCGTGCTCAAGCGCGGCGACCTGGCCGGCAAGGTCGGCCAGACCCTGCTGCTGCACAGCCTGCCGAACCTCAAGGCCGAGCGCGTGCTGCTGGTGGGCACCGGCAAGGACAGCGAACTGGGTGACCGCAGCTGGCGCAAGGTGGCGTCCACCGTGCTGGCCGTACTCAAGGGCCTCAACGGCGGCGACGCAGTACTGGCCCTGGACGACGTGGCCATCGCCGGCCGCGATGCCTTCTACGGCAAGGCGCGCCTGCTGGCCGAAACCCTGCTCGACGGCGAGTACGTCTTCGACCAGTTCAAGAGCCAGAAGGCCGAAGCCCGCGCCCTGAAAAAAGTCACCCTGCTGGCCGACAAGGCCGGTGCCGTCGAGGTCGAGCGCGCGGTCAAGCACGCCAGTGCCATTGCCACCGGCATGCGCCTGACCCGCGACCTGGGCAACCTGCCGCCGAACGTCTGCCACCCAAGCTACCTGGCCGAGCAGGCCAAGGGCCTGGGCAAGGCCCACAAGGGCCTGAAGGTCGACGTACTGGACGAGAAAAAGATCAAGGAACTGGGCATGGGCGCGTTCTACGCCGTTGGCCAGGGCAGCGACCAGCCGCCACGCCTGATCGTAATGCACTACCAGGGCGGCAAGAAATCCGAGAAGCCGTTCGTGCTGGTGGGCAAGGGCATCACCTTCGACACCGGTGGCATCAGCCTCAAGCCGGGCGCCGGCATGGATGAAATGAAGTTCGACATGGGCGGTGCGGCCAGTGTGTTCGGCACCCTGCGCGCGGTGCTCGAACTGCAACTGCCGATCAACCTGGTGTGCCTGCTGGCCTGCGCCGAGAACATGCCGAGCGGCGGCGCCACCCGTCCGGGCGACATCGTCACCACCATGAGCGGGCAGACCGTCGAAATCCTCAACACCGACGCCGAAGGCCGCCTGGTGCTGTGCGACACCCTCACCTACGCCGAACGCTTCAAGCCCCAGGCGGTGATCGACATCGCCACCCTGACCGGCGCCTGCATCGTCGCCTTGGGCAGCCACACCTCGGGCCTGATGGGCAACAACGACGAACTGGTCGGCCAGTTGCTCGACGCCGGCAAGCGTGCCGACGACCGCGCCTGGCAGCTGCCACTGTTCGATGAATACCAGGAGCAGCTCGACAGCCCGTTCGCCGACATCGCCAACATCGGTGGCCCGAAGGCCGGCACCATCACCGCCGGTTGCTTCCTGTCGCGCTTCACCAAGGCCTACCACTGGGCCCACCTGGACATCGCCGGCACCGCCTGGATCAGCGGCGGCAAGGACAAGGGCGCCACTGGCCGCCCGGTCCCGCTGCTGACCCAGTACCTGCTCGATCGCGCCAACGCCTGAGCGATGGCCGACCGGCTGCGCTCGCGGGCGTAGCCGGTCGGCAGGCAGATCATGACCAAGGTCGATTTCTACATTCTGCCCAGCGACGCGCCCTCGGCGCGCCTGGATTTTGCCTGCAAGCTCTGCGAGAAGGCTTGGCGCCTGGGGCATCGGGTCTACCTGCAGTGCAGCGATGCCGCCCAGCGCGACGAGCTGGATGCGCGCCTGTGGGCGTTCAAGGGCGAAGCCTTTGTGCCCCACGGCCCGGCCGAGGACGATCCGAACGCCAGTGTTGCCCTGGGCCTGGGCGATGACGCCGGCAGCCATCAGGACCTGCTGATCAACCTGGACCTCAAGGTGCCACCGTTCGCCTCGCGCTTTGCCCGCATTGCCGAAATCGTGGTCGAGGAGCCGACGATCCGTCAGGCTGCCCGAGAGAGTTTCCGTTTCTACCGCGAACAGGGCTATGCTCTGCAGGATCACCGCCTACAGCGACTGTGAAGACGATGGACAAACCCACCCCCCTGCCCCAATCCGCACACCTGCTGGACGACCTTGAGTCGATTCGCCAGCTGCTGGGCGATGAATCCCTTGAACCGCCGCTGCTGACCGACACCGTCGAGGAGCAGATCCCGCTGCTGCTCGAAGAAGCCGAAGCAGCGCCGGCCGTCGCCGCACCTGAACCGGCCCCGATGGACCCTCAGGCCCGGCGTCAGGACACCCTGCTGCACCTGGACAGCGAGCTGCGTGCGGCAGCGCAGTTGATCATGCAGGACGTGATCAACGACTTTACCCCGCATATCGAGAACGAGATCAAACGCCGGCTCGATGCCCGGCTCGAACGCTTGCTCAACCAGCTTCCCGAATGACCTGGCGGGCCTTTGGCTCGCATCACCGGCGTTGCCGCCTCCCACCCGTTGACCTCCGTGGGAGCCGGAATCGCCGGCGATGGCTGCAAAGCAGCCCCAATCCCACAGTTTTTGCCTCCTGCCATCACCTCAAGCTACGCCCCGGCCCTTATCCCCGTTATACTTCCCGGCTTTCCTGAATAAATGCCTAAGGGTCCCGCCGCGCATGGATAAGACCTACCAGCCGCACGCTATTGAAACTTCCTGGTACAACACCTGGGAGTCCGAGAATTATTTCGCTCCGCAAGGCGCGGGCGATTCCTACACCATCATGATCCCGCCGCCGAACGTCACCGGCAGCCTGCACATGGGTCATGGCTTCAACAACGCGATCATGGACGCCCTGATCCGTTTCCGCCGCATGCAGGGCCGCAATACCCTGTGGCAGCCAGGTACCGACCACGCCGGTATCGCTACCCAGATGCTGGTCGAGCGCCAGCTTGAGGCCAAGGGCCAGAACCGCCACGACCTGGGTCGCGAGAAATTCCTGGAAAAGGTCTGGGAATGGAAGGATCAGTCCGGTGGCAACATCAGCCGCCAGATCCGCCGCCTGGGCTCGTCGGTCGACTGGAGCCGCGAGCGTTTCACCATGGATGACGGCCTGTCCGAGGCGGTCAAGGAAGCCTTCGTGCGCCTGCACGAGGATGGCCTGATCTACCGCGGCAAGCGCCTGGTCAACTGGGACACCAAGCTGCACACGGCGATCTCCGACCTCGAAGTGGAAAACCACGACGAGAAAGGCCACCTGTGGAACCTGCGCTACCCGCTGGCTGACGGCGCGAAAACCGCCGACGGCAAGGACTACCTGATCGTCGCCACCACCCGTCCGGAAACCATGCTCGGCGACGCCGCCGTTGCCGTGAACCCCGAGGACGAGCGCTACAAGGCCCTGATCGGCAAGTTCGTCGAGCTGCCGCTGGTTGGCCGCCGCATCCCGATCATCGCCGACGACTACTGCGACCCCGAGTTCGGCACCGGCTGCGTGAAGATCACCCCGGCCCACGACTTCAACGACTACGAAGTCGGCAAGCGCCACAACCTGCCGCTGCTCAACATCTTCGACAAGAATGCCTTCGTCCTGCCGGCCGCCCAGGTGTTCAACCTCGACGGCAGCGTCAATGAAAGCATCGACGCCACCCTGCCTGCCCAGTATGCCGGCCTGGACCGCTTCGTTGCGCGCAAGCAGATCGTCGCCGACTTCGACGCCGCGGGCCTCTTGGTCAGCGTCGACGACCACGCCCTGAAAGTGCCGAAGGGCGACCGCTCCGGCACCGTCATCGAGCCATGGCTGACCGACCAGTGGTACGTCTCCACCAAGCCGCTGGCCGAGCCTGCGATCGCCGCCGTTGAAGACGGCCGCATCCAGTTCGTACCCAAGCAGTACGAGAACATGTACTTCTCCTGGATGCGCGATATCCAGGACTGGTGCATCAGCCGCCAGCTGTGGTGGGGCCACCGCATTCCGGCCTGGTACGACGAGGCCGGCAAGGTCTACGTCGGTCGCAACGAAGAAGAAGTGCGGACCAAGAACAAGCTCGGTGCCGACGTGGTCCTGACCCAGGACAACGACGTGCTCGACACCTGGTTCAGCTCGGGCCTGTGGACCTTCTCGACCCTGGGCTGGCCGCAGCAGACCGAATTCCTCAAGACCTTCCACTCCACCGACGTACTGGTCACGGGCTTTGACATCATTTTCTTCTGGGTCGCCCGGATGATCATGCTGACCATGCACCTGGTGAAGAACGAGGACGGCACCCCGCAGGTTCCGTTCAAGACCGTCTACGTGCACGGCCTGGTCCGCGACGGCCAGGGCCAGAAGATGTCCAAGTCCAAGGGCAACGTCCTCGACCCGCTGGACATCGTCGACGGCATCACCCTGGACGAACTGCTGGAAAAACGCACCAGCGGCATGATGCAGCCCAAGCTTGCCGAGAAGATCGCCAAGCAGACCAAGGCCGAGTTCCCTGAAGGCATCGCCAGCTACGGCACCGACGCCCTGCGCTTCACCTTCTGCTCGCTGGCCTCCACCGGCCGTGACATCAAGTTCGACATGGGCCGCGTCGAAGGCTACCGCAACTTCTGCAACAAGATCTGGAACGCTGCGCGCTACGTGCTGGACAAGGGCGACGACTGCGGCCAGAACGGCGAAGCCTACGAGCTGTCGCTGGCCGACCGCTGGATCATCTCCCAGCTGCAGCGCACCGAAGCCGAAGTGACCCGCCAGCTGGAGCAGTTCCGCTTCGACCTGGCCGCCCAGGCGCTGTACGAGTTCATCTGGAACCAGTACTGCGACTGGTACCTGGAGCTGTCCAAGCCGGTACTGTGGGACGAGAACGCCCCGGTCGAGCGTGCCCGCGGCACCCGTCGCACCCTGGTGCGCGTGCTGGAAGTGGCGCTGCGCCTGGCCCATCCGTTCATGCCGTTCATCACCGAGGAAATCTGGCAGCGCCTGGCGCCGCTGGTTGGCGCCGAAGGCAAGACCATCATGCTGCAGCCGTGGCCGGTGGCCAACGAAAGCCGCATCGATGCCGCTGCCGAAGGCGATATCGAGTGGCTCAAGGAGCTGATGCTCGGCGTGCGCAACATCCGTGGCGAGATGAACATCGGCCCGGGCAAGCCCCTGCAACTGTTCCTCAAGAACGCCAGCGCCGAAGACCAGCGTCGCCTGCAGGAAAACGAAGCGCTGCTCAAGAAGCTGGCGAAGATCGAATCCTTCACCGTGCTGGGCGAGCAGGACGAAGCACCGCTGAGCGCCACCGCCCTGGTCGGCGATCTGCAAGTGCTGGTGCCGATGGCCGGCCTGATCGACAAGGATGCTGAGCTGGCGCGCCTGAACAAGGAAATCCAGCGCCTGCAAGGCGAAGTCCAGCGCGTGGGCGGCAAGCTGTCCAACGCCGCCTTCGTCGACAAGGCACCGCCTGCGGTGATCGACAAGGAACGCGCCAAGCTGGCCGAAGCCGAACAGGCCCTGGCCAACTTCACCGAGCAGCATGCGCGGATCGCTGCGCTGTAACCATCGCTGACCTCAGTGACGCCATCGCGGGCAACGCCCGCTCCCACAGGAGCCTGTATAACCTGTGGGAGCGGGCGTTGCCCGCGATGCTTTTCACCGGACCTGAACATGAGCACACCCGACAAACCGACCCTGCACCCGCGCAATCGCCACCAGGGCCGCTACAACTTCCCCGAGCTGATCAAGAGCAGCCCTGAACTGGGCAGGTTCACGATCACCAACCCCCACGGCAAGCCCAGCATCGACTTTGCCAACCCCGAGGCCGTGCGGGTGTTCAACCGCGCCCTGCTCAAGGCTCAGTACGGCATCCAGCACTGGGACATTCCCGCCGATTACCTGTGCCCGCCGATTCCCGGGCGCGCCGACTACATCCACGTGCTGGCCGACCTGCTGGCCGACGAAAACCAGGGTGAGATCCCCCGGGGCGCCCAGGTGCGTGCACTGGACATCGGCGTCGGCGCCAACTGCATCTACCCGCTGCTGGGCCACAGCGACTACCGCTGGCGCTTTCTCGGCTCGGACATCGACCCCGTTGCCCTGGCAGCGGCCAAGGCCATCGTCCAGGCCAATGGTCTGGACAAGGCCATCAGCCTGCGCCAGCAAGGCAACCGCAAGCACATCCTGCTTGGCCTGCTCAAGGACGACGAGCGCTACGACCTGACCCTGTGCAACCCGCCCTTCCACGCTTCACGGGACGAAGCCACCCGCGGCAGCCAGCGCAAATGGCGGGCCCTGGGCAAGGCCGATCCCAAGCGCAAGTTGCCGGTGCTGAACTTTGGCGGGCAGAACAACGAACTCTGGTGCGAGGGCGGCGAAATACGTTTCGTCAGCCAGCTGGTGGCCGAGAGCGCGGCGCACGGCCAGCAGGTGCTGTGGTTCACCTCACTGGTGTCCAAGGCGTCCAACCTGCCGGGCATCGAGGCTGCGCTGAAGAAGGCTGGCGCCGTTGAACAGCGCATCGTCGCGATGGGCCAGGGACAGAAACAGAGCCGCATGGTGGCCTGGACCTTCCAGGATGCCGAGGCTCGCAAGCTCTGGCGCCAGCAACGCTGGAAACTGTAGGAGCGGGCTTGCCCCGCGATACGGTGTGACTGACACGGCGCAATCGCGGGGCAAGTCGAGTCGTCGCACCGCCGCTCCCACAGGTGCATAAAAAAACCGCGTCTGGCTCACACCGGACGCGGCTTTTTCGAAGCTGCTTACACTTACTTGTTTACAGCGTCGGTCAGCACTTTGGCTGGAACGAACTTGACGACTTTCTTGGCAGCGATTTCGATGGCAGCGCCAGTCGAAGGGTTGCGGCCGGTACGGGCAGGACGCTCGGTGATTTTCAGTTTGCCAATGCCTGGCAGGGTGATTTCGCTGCCATTTTCCAGTTGATCAGCAACGATCTGACCCAGTTGCTCCAGAGCGTTACGCGCGGTGGTTTTCGGCGCGTCGATAGCTTCGGCGATATCGGCGATCAGTTGGTCTTTGGTCAATGCCATGGTGGTGTTCCTTCCCTATCAAATTCAGTGAGTATGCAGAGTGCTACGTCAGTCATCGAGCCAGACCTGCAGGGTAGCCGGCGGTCCGGTGTTACAACCATGCCAATCGCGTATGTAGATACGCAAAACGGCGTTTGGTTCGACGTGACGCGAGCGGTCTGCCAGCAATGCGCCGCACGCGGGGCGCAAGACCGGGCAAAACTACCACACGAATAGATAAATATCCGCCTCCGACAGGGCAAATGTGCAGGTTTTTCGGGGGTTTGCGCGAAAAAACGCAAAAAATTGAACAAAAAACGAACAACCGACATATCTGCCAACATCTGGCCGCTGAATCACCCCTGGGCTGAGGTACACTTGGCCACTTTGCATCGCGGCCAGCACCGCCCATTTTCAACCGAGAATCCCATGCCGATCCGTCATTGCATCGTCCACCTGATCGACAAGAAACCCGATGGCAGCCCCGCTGTACTGCACGCGCGCGACTCCGAGCTCGCCGAGTCCGGTGCCATCGAAAACCTCCTGGCCGACCTCAACGACAGCTACAACGCCAAGCAAGGCAAGGCCTGGGGGTTCTTCCATGCCGAATCCGGTGCCCATCCGTTCAGCGGCTGGCTCAAGGAATACCTGGATGAAGGCAGCACCTTCACCGCCTTCAGCCGGGTCGCCGTCGAGCACCTGCAAAAACTGATGGAAGAGTCCAACCTCTCGGTGGGCGGCCACGTCCTGTTCGCCCACTACCAGCAAGGCATGACCGAGTACCTGGCCATCGCCCTGCTGCACCACAGTGAAGGCGTGGCGGTGAACGCCGACCTGGACGTCACCCCGTCCCGCCACCTGGACCTGGGCCAGTTGCACCTGGCCGCGCGGATCAACCTCTCCGAGTGGCAGAACAACAAGAACTCCCGCCAGTACATCTCGTTCATCAAGGGCAAGAACGGCAAGAAGGTCTCGGAGTACTTCCGCGACTTCATCGGCTGCCAGGAAGGCGTCGACGGCCCGGGAGAGACCCGCACCCTGCTCAAGGCCTTCAGCGACTTCGTCGAAAGCGAGGACCTGCCGGAAGAAGCCGCCCGGGAGAAAACCCAGACCCTGGTCGACTACGCCACCAGCCAGACCAAGGCCGGCGAGCCGGTGACTCTGGAAGAGCTGTCGGGCCTGATCGACGAAGACCGCCCGAAAGCCTTCTACGATCACATCCGCAACAAGGACTACGGCCTGTCGCCGGAAATCCCGGCCGACAAACGCACCCTCAACCAGTTCCGTCGCTTCACCGGTCGTGCCGAAGGCCTGTCGATCAGCTTCGAAGCCCACCTGCTGGGCTCCAAGGTCGAGTACGACGAAGAAGCCGGCACCCTGATCATCAAGGGTTTGCCGACGCAGCTGACCGATCAGTTGAAGCGTCGCAAGGACTGATCCCGGCATAGGAGGCCACCAGGGCCTCCTTGGCGTGCTTGCGCAATTTCTTCACCAGTCGCTCGTGACGCAAGGCCTCGGCCTTGCTCGGCCAGGACTCGACGTACACCAGGGCCACTGCCGGGCTGGTACTGAAGTAACGTGCACCCTGCCCCTTCTGGTGAGCCAGGAAGCGCCGTTGCGGGTTATCGCTGATCCCGCAATAGAGCGAACCATTGGCGGCGCGCACCAGGTAGACATACCAGGGCTTGGCAGGTGTATCGGCAGAGGCTTGGGTCACGGTGCAGGCTTATGAGGGCAAAGCCCACAGCTTACCCGTTCAGCGCCCGGCCTGAAACGCGCGCAGCCCCTTGAGCGCCTGCTGGCGAACCTTGCCCTGCACCAGCGGCGTCCAGCCCAGCAACAGTCCCGTGGTCCCCAGCGCCTGGCGTGCCCAGCGCCACAGGTCGAAACTGTCATGGTGTTCACAGATCCGGCCATCGCGGATGACGAAGCGGGCCTGGATGTCGTTGATCACAATGCGCCCGGTCTGGCTGAACAGGTAGGTGGCGACCCAGTGGGCGGCGCCGGACTGCTCGTCGGCACGCACCTGGTCGAAGGTCAGGGAAAAGTCCTTGGCGCGGCTTGTGAGCATGCGCCACATGTCGCCGGCGTCCTGGCCACGCAAGGTGCCGAAGGCCGGATCGCTGAAGACGATGTCATCGCTGTAGCAGGCGACCATGGCCTCGGCGTCGAGGCGCTGGAACGCCTGGTAGAAACGGGTGATCAGGGCGCTGTTGGCGTCGCTCATGGGGCGGGTCCGTTGCCGATGGATAGACCCGAACGATAGTCCGCCCCAGTGGCAAAAATCCATGAGCATTTGCCCGGCGAATACCTGCTTAATCCCACAGGTACCGAGAGCGCCCGTGGGAGCAGGCATAGCCGGCGATAGCCTTCCCCCCGGTTCTCAGACCCGCTCGCTGACCACCTGCACATGCAGGTTACGCCCGGCCTTGAGGCCGAAACCGATCGCCCCCACGCCCAGCACCGCGAAAATCCAGCCCACGGCATTCCAGCCACCGGTCAGGTCATGCACCAGGCCGACCGCGAACGGCCCCATGGACGCCAGGGTGTAACCCACGCCCTGGGCCATGCTCGACAGGTTGGCCGCCACGTGGGCGTCCCTGGAGCGCAGCACGATCAGCGTCAGCGCCAGGGCGAAGGTACCACCCTGCCCCAGGCCCAGGACGATTGCCCAGCCCCACAAGCCTTCCAGCGGTGCATACAGGCAACCGAACAGACCGGCCAGGGCCAGCAGCATGACCAGCACGATCGCCAGGCGCTGATCCTTGCCGCGGGTGGCCAGCCACGGCGCCGCGAGGGAGCTGGCCAGCTGCACGATCACCGAACCGGACAGCACCAGGCCCGCCTGGGTCGCGGTCAGGCCACGGCCGATCAGGATCGACGGCAACCAGCCAAAGACGATGTAAGCCAGCGAAGACTGCAGGCCCATGTACAGGGTGACTTGCCAGGCCAGTGGATCGCGCAGCAGGCCGCGTACCCGATAGGCCACATGGTGCGCGCCATGCCCCTGGCGCGCCTGGGGCAACCAGACCAGCACCGCCAGCAGCGCCGGGACCAGCCAGAAGCCCAGGCCCAGCGACCAGCTGTCACCCAGGTGCTGGCTCAGGGGGACCGTGGCGCCGGCGGCCATGGCCGCCCCCAGGCACAGGGCCATGGTGTAGACCCCGGTGAGTGTGCCGGCATGCTGCGGGAAATCGCGCTTGACGATACCCGGCAACAGCACACCGATCACACCGATACTGGCCCCGGCCATGATGCTGCCGACGAACAGCCCCGTAGCACCGAAAGCACTGCGCACGGCAATGCCGGCCGCCAGGGTCAGCAGGATGCCGAGGACAACCCGCTCGCTGCCAAAGCGTCGCGCCAGCACCGGCGCCAGAGGCGCAAACAGGCCCAGGCAGAGCACCGGCAAGGTGGTCAGCAGGCCGGCCTGGGAAGCACTCAGGCCAAGGCTGTCGGACACCTGGCTGAGCAGCGGCGCCATGCTCGACAACGCCGGACGCAGGTTGAGCGCCACCAGCACCAGACCGAGCAACAGCAACCAGGGCCGCTGGAGCAGTACGGGCTGCGTCTGCACCTGCTCGTCGTCGGCTTCGGCATCGATCAGCAGTTCTTCAAGCTCGGTCCCCTGAGCCGGGGCAGCGTTCGGGGTAGTGTCACGGGCCATGGCAGTCTCGCAAGGTCAGGATTCGTTGATCAGGGTCCGGCTCAGGGCCTTGGCCTTGTCCGGATCGCGTTGTTCGATGGCGTCGAGAATCTGCCCGTGCAGATCGAAGACCGACTGGCAACGCGGCGCGTGGGACAGGTTGTGGTGCAAGGTCGCCGCCACCACCCCGGAAAAGTACCGGTACAGCTCGCTCAGGGCCGGGTTGTGCGCGGCATCCACCAGGCGCTGGTGAAACACCAGGTCGCAACTGATGTAACGCTCAAGGTCATCGTGAAAATGCGCGCTGCTGTGCTCGAGCGCTTCGTGCAGGGCCCGCAGGTCTTCATCGGTGCGGCGCAGCGCCGCCAGTCCGATGGCCTCGGCTTCGAGGATGTGCCGGGTTTCCCGGGCCTGCTCCGGGCTGCAGCGCGACAGCGCCTGCATCGCCTGCAGTGGATCGACCGCCGTACGCAGGTAGCTGCCGTCGCCCTGGCGGACTTCGACCAGGCCGCTGAAGGCCAGCACCCGCATGGCCTCGCGCACGGTGTTGCGGCTGATGCCCAGTTCAGCGGCCAGTTCAGGTTCGGTGGGCAGTCGTTGGCCGACGGCCCAGGCGCCAGTGGCGATGCGTTGGCGCAGTTGGTCGACGGCTTGCTCGACCAGGGAGCGTTTGATGAGTACGGTCATGACATCCAATCATCGGATGAATTGAAGCGGCAAGGTTAACGCCACAGGTCGCACAAATGCAATCGCCGGCTACGCCGGCTCCCACAAGGTCAAGAACACCCCTGTGGGAGCCGGCATAGCCGGCGATTGGTCCGGCCGCGTCAGTTCAAGGCATCAAGCAACGCCTGGTTCTGCTCCGGTGTGCCGATGGTGATGCGCAGGAACTGGGCAATCCGCGCCTGCTTGAAGTGACGCACGATCACCCCCTGCTCGCGCAGCCTGGCGGCCAGTTCACCGGCATCCTGCTGCGGATGACGGGCGAAGATGAAGTTCGCGGCCGAAGGCAGTACCTCGAAACCACGGGCAGTCAGCTCGCTCACCAGATACTCGCGGCTTTCGATGACCTTGCGGCAGGTTTCGTCGAAGTAGGCACGGTCCTCGAACGCCGCCGCGGCCCCGACGATCGCCATGCGATCGAGGGGATAGGAGTTGAAGCTGTTCTTGATCCGCTCCAGGGCCTCGATCAGGTCCGGATGGCCGACCGCCAGGCCGACCCGCAGACCGGCCAGCGAGCGCGACTTGGACAAGGTCTGGGTAACCAGCAGGTTGTCGTAGCGGTCGACCAGGCTGATGGCCGTCTGCCCGCCGAAGTCGATATAGGCTTCGTCGACCACCACCACCGACTCCGGGTTGGCCTTGAGCATCTGCTCGATGGCCTCCAGTGCCAGGAGGCAACCGGTGGGTGCGTTGGGGTTGGGGAAGATGATGCCGCCATTGGGCCTGGCGTAATCCTCGACGCGGATCTGGAACTGCTCGTCCAGCGCCACCGGCTCGAACGGAATGCCGTAGAGGCCACAGTAGACCGGGTAGAAGCTGTAGCTGATGTCCGGGAACAGCAGCGGTGCGCCGTGCTGGAACAGGCCGTGGAAAATGTGCGCCAGCACTTCATCGGAACCGTTGCCTAGGAACACCTGGTTGCCCTTGACCCCGTAGTAGTCCGCCACCGCCTGCTTGAGCAGGTCGCTGTTGGGGTCCGGGTACAGGCGCAGGTTGTCGCTCAGCTCGCCGCGCATGGCTTCCAGCGCCTTGGGCGACGGGCCATAGGGGTTCTCGTTGGTATTGAGCTTGACCAGTCTGGCCAGCTTCGGCTGCTCACCCGGGACGTAAGGCACCAGGTCCTTGACGAAGGGGCTCCAGAATCGACTCATGTTCAGTTCCCCTTCTTGTCGGCAAGGATACGGTATTCGGCGCTACGGGCATGGGCAGTCAGCGATTCGCCACGGGCCAGCACCGAAGCGGTCTGGCCGAGCTGCGAGGCGCCCTGCTCGGAGCAGAAAATGATCGACGAACGCTTCTGGAAGTCATACACCCCCAGAGGCGACGAGAAACGCGCGGTGCCGGACGTCGGCAAGACGTGGTTGGGGCCGGCGCAGTAGTCACCCAGCGCTTCGCTGGTGTGGCGACCCATGAAGATTGCGCCGGCATGGCGGATCTGCGGCAGCCAGGCCTGTGGGTCGGCTACCGACAGCTCCAGGTGCTCAGGGGCAATGCGGTTGGCCACTTCCATGGCCTGCTGCATGTCACGCACCTGGATCAACGCGCCACGGCCGTTGATCGAGGTCTTGATGATCTCGGCGCGCTCCATGGTCGGCAGCAGCTTGTCGATGCTGGCGGCGACCTTGTCGAGGAAGGCGGCGTCGGGGCTTACCAGGATCGCCTGGGCGTCTTCGTCGTGCTCGGCCTGGGAGAACAGGTCCATGGCGATCCAGTCCGGATCGGTCTGGCCGTCACAGACCACGAGGATTTCGGACGGACCGGCAATCATGTCGATACCGACCTGGCCGAACACATGGCGCTTGGCGGTGGCCACGTAGATGTTGCCCGGGCCGACGATCTTGTCCACCTGTGGCACGCTTTCGGTGCCATAGGCCAGGGCCGCGACCGCCTGGGCGCCACCGACGGTGAAGACCCGGTCGACACCGGCGATGCAGGCTGCCGCCAGCACCAGCTCGTTGACTTCACCCCGCGGGGTCGGCACCACCATGACCACTTCGCTGACACCAGCGACCTTGGCCGGGATGGCGTTCATCAGTACCGACGAGGGGTACGACGCTTTACCGCCTGGCACGTAAAGGCCGGCGCGGTCCAGCGGGGTGACTTTCTGGCCCAGCACCGTGCCGTCGGCTTCGGTGTAGCTCCAGGAGTCCTGCTTTTGCCGCTCGTGGTAGATGCGCACGCGGTGGGCGGCCGTTTCCAGGGCCTTGCGCTGCTCCGGGGTGATGCGGGTCAGGGCCAGTTCCAGGCGCTCACGGCCCAGGATCAGGTCGTCGATGGAGCTGGCTTGAACGCCGTCGAAACGCTGGGTGAACTCTACCAGGGCAGCATCGCCGCGCTCGCGCACGGCCTTGATGATGTCCAGCACCCGCTGGTTGACCGCGTCGTCAGACACGCTTTCCCAGCTCAGCAGATGATCCAGATGTCGGGCGAAATCCGGGTCGGCGGCATTGAGTCGGGCAATTGCAGTGGACGTGGTCATAGCGAGGGCCTCTATAAATGGCGAATGCTCAGGCGCCCTAAGCTACCAGTCCATCCGCGCGGGCACCCGAGAAAAGTGGCTATGACGCGGATAGACGGGCGCGACAGCGAAGGTCGCGCGCAGAGGTCAGCCGCGGTGTCGCGATTCGACAGCCTGGCGCAGGGTGTCGATCAGGCTCTGGATGCGGGCGTGCTGCATCTTCATCGAAGCCTTGTTGACCACCAGCCGGGAGCTGATGGTGGCAATCAGTTCCTGGGGTTCCAGGCCATTGGCGCGCAGGGTGTTGCCGGTGTCGACGACGTCGATGATCTTGTCGGCCAGGCCAATCAGCGGCGCCAGCTCCATCGAGCCGTACAGCTTGATGATGTCGACCTGACGACCTTGTTCGGCGTAGTAACGCTTGGCAACGTTGACGAACTTGGTCGCCACCCGCAGACGGCCCTTGGGCTCGGCGGCACCGACGGCGCCAGCGGTCATCAGCTTGCACTGGGCAATCTTCAGGTCCAGGGGCTCATACAGGCCCTGGCCGCCGTACTCCATCAGCACGTCCTTGCCGGCCACGCCCAGATCGGCAGCGCCATGCTCGACATAGGTCGGCACGTCGGTAGCCCGTACGATCAGCAGGCGAACGTCGTCCTGGGTCGTCGGAATGATCAGCTTGCGGCTCTTGTCCGGGTTTTCGGTCGGGACGATACCGGCCTCTGCCAGCAGCGGCAGGGTGTCGTCGAGAATTCGACCCTTGGATAGCGCGATGGTCAACATGGGAAACGTCGGTCCTTATGCGGCTACAGCCGGCCGGGCCCTGGGCCCGACCGCATTCAATTCGGTGCAGCAACTGGCTGGCGCGTCCCTGCGCCATTGGCAGACTAGCCCGGTACGCGGCGAATCTTGGCGCCCAGCATCTGCAGTTTTTCTTCGATGCACTCATAACCACGGTCGATGTGGTAGATGCGATCGATCAGGGTATCGCCTTCGGCCACCAGCGCCGAGAGTACCAGGCTGGCCGAAGCCCGCAGGTCGGTGGCCATGACTGGCGCACCCTTGAGGGTCTTGGTTCCGGTGACGATGGCGGTGTTGCCTTCGACCTGGATATGCGCGCCCATGCGGTGCATTTCGTACACGTGCATGAAACGGTTTTCGAAGATCGTCTCGATCACCGCGCCAGTGCCTTCGGCGATGGCGTTCAGGGAGATGAACTGCGCCTGCATGTCGGTCGGGAACGCCGGGTACGGAGCGGTACGCAGGTTGACGGCCTTTGGCCGCTTGCCGTGCATGTCCAGCTCGATCCAGTCTTCACCGGTGGTGACTTCGGCGCCGGCTTCCTTGAGCTTCTCGAGGACGGCTTCGAGGATGGTCGGATCGGTGTCCTTGACCTTGACGCGGCCACCGGTGACGGCAGCGGCGACCAGGTAGGTGCCGGTCTCGATACGATCGGGCATGACCCGGTAGGTGGCCGAACCCAGGCGCTCGACGCCATCGATGGTGATGGTGTCGGTACCGGCGCCCTGGATCTTGGCACCCATGGCGATCAGGAAGTTGGCCAGATCCACTACTTCCGGCTCGCGCGCGGCGTTCTGCAGCACGCTGCGGCCCTTGGCCAGGGCAGCGGCCATCATGATGTTCTCGGTACCGGTAACGCTGACGGTGTCGAAGAAGAAGTGCGCGCCACGCAGGCCGCCTTCAGGCGACTTGGCCTTGATGTAGCCACCTTCGACCTCGATCTTCGCGCCCATGGCTTCCAGGCCACGGATGTGCAGGTCGACCGGACGCGAACCGATGGCGCAACCGCCAGGCAGGGCCACTTCAGCCTCGCCGAAGCGGGCGACCATGGGGCCCAGTACCAGGATCGAGGCGCGCATGGTCTTCACCAGCTCATACGGCGCGACCAGGGTCTTGATGGTACGTGGATCGATTTCGACCGAGAGCTTCTCGTCGATCACAGGCTCGATGCCCATGCGACCGAACAGCTCGATCATGGTGGTGATGTCGTGCAGGTGCGGCAGGTTGCCGACGGTGACCGGGCCATCGCAAAGCAGGGTTGCTGCCAGAATCGGCAGGGCCGCGTTCTTGGCACCGGAAATGCGGATTTCGCCATCAAGACGAGCGCCGCCAGTAATAATCAGTTTGTCCATTTCTGTCTCGCCGCCAATTTAGGCTCAGTTGCGCTCAGCCCAGGCTGCGCTGCTGAAAAATTTCATGGTTACCGCATGGATGCTGCCATCGGTGATCCACGGATTAAGATGAGCATAGATCTGCTGCTGACGCTTGACCGGGCTCAGGCCCGCCAACTCGTCGCTGATCACGTTCAACTGGAAGTTGCAGCCTTCGCCTTCAACTTCGACCCGGGTTCCCGGCAACTTTTCTTCAAGGAAGTTCTTAACTTCTACGGCCTGCATGCTCAACCTCAATCGGCGCCCAGTGCGCGCGGGTCGGCCATGATACAAAAAAGCCCCTCGCCTGCGAACCCCGTAAACGAGGACTCTGACAGAGGGGCTCGTCGTCGACCGGCGGTCATTGCTCCGCCAGTACCTCGTCGAGGTCATAAACCTCGGCGATTTCACGCATGTCCTGCGGCATGGCGCGCACCTGCACGGCCTTGCCACCGGCCTTGGCGTCGCGCATGAACGCCAGCAACAACGACAGGCCGACACTGCTGGACTTCTCGACCTTCGAGCAGTCCAGCACCAGCGCTGCGCACTTGCTGGCCGCGATCAAGGCCTGGCCCTGCTTGCGCAGGGCGGGACCGGTGCGGTAGTCCAGGACGCCGCCGAGGCTCAGCACACCGTCCTCGCCGAGGGTGATGCTGCTGTCGCTCATTGCGCTTTGTTCCCGCTCGCTTCTTCGGCAGTTTCCTTGGCCTTGGCCACTTCGCCGGCCCAGCCGTCGATGGTCTTGTCCAGGTTGTTGCCGTTGCGCTGCATGGCGTCGGCGAACTGATCACGGAACAGTTTGCCGATGTTGATGCCGTTGACGATCACGTTGCGCACTTTCCACTCACCGCCCAGCTTGGTCATGGTGTAGGAAACCGGGTAGATGGCGCCGTTGTTGCCCTTGACCGTCATGTCGACGCTGGCACGGTCTTCACCGTCCTTTTTCTCGGCGCCGACGGTAATGCCCTGGTTGTTGTACTCGAGCAAGGCGTTGCCATAGAACTGCATCAGGCTGCGCTTGAAGTTCTCCTGGAAGCGCTGCAGCTGCTCAGGGGTCGCATTGCGCGAATACTTCACGGTCATGATGCTTTTCGAAATGCCGTCCGCGTCCACCACCGGGCCGAGGTTGGCATTGAGCGCGTCATAGAACGCGCTCGGGTTCGACTTGTATTGTTCCTTGTTGGCCTTCAGGTCGGCCAGCAACTGGTTGGTGGTGCCCTGGATCACTTCTTTGGGCGACTGGGTGGCTGCGCCCGCCATCAACGGCAGCGTTGCCAACAACACCAGCAAGCCGCGTCGCAGGATAGAAATCATGGAAACTCCTTATTTAGCTTCTTTGCCAACGGTATTGAGCAGGAACTTGCCAATCAGATCTTCCAGCACCAGCGCCGACTGGGTGTCGTGAATG
>Ga0247821_10000578_pt1 | contig 20309 bp, 14 predicted proteins | sample 13C_Glycerol_Day_FD_192481 | JGI IMG/M metagenome (GOLD analysis project Ga0247821, IMG submission 192481) | Soil microbial communities from agricultural site in Penn Yan, New York, United States - 13C_Glycerol_Day14 | ecosystem: Environmental > Terrestrial > Soil > Agricultural land | place... | reverse complement strand
GGTGCGTTCGTCGCCTACACCCCGCAGATTTATGCCGCGATGGTGGCGAACTGGTGCAGACCGCTCAAGGCCAGGGCGCTGATGGTGGACTACAGCCTCGCGCCCGAGTGCCCCTTCCCCACGGCGCTTGATCAGGCCCATGCCACCTACCGATGGCTGCTCGAACAGGGGACCAGGCCCGAACACATCGTGATCGCTGGCGACTCCGCCGGCGGCAACCTTGCGCTGGCGCTGCTGCAGCGGCTCCGGGACGAGGGAGCACAGCTGCCAAGCTGCGCAGTGCTGCTGTCACCGTTCCTCGATTTCACCCTAAGTGGTGCGAGCGCGCTGGGCAATGCCCATCACGACCCGATCTTCACCCTGCCTTTCGCGATCGCTATCCGCGGCTTCTACGCATCGGCCGAAAAGCACTCGTCGCCTGAAGTGTCGCCCTTGTTCGGCTCCTTCGCCGGCTTGCCACCACTGCTGTTGCAAGTAGGCAGCACCGAAATGCTGCTGGACGACTCGGTCCGCGCGGCGGCCAGCGCGGCGGCGGCCGGAGTGCCGGTTCGCCTGGAAATCTGGCAACAGCTGCCACACGTGTTCCAGATGATTGCGGCGCTTCCGCAAGCCCTCCAGGCACAGCGCCATATTCTGGACTTCGTCAACGACCACACGAACTGGGATGGCTAGCGAACCTGTTCCTGTCCTGTTCAGACCTCCCAATGATTCCCTCGAGAACAACAACATGGAATTCGATTATCTGATCGTGGGTGCCGGCTCTGCCGGCTGTGTCCTTGCCAATCGCCTCAGTGCCGATCCCAGTGTCACCGTCTGCCTGCTCGAGGCTGGGCCGGAGGACCGATCACCACTTATCCATACTCCCCTGGGCCTGGCTGCCATCCTGCCAACGCGCCACGTCAACTGGGCATTCAAGACCACCCCTCAGCCTGGTCTGGGTGGGCGGGTAGGCTACCAGCCCCGAGGCAAGGTGCTCGGAGGCAGCAGTTCGATCAACGGCATGATCTACATTCGCGGCCATCAGGACGACTTCAATGACTGGCAGGCGCTGGGCAACGAAGGCTGGGGCTTCGACGATGTTCTGCCGTACTTTCGCAAGAGCGAAATGCACCACGGCGGAAGTAACGAGTATCACGGAGGCGACGGCGAGCTCTACGTCAGCCCGGCCAATCGCCACGCTGCCAGCGAAGCCTTCGTGGAGTCCGCGCTGCGTGCCGGGCACAGCTATAACCCCGACTTCAACGGCGCCACTCAGGAAGGCGCTGGCTATTACGATGTGACGATTCGCGACGGCCGCCGCTGGAGCACCGCGACGGCGTTCCTCAAGCCGGTCCGCCATCGCAGCAACCTTACCGTGCTCACTCATACCCATGTCGAAAGTATCGTACTGCAGGGCAAGCAGGCGACCGGGGTACAGGCGCTGATCAAGGGCTCGCGCGTGCACCTGAGGGCGCGCAAGGAGGTCATACTGTCAGCAGGCGCCTTTGGCAGCCCGCACTTGCTGATGCTCTCCGGCATTGGTTCGGCAGCCGAACTCGAGCCCCAGGGCATCGCCCTGCGCCATGAGCTCCCGGGCGTTGGCCAGAACCTGCAGGATCACGCCGACGTAGTGCTGTGCTACAAGAGCAACGACACTTCGCTGCTGGGCTTTTCCCTGAGCGGAGGCGTGAAGATGGGCAAGGCCATGTTCGACTACGCTCGCCATCGCAATGGCCCGGTTGCAAGCAACTGCGCCGAGGCCGGCGCGTTTCTCAAGACCGATCCAGGCCTGGAGCGCCCGGATATCCAGTTGCATTCGGTGATCGGCACGGTGGATGACCATAATCGCAAACTGCACTGGGGTCATGGCTTCAGTTGCCACGTGTGCGTGCTTCGCCCCAAGAGCATCGGCAGCGTCGGCCTGGCCTCGCCAGACCCGCGCAAGGCGCCGCGTATCGACCCCAACTTCCTTGCCCACGACGACGATGTCGCAACACTGCTCAAAGGCTACCGCATCACCCGTGACATCATTGCCCAGACGCCCATGGCCAGCTTCGGCCTCAGGGATATGTACAGCGCCGGCCTGCACAACGATGAACAGTTGATCGAACTACTGCGCAAACGTACCGACACCATCTACCACCCGATCGGCACCTGCAAGATGGGGCAGGACGAGATGGCCGTGGTGGATAGCCAGTTACGTGTTCATGGTATCGAGGGGCTGCGCGTCGTCGATGCCTCGATCATGCCGACACTGGTTGGCGGCAATACCAACGCGGCCGCGATCATGATCGCCGAACGCGCCGCTGAGTGGATTGCCCACGGCTGACACCCTCGCCCGGACTGAAACCGCCCTGCACCATGCCAGGCATGGGCGGTTTCCGCCTACCCGATCTCCCCTCCTCCCGTCTCCAAGCCCGCACACCATCTGAACTGTGGGAGCAGGCGAGCCCGCGAACACCGGCAAAGCCGGTGCCATCCACTGCGCCGCCTGTTTCGCGGGCACGCCCGCTCCCACAGGTGCGCGAATGGCTCGTGAGCTCAGCATAAAAAAAGCGCCCCGAAGGGCGCTAAAAAGGGCATGACGATCGTAGCGTCAACTCGATGTAGCCTCGTCAGCCCTACCCAGCAAACGCTTTTTCAACGCAACATCAGGCGCATCAGGGCCTGGGTCAGGCGCCCATAGGGCGGTTTGAGCAAGAAACTGCCATTGAACTTCGCCTGGTAGAACACCGGCCGCATCTTGCTGAACGTCTGGAACCCTTCCTCGGCGTGATAGTGCCCGAGCCCTGAATTGCCCACGCCACCGAACGGCAGGTTTTCCTGCAGCACATGCAGCATCACGCTGTTGACCGAAACGCCTCCGGACAATGTCTGGCGCAGCACCGTCTCGACCCGGCCGGCGTCTTCATCGAACAGGTAGAGCGCCAAGGGCCGTTCATGGGCGTTGATGTAGCCAATTGCGTCCTCGAGCTTGCGATAAGCCAGTACCGGCAACACGGGTCCGAAGATCTCCTCCTGCATGATCAGCATGTCGTCGCGCACATCGAATACCAGGTGCGGTGTCAGCTTGCCCGCCCGACGCGCACCATCCACATCCGCCAGCGCCACCACGCGCGCGCCCTTGTCCCGGGCGTCCGTCAGCAGCGCCTCGACACGTGCCAGTTGGCGCGCATTGATCATGCAGCTGTAGTCGGGGTTGTCAGCCAACGGTTGCGGGTAATTTCGAGCCACCGCCGCCCTGGCATGCGCGAGGAATTCTTCCTCGCTGCCGGCAGGCAGGAACAGGTAGTCAGGCGCGACGCAGGTCTGCCCGGCATTCAGGCATTTGCCCCAAAGAACGGTCTCGGCAGCTTGCTTCAACGAGTAACCCGGGGCGACGATGGTGGGCGACTTGCCGCCGAGCTCCAGCGTCACCGGGGTAAGATTTTCGCTGCAATTGCGCATGATCTGTCGGCCTACCGCAGGCGAGCCGGTGAAGATCAGGTGATCGAAGGGTAGCCGGGAGAAACCGTCGTTGATACCTGCACCTGGCTGTATCACCGCCACCAGGTCCTGGTCGAAGCGCTTGCCCAGCAACTCGGCGAGCAAGCGACCATAGTGGCTGGAGTCGCTGGCCACCTTGATCATGGCCCGGTTACCGGCAGCCAGGGCGCCGCATAGCGGGCCCAACGTCAGGTAAAGCGGATAGTTCCACGGCGCCGCAATACCGATAACCCCGAGCGGCTGGGCCAGCACCGCAGCCCGCGCAGGCTTGAACCAGATACCGACACCGCGCTTGCGCGGTTTCATCCAGCGCTTCAGGCAGCGCACGGCGTGGTTGATTTCGCTCACCAGGCCGAAGATATCGAGCATCTTGGTCTCGTGCTCCGAGCGGTGGCCGAAATCGTTGGATATGGCGGCTGCGATCCGCTCGGCGTTCTCCAGCACCAGCGCCTTGAGCGCCAGCAGGTTAGCCCGCCGGGTCTGATAGGACGGGTAGCGTTCCTCGGCGAATGCCTGGCGCTGAAGCGCGAAAACTTCACGCATCCGCTCTACTGCTGGCGCGACTTGCTCGATCGACATTGTGTAAGTACTCCTGGTGGATCTCTTGGATCACTGCGACTGCAAACTGCGGCCGCGCAGGCGGCCCCAGCATGGAAACCGAGGCGTGTCAGCGCGCTGCCACCGCCTGGTGCTTTGCCCGCTCCAGAGCGAAGAACGCGTAGTACAACTGGATCATCATGAAGGACCAGCTGGCCAGCGCTATCGACATGAACACGGCCTTCGTGTCGTCCCCGGGTATGGGGTAGAAGTCATAGATGCAGGCCACCAGCAGCCCCAGCATCGCCGCCACCGTGACCCCGAAGGCGTGCAGGTACTCGCCGACCAGCACCAGGCGGCTGATGAAGTACGCCAGGTAGACCGTGTAGCCGGCCCACATGATTACGTAAAAGTAGGGAAGCGGCTTGATCATGAAATCAGCCTTGATCATCACGAACGTGCAGACAAAGGTGACGGCGAAAATCAAAGCGTCCTTGCCCGCCGAAGGCCGGAAGCCATGGGTGACGGCCATCAGGCCAAGCACCGTGACGATCGGGATGCCGAAGCCGCGGGAAAACGCATCGCAGAAATACGAAATACCGTAGGAGATTTGCGACTGGGTCAGCAGGTAGATCAGGAAGTTGGTACCGGAAAATGCCACGATCAGCCATTCCAGGCCCAGCAGGAAGTTGCCTCTGCGCAGGAACTTGATGCCGTAGGTGCTCCCGGAAACCACCAGGAGGACGCAAGTGAGCAACGCAAGAACATCTTTGGTTTCCATAGCTCAGGTCTCTTTCTTGTAGGTATGAAGGCTTTACTTCGGGGTGGCCGCCAAGGCGGCAAGGTAATGCGCCAGCGCCTTGCGGTCCTGTGCCGAGAGGGTCTGGGTAACCGCCTTCATCGAACCGGTTGGATCGACCCGGCTGCCTTGGGCAAAGGCGTCCAGCTGAACCAGCAAATAGTCGGCACCTTGGCCGGCCAGACGCGGGAATGCGCCCTGGCCCATCAGCTTTTCGCCATGACAGGCAGCACACGCGCCCGCCTTGACCAGTTTCTCGCCTTGCTGGCGCAGGCCAGGATCAGGCTGGAACGTGTGGTTATCCACGGGCGTCTGGCGGGCGTAGTAGTTGGTCAGCTTGTCGATTTCAGCGTCACTGAGGCTCATCGCCAGTGGCTGCATGTTCGGGAAATGACGGGTGCCATTGGCAAAGCCGTGCAACTGCGCCTTCAGGTAATCGGCGGGCTGCCCTGCCAGGCTGGGATAACCCTGGTGCTGCGAGCTCCCGCGCTGCCCATGGCAGCCGTAGCAGGCATCGGCCGTCTGGGGCCACGGCCCGTCCGCTTCATAGGCCTGGGTGGTGCTGTCGATATAGGTGACGAGATGGTAGAAGCCCAGCAGGTCACGCCCGAACAAGGCCAGCAGGGCGACCAGCAACACTGCCGTACCCCACAACAATTTCTTTTTCATCACTGCCCCCTATGCCCGACGCAGCGAAGCAAGCGCCTGCAGCGCACTTTGATGACCTGAACGCACGGCGCCATCCATGTATCCGGCCCAGATATCGGCCGTTTCAGTGCCCGACCAGATCAGGTTGCCGCACGGCGGACGCAACGATTCGCCATGCTCGCTCCAGAAACCGGGCGGAATCGCCGACACGCAGGTCAGGCTCCAGGGGTCTGCCAGCCCCCAGTCATGATCGTGGTAGGCGACCGGCTGCAGGGCTTCATCGCCCAAGGAACGGGCGTAGATTTCGGTGAGGACCTGCTGCGCAGCCTGGTGATCGGAGGGCAGCATTGCATTGACGACGAAGGCGTTGATCACACCGATTTCGCCATTGGGTGGGGAATTGTCCCAAGCCCATAGCAGCGGCCCCTTGACCTGCATGGTGTGGCCGTTCAGGCCCTTCTCGCGCCAGAACGGCCGCTTGTAGACCATCGCTGTCTTGCGCGCCGGGCTGTGTGCCGGCCAGGCGCGCTGCAGCGCCGCGCGCCCTTCCGGCAGCGCGGGCTCGAAGCGTACCTGGTTGCACAGGGCTGGATGGATCGCGACGATAACCCGGCGGGCGCGTATCAACCCTTGGTCAGTGTGCAGCGTGACGACGTCGCGGTCCCACTCGCTGATCGCGCGCACCGGGCAGGCCAGGCGCAGCCGGTCGCCCAACTGCTCGGCCATGCGGGTGCACAGGATCTGCGAGCCACCAACGAAGCGGGTGCCCTGGGCGCTGTCCTTGATCGAGTCCAGCTTCATGTAGTCGCAGCTTGCCGAATTGATCATCGACAGGAAGTGCAGCAGGCTCATCTTGGCCGGCGCCACGCCACAGGTGAGCATGAAGCTTGTGTCCCAGCCAGACCTGTCCTCGGGCTTGATATCCTGTTGCGCCAGCCAGTCACCCGCCGAGAGCTTGTCCAGTTCGTCGACCTTGGAAGATGCCCAGGGTTTACCGGACGGTACCAGCCTGGAAAGCTCACTGAGCTTGGCACCAATGCGTTCATCGGTGCCGAAGGTGCCGTGCAGGTCGAGCTCCAGTCGCCCTTCCCCGCCTAGCACCACGGTCTTGCCCTGGTAGTAGGTCGGGAACGTGTCCACCTCAAGCTCACGGGCCAGGTCGGCGACGGCCGTCTGGCCGGGCCCGATCCACTGCCCACCGACCTCGGAGATGTAGCCCGAGCCCAAGTCGTAATTGAGCACCCGCCCGCCGACCCGCTCACGGGCTTCCAGCACCTGGAACGAGCGGCAGCCGGCGTTCAGCAGATCACGGGCCGCCGTGAGCCCGGCCATGCCGGCGCCAATGATGGCGACATCCAGGATGCCCTCTTCGTCGCCATGCGCAGCCGCCACAGGTTCGGCGGCGCTGGCCAGGCCGACATGCAGGCCGAGGCCGCCTACGGCGGCGGTGGCGCCAGCAAACTTCAGCAACTGCCGGCGCTTGAGATCCAGTGAATTGGAGGTAGGCTTTTCAGCCATAAAAGGAGCCTCACGCTATTGTTGTTCGATTGTGCTGCGCCACTGCGTGGCGCTTCAGGTCCAGCGAGCAAGGGGTGGAGCGTTATCGTTCAGGCGCCCAGCGGCAGGCGCAGGGCCCGGCGTCGCAACTGCAACCCGAACAACACCAGCCAGAACGGGAAGATCAGTACCACGAGCACCAGCAGGGCATTGGTCAGCGGATCAAGGGCCGCAAAGAAGCCAGAAACGAAGTACAGGCCGAAGCACCAGCCCACCACCTTCAGCGGCAGCAGGACCGAGCTGCCCCAACCGGCATTCTTCAAATAGCGCCCCACGACGATGCCCCAGAACAGGACGACAGGGCCTTCGCACCACCAGAGCCCGCGCTGGCTACCCACGGCAATGGTCGTCCATGCTGCCTCGGCGCCAGCACGCAGGGCCTCGCTGCCCGTCAGGTGCAATTGCGCCAGTGGATCGAGCACCGAAAGCTGCAGACCCGCACCGGTTACGCCAAGCACCACATAGGTGGCGATGGCCAGGAGGGCCATGTCCCCGAGCGCCCCCGCCTCATCGCGAAACTCGCGCCAGAAATACGCCCCTACAGCCAGCACTGGCAGGTAGAAACCCAGGATGTCGGCGAACATCGACAGCCTGAAGTACTGCCTGGCTTCAGCCGGCAGGGTCAGCATGGTCGCACCCTGCAACGTCACGGCCATGTCACCCTGAGTGACCATGAGCATGAAACCGACATTGAGGTAGGCGAACAGTCCGCCGATGATCGAAGCCCACGCGGTGAATCGCATGGCCTCATTCGAATAATTGTTCATTGCAACTCCGGGGTGATAGATCGGCAAGGCGCCGCGCCGCGAGCGGCCAGCGCCTGATCGCAGTTACGACGCTCGTGCCCGTCGATTGAGGGCGTTGTCGAGCAGGTTTACACCCGCAAGGGCGGCCTTCACCGCGCACCACTGCAAAGGTTCGGGAAGCGTCGAGGGGGTCTTGTGGCGCAGCGCCGTGAGCAAGGGCTGCTCGATACCGCCGATACGTTCCGCCAGCAGGAAGCCGATCAGCGATTGGGTGCCAACGCCATGTCCCGAGCAACCAGCCGTGTAGTAGATGTTGCTGTGCGGTCCGGTTTCACCCACCACCGGCAAGGCGTCGTAAGCGAGGCTGATGTAACCGCTCCAGCACTTGTCGATCGCCACGTCGCGCAATGACGGGAAACGGTCGTCCAGGGCTTGCCGCAACGCGGCGTACGCCGTCCGGTCCGGCTCGTTCGGGGTCTGCGAGCCGTAGGCGTAACCCAGTTGCTTGGTGGTTATCAGGAGGGTGTTGCGCGCGGTCAGGCGATGGCTTTCCATGGTCCAGTGGGGGGTCACGATGCCCTCCCGGCCCTGCCAACCCAATGACTGCAGTTGCGCAGCGGACAGCGGCTGTGTCTCGATGGCCGAGACCCGCAGTGGCGTGACCTTGTCCCGCAGCAAACCCAGTTGCGGCGTGTAGGCATTGGTGGCCAGGACCATGACCGGCGCGCTTGCCGAGCCTTTCCTGGTTCGGCAGGTAACTGTTGGGCCGTCACTGTAGGACAGCAGCTTGGTCTGCTCGAACAAGCGAACACCAGCCCGCAATGCCGCCCGGCGCAAACCCATCACGTACTTGCCGGGATCGAGCGTGCCACCGTGCTGGATGCAACCGAAAAGGAACGCAGGCGGGATACCGCGAGCACGCATTTCATCGCGATCCACAAACCGTGTGACCGAACCCAGCTGCTGGCCCAGCGCCATGCTGTGGCGCAGTCTCTTTTCCTGCGAGGGATGGATGACGGCACGGATGACACCGCTGGGCAGGTAATCGCAATCGATGGCCAGCTCACCCAGCCGTCGTTCCACGTAAGCCACGCCTTCATCGTAGAAGGACACGACCTTGCTGGCTTGGTCCGCGCCGAGCCGTTTGTGAAACAGTTCGAACTCGACGCCCATGCTGCCGGCAAGGTAGCCGGCATTCCGACCACTGGCTCCGAAGCCTGCAAAAGCCTGTTCGAGCACCACCACGCTGGCACCGAGCGCGGTGAGCTCCAGGGCAGTGGACAGCCCGGCGAAGCCCGCGCCCACGATGATCACATCGGCATCGATGTCATCCTCGAGCTCCGGCTGCAGATCGTCTGGTTGTTCGACCCATCCGCCGAGAAGGCGGAACTTGTCAACGTTGCTGCTGAGCTCGGACATGGTTTGCCTCCGAAATCTGTTGTTGTTTTGGCAGACTCTACTGCTGCGCCCTATTTAACGCAACATCTGTTATGTTGTTTTTTACACGTATTCGTCATCACATATGGAACGCTATTCGCAGGCTTGAATAAGCCCGGCCGCACCACTTGAAGACGATGCGGCCGAGCGGGTCAGCGAGGGTTTCGACCTGCAGGAGGTTCGCTCACGCCATGGCGGGAAAACAGTAACGGCTGGCCGTCACCCTGTAGCAGCGCAGCAGTCAGCGAGACGCCGTCGCCACTGCGCGTCTCGTCGAAGCTGGCGCCGCCGTCCTGGCTGTTCACCAGCAGGCCATCAAGACCTGCCACCAGTACGTGCTTGCCCTCTGCCTGTATGGCGGTAATCGAGCTACGGCTGGTCAGAGGTATGCGCTGCCAGGCACTTGCGTCCGGTGTGCCGCGCAACAAGGTACCGCGTTGCCCGCCTACCAGCAGACGGCCATCCGGCAGCACGGCACCACTCCACAGCGAGCCCTGGTAGCCGGTGTCCAGGTAACGCCAGGTCTTGCCCCGGTCATCCGAACGCAGCAACTTGCCACGCTCTGCGGTGGCATAGACTGCCCCCTGCCCATCACTGAACAGGCTCAACAGGTTGAGGTCGGCGCGACTGGCTCCAGGCTGGGGTTGCAAGGTGCGTTCGGTCCAGGTGACCCCGCCGTCGTTGGTTGTCAGTATCAACGACCACAGCCCTACCGCCACGCCCTGCTGGCGATCGAAGAAGTGCACGGCGAACAGCGGGCGATCGACATCGCTGTCGATGCGCTGCACCGCCCAGGTTTCTCCGCCATCACCGCTGGCCAGGATCGCGCCCCAGTGGCCAACGGCCCAGCCGTTGCTGGCATCGACGAAGCTGACACTGGTCAACGTGCTCGACAAGGGTACGCCGCGGGCCTGCCGGTAGCTGCGGCCCTGGTCGTCCGAAAGCAGCACGATGCCATGGTCGCCAACGGCCACCACCCGCTCCCCCGCTTTGCCCGCACCCAGCATCATGGCCTGCACGGCATTGCCAGCAGGTGCCGCCGGCACCGCTTCCAGCCCCGCGGCCCAGGACGCGGCCATTGGCATGGCCGCTAACAGGGCGATGCCCATGACCCGTTTCAGGTAGTGCATGTCATTCTCCTCAATGGGTCAGCGCGCCGACCATGCGCACCGGGCGCTTGCGTGGGAACACCCGTTCCAGCCAGACGGCGAACGCGGGCAGCACCGTCATGGCCATGACCATGTTGACCATGAACATGAAGGCCAGCAGCTTGCCCATGTCGGCCTGGAACTTGAGTTCGGAAAACGACCAGGTCGCCACGCCGACTGCGAGCGTGAGTGCGGTAAAGATGGTCGCGATACCGACTTCGCGCAGGGCACAGGCCACAGCGGTGGCGATGGGCTGGCCATGGGCCTGGTGCAACTGGATGCGGTTGTAGATGTAGAACGCGTAGTCGACACCGATGCCCACCGCAAGGACCATCACCGGCAGGGTGGCGATGGTCAGGCCGATCTGCAGCTCCTTCATGAACCAGTAACCGATGAAGGTACCGAGCGTCAGCGGCAAACAGCACACCAGCACCGCCCTCAGGTCGCGATATACGATGAACACCAACAAGGCGATCGCGGCGTAGACATAGAGCAGCATTGGCGTTTCACTCTTCTCGACCTCCTCGTTGATCGCCGCAATCACCCCGGCATTGCCTGACGCCAGGCGCACGGCAATGCCATGCTGTGGGTAGGCAGTGCGAAACGCCTTCACTGCATCGATCACCCGGGAGATGGTGGTGGCCTTGTGGTCAGCAAGGTACAGGTGTACCGCGGTCATGCTGCAATCGGTGCGCATCAGGCCGGGCAGGCGCCCCACCTCGGCGGCCAGAGACGAATAGTTCATCGGGTCGATGGGCACCGCGCTCATCTTCGGGTTGCCCTCGTTGTAGCCCTCGTTGAACTGGCGCATCGCTGATGAGAACGACGCCACCGAGAGCACCCCGGGTACCCCCTCCATGGCCCAGACGAAGCGGTCCTGGTACTGCCCCAGCGCAACATCCTCACAAGCGTTGGCGCTGCCATCCGGCCCTGGCCGTACCTCGAAGACCACGCTCAGCCAGTCGAGGCCGATGTCATAATTGCTGGCAATGGCCACTGCATCGCGATTGAAGCGTGAGTCCTCCCGCAGCTCCGGCGCCCCTGCCTGAAGCGAGCCGACCACGCGATCATGGCTTTGCCACACAGCCATGACGAATACGGTCACGGCAACCAGCAGCACCCAGCGGGCGTTGCGCCACTGCGCCAACCTCGCCAGGCCTTCCAGCCAGCGCGACCGCCGTTGGCGCGACACTTCCTCGGCAGCGGCATAGCGGGCATCGACCTTCAACATCGAAGCCACCAACGGCAGCATCACCAGGTTGGTGACGATCTTGTAGGCGACGCCGAGCGAGGCGGTGATCGCCAATTCACGGACCATGGGGATCGGGATCAACAGCAGGGTGACGAAGGACACGAGGGCGGTAACCAGCGCCAAGGTGCCCGGTATCAGCAACCCGCGGAAGCTGGAGCGGGCAGCCTGCGCGGCTGGCTTGCCATCGGCGATCTCGCGGACGATGTAGTTGATCTGCTGTACACCATGGGAAACGCCAATGGCGAAGACCAGGAACGGCACCAGCACCGCCAGCGGATCGAGGCCATAGCCCAACAGGCGCAAGCTACCGAATTGCCAGATCAGCGAGGTCAACGAGCAACCCAGCGCGAGCAGCGTGAAGCGCACCGAGTGGCAGTACCAGTACACCGCCGCCGCCGTCAGTAGCAGGGCCAGCAAGCAGAACTCCAGCACCGCTGCCGCACCATCGGCGATATCGCCAATCTGCTTGGCGAAACCGATCAGCTGGATCTCGAAGTCGGCATCCTCGAACGGCTGTCGCAATTGCTGCTCCAGCACGCGGTTGTAGGCCACATAGTCCAGGCGCTGCCCATGGACATCGTATTCGTTGAGCTCGGCAGTGATCATCGCACTGGTCTGGTCCCTGGAGACCAGGGTGCCGATATAGCCGCCCTGAGCGGTGGAATCAGCAATGCGCCCGATGATGGCGGCATCCAGCCGCTCTGGGGTCACCGTTCCCGGCACCAGCGGATCGGCACGAAAGCCCTCCTCCGTGATTTCGTTGACAAAGGCGTTCGGTGTCCAGAGCGAACGCACACTGCTGCGCGAAACACTGGGCAGAAACGTGACTGCCTGGGTCACCTCAGCCAGCCGCCGCAAGCCTGCTTCGCTCCAGATGGTCCCGTTGCGCGCCTTGACCACGATGGTGAGACGGTTCGCGCCAAGCAGATCGGCGCGGTATTGCTTGAATGTCTCGACGTACTCATGGCCAATCGGCAACTGCTTCTCGAACCCAGCGTCCATGCGCAGTTGCACGGCGAACCAGGCCATACCCAGGGTAAACAGCGCGAGTATTGCCAGCACCCAGCCGCGGTGCCCGAACAGCCAGGCCTCGGTGCACGCCAACGGGCCGCGCGATTGTGTTTCCTTGATTTGAATAGACATGTTCACAGCAGGCCTCACAGGGTGCGCGAAACGACGACACCTACGTAATCGCGATCACGGAACAACTGGTCATAGGGGGTATCGCCGCCCATGAACTTGGCGTAGTTGAACGACACCTGCCAACTGGCCGGGTTACGCACGAAGTTGAGGTAAAGGTTCATGCTGCTGGCGTCTTCGGTGAACGTCGCCGAGAGGTTGGGAGTCCGCCCCCCGAGGGAACGCGAATAGAAGACCCCTGGCGTCACCTGCCAGCCTGGAAGCAAGGTGCCGTCGTAGGTGAGGCTGAAGTCCAGGTTGATTCCGGATGAGGTCTTGTCACCGTGAGCCTTCGGCGCCGTCGCAGGGTCCAGCTGCCAGGTATTGCCACCGGCGGCGATGATTTCACCGTCATAGCTGCGGTGCAGCCCCGGGTACTTGATGACCACCAGCTCGGTCAGCAATGTGCCGGTGCTGGCGCCGGTGAAATCGAGCAGTGTGGGCGAGTTGGACGGCGTCATGCTGTAAAGCCCGGTGAGGTGCCACTGGAACTTCTTCTCGTCCTTCCAGCACTTGCCGCGATTGTTGCTGCACAAATCCAGCACCGGGTTGAGCGGCACTGCGTCCTTGGGCCGGTAGGACAGCTCGGTACCCACCGCCCAGTCGCCGATCGGCATGTTCGCGCTGATGCCGTAGAGCATGCGGTCTTCCGGATACTCCCACTTCTGCGCCACGGCGAAGGTGTCCGGGTCCAGCAGACGCATCGTCAGCGATGGCAGCTTGTCGTGGTAGCGCATCACGTACAAGCCGACGTTCAGGTCGCTGTCCTGTGGCTGCCAGCGTAGCGAAAGGCCCCATTGCCCGCTGTCGCGGGCGTCCTTGTCATCGAACCCGTAGGTCTTCATCCCGCTGCCCAGCGCCGAGGTGTAGGACCAGTAGCTGCCAACCGGTGGCACCTCGCTCTTGTTCCAGGCGAACTGGTAATAGGCCTCGATGTTGACCCCGCTACCGAGGCCCGATGCCAGGCTCAGCATCGGTGCCGGAAGCACCGCTTCCTTCAATTGCACGCCCGGGCGCGAGAGCGCCTGGATGTCGTAGGCGTTGGTGTTGTTGATACCGCCGAGCACGAACAGGCTCTCGCCCCAGTTGATCACCTGGTTACCCAGGCGGGCGCGAACCCGCTGCTCGCCGACATCGAAGCCCTTGCTCACCCAAAGGTCGAGCAGGCGCGCCTTGAATTCCAGGTCATCGCGTGCAGCGCTGGTCAGCCCGTCCTTGCCGACGCCATCAGGGGTGTAGAACGACAGAGCGCCGCTGGTATCGGTGGCTGCGAAATCCCGGATCCAGCTGCCGCGAGCCATGAAGGTAAAGTCTTCCGGCATCTTCAGCAGCAGTTCATGGGTGCCTTTGAGGTAATGGGTAAACAAGTCACCCTTGTCGTAGTTGAGGTCGCCCTGGTCGCCGATACCGGAGGTCTGTGCCAGGCACCCGCTGGGCGGATGATGCCCGCTGGTACCCTGGTTGATCAGATTGCAACCCTGGGACTCGGTGCGGATACCCATACCGTAGGAAATCGTTGAATCGAACGAGCCCCTGATGGACTCGGTCTCGAAGGTGAACCCCATTGCCAGGGGAGTCATGCACGCAATAGCAAGGCCTGAAGCTTTTGTGATTGTTGTTTTCATGTCGGCGCTCGAAGTGGGAAAGTTCAACGTTCGCTGATGGCACGCAGGTTGTCCGAGGTGTAGAAGTCACGCTTCAGACGTGGGTTGCCAGCATCCTCGGTGAGCCAGCGATGATCTTTCTTGCCAACGCCGATGGAGGTCATGTCGTAGAGGTAGCGGCCGTCGACCAGGTTGTACTGGACCTGGGCTTCCATATCGCAGGTGCCGGTCTCGTAGACAGGGATGGGGTAGCCCTCGCGAACTTTCCAGATCTGCCCCTGCTTGTCGTAGTCGACCGCAACCAGACCGTTCCAGCTGTCCTCGTCGATGTAGAACACACGCTTGGGTGCCTGGTGGCGCATGCCCTGGCGTACGGTCGCCTCAACGACCCAGACCCGGTGCAGCTCATAGCGACGATACTGCGGCGCAAAGGCGTTCTGCTGCGCAACATCCTCGATACGGGCGGATGAGTCATAAGCACCGAACGAGTTGTAGGGCACCAGAAGCTCCTGCTTGCCGACCAGCTTCCAGTCGAAGCGGTCCATCGGGCCGAAGAAAATGTTCGACTCGTCGATGGTGTACTGGTTGTCCAGGCCGATCTGCGGCGAGTCATAGGAATAGGACGGCATGCGACGCACCCGGCGCTGGCCTGGAAAGTAGTAGAAGGTGCTCGCCTGCTCGCCGGCCTTGGTCGTGACCACCCCGGCCTGGCCAGCCAGTGCAGCCGGCTCGTTGTAGGAGAAGTAGGTAGCGACCTCGAGTCGGTCGAACGAGGAGAACAGCGCACTGCCCTTCTGCCCCCACGGCGTGTACATGAACCAGTCAGTCGAGGTCTGCAACCAGCTCCCGCCGCCGGGACGCGGTGAAATGCCGGACACCGTCTTGGCCATGTCGAAGCCTACGCCGCGGTAGCGCATCTTCATGTTCCACATGACCTCGGCGCCGGTGGTCGGCATGGGGAACGGAATACCTGGAACATGAGCGTCCTGCAGCGCAACCCCGTCGGCGTCGAGCGTGGCGAAACCGACATTCTTGCGCGTATTGTCGACGACGAAGTCCGGTGCACCGCAGGTGCGTCGGGTCGGATAGACATCCATGCGGTAGTCGGGAATTTTCTTGAACAGCTCCAACTGCCCTGGAGAAAGCTGCTTGGCGTACTGCGCTACGTTTGCTGCGGTAATGCTATAGAGCGGCTTGTCGTCCTTGAACTTCCAGGACTGCCCACGCACCTGCCCATGACTCCAGCCTGTGTCCTGCTTGCCAGGTGGCGCCCAGGCGGGAATCACGCCATCGGCGCTGGCAGCGACTTCAGCGCCCAGGGGCGTCAGTTTCGTTCCCAATTGCGAAGCATCGTTCTGCGCAGCCTGCACTGCGCCACAGGCGGCCAGCGCCGCAAGCGCCAGTGCCAATGACCTCCCTCTGCAGGCAATGGAAGTTCCAACATCAAGGCGCTGATTCACATCTTTCATGCGAGGTTCCTCACGAGCTCTTGGCGACCGCTCGGCGTGCCTCGTTCGAGGCAGGACTGACGGCTGGGTTTGTTTCGAAGGCATGGTCAGATGACGACCACGCAAGGGTAAAAAAGCAATTTACTTGCCAATATTTTTTTACGTTTACTCTCAATATCTTACAATTTTTATAACAACTGATATGTGCTACCTGGCGACTCAAATGCCCTCCTTTGCAGCAGGCAGAACGGCGAGATGTGCAATTACGGAACACTTGTTACTTTAAATCAATGGAGGATGATTTCGCCCGCTGCCCCAGGGCGAGTCCGAGCCGGGGCAGGCAGCGTTATCGAGAAAAGAAGAACAGCGGATGCACGCAATGGACGCTGAAGTACGTAGACAGGCTTTGGTCAAGGCAACGTTGAACGAACCTGTTGCCCTAATGCCGAAAGACATCGCCGATGCCGGCAACGGGATGAACGTGAGGGGTAATGCCTGGGCTCGCATTGGCGCGCACAGTCGACAGGTAGACACTGCCTGCACCCAGCACAACGAACACAATGACAATAAGCATTCGAGTCATGACGATCTCCGTAATCGGCGCTTCGCCGCAGCAGAGTTTGTTTTTGTTGGTGCGTCCTCTCCGAGTCTGACGGCCGGCATGCTCGAATGCTTCACATATCGCGCCACTAAACAGGCTTTTCATGACACCCTGGAAAGCCATGTTCCAGGGTGGTGGACAGCTGTTACGATGACTCATCACCACCCCGGCCACTGCATGCGCACTGCCAGACCAGAACCTTCGACATGACTTCTTTCGTCCTCGACATCGCCCTGCTCGGTTTCGACGAGTTTTCGACCCGCCAGGGCCTGGATGCCCGCACACTGCTCGAAGAGGCAGGCGTGATGGAAGGCCGGACCGACCTGCCGCTCAGTGGCGAGCGCTTTGCCGCACTCCTGGAGCTGGCGTCGCGCAGGTCCGGCAATGCGCTGTTCGGCCTGCAGCTTGGATTGCAGCAAGGGCTTTCAGCGCTGGGCACGCTGCACTATGTGATAAGCAGCGCTCATACGGTCGGTGATGCGTTGCAAGCTTTGATCCGCTATTTCCCTACCCACAGCAATGGCGCAGAGCTCAGACTTGAGCAACGGGGTAACCAGGCCTGGCTGCTCTATGATGTGATAGACGCAAACGTGTCAGTCACCCGGCAGACCGTCGAGCTTGCCATGGCGCTCGGCACCAAGATCATGGAGAGCCTCTTGGGGCGGGCCTGGAAACCCCAGGAGCTTCTGCTTCGCCACGCTGCCGGCGCCCGTCTGAACACATACCGTAGCTTGCTGGACATCACTCCGCGCTTCGACAGTGCGGTCAATGCCTGGGTATTCGATCACGCTCTGCTGACCCATTCACTCGGTGAGCGTGATGCTGGCCTGCAGGTGTTGATGAAAAACCATTATGACGAGCTTGCGTACCTCACCCTGCGCGAGCTACCCGCCCATGTACAACGGCTAATGCGGCACGGCCTTTGCGATGGGCAAGCCAGTGTTGAACACATAGCCGGGCAGCTTGCGCTCAGCCCGCGCACTCTGCAGCGCTACCTGCAAGCCGAGGGTACCCACTTCCAGGCTTTACTGGACGATACCCGGCAGGCCATGGCCAAGCGTTATCTCTGTGATTCCACCTTGAACCTGACACAGCTTTCCGCGTTGCTTGGCTACACCAGCCTGGGTGCCTTTTCCCGCGCATTTACACGCTGGAACGGCATCAGCCCGCAGAAATGGCGGCAACATCATCGCAATGGGCTACTGGCTGCACCGCAAACCCACGAGGTTTCGCCGCCATGAAAGCGGTATCCACCGCGGCCAGCGAGCGCAGCACGACCACTGGCTCGTTCATCCGTGCGCTGGCGCTCAGCAAATTTACCGAATTCGCCAGCAATGAAGGGCTCAGGCCAACGGCGATGCTCCGGCTGATGGCTTTGCCTGTGGACGTGGAACAATTCCCCCAGCGGATCCTTGCCTACCAGCGCTACTGCGGGTTGCTGGATTTGTGCGCACAACAGGCCGAGCAGCCGCTGTTCGGTTTGCGGTTCGGGATGCACCAAGGGCTGGCAGTATTCGGTGACATGCTCTATCTGGTCGGCAGCACCCACTCGGTAGGCGAAGCGCTGCTGGAGCTCAAGGACAACTATGCAGTCTTCAATGGTGCGGTCAGCATGCAGCTCATACCTGCACGCGATCAGGTCTGCCTTGAGTTTTCAACGCCTCGGCAGTACGGCCCCGGGCAGTTCCACGCCGCAGAGCTGATGTGCGCCGTGGCCCTGAAGCTGTTGCGCGCAATGATCGGTGACGAATGGCAACCTGATCATGTGGCCTTCTCCCACGCGCCACTTGGCAGCGAGCTGGACTACAGGAGCATCCTTGGCTCACCTGCGATGTTTTCCTCGGCGTTTACCGGCCTGGTCTTTCCACGGGATGCCCTGTCGCTGCCACTGAACGCCAAGGACACAACGTTGCACCAGCTGCTGGAAACGCACATAGGCCGGATGGAGCGGTTGTCCAGCGCGGCACTCCCTGGATCCATCAAGCAACTGCTTCGCCACCTGCTTCCCAGCGGCCGTGCGACAGTGGACAAGGCCGCCAGCTGGATGGTCGTGAATCCACGGTCGCTGCAACGCCAACTCTTCGCCGAGGGCACGTCATTCCAGCAGCTTCTGGACGAAGTGCGCCAGGAATCAGCCCAGCACTACCTGCAGGATCCTGCCATCAGCATGAGCAGGCTGGCGAAGCTTCTGGGATATGCAGACTCGAGCGGCTTCAGCCGCGCCTTTCATCGCTGGTTTGGCCTCACCCCGCTCCAATGGCAACGAAAAACCGGGCTGGCCAGGCAACCGCGCCTGCTCCGAGGTCGAAAAAACTACAACGGCCTTGCCGAGTAATGCTGCCTGGCAACAAGGTTGCCAGGCACATGGCTCAAAACTGCGAACTGTCCAGCAGATACAGCGATTCACTCCCGGCTTTCACGGAGGCTATCAATGAATGGATCCGAGGTAGCAGGCGGGCGAAGTAAAAGCGCGCGGTACCCAGCTTGCTGGCGTAGAAGTCGTCTTGACCTGCCTTGGGCAGCGCCGCATGAGCCATTCGCGCCCACATATAGGCGTAGACGGTGTAGCCGAACACATGCAGATACTCGACCGAGGCAGCACCCACTTCGTTGGGATCGCCCTTGGCGCGGTCAAGGATCCAGGCCGTCAATTCCTCAAGATTGAGGACCGCAGCCTTCAATGGTGCGGTAAATTCGGCCAGTGCTGGTGGCGCCGAATGGATGAAACCCAGCACCTCGTCGATCAAGGTTTTCGCGGAGGCACCACCCGTTCCCAGGACCTTGCGGCCGAGCAGATCCAGCGCCTGAATGCCATTCGTACCCTCATAGATCTGGGTGATACGGCAGTCACGTACCAATTGTTCCTGGCCCCACTCGCGAATATAACCATGCCCGCCAAACACCTGCTGGCCGTGCAACGTGGCTTCCAACCCCATGTCGGTCAGGAATGCCTTGGCGACCGGCGTCAGCAAAGCGACGAGTTCTTCTGCACGCTTGCGCGCCTCGGCGTCTTCGCTGTACCTGGACGTGTCCAGTTGCATGGCGACATAGCTGGAAAATGCACGCCCGCCTTCGTTCAAGGCCTTCATGGTAAGCAGCATGCGGCGTACATCGGCGTGGACGATAATCGGATCGGCAATCTGCTGCCCTTCGGCAGGTCCACTCGATGCCCGTCCCTGGACACGCTCACGGGCATAGCTGATCGCACTCTGATAAGAACGCTCGCCGGTAGCCAACCCTTGGACGCCCACTCCGAGCCGTTCGTAGTTCATCATGGTGAACATTGCAGCCAGGCCTTTGTTCGGCTCGCCGACCAACCACCCCGAGGCACCATCGAAGTTCATCACACAGGTCGCTGACCCCTTTATGCCCATCTTGTGTTCAAGGGATCCGCAGCTCAGGCTGTTCTTCTCGGCCAATGTGCCGTCGTCATTGCTCAACACCTTGGGTACCAGGAACAGCGAGATACCCTTGGGACCGGCAGGGGCGTCAGGCAGCCGAGCCAATACCAGGTGCACGATATTTTCGGTCAGGTCATGCTCACCGCCGGTGATGAAGATCTTGGTGCCGCTTATCGCGTAGCTGCCATCCGCTTGCGGCTCGGCACGAGTACGGATGATGCCCAGGTCAGTTCCGGCATGCGGTTCGGTCAGGCACATGGTGCCTGTCCACTGACCGCTGTACATCCTCGATAGATACTGGCCCTTTAGCGTTTCGCTCGCATGCGCATTGATTGCCATGCACGCACCAGCGGTGAGCATGGGGTACAGACCAAATGACAGGTTGGCCGCATTGACGATTTCATCGACCAGTGTCGAGAGCATCTTCGGCATCCCCATCCCGCCATGGCTGGCATCGCCGGCGACCCCGCCCCACCCGCCCTCGGAA
>Ga0247821_10000577_pt1 | contig 20328 bp, 27 predicted proteins | sample 13C_Glycerol_Day_FD_192481 | JGI IMG/M metagenome (GOLD analysis project Ga0247821, IMG submission 192481) | Soil microbial communities from agricultural site in Penn Yan, New York, United States - 13C_Glycerol_Day14 | ecosystem: Environmental > Terrestrial > Soil > Agricultural land | place... | reverse complement strand
CAGCGCGAGCGCCACCACCAGCCCGTTGCGCTCGTACGCGGCCCCGAAGGCGCGCGGCCAGGCATAGGCCCGGTAGGTGACGCGGCGCGTGCGCGCCATCGCCTGCGGCACGTTCACCGCGAACTCGTGCGGCGGCGCGTACTGGCAGGCGTGCAGGCAGGCGCCGCAGTTGTGGCACAGGTTGGCCAGGTAGTGCGCGTCGGCCGCGGGGAACTCGAGCCGGCGCGTCATCGCCGGGAACACGGCGCAGAAACCTTCGCAGTAGCGGCAGGCGTTGCAGATCTGCAGCACGCGGGCGACCTCGGCTTCGGGTGACGCGAGCTGGACGTCGCCATTCGCAAGCGAGCGGGCCTGGTCGGCGAGCGACTCGATCTCACGCATGGTTCGCTCCCAGCGCCGAACGCGCCGCTTGTGTTCCCGCTATTCGCCCGAACGCGGTGCCGATGCTCATGCCCACGCCGGCCGTGTAGCCCTTGCCCAGCACGTTGCCGGCCATCATCTCGCCGGCCACGAAGAGGTTGCGGCTGGGCTTGCCGCCGAAGTGCACGGCGGCGGTCTCGTCGGTGCGCAATCCCAGGTAGGTGAAGGTGACGCCGGGGCGCAGCGCGTAGCCGTAGAACGGCGGCGTGTCGAGCTTGCGGGCCCAGTGCGTCTTGGCGGGCGCGATGCCCTCGGTGACGCAGTCGTCCAGCGCCGCGTGGTCGAAGCTGCCGGGCCGCACGGCCGCGTTGAAGGCGTCGACGGTCCGCATGAAATTTTCTTCGTCGAGTCCCAGCTTGCGCGCCAGCTCGGGCAGCGTGTCGGCCGTGACGCCGGGGAACACCGGCGGCATGAAGCGCCCCACCGCCTTGGCGTCGATGACCGAGTACGCGATCTGCCCCGGCTGCTGCGCCACCAGCCGGCCCCAGATCGCGTAGCGCTTGGGCCAGAAATCCTCGCCCTCGTCGTAGAAGCGGACCGCGTCGCGGTTGACCACGATGCCGAGCGACACGCAGTCGATGCGGGTGCAGATGCCGCCGTCGTAGAGCGGCGCGCGCGCGTCGATCGCCACCATGTGCGCCTGCGTCGGGTCGCCGATGCGGTCGGCGCCGGCGTCGAGCATGAAGCGCAGCAGCGTGCCCTCGTTGAAGCGCGTGCCGCGAATGAGGAAGTTGTCGGCCGGCCATTCTCCGCGGTCGTTGCGGCCCCAGGCCTCGCGCAGCCACTCGCGGTTGGATTCGAAGCCGCCGGCGGCGAGTACGCAGGCCCTGGCCTCGAAACGGCGCGAGCCGCTGTAGGCCGCCACGAACCGGTCGCCGTCGAGCTCGACGCGGTCGACGGGCGTGTCGTAGAGCACCTCGACGCCGAGCGCCTGTGCACTTCGGTAGTACGCGTTGACCAGCGCCTTGCCGCCGCCCATGAAGAAGGCGTTGGTGCGGGCCGTGTGCAGCGCACCCGACAGCGAAGGCTGGAAGCGCACGCCGTGCCTGCGCATCCACGGCCGGCAGGTGGACGAGGCGCGGATCACCAGCCGCGCCAGCTTCTCGTCGGTCTGGCCGCCGGTGACCTTGAGGAGGTCCTGCCAGAACTCTTCCTCGGGATAGGCATCGACCAGCACGTCCTGCGGCTCGTCGTGCATGCAGCGAAGGTTGCGCACGTGCTGCGAGTTGCCGCCCCGCCATTCGCGCGGCGAGGCCTCCAGCACCTGGACGCTCGCGCCGGCCTCGCGGGCCATGAGCGCGGCGCAGAGGGCGGCATTGCCGCCGCCGATCACCAGGACATCTTGCATCGTGCCGCACTGTAATGCGGCCGCGCGGGGCGGCTGATCAAGGGTTCTCCTCGTTGCCTTCGCCGGCGGGCGGCCGGTACGCTGCCTCCACCTTTCCCACCCCCGAGAAACCCATGATCCATCGTCGCCATCTCGTCCTGCTCGCCGCGCTCGCGGCCGCGGCCGGACCCGCCGTCGCCCAGGAGTTCCCGCCCAAGCGCCCGATCACGCTGCTCGTCGGCTTCGCCCCGGGCGGCGCCGCCGACGCGGCCGCGCGCCTGATCGCCAAGCAGCTCGCCGAGAACATCGGCCAGTCGATCGTGGTGGAGAACAAGGCGGGCGCGGGCGGCAACATCGCGCACCAGCAGGTGGCGGCGGGCCCGGCGGACGGCTCCTTGATCCTGCTCGGCTCGATCGGTCCGCTGACCATCGCTCCGCACATGATGAAGCTGCCCTACGACCCGTTCAAGGATCTGGCACCGATCACCGGCGGCGTCTACTTCCCGAGCGTGCTGGTGGTCAACGCGGAGCATGGGCCGAAGACCCTGGCCGAGTTCATCGCGATGGCGAAGAAGTCGCCGGAGGCGGTGAGCTACGCGTCCACCGGCCCGGGCTCGGCCTCGCACCTGACCGGCGAGCTGTTCGCCAAGCAGATCGGCGCGCAGATGCTGCACGTGCCGTACAAGGGCGGATCCGCCGCCATGCCCGACCTGCTGGCCAACCGCTTCACGGGTTACTTCGCCGCGCCGCCGACGGCGCTGCCGCACATCGAAACGGGCAAGGTGCGCGCGCTGGCGACCACCGGCCTGACGCGGCCGCCGCACCTGCCGAACGTGCCGACCGTCGCCGAGCAAGGTTTGCCCGGCTTCGAGGCGCTGAACTGGTATGCGTTCGTCGGTCCCGCCAAGATGCCCGCGCCGCTGCTGGACCGCTACAACCAGGAGATCGTGAAGGTGCTGCGCATGCCCGAGGTGCGCGACTACCTCGTCAAACACGGCCTGGCCCCGCACCCGACCACGCGCACCGAACTCGCCGAGTTCATGCGCAAGGAATCGGCGCAGTGGGGCGCCATCGTGCGCGACCGCAAGATCGTCGGGGGCGAATGAGCCTCCTCTCCCGTCATCCCCGCGAAGGCGGGGATCAGTGGGTTTCGGCCGCCATCGCGAGCTGCTCCATGTGCCGCGCCGTCGCGTCGCGGCCCACGGCGAAGACGCCCAGCAGCGCACCGCTGTCGTCCTTGAGCAGTCCGAACGAAAAGTCCACGTAGAGCCGGCATCCGAACTTGTGGTTCGCGCGGGTCGTCAGCACCTTGCCGTGCGACTTGAGATGGCCGGACAGCACGGCCGCCTTGAAGCCCGCGCCGTGCGCCGCTCTCATGCGCTGCGGCACGATCAGGTCGAGCGGCGCCCCGATCGCCTCTGACGCCGAGTACCCGAAGAGCACCTCGGCGCCGCGGTTCCACAGCCGGATGACGCCGTCCGCGTCGGCCAGGACCACCGCATCCAGCATCTGGTCCAGGATCAGCGGACCGAGCAGCGCCGGGTCGAAGCCCCCCGCTTCATCATTCATGGAGTCGACTCCTCGTCTCGAGTGCAAAGAGCTCGCGCCGCACCAGCGGGGCGTGCATGGCCAATTCATGGGAGTGCAGGGAGGCCAGTTCGTCCAGGGCCGCCTCGCCCGCCTTCGTGAGGTGGACTTCCACCTGCCGCATGTCGTGCAGGCTCGGCCGGCGCTGCACCAGGTGCAGGTCCTCGCAGCGCGTCACCAGCGCCACCACGCCGTGGTGCTTGGATTGCAGCCGCTCGGCCAGCTCGCCAATGGTCGCGTGCGACCGCCCTGGGAAGCCCTTGATCTGCAGCAGCAGCTGGTACTGAAGCGGCGTGAGGCCGTGCGCCTGCGTCACCTCCTCGCTGAAGCGCAGGAACTTCCTCAGCTGGTAGCGGAACTCGGCCAGCCGCTCCAGCTCGCGCTTGGACATCGTGAAGCCTCGCTCCACGGTTCAGACCATCCCCGAGAAATCGACCGCCAGCACGCGGTCGTCCTGGATCTCGCGCACGCCGGGCAAGGTCTCGGCGGCGACGCGGCTCGCCAGCCGGTGCGCTTCGCTCTCCACCACGCCCTTGAAGATCACCACGCCGCCGGCGACGTCCACGTTCTGCCAGTTGCCGTTCCACCACTCCTGCGCGGACAGCTCCTCGACCAGACGCCGGCGGATTTCCTCGTCGTCCAGCGCCTGCGAACCGCCGGGAACCGGCAAGCGGGCGAGCGCCTTCACGAGGTCGGCCCGCGTGACGATGCCGACGACCTGGTGGTCCGCCACCACCGGCACGCGGCTGATCTGGTGGGTGTCCAGCAGGCTGGCCACCTCGCTGAGCGGCGCATCCTGTTCGACGCATCGCACCGGCGTGGTCATCACGTGCCGCGCGGTGCGTCCGTGCGACTTCACGTAGCGGCGCGCGATCGTGTCCCGGGCATGGAAGCGGCGCCACCAGGGGCCGCGTTCGGTCTGCCGGTCGGTGCCGATCTCGTAGCGGTGGACCAGGTCGACTTCCGTGATCATCCCCGCGAGCCTTCCCGCGGCGTCGAGGACGGGCACTCCGCCGATGCGGTGGTCGCGCAGCGTGGCGGCCACCTCGGCCACCGGCGAAGACAGCCCGACCGTGATGGCCGGGGAGCTCATGACGTCCCGTGCGAACATGGCGCGCTCCTTTCGATGGCTGCTGCAGTGCTTCATGTATATCATGGCATGATAGAAATACAAGCTCGACTTGCATCGCGGAGGTCGCCATGAGGCTGAACGTTCTCTCCGATCTGCATCTCTCGCGGGGCTCGCTGCCGCATCCCACGGTTTCCGCGGACGTCGTGGTGCTGGCGGGCGACGTCGCGCGTCCGGCGCAGGCCATCGAATGGGCGAAGGGCCTGGGAAAGCCCACGCTGTTCGTGCCGGGCAACCACGAGTTCTACGGCAGCTCGCTGCCCGAGACCGTGCGCGAACTGAAGGAGCTCACCGCCGGCAGCCAGGTCCGCGTGCTCGACGACGAGGAGTGGACCTTCGGGAACGTGCGCTTCCTGGGCGCCACCCTCTGGACCGACTTCCTGCTGATGGGCGCGGACGAGGGCCGGGAAGTCGCCATCCGCGAAGCCCTGCACCGCATGTACGACTTCCAGCGGGTGCACCTGGATGAGCAGCGGCAGTCGCTCTTCACCCCGCTGGACGCCGCGAACCTGTTCCAGCGCAGCGCGGCCTGGCTGGAGAGCCGGCTGCGGACGCCCTGGCCGGGCCCGACGGTCGTGATCACGCATCACGCGCCCAGCGAGCGCAGCGTCGATCCGAAATTCGAGGGCTCGCCGCTCAACGCCTGCTTCGCCTCGCACCTGGACCACCTGCTGCGCGGCGAGTTCGCGTGCGCCTGGATCCATGGCCACGTGCACCACAGCGTGGACTACCAGGCGGACGGCACGCGGGTCGTGTGCAACCCGCGCGGCTACGCGCGCGACGGCCGCAACGAGAACCCGGATTTCGACATCGACTTCGTCGTCGACGTCGATTGAGCGAACGGGTCAGGCCCGCAGGATGCTCTCCATCTTCTTGCCCCGCGCGAGCTCATCGACCAGCTTGTCGAGGTAGCGGATCTTCTGCATGAGCGGGTCGTCGATCTCCTCGACGCGAATGCCGCAGATCACGCCGGTGATCAGCGAGCTGTTCGGGTTCAGCCCCGGCGCTTGCGCGAAGAAGGTCCGGAAATCGTTCTCCTGCTCGATCTGCCGCTGCAAGCCGGCCTGGTCGTAGCCCGTCAGCCAGCGGATGACCTGGTCGACTTCTTCCTTCGTGCGGTTCTTGCGTTCCGCCTTCTGGACGTACAGCGGATACACCTTCGAAAACGCCATCGCGAAGATCCGATGGTTCTGCATCGTCATTCCTCCTGCGTGCCGGCCCTAAACTGCCGCGACCATGAGTGAGCGTCTCAGGCGGATCGTAGAACGGATGCGGATCGAACCGGACGACGTCGTCCTGGAGATCGGTTGCGGCCACGGCGTCGCCGCGAGCTTCATCTGCGAACGCCTGCGATCGGGTCGCCTGCTGGCGATCGATCGATCGCCAAAGATGGTCGAAGCGGCGGCTCGCCGGAACTCACGCTACGTGGAGGCGGGCACGGCCGAGTTCGTCTGCGCGGATTTCGAGACGCTGGATTTCGGCGGACGGCGATTCACGAAGGTGCTGGCCGCGCGGGTCGCGCTGTTCGAGCGCGACCCGGCCGCACGCGCCGCGCTCGAGCGCTTGCTCGCGCCGGGCGGCAGGATGTTCATCGAGTACGACGAGCCGCCTTCTCCCCCATCACCGTCAGCCCCATCCCCACGAGCACGAGCAAGGCCGAAATGCTGAAGCCGACCGGACCCTCCGGCACCGGCCACGTGGGGTATTGCGGATAAGCCTCGGCGAGCGTGAGCAGCGGCGGCTGCTTGGCCTCAGCCCGGTCGGCGTTGATGTTGATCAGCCCCGCGCGCGCGAACACGGCGCCGACGATGAGGATGCTGCCGGCGATGAGCAGAGTCTTGCCGAGCACGATGGCGAGTTTCGGGTGCCGGGCGATGCGGGAGCGAATCCATTCCATGCAGGGACTCTAGCGCGTCGCGGAGGGCCGAGAGCGCGCCTGCGCCGCCTCGACCACGCCGCCGCGCAGCATCTCCAGCGCATGCCCGCGCCGCTGGCTGTCGGCCGAAATGGTGGAGGTGGCCGCGACCACCAGCTCCAGCGGCGGATGCACCCAGATCATCTGTCCCGCATACCCGCTGGCCATGAACGTGCGGCGAGGCGCCTCGTTCGGCAGGATCCACCAGAAATAGCCGTACGGCATCGAGACGGGGGGCCCGCCCTCGTTCTGGAGGCTGGTGGCCTGCGCGACGTAGTCGCGCGGCAGGAGCTGGCGGTCGCCCCACCGGCCCTGCTGCAGGAACAGCTGTCCGAGCCGGGCCATGTCCTGCGTCCGCAGATGCAGCAACTGCTTGTACCCGGGCTCCGCCATGCCCAGCGGCTGCACGAGCTCGCGGCGCGCGTAGTCGGGCAGGGGCATCCCGGCCACGTGCTCGACGAGCGCGGCCAGCAAGCGGACGATGGCGTTGTCGTAGGCGAAGCGCTCGCCCGGCGCGGCGGCCAGCGGACGGGCCCAGGCCCGCCGCGGCGGCAACTTCCCGGTGATGGAGGTGGCCGCTCCCACGTCGAACCCCGCGGTCATCGTCAGCAGGTGCCGCACCGTGATCGCCCGCGTGCGCGGGTCTTCGTTCAGGGCCGCCCAAGCGGGGACCAGGGCCACCACGGGCTGGTCGACGCTCGCGATGGCGCCTCGCGCGAGCGCGACCCCCACCAGCGCCGACAGCGCGCTCTTCTCCACCGACTGCACATCGCGCAGCTTGTCCGGCTCGCCGTCCCGATGGAACTCGAACAGCGTGCGTCCCTGCGCGACCACGGCGACGCTCTCCACGTCGGTCCAGCGGTCCGCGAGACGCTTGCGCACGGCCTCGAAAGCCTCGGCGTCGGCGGTTCGCTCTTCGGGCGTGCCGGCGCGCACCTGCGCCTGCGCGCCCCACGGCCAGCCGCCGGCGGCGAGCCAACCCAGCGCGACCGTGAGCGCGCGGCGTTCTACGGAGGGGAGGGGCGTGGACATGGGGAGGATTCTTGCTCAACCGGCCAGGCCGCGTTACCGGTCGGCGACGAAGCGGAAACACGCCCGCACAACACCGAAACGCAACTGCGACGCTTCAACAGGCGCGCGATACAGCGGTCGCCAACACTTCTCCCAACGAGGAGTGCGACATGAACCCGAACGCCGACACCCGATCCAGCTTCACCGAGTCCTCCATGGAAGCCATCCGCCTGGCGGTCAACATCGCGCAGTCCGAGTGCGTGTGCCTGCTGCACCTGAAGGTCTGCCTCCTGACCGACACGGGCGAGCGGGCGGGCATCCAGCCTTTCCTGTACGAAGTCGGCGTGCCGTTCTGATCGCGACCCTCAATCCGGCAGCACGCCCTCGATCTTTCGCTTCCACGCCCGCGCCAGCACGCGATAGCCCTCCGCGCTCGGATGGATCTCGTTGACCCAATGCAGCGTCTCGCCGGTGTCCGTGATGTCGGCGCGCTGCAGCGTGCCCAGCGTGTCGATGACGTGCGCATTCACCAGGCCCAGGTTCAGCAGCAGCGCGCGCAGGCGCGTCTGCAGCTCATCCATCAGCGGCACCCATCGGATGCGCGGGATGTTGTGGGCTTCGAAGGCTCGGCACAGCCAGGGCCCGCGGCCGAAGCCGAAGCCGGCTTCGCGCGGCGTGGCGAAGTCGTAGGTGTGGATGAACACCGGCGCATCGCGATTGACGCGGCTCGCCTGCACGCGCCGGCTGATCTCGCCGAAGTTGGCGCGCAGGTAGGTCTCGAATCGGGCCCAGGCCGCTTCGTCGATGCAGTCGATGGCGGTGGCGGGAGGCTCGGCGGGCGTGAACAGGCGCAGCACGCCGGCCCCCGGCAGCGATTCGGACAGCGCGTGCACCAGGTCGTTGCCGCCGCCGCTCAGAATGATCGCATCGAAGCGCGTCGCGATCGCGCCGCCCAGCAGGTTCGCGAAGTTCAGGTCCTTCCACCAGTCGGCCATGCGGCTGAGCGTGTCGCCCGGCATCGCGGTCTGGATGATCAGCGTCCTGCGATCGAACTCCAGCGCGTCCAGCAGGCTGTTGCCGAAGAAGGAGCCGAACGAGAACCATGAGTCGCCTTCGGCCAGGAAGCGCCAGGCGAAGCTCGCGGTGTCGACCAGATCCTCTTCCCAGGGAGCGATGCGGCGGGCGGGGATGCTCATGTCGTCGGCCTCCAATGAAGAGCTTTCGTCGCAAGGGAATGCCCGCATCATCCGGCGCGGAACCCCCAGTTAGCATGCCTCCGACCGCGCCGGGCGGCGTGGTTCCCAAAGGAGACATGATGAAGAAGTCAGCGAAAACGCTTCTCGGCCTGGCCCTCTCGGCCACCTGCCTGCTCGCCGGAACGGCGGCCCTGGCGCAGGGGTATCCCAACAAGCCGATCAAGATGATCGTCCCCTTCCCGGCGGGCGGCACGACCGACGTCGTCGCGCGCATCGTCGCGCAGCGGATGTCGGAGGCCATGGGGCAGCCCGTGCTGGTGGAGAACCGCGGCGGCGCGGGCGGCGCGATCGGCGCGGACATCGTGGCCAAGGCGGCGCCCGACGGCTACACGATCATGATGCACAACCTGACGTTCCCGCTGTCGTCCGTCGCGCAGACGCTGTCCAGGCGCTCGCCGTTCAACCCCGAGACCGACTTCGCCGGTGTCTCCATCGCGGTGTACGTGCCGTTCGTGTGGACCGCCCACCCGAGCGTGCCGGCCAAGGACCTGCGCGAGCTGGGCAACCTGCTGCGCGGCAACACCAGCCTGCAATACAACTACGGCTCCACCGGCCCCGGCTCGACCATGCACGTGGAAGGGGAGGCGTTCAAGCGCGAGGCCAAGGTGCAGATGGAACACGTCGCCTTCAAGGGCGCGGCGCCGCTGAAGCAGGAACTGCTGGCCGGCCGCCTCCAGGTCGGCGGCGACCAGCTGTCCTCGTCGCTGGCCGAGATCAAGGCCGGCACGCTGAAGGCGCTGGCGACCACCGCTTCGAAGCGCATCCCCGCGCTGCCCGACGTGCCCACGGTGAAGGAGCTCGGCTTCCCCAGCCTGGAACTGGAAGGCTGGAACGGCGTGTTCGCGCCGGCGAAGACGCCGAAGGACGTGCTGGATCGCCTGAACAAGGAGGTGGTCGCGGCCGTCAGGCATCCCGACGTGCAGAAGCGGCTGGCCGACATGGGCGCGGAAGCCGTCGGCTCCACCGGCGCCGAGCAGGACGCCATCTTCCGCCGCCAGATGGACCAGTTCCGGCCCATCATCCGCGACATGCGGATCGACTAGCCTCGACTCGTTTCCCGCAGCCACCAGACCGGGAGCTGCGCGCAGTCCGCCTGCGCCAGCCCCTGGTCCATCGCTTCGCGCAGGCTCTGCGCCGTGCGCGCCGTCAGCGGCATCTGCCGGCCGAGGCCGGTGCCCAGGTCCAGCATCTTCTGCACGTCCTTGTGCATGGTGGCGATGTCGACGGTGACCGCGCCGTCGCCCGTGCCCGCCAGCGCCTTGGCGATCATGCCGCCGCGAACCTTCAGCATGTTCGGCCCGCCCGATGAATCGGACAGGATGTCGATCACGCGCGCCGGGTCCAGCTGCAGGGGCTGCACCAGCGAGAGCGCCTCGCTCAGGGTCTGCCAATAGACCATCAGCGGCAGGTTGACGGCCAGCTTCATGGTGGCGCCCGCGCCGTGCGGGCCCACGTGCTCCACGCGCCGGCACAGCTGCGACAGCAGGGGCCGGGCCCGTTCGACATCCGCTTCTTCACCCCCCGCGAATCCGATCAGCTTGCCTTCCTTCGCCGGCCCCACGCTGCCGCCCACCGGGCATTCGACGTAGGCCGCGCCGAGCGCGGCCGCGCGCGAGGCCAGTTCCTGCTGCTTGGCCGGCGCCACGGTGCTCATCTCGATCAGCAGCTTGCCGGAGCAGGGCGCGGACAGGAGGCCCGCGGGCCCGAGATAGACCTCGTCAAGGGCCTTCTCGTCGGTGAGGAAGGTGATCACGGTGTCGACGGATGCGACCAGTTCGCGCGGAGACTCCGCCCAGCCGATGCCGCCGTCCAGCAGCGGCTGCGCACGCGGCTTGCCGCGGTTCCACACGCTGACCTCGTGCCCGAGCGACTTCAGCCGCGCGGCCACCACGCTGCCCATCTTCCCCGTCCCCGCTACGCCCACCTTCATGCCTGTCTCCTTGTCTATGTGCGCCGGCCATCATAGGGGCCGCCGCTGATGGCAGGCTCAGCAGCGGTCCTACATGAACCACTGCCGAACCGGAAGCGCTGCGCGCAGGGCCCGCTTCAACAATGCAGGCATGGATGAAGCAGACCTCGCGTTCGATTCCGAGCAGCGCCACCTGACGCAGGCGCTCGCGGCCCAGCGCCATCGCGGCAAGGCACTCAAGCCCACCGGCGAGTGCCACCACTGCGGCAACACCGAAGGCATCGCGGAGCGGCTGTTCTGCGACGTCGACTGCGCCGAGGACTGGGAGTACGAAAACGTGCTGCGGACCAAGCTGGGTTTACCGGCGGCGCCGCTGCACTGACCTTCTCTGTGATCTAATCCATCCCCACGAAGGGGAGTAGCTCCCCGGCCCGCCGCTCACGCGGTGGCCCGATCGGTGTGTCGTCAATACGGAGCCCTTGCGGCTTCCGGCACTCCGGGCCCGACTTCACTGCAAGCCGAGCAAGACCTTCGAACCGCGGCCCGCACCGGGCCCGTTCGAGGCACTTTCCGCGCCGGCTGCGCCCTCGACTCCTGGTGCTGGTCCGTTTCTACGACCTACCTGGAGCTCAAATGGAACTGTTCTCGACCGCCTGGTTCTCGGCGCTGCTGGCGATCATCCTGATCGACCTCGTGCTGGCCGGCGACAACGCCATCGTCATCGCGCTGGCGGCACGCAACCTCCCTTCCCACCTGCGCCGGCGCGCCATCGTTTGGGGGACCGTCGGCGCCATCGCGGTGCGCTCGGTGATGACGGTCGGGGTGGTCTGGCTGCTCAAGGTCCCCGGCCTGATGCTCGTCGGCGGCCTGGGCCTGCTGTGGATCGCCTACAACCTGCTCTCGCAGAGCGACGGCGAGGATGAACACGGCGTCGGCGCGACCACGTTCTGGGGCGCGATGAAGACCATCATCGTGGCCGACGCGCTGATGGGCGTGGACAACGTGCTCGGCGTGGCCGGCGCGGCCCACGGCTCGTTCGACCTGGTGGTCATCGGCCTGCTGATCAGCGTGCCGATCGTGGTGTTCGGCAGCTCGATCGTGCTCAAGCTGGTCGACCGCTTCCCCATCATCATCCAGGCCGGAGCCGCGGTGCTGGCCTTCACGGCGGCCAAGATGATCGTCGGCGAGCCGCTGCTCGATCCGGTGTTCGACGCGCCGGGCCAGGTGGTGCTGCGCTGGACCGTCTACGTGGTGGCCGTCATCGGCGTGCTGGGCGCCGGCTGGCTGAGCGCGCGGCGTCGCCAGCGGCTGGCGGCACGCCAGGACCAGCAGGCGGCGGCCGAAGGCTCCGCCTGAGCCCGTCCCCGGCAGCCGGCCTCGTCCGGCTGCCGGGCTGGAACGTGCCGCAGTTCGGCCCCTGGGGCCTGTCGCATGCCTCGGCCTTCGCGGTGTCCAAGGGCAAGGTGGACGGTGCGCTGATGGTGCAGACGTGTTGCCGAACATCTTCCTGAACCGGACCAGCACCTACCGCGGCGTGGTCAGCGCCTGCTCGGCGTCTCGCTGCTCTCGCGGTAAGCGCTGGCCTGCTCCAGCTCCAGCGGCCGGATCTCGAACGACAGCCCGCAGGCGAGGCACGGGTTCCGCGAGGCGATCCGCGCCGCTTCATCCAGGCTGTCCGCCACGATGAACCAGTAGCCGCCGACGACCTCCTTCGCTTCCGCGAAAGGACCGTCCTTGATGCCGGAGCTCGTGACGAGCTTCGTTTCCTTCGCGAGGCGTTGCCCCGACTTGAACTGGCCCTGTTCGACCAGCTGGCGGTGCCACGCATAGAAGCTGTCGATGGCGGACTGGATCTCCGCCGGTGACTTTGACGGATCCCACTGGCCGCGGGACAGCAGCAGGAATTCCTTGGTTTGGGGAGTGCCCGACATGCCTCAGCCCTTCCGCGCCGCTTCGATCTTCGCGATGTCGATCTTCTGCATCTCCATCATCGCGTCGAAGGCCCGCTTGGCCGACGCGCGATCCGGGTTGGCGAAGACCGCTTCGATCAGCGCCCGCGGCGTGATCTGCCAGTTCAGGCCCCACTTGTCCTTGCACCAGCCGCAGGCGCTTTCCTGGCCGCCATTGCCGACGATCGCGTTCCACAGCCGGTCGGTCTCGGCCTGGTCCTCGGTCGAAACCTGGAACGAGAACGCCTCGTTGTGCTTGAACGCGGAGCCGCCGTTCAGGCCGATGCAGGGAATGCCCATGACGGTGAACTCGACGGTGATGACGTCGCCTTCCTTGCCGGAGGGGTAGTCGCCGGGTGCGCGATGCACGGCCGTCACGGCGCTGTCCGGGAACGTCTTCGCGTAGAACCGCGCCGCTTCCTCGGCGGCGCCGTCGTACCAGAGGCAGATCGTGTTCTTGGCAATCACCTTCTTTTCTCCAACGGATGACAGGGACGTGCAGTCTAGGGCGGTCGCGCGAGCATCGATAATTTCCAGCTCTACAGGATCCCGCCTTGCATCGCCGCGACCTCATCACCTCCACGCTCTGCGCCCTGGCCGCCGGCCCGGCGCTCGCGGCCACTTCGTTGTCCGGTCTCGCCAGCCTCCCGAAGACGGCCCGGATGCCGGTCCTCTTCGTCGGCCACGGCAGCCCGATGAACGTGATCCAGGACAACCCGTGGCGGCCGCAGTGGGAGGGCATCGGCAAGCTGTTCGGCCGCGAGTTCCCCCAGCCGGCGCTGATCCTCTGCATATCGGCCCACTGGCTCACCGACGGCTGGTGGATCACCGGCGCGGACAAGCCGAAGACCATCCACGACTTCGGCGGCTTTCCGCAGGCGCTGTTCGACCAGCGGTACCCCGCGCCCGGCGCGCCGGACCTCGCGCGTGCCATCGCGGACCAGGGCAGGTCGCGCAAGCTGAGGCTCGATTCCACCGAGTGGGGCTACGACCACGGCGCCTGGTCCGTCCTCAAGCCGATGTTCCCCGCGGCCGACATCCCGGTGCTGCAACTGAGCATGGACTACGGCCGCCCGCCGGCCGAGCACCTGGCGCTGGCCTCGGAGCTGAAGTTCCTGCGCGAGCGCGGCGTGCTGATCGTCGGCAGCGGCAACGTCGTGCACAACCTGCGCGCCACGCGGCGCGGCGCCGCCCCGGACCAGGCCTACGAGTGGGCCTACGAGTTCGACGCCTGGGCCCGGCCGCTGATCGAAGCGGCCGACGGCAAGTCGCTGGCGGCTTTCCTCGAGAAGGGCAACGTCGCGCGGCTGGCGCACCCGACCCACGACCACATGCTGCCGCTGATCCACGCGGTGGCGGCCGTCAGCCCCGGCGAGCGCGCCCGCCAATTTGGCGAGGGCTTCCAGAGCGGGTCGATCTCGATGCGGTCGGTGCTCTGGGGCTGAGGCCTCGGCTCAGGCAGCCTTGACCGGAGGGACTGCTTCCGGAACCTTGCGCTTCGGCGCGGGCGCGGGCGTGGCCGGCAGCTGGCTGACGATCACGAGGGAGACGACGGCGATCGCGGCCATCACTCCCAGCAGCGTGGCGAAGCCCGCCTGCTTGACCACCGGTCCGATCAGCCAGACGGCCAGCGAACTCGCGCCCAGGGACACGGCCAGGCGCATCCCGGACACGCGCGAGCGCATGTTGTCGTCGACGAAGCGGACGATCATGGCGTCGGTGAACGGGATGGCTCCGAAGATCGCCGCCATGAACAGGAACTGGAGCGCATAGAACACCCATCCCTGGGCCACGGTCGACACCGCCAGCAGCAGGGCCTGGATGCCGACGATGCAGAGGTAAAGGCCCTTGAGCGGCATGCGATCGATGAGATGGCCGACGACCAGCTGGGTCACGGACGCGGCGGCGTAGGTGGCGGCCAGCAGCAGGCCGATCCTCGCCGGGTCCTGCAGGATGTCGCGCAGGCGGTCGGCGAGCAGCTCGTAGTTGCTGTTGGTGGAGAAGTTGAACAGCAGGCTGCCGGTGGTCGCGGCCACCGTCATCACGAGGAGAAGCCTGGCCACCGAGAAGCCTTCGGGCGCGCTCGCGTTGCTCGCCTTCTTCCTGGCGGGGGCGACGTTCTCGCGGGTCGCCAGCACGGCGAACGCGCATCCGAGCAGCAGGCAGAGGACGCCGGGGACGGCGAACGCCATCCGCCAGCTGAGGTACTTCACCAGGAATCCGGTGGTGACCGCCGCGACGGCGACCCCGAGGTTGCCGACCAGGCCATTGATGCCGATGGTCAGGCCGGGCCGTTGCGCGCCCTGGACCAGCATCGGGATCCCGACGGGGTGGTAGATGGACGCGAAGCAGCCCATGAGCGCCAGGGCGAGCGCCATCTGGACGGGCGACTGCGTCACGCTGACGAGCAGCGCCGTCGCGCCCATGCCGAAGAAGAACACCGTCATCATCTTCCGGCGGCCCCAGTGGTCCCCCAGCTTTCCCGACGGCAGCGAGCCGATGCCGAAGAAGAAGAACGCGGCCACGCTGTACGGCATGAGGTCTTCCCAGCGGGCCACGCCGAACTCCGCGGCGATGCTGGTGACCGCCGTCGCGAAGATCAGGAGGAACATGTGGTCGATGGCGTGGCCGATGTTCAGGAGCCACTGGGTCGCCATCGAGTTGCCGGCGTGGGTCGGTGCGCTGTTCATGGGCGAAATTGTCAGCACAACCATGCTGGCCGTCTCGCGATGATCCGCCGTTTTCCCGCGACTTCCGGACAAACCGGCGAACGGCGCCCCGGCCCGGTCCGGGCAGCAGCCGGTCGCTCAGGCGGCGACTTTCCCGCCCGTGTCCAGCCCGTAGCCGCGCGCCAGTTCGTCCCACATCTCCGGCGGGCAGCTGCGCTGGGCGATCGGCCGCAGGCGCCGCCACTGGTCCGGCGTGCTGGCGTGCTGCAGGCCCCAGACGAAGACGCGCGTCGCGACGGCGGGCGGCTGCGCGCTGGAGCCGTGGCGGCTCAGCATCCCCACCACCCAGCCGACGAACCAGTCGAAGTCGGCGAGCTCGGTGCCCGGGGTGAGCAGGCGTTCGTTGACGATGCGCGCGCGGCCCTCGGGCGTCGGCGCTGTCTTCATCGTCAGCGGCATCATCACCGCCTCCTCGTGCTCGAGGTGGTGCAGGTGCTCTTCGCGCCAGGCCGACCAGGCGTCGCGCAAATCCGCGACGTCCGCGTCGGCCAGCGCGCCGTCCACGCCGGCCGCCAGGCGCTTGTCGTCCTCGTGCTCGGCGGGCAGTCCGGCGGCGGAGCACGCGCCGTCACCCACGGCATCAAGCAACGCGAACATGCCTCGGTCTTCCATCGCCATGTGCACCGCCAGCCCGCGCTGCAGGCGCAGCCACTCTTCGCCGAAGGCCGTGCGGTCGCCCGCTTCGAGCGCGGCTTCCTGCAGGCGGATGCTCGCGCGCAAGGCCTCGTGGGCGTTGCGCATGATCGCGAACGGCATCGGCTTGGGGACCTCCGCCGCGGCGGCACCGGCGGGAACGGCATCGGGCATGGCGGTCTCCTCGTTCAGCGCGGCGGGATGTCGCAGGCGCCGTGGGCGCAGATCTCGAAGGCGTCGTCCTTCCGCACCCAGCCCATCTTCACCATGAAGCCGTGGATCTCGCAGCCGACGCAGATGCCCAGCACGGATTCCATCCAGAGCAGCAGCATGTAGACCACGCAGATCGTCAGCGGCACGAGGCCGGTGACGCCGGCGTTGGTCAACACCATCATCACGCCCGACATGAGGAGGTTGAGCGTCCAGGCGAAACGCTTGGGCTTGGCCGAGGCCCATTCGGGCCCTTTGCGCTGAACCATCCAGCCGGCCAGCACGCCGAGCGGGCTGTACTGGATTCCGATCGTCACGCGGATCAGGAACTCGATGAACAGGAAGGTGGAGATGACCTGCATCGGCAGGTAGTACTCCTCGAAGCGGCCGTAGAGCAGCGCGATGGTCGCGAGCACCAGCGCCATGCCGGCGGCGGCGCGCACCTGGTTGTCGTTGAACACTGCCGCCTGCACCGGCTTGCCGTTGTGGGCGAGCCCCGAGATGACCTGGCCGTAGGTAGCGGGAAAGAAGGACATGCGAACCTCCTCGGAGCTGGTGCGACGCAAGCAACGGATGATGCCCATTCCGATTGCAACAATCCCTCTTGGCGTGTGTTCTTCTACTGCCGTGCAGCAGGCAGGGCGTGTCCTTGCGGTCGCGCAGGCCCGGCCGTCTTCCCGATCACTTCCCGCCGAACCGGGCCGCGTAGTACGCCAGCGTGTCCAGGTCCTCGACCGACACCTGGCTCACGGCCGCCGTCATCGCCTGCGTGTAGCCCGGACGGCTGCCCGACTTGAACCCGCGCAGGCTCTCCTGCAGGTAGTCCTCCTTCTGCCCGGCGATGCGTGGCACCTGCTGGCCGCCATCGAGGTTGGCGCCGTGGCAGAACACGCACTTGTGCTGTTCCGCGAGCGATTTCCCCTTGGCCATGCGCGCGGCATCGTCCGCCGCCCGCGGCGCCGGCGCGGGCACCGGGGGCAGGGTGCCGATGTAGTCGGCGAAGCCGCGCATGTCGTCGTCCGACAGGGTCTTGGCCACGGCCGTCATCGGCTGGTTGCTGCGCCGGCCTTCGCGGAACAGGAACAGCTGCGTGATCGCGTACAGCGAAGGCTGCCCGGCCAGCACGGGCGTGCCCGCCATGTCGCTGCGGCCGTTGGCGCCGTGGCAGGCGGCGCACTGGCTCGCGAAGCGCTGCGCGTAGTCGACCGCCTGCGGCGCCCTGGCGGCGGAAGCGCCTCCGGCGGGCGCGGCGCTCTTGGTGCTGCGGGCCTTGTCCTGCGCGCCGGCGTGCGGCGGCAAGGCCGCCACCGCCAGCACCGAGACGCAGGCCGCCACGCCGGCCGCCCAGCGTCGCACCGTCATTTGTTGCCGCTGTAGGTGATGCGGTAGATGGCGCCGGCGTGGTCGTCGCTGATCAGCAGCGAGCCGTCCTTCATCACCAGGAAGTCCACCGGGCGGCCCAGGTAGTTGTTGTTCTCGACGAAGCCGGTCATGAACGTCTCGATCTTGGCGCCGCCCTTGCCGTCAGGCCGCGCGACCAGGATGTCGGCGTACTTCGTGGTGCGGTTCCACGGGCCATGGCGCGCGATGAACATCGCGCCCTGGTACTTGGCCGGGAACATCTTGCCTTGATAGAAGGTCAGGCCCAGCGACCCGGCGTGCGGGCCCAGCAGCGCGGCGGGCTTGGCGTAGTCGTTGCACGACTTGCCCCAACCGAACTCGGGGTCCGGGATGTTGCCCTGGTGGCAGAACGGATAGCCGAAGTGCTGGCCCGGCTTCGTCACCACGTTCAGCTCGTCGTTGGGCAGCTCCTCGCTGAACCAGTCGCGCCCGTTGTCGGTGAACCAGAGGTTGCCGGTCTTGGGATCGAAGTCGAATCCCACCGTGTTGCGCACGCCCGCGGCCACCGTCTCGACGTTGCTGCCGTCCAGGTTCATGCGATAGATCTTGGCGTACTCGCCGGGATCGCAGATGTTGCAGGGCGCGCCGATGTTGTAGTACAGCTTCTCGTCCTTGATGCGGAAGTACTTCCAGCTGTGGTCGGTGCCGCCGGGCCACTTGTCGGTGAGCACCTTGGGCTCGCCGGGCTTGTCCAGGTTGTCCTCGATGTTGTCGTAGCGCAGGAGCTTGGTGTTCGTCCCCACGTACAGGCTGCCCTTGTGGAAGGCGATGCCGGTGGCCATCGGCATGTTGTCGATCACGACCTTGGCCTTGCGATCGGGGCCGCCCTTCTCGGGAACGGCATAGACCTTGTTCGCGACGAACAGCGAACTCACGAAGATGTTGCCCTTGTCGCCCTGGCGCAGCTCGCGCGCATCGAGGATGCCGGCGGCGAAGGTCTCGGCCTTGAAGCCCGGCGGAAGCTTGAACCTGGCCGTGGGCAGCTTGTCCGGCGCGGTGGGGATCGGGAAGGCCGGCACCGGCGCCATCTTCATCGCGGCGTCGCTCTTGGGCCGTCCCTTGGCCCAGCCCGGTTCGTCGGCCGGCGAGGACGCCGCTCCGGCAGCGGCCGTGGCCGCGGGGGGGGCCGCCGGCGTGGCCGCCGGTGGCGGCGTGGCAGGCGTCGTTTGCGACAGGGCCGGGACGCCCACGCTGCCAAGCATCGCCAATGCGATGCAAGTACGGATCTTCTTCATCGCCATGCTCGTCTCCTTGTCGCCTGATCAGGCAAGGCCATTTTGATAAGGCGTGCGTGCGATCACGCAACCGTGCTCTTCCGGGCTGCGGTCGCGAAAGGAGCAAGGCGTGGGGCGGCGCGCGCATGGTTGAGCGCGTGGAGCGTGGACCGCTACTGTTTCCAAAGCTTGCAAGTCCCGCGTTGAAGGCGACCTGCGCGCGAACTATCACCCATGCCCGATCGACGGGATGGCAGGAGGCGGCCATGAGGCATTCGCTGATCCGCGGCTTGGTGTCGTCGCTTCTTCCGGTGTTCTTCTTCGCCGGCTGCGGCGGCGGGACCGACGCCCTCACCGTTGCGGCCGACGACGTGGACCTCGGAAGCGGGATCGTGATGACCGCCGATGGTCAGATCCTGCTCGACGTTCCGCGATCGGCCCGCCCCGCGTCAGTGGTCCGGCACTAGGAGATCGTCATGCGAAGTTCCGTCTTCATCGCGCTCGCGGCCGTGGCGGCCGTGCTGCTGTTGGCAGCGCCCGGCTTCACCACCGCGAGCGAGTGGACCGACCTGGGCCATGGCCTCGCGCTCCACTCGAGCGGCAAGGTCGTCGAGCTGGCCTCGGTCCAGGAGTGCCAGCAACTCGCGAAGGCGCAGGCAGGGTGGGCGTACTAGCGCCCACCCGGTTCAGACGCCCTTGTTGTTCGGGTTCCTGAACACCTCGCGGATGGCGTCGTTGACCGGGAAGTTCAGGTTCGAGTTGGCCGGCGGGATCGGCTGGGTGAACCACTTCGCGTAGATCTTCTCGATCTCGCCCGACTTCATGAGGCCCGCCACGGTCTCGTCGACGACCTGCTTGAACTGCGGATCGTTCTTGCGATACATGATGCCGTAGGGCTCGGTGCGCAGGTTCTCCTTGAGCAGCCGGTAGCCGTTCGGATTCGCGGAGTTGGCGATCAGCGCCGCCAGCTGCACGTCGTCCAGCACGTAGGCGGCCGCGCGACCGCTCGTCATCAGCAGGAAGGCGTCGGCGGTGTCCTTGCCGCTGATCTCCTGCACCTGGAACTGCTCGTTGCGCTGGTGCTGGCGCATCAGCTGCACGGAGGTGCTTCCGGAGACGGTGGCGACGGTTTTCCCCTTCAGGTCCGCGAACGTCTGGATGGGCGAATCCTTGGGGACCGCGGCCGTGATGCCGGTCACGAAGTGGCTGGGCGCGAAGTCGACATCCTTCTGCCGGGCGACCGTGTTGGTGGTGCTGGCGCAGTCGAGATCGGCGGTGCCGTTCTGGATCAGCGGGATGCGCGTTACGGACGTCATGATCACGTAGCGGACCTGCAGGTTGGGCAGGTTCAGCTTCTTCTTCACCGCATCCACGACTTTCAGGCAGATGTCGTTCGTGTAGCCGACCGGGTCGCCGCTGCCGTTGGGCTTGTACGAGAACGGAGCCTGGGTGTCCCGGGCGCCGATGGTGATGAAGCCGCTGTCCTTGACCTTGGCCAGCGTGTCGCTCTGTTGGGCGTGGCCCGCGGTGGCTGCGAGCATCGCCAGCACGGCGAAGAGAGTGCGATTGATCTTCAAGGTTGTCTCCGGGTGAGTGAGTGGGATCAGGAACTTCGAGAGAAATCAGTGGCCCAGCTTC
>Ga0247821_10000570_pt1 | contig 20464 bp, 12 predicted proteins | sample 13C_Glycerol_Day_FD_192481 | JGI IMG/M metagenome (GOLD analysis project Ga0247821, IMG submission 192481) | Soil microbial communities from agricultural site in Penn Yan, New York, United States - 13C_Glycerol_Day14 | ecosystem: Environmental > Terrestrial > Soil > Agricultural land | place... | reverse complement strand
CCAGGGGCGCGGCGGCCGGTGCCCCGGGCCGGCCCGGGGCACCGGGCGCGGCGGCGTTCGCGCCGGCGACCGTGGTGAACGGGACCACGGTGCCCTTGGTGCGGCGCTTCTCCGCGTCCCAGCCGACGGCCTTGACCAGATGGTCGCCCTTGCTCCAGGGCTTGTCCCGCTTCCAGGACCAGGTGCCGTCCGGCGCCACCGACGGCGAACCCAGGAACTTGCCGTGCTCCCACAGGCTCACCCGCACCGCGCCGGGGGCCGTCCCGGTGAAGTACACGCCGTCCGTGGGCAGTTCCATGTGCGGAAGCGGATGCGTCACCACGGGCATCGGGATGGCGCTGGGCCGCTCCGCCGAAGTGGCCGCGAGGAAGCCCTCGATGGCGGACCTGTCGCGGTCCGGCTCCTCGTACCCGTTGCGCACCAGGCCCAGCCGCGGGGACATCCCGTCGGCGAGCATGTTCACGAGGCCCATCAGGAAGGGGACGTTGCGCCGGGTGACGTCCGAGTGACGGGTGATGTGGGGGGACTCGCTGAACACGAAGTTGAAGTTGTCGTACCCCTGGAACAGTCCGAGGAACGGCTCGACCTGCTCCTGGTACTGCTCGTCCTGCGGCGAGGAGAGCAGATAGATGTTGGAGTGCCGGGCGACGCCCGAGCGGGCCAGGTCCGGGATGAGCGCGTCGACCGCGCGGACGTTCTCCTCCGGCACCGCCTCGCCCAGCATGAACCGGGCGACCTTGGGGTGCACCCGCTTCACATAGGTGCCGACGAGGAACTGCGGCACGATGGAGACGATGTTGCCGAAGCCGTAGCGCATGCCGAAGTAGAGCGCGGCGCTGCCGCCCTTCGAGCCGCCCCACATCGTGACCTGCTCCGGGGTGAGTTCCAGGGCGTTCATCACCTTGGAGATGAGCCCGATCACGGACTGCTCCAGGGAGAAGTCCATCCCCTCGCACAGGTAGTAGCTGTTCATGTCGCGGAACCGGTCACGGATCCACAGGATGTTGGCCCGCACCGGGTTGAGGACGCCGTTGGACCAGCCGTAGTCGTCCTTGACCGCGAAGTTGGCGAACACGACGACGAGGTGCCGGTTGCCCCCCTTGGCGTGCGTGAACCGGTACTCGACGGGATACGCGCCGGAGGTGTCGATCCCGGTGATCAGCTCGCGTGTTGTCGGCGCTTCTTTCGGCATGTCTGCTTCCCACTCGTGGTGTGTCGTCGTCCTGGGCCGTCGGTCAGTACCGCGGCGTGAAGTGTCCGGCGGGCACCGCGTGGCCGAGCACGGTGAAGCCGGCGGCGGCGGGCGCGGACTCCATGCCGTACGCGTCGACCGCGACGACCTCGACCAGGTGCTGCCCCTCGGGCCAGGGCCGGCCGGGGTCCCAGCCCCAGGTGCCGTCGGGCGCGACGGCCACCGCGCCGAGGAGCACGCCGTTCTCCCGGAAGCCGACCTGTGACGCTCCCGGCGCGCTGCCGTGGAACCCGACCGCCGCTCCGGTCTGCTGCCCGGACACCGGTGCGGAGACGACCGGCGGGGCAGGGACGGGATCCCGGTCGACCACGGTGAAGGGGATCTCGACCCGGGCGGAGTGGAAGCCCGCCGGGTCCACCGCGAAGATCTTGACGATGTGCTTCCCGGCCTCCCACGGCCCGGTCGGCTGCCAGGACCAGGTGCCGTCGGCCGCGACCTGGGGCGACGCCACGAACTTGCCGTTGCGCCACATGCTCACCCGCACCGCTCCGTGGGCCGTCCCGGTGAACCACGGTCCGGTGCGCGGGACCTCGCTGTTGAAGCCCGGGGTGGTCACCACCGGCGGCGCGAACGCGTCGGCGCCCTGGACCTTGGAGGTCGAGGCGAGGTAGGCGTTGATGTCCGACCGGTCGTGGTCGAAGTCCTCGGCGGCGTGGCGGGTGAAGCCCAGCCGGGGGGCGTAGCCGTCGGCGAGCAGGTTGAGCAGGCCGACCAGCGCCGGGACGTTCCGCCGGGTCGCCGTGGCGTGCCCCGTGATGGTCGGCGACTCGCTGTACAGGAAGTTGAAGTTCTCGTAGCCGTGGAACATGCCGAGGAACGGCTCGACCTGCACGGCGTAGTGCTCGTCCTGCGGGGAGGAGAGCACGTAGATGTTGGCGCCCGGGTTCGCCCGGGCGCGCACCAGGTCGGGCAGGAGCGCGTCCAGGATCCGCGCGTTGTGCGCCTGCGCCCCTTCGCCGAGCATGTACGCGGAGACCTTCGGGTGCCGCTTCTCCAGGGCGTCGCCGATGAGGAACTGCGGGACGATGGCGACGATGTTCCGGTAGCCGTACCGCAGGCCGAAGTACAGCGCGGCGCTGCCGCCCTTGGAGCCGCCCCAGAGCGTGACCTGGTCCGGCGTCAGCCCGAGCGCCCCGGTGACGTTCGCGATCAGGGTCTGCACCGAGTCCGCCAGACCGAAGTCCATGTTCCGGCACAGGTAGTAGGCGTTCATCCCGTCGAACCGGTCACGGATCCACAGGATGTTGGCGCGGACGTTGTCGAAGACGCCGTTCGACCAGCCGTAGTCCTCGGGTGCCGAGAAGTTGGCGAAGACCACCACGAGGTGCCGGTTGCCGCTCTTGGCGTGGGTGAACCGGTACTCCACCGGGAACGTTCCCGAGGCTTCGATGCCGTTGAGCAGCTGCCGCCCGTTCGAGGGTGCCTTGGACATGTACGGACTCCACTCTCAGAGGTACTTGGACGACGGGCGGGTGCGCGGGCAGGGGGAGGACACCTGCCGGAAGGCGCCTGGCGCCGGGTGGTTTTGGCTGGTCAGCGGCGGATCGGTCATGATGGCCGGGTGCTCAGGAACCGAACCCGGTCGCCCCGCCCGCGCGGACGGCGCCTGCTCGCCGCCGTCACGGCGGCCGCCGCCCTCGCGGGGCTCGCCGCCGTGGTGACCCACGCGCGGAGCGGCAATGGAGCGGACCGCTCCGCCACCGGGGACCGGACACTGACCGTGGCGACCTGGAACATGTGCGGGGTCAGGGAATGGAACTGCGAGGGCACGGGCGGCGAGGACGCCAAGCGCGGCCGGACGGAACGCCTCGCCGCGGAATCCGGGGCCCGGGTGCTGTTCCTGCAGGAGACCTGCGCGGCGGACGTCGAGGCGGTGCGCGCCTCCCTCGGGGCGTCCTGGCACGCGGAGTTCAGGGCCTACACCTGGCGCGGCCGTGACGGGCGCCGCACCGCGGTGCGCTGCGGGGCGCCCGGCCGGGGCTCCGCGGGTTACGCCCTGCTGTCGGCGTATCCGCTGTCGTCCGTGCGCGCGGTGCCCGCGCCCCAGCCCGCGGTCGGGGTGCAGCGCGGAATACTCTGCGCGTTCGTCGCGGCGCACGACCTCACGGTGTGCACCGCGCATCTGACCCCGCGCGGCGGCGATCTGGCGCATCCGGACCGCGAGTTCCGCGCCGGACAGCTGAAGGCCCTGGTGGGCGCGGTGCCCGAGCGGCGCACCGTCTACGGCGGCGACCTCAACGTGGATCCGCCGGGAGAGCGCAACCCGCTCTCCCGGGTCTGGCCCGACCAGCCTTACGGCACGCACCGGGAGTGCGACGGGACGCCCGGTCCCCTCCGGCCGGCCCGGCCGACGCACGTCTCGCGCCACAAGCTGGACTACCTCTTCACCGGGCTGCCCGTGCTCGGGTGCCGGGTGAGCGACACCGGGGTCTCCGACCACCGCGCGCTGCTGATCCGGGTGGACACCGGCACCGGCTGAGGACGCGCCCGGGCGGCCGCCGGACGACGGACCGGCAGCGGCGGCCGGCACCCGCGTGGCGAACGGCACGGCGGTCATCGGGGGCCGGGGCCTTCCGGCACCGCGCGGCACGCCGGGGACCTCGCGCCGGGCGGGGTCGGCGGCGTCACGCGATCACGCCTTCGTAGCTGCGGTCGCCGGCGGGCGGGGTGTGGCCGAACGGACCCGCCTGCTGCTGCGGTACGGCGTCGTACGACGGGGCGGGCTGGGCGGGCACGGCGCCGACGAGACCCGCCGGCGGGCGGGGGCCGGCGAACCACTCCGAGTTCCCCCACTGGAGGGGGGTCATCGGCCTTCCGGTGTGCCGGGTGTCGACCGCGCCGACGGCCGGTGCGTGCGCCTGCCCGGGGGCGAGGTCGCCGCCCGCGACCAGCATCCGGTCGGCGAGCCGGGCCGCGGCGTAACCGTCGTCCAGGTCGCAGAACTCCCGCTGGAACCAGCGGTACCGCTCGGCGTAGAGGTCCTGGATGCCGTCGATGTCACGGATCGCCGCCACCAGTTCCTCGGACGTGTAGAGGAGGGGGCCCGGCGCGCTGCCCTCGAAGTCGAAGTAGAACCCGCGCAGGGTGTCCCGGTAGTGGTCCAGGTCGTAGGTGAAGAACAGGATGGGCCGCCCGGTGTTCACGTAGTCGAACATCAGGGAGGAGTAGTCGGTGATCATCACGTCGGTGATCAGCGAGAGGTCGGCCATGTCCGGGTAGTCGGACACGTCGAAGACGAATCCGTCGCCGGCGCCCGGCACCGGGTCCACGACGTTGGGGTGGCGGCGCACCATGAGGACGTGGTCGGCGCCGAGCTGCGCACGCGCGGCGGCCAGGTCGATCCGGAAGTCCAGCTTGTACTTGCCGGGCGCGTAGAACTGGTCGTCGCGCCAGGTCGGCGCGTACAGCACCACCCGCTTGCCCTCCGGCAGCCCGATGCTGCGGCGGATCTCCTGCTCCCGGGCCCCGGTGTCCGGCCGGCGCAGGATGTCGTTGCGCGGGTAGCCGCTCTCCACCATCTCGCCGGGGAAGCCGAAGGCGCGCTTGAGGATCGGGGTGGAGAAACTGTTGGGCGACACCAGCATGTCCCAGTTCTGCACCTCCTTCTCGACGCGTTCCAGATAGCGCTGGTCGGCGAAGTGGATGGACTCGATGTCGTGGCCGATCTTCTTCAGCGGCGTGCCGTGCCAGGTCTGCACGACGACCTGTCCGTCCCGCTTCTTGAACCAGTCCGGGAGGTGGTTGTTGGCGACGACGTAGCGGCTGGTGGCGAGGGCCTCGTACCACTCCGGCGACCACATGCGGACGGGCGTCGCCGTGGGCGGCACCTGAACCTGGTCGTCGCGCACCACCCAGAGGTGTTCCAGGCCGGTGCGGCGGCGTACGAGTTCCTCGTGCAGGGCGCGGGGGCTGTCCGAGTACTGGGTGCCCTTGAAGGCGTCGAACAGCACGGCGTCACGCACCGGCCGGCGCCGGGCGTCGGGGTAGGCCTTGGTCCTCAGGAGCTTCTGCCGGTAGGGGCCGCGGGCGTGGTCGGGCATCGCCGAGTGGACGAGCAGCGACAGCCGGTCGTAGGCCTCGGCCTGCGTCTCGTAGCGGCGTTCGCTTCTCTCGTACTCCTGCGGGAACGCCTCGATGAGACCCTGCTCGATCTTCACCATGAGGTCTTCGAGCCGGTCCTCGCGGGCCACGGCCGACAGGTCCTGGCGGCGCAGGAAGAAGTCCCACCGTCCGGCCGCCAGCGGGATGTCCCCGGCCAGGGTCCGCATCGCGGCGGGGGCAAGGACGCAGCGGAACTCGTGCCCGTCCCAGGTGAGCGGTACGGAGCGTTCCGCGCCGTGGGCGCGCGAGCGCACCACGAGGTGGGCGGAGCGGTACTGCTCCGGGGTCAGCTGGTCCGCGGCCAGGTAACGGCCCTGGATCCACAGCGAGCCGTCCTCCTGCCAGTCGCACCGGGTCGCCAGGGGCAGGGTCGCTCGTTCGAAGAGCACGAGATAGCCGGAGCCGTTGCGGTGCACGACGATCTCCCGGTCGCGCTCCGGGGTCTGCAGGGAGGACGGCATGGAGTAGTGCCCGTCCGGGGTCTCCTCCGCCATCACGGGATAGATGGCCGACTTGCGGCCCTCGACGTGGAAGGTGGTCTTCCAGCCGTTGCTGCCCATGCCCCAGGACTGCGGGACGTCCGCGTCGGTTCCCGCCTGGACGCGGGACTTGGGCACCAGACGGCTCAGGGGGAGCTTGGCGGAGAAGGTGCACCAGCCCTCACCGCCCGGGGTGAAGTGGACGCGTGCGTCGTGGCGTCCCGCGCCGCTCATGCTGGTGACGCGGAGCTTGCCCCACTCCGGGACCTTGGGACCGAGGTAGACGCCGCGCAGCTCCAGCTGGTCGCCGACGACACGGTGCTTGGTGATCCGGCAGCGCACGATCTCGACGCGCAGCTTGAGTTTGCCCTGGAGGAAGACCGGGAGGATGCGGGTGTTCTTGTCGACGTAGCGGTAGGGCGGGTTCGCGGCGCTGCCCGCGCCGCCCCGGTCGATGCCCCGGTAGCGGAACAGTCCCCGGCTGAGGACACCGGCGGCCACGTCCCAGGTGCCCTCGACCCACTGACCCTTGCGCTTGAGGCGGGTGGTGTCGATGCGCGCCTCGAAGCCGGCCCAGTCATAGCAGTAACGATTCTGCTTACTGTCCTCGGTCGCCTGCGGCGCGTAGACGGTCTTCGCCGTCGTGATCTGCATGCGCCCCTGCTTCTTGTTCCGCAGGGCGATCGCCTTCACCGACATGTGCTTCTTGTGCACGTTGATGAACCGGACGTACGCCGTTCCGGTGAGGGTGAGCAGGTCGGAGCCGGTGCTCCAGCGGGCTCCGGACAGCGAGCCGTGCAGCGAGAGCTCCTTGTCCAGCCGGTAGGCCTTCTTGTCGAGGCCCACCCCCCGGTCCCCGAGGTACGGGTAGTTCAGGTAGCGCCGGAAACGCCGCTGCACGGGCATGGGACCGCCGCGGCGCTCGAACTCGATGACCTCGAGCAGTTCGGCCAGCCGCTCCTCGCGCACCAGGAGCCACTTGACGCGGGAGTCCGCGGGCAGCTCGTCGATGATGGTGAGATCCGTCTCGTCGAGGAACTCGTTGGCCCACTTCATGAAGGCGTGCTGGTACTCCTCGTCCGCGTCCGGGAGCACCTTCAGATGGAGCAGGAGGTCGGACTTCAGGCAGGCGAGATCGTACTTCCGCTTGCTGTCCGCGTACTCACGCGAGCGCCGGTCGCCGAGGAAGCGGCTCACCGACTGCACGGCCGCGACCCGGTCCCGGAGGTTCGACAGTTCGGAGTGGCGCTGGGTGATGGAGGGCGCCGCTCCGCCGTCCCGGCGGCGCCAGAAATAGACGACGTCCGTGATGACGTCGACCTTGGCGGCGCGGAAGTGGGCGTACATGTTGACCCACGAGTCCTCGTACAGCACGCCTTCGGGGAACCTGATGGAGTTCTGGTTCCAGAAGGAGCGCCGGAAGAGTTTGTTCCAGACGGTGCGGTCGTAGATCAGCGCGTCGAACTTCGTGATGTGCGTCCCGCGCCGGTTCTTCTGCATGGGGCCCTTGTGCAGCGGTGACTGCCACTTCTTGGTGGAGTTCATCATCTGCACGTTGCCCGAGACGAAGTCCGACTCGGACTCCTCGAGCGTGCGCACCAGCAGTTCGTAGGCGTACTCGGGGATGACGTCGTCACCGTCCACGAAGGCGAGGAACTCCGCCGCGGGGTGCGTGTTCCGCAGTCCGGTGTTGCGCGCGTGGCCCGGTCCGTGGGCGTGCTGGCGGACCAGCCGGAAACGGCGGTCGGCGGCGCAGAAGTCCGCCGCGATCCGCACGGACCCGTCGGTGGAGCCGTCGTCGACCAGGATGACCTCGAAGTCGCGGAACGACTGCCGCGCGATCGATTCCAGACACTCGGCGAGGTACACCTCGACGTCCTGGAAGGGCACGACAATACTCAGACGCGGCTGAACCACCAACTCGTACTCCTACCAAGACATTTCGCCCGCCGGGACACCAAATCGTCCACACCGGACGCCCACCCCTTATGTGAGGCTTCGCGGCTTCCGGCCGCTCCGCCCCACCAGCACCTCCGACCTCGCGAAAGCCCCCCTCCACGACGGTCACAGGCCCGACACATCTTATTCCAGCCTTAAGAGTGGTCAAGGTCGGTTCATGTGGCATTCATCGCTGAGCCGTGCTATTTCCACCCGCGCAGGACGTGCCGTGGGCCGCTGCCTATAGTTCTCCCACTGACGTGAACGCATCTGTGGACCGGTCTCCCCCCACCCGGGCCCCACTCCGCCGCGCGGAGCCCGTGAGGAGAGGAACCCAAGAACCATGACGCACAGCGCCACCACGGAGTCCCGGCGTGCGCAGCCCGAGTCCGGCGGCGGACGCCGCCGGCCGAAGCGCCGGCGCTGGGGACGCATCGTCCTGCTGTCCCTGCTGGCCGTCGTGCTCGCCGCGGGGGGCACCGGCTACTGGCTCTACAGCAACCTGAACGGGAACATCGACGGGGTCGACCTGGACGAGGCCCTCGGCGAGGACCGTCCGGAGAAGCTGCCGACCTCCGGACAGAACGTGCTGGTCCTCGGCTCGGACTCGCGTGCCGGAGACAACGCCGGCCTGGGCACCGGCAAGGTGGCGGGCGCCCGGTCGGACACCGCGCTGGTCATGCACATCCCGGAGGGCCGCCGGCAGGCCGTCGCCGTGAGCATCCCGCGCGACACCCTCGTCACCCGCCCGGAGTGCACCAAGGCGGACGGCTCCGCCCTTCCGCAGGCCGAGCGCGTCATGTTCAACTCCGTGTACTCGACGGCCGGCCCGGCCTGCGTGGTCAAGACCGTGGAGAAGATGTCCGGCGTCCGCATGGACCACTACATGGAGATCGACTTCGCCGGCTTCAAGGGGCTGGTCGACGCGATCGGCGGCGTCACGGTCACCGTCGACGAGCCCATCAAGGACAGCTCGAGCGGCCTGGACCTGAGCGCCGGGACGCACAAGCTGGACGGCACCGACTCCCTGGCGTTCGTCCGGACCCGGCACGGCGTCGGCGACGGCAGCGACCTGGGCCGCATAGGCCTCCAGCAGCAGTTCATGATCGCCCTGCTGAGCGAGGTGAAGAAGCAGGACCTGTTCGGCAGCCCCACCAAGACGTACAAGATCGCCGACACCCTGACCTCGGCCCTGACCACCGACTCCGAGCTGGCCTCACTGACCAGCCTGGCGGACTTCGCGCGCAGCATGAACGGGGTCGACCCGGCGTCCATGGAGACCGTCATGCTCCCCGTGGCGTACGACAAGACCGACCCGAACCGGGTGGTGGCCGCGCAACCGCAGGCCGACCAGCTGTGGAAGGCGATCCGCTCCGACGCGGAAATCCCCGAGTCCGCGAAGAAGTCGCCCGCGACGGGCGGCTGACCTCCGGCACGGCGACGGCGCGCTCAGCCCCCGAGGGTGTCCCACCGGGTGAGCGAGAGGCCGTCGCCGTCCTCCTGGCGGGCGACCCTGGGCCTGCCGTCGGCGCCGATCAGCGCCATCACCACACGGCCCCGCCCGTCCAGGGCCAGGGCCGGAGCGCCCTGGCAGGACTCGGTCAGCGCGTACCACCAGAAGCCGGCGGCCTCGTTCTCCGTGCCGCCCATGCCGAGCACGGCCGTGCCGTCCTGGTCACGGTAGGCGAGGACGACACAGTCGTAGCCGTCCAGCGACGTGCGGAGCACCGCGCACGGCCGCTCGGCCGGGGTGCCGCCCAGCGCGACGGGCCACGCCCCCGCCCGCCAGGCCGCCGCACCGCCGCTCTCGGCGTCCGTCCAGAAGAACGTGGCCCGGCCCGGACCGGTCTCCAGGGCCGCGACCGTGCCCGGCACGGGGCGCAGCGAGAAACCCCGGGGCCCGGCGAAGTCGCCGCCGGGCTTGGACTGGCTCCAGACCAGCACGCCCGTCTCGGCGGCCACGCAGACCTCGATCCGCCCGTCGGTGAGCGCGAGCGCCGCGGGCTGGGCGCCGGCTCCGCCGCCGCCCAGGTCCTCCCACGCCTTCCACTTGCCGTTCGGGGCCTCGCGCCGCAGCATCAGCCCTCCGTGCGCGCCCCGCACGAACACGTGCACGGTGCCGTCCCGGGCGACCGCCCCGACCGGCACGGCGAGCGGTCCGGGCTCCTCCGGGACCCGGTGCGGGTTGCCGAGGGACCGCCAGTCGCTGAAGGCGAGTCCGGTCTGGTACTGGATCGCGTGCACGATGTCCACGCCCGGCGTGGAGTCGGCGCCCTCGCGCTCCCTGCGGCCGAGGAAGTGGACGTAGCCGTTGGCTCCCTGAGCCACCGCCAGGTGCGTCAGCCCGGCCACCGGGACGAAGTGCGGACCGCTCCAGCCGGGGCCGCCCACGGCGGTCTCCGTCCAGCGCAGCAGACCGCCGTCGGTGGGGACGTACAGCGTCAGCCGGCCGTCCTTGCCGCGGGTGAGCCAGTCACCGTGGGCGGCCCCGGACGCGGCCTCCCGGTGCTCCCCGGCGGCACGTCCGTCCTTGACGGAGGCGCCCACGGGGCCCGCCGACCTTCTCCGCATCGCCAGGTGCCCCTTCCTGCGGCCCGCCGCGTCACCGACGCGGGAACGCTGAAACTCGACACATCATATGTCGATCGTTCATGTGTTCCCGGGCGTCCTCCCCCGCGCGCGGTCGCACCCCCGCGACCCGGACGGCCGGGGCGCCGCGTGGGACCCTGACGCCATGGATGACACCGGCCTGCTCGTGATCGTCGACGCCGCCAACGTGGTCGGGTCGGTGCCCGACGGATGGTGGCGGGACCGCCGGGGCGCCGCGGAACGGCTGCGCGACCGGCTGGCCGCGGAGGGCGTGCCGGGTCACCCGGGCCCGGTGGAGATCGTGCTGGTGACCGAGGGGGCGGCCCGCGGGGTGGAGTCGGTCCCCGGTGTCCGGGTGGACCCGGCCCCGGGCAGCGGCGACGACCGCATGGTCGACCTGGTGGCGGAGGCGGGCGACCGCCCGGTCCTGGTGGTCACGGCCGACCGCGAGCTGCGCCGCCGGGTGACGTCCCTGGGCGCCGACGTCACCGGCCCGCGGGCGGTGCGGCCCGCGGGCGGCGCCTGCGCGCCGCGGCGGGACGGGTAGCGCCGGGAGGCGCCGGCCTCAGGACGACGTCCGTTCCCCGCCACGCTCCTCGGCCAGACGGCTGTGTTTGCGGCTGTACAGGAAGTAGACGACGACGCCGACCGCCATCCAGATGCCGAAGCGGACCCAGGTCTCGGCCGGCAGGTTCAGCATCAGCCACAGGGACGCGGCGACCGAGACGATCGGCAGCACGGGCACCCAGGGCGTGCGGAAGGCGCGGGGCAGGTCGGGCCGGGTCCTGCGGAGGATGATCACGCTGATCGCGACGATCACGAAGGCGAACAGGGTGCCGATGTTCACCAGCGCCGCGAGCTCGTTCAGCGGGGTGAAGCCGGCGAGGATCGCGATGGCGACGCCGAGCAGGATCGTCGGCCGGTACGGCGTCCGGAACCGGGGGTGGACCCGGGAGAAGAACCGGGGCAGCAGCCCGTCGCGGCTCATCGCGAAGAAGACCCGGGTCTGGCCGAGCAGCAGGATCATGCAGACCGTGGTCAGGCCGACGGCGGCGCCGAAGCTGATGAAGCCCGCGAACCAGGGATGCCCGGTGGCCTTGAAGGCGTCCGCGAGCGGGGCGTCCACGCTCAGCTCGGAGTAGTGCTGCATACCGGTGACGACGAGCGACACCAGGACGTACAGCACGGTGCAGATGAGCAGGGAGCCGAGGATGCCGCGCGGCATGTCGCGCTGCGGGTTCTTGGTCTCCTCCGCGGCCGTGGCGACGATGTCGAAGCCGATGAAGGCGAAGAACACCACCGAGGCGGCGGTGAAGATGCCCATCACGCCGAAGTTGGCCGGGGCCCAGCCGAACATCAGCTGGATGAGCGGGGAGGCGAGGCTGTCGCCCGCGGGGACGGGCTCGGACTTCGGGATGAACGGGTCGTAGTTGTCGGCGGTGATGAAGAAGGCTCCCGCGACGATCACCACGAGGACCACGGTCACCTTGATGGCGACGACGACCGAGGTGACGCGGGCGGACAGCTTCATGCCGAGGACGAGGATGCCCGTGAGCACCAGCACCAGGGCGGCGGCGAGGATGTCGAACCCGAAGACGTCGGCGCCCTCGCGGCTGCCCAGCGCGGCGGGCATCTCCCAGCCCGCGTTGGACAGGAGCGACTGGATGTAGCCCGACCAGCCGACGGCCACCACCGCCGTGCCCAGGGCGAACTCCAGGACCAGGTCCCAGCCGATGATCCAGGCCGGCAGCTCGCCCAGGGAGGCGTAGGAGAACGTGTACGCGGAGCCCGCCACCGGGACGGTGGAGGCGAACTCGGCGTAGCAGAGCGCGGCGAGCGCGCAGACGACGCCGGCCACCACGAACGCCAGCGCCGTGGCGGGCCCGGCGTTGTCCTTGGCGACCGTGCCGGTGAGGACGAAGATGCCGGTGCCGATGATGACACCGACGCCGAAGACGGTCAGGTCCAGCGCGGAGAGGGATTTCTTGAGCGCGTGCTCGGGTTCCTCCGTGTCACGGATGGACTGTTCGACCTTCTTCGTCCGGAAGAGGGGGCTTGTCACGGTTTCCTCCCACGCTTGTCGTCCTCGACATGATCGAGAGGGGGCGTAGCTCGTATGCCCCGGCGTGGGCGCCTTCACGCAAACGGGCCGCGCGCGCCACCGCGAAGGGTGGTGCGCGCGGCCCATCCGGGCGACGCGTCGTCGACGGCGTCAGTCGCGGGCCGGCTCCACCGAGTCGACGGCGTCGGCGGCGGACCGCTCGTACCGTCCGTCGAGCTTGGCGACCAGGCCGGTGACCTGGCGGGCGATGTCGGGGGCGGTCAGCCCGATCTCCGCCATGACCTCGGCGCGCGAGGCGTGGTCGAGGAAGCGCGGCGGGATGCCGAAGTCGCGCAGCGGCACGTCGACGCCGGCGTCGCGCAGCGCCTGGGCGATCGTGGAGCCGACGCCGCCGACGCGGGAGTTGTCCTCGACGGTGACGACGACCCGGTGCTTCTCGGCGAGCGGGGCCATCGCCTCGTCGACGGGCTTGACCCAGCGGGGGTCGACGACGGTGGTGGAGATGCCCTGCCGGTCGAGCAGCCCGGCGATCTCCAGGCACATCGGGGCGAGCGCGCCCACGGAGACCAGCAGCACGTCCGGGGTGTCGGTGCCGGGCTCGCGCAGCACGTCCATGCCGCCGACGCGGCCCACGGCGGGTACGGCGGGGCCGACGGCGCCCTTGGAGAAGCGCACCACGGTGGGCGCGTCCTCGACGGCGACGGCCTCCCGGAGCTGGGCGCGCACCTGGTCGGCGTCGCGCGGGGCGGCGAGCCGCAGTCCGGGGACGACCTGGAGGATCGACATGTCCCACATGCCGTTGTGGGAGGCGCCGTCGGTGCCGGTGACACCGGCCCGGTCGAGCACGAACGTCACGCCGCACCTGTGCAGGGCCACGTCCATCAGCACCTGGTCGAAGGCGCGGTTCAGGAAGGTGGCGTACACGGCGAAGACCGGGTGCACCCCGGCGTGCGCCAGGCCGGCGGCGGAGACGGCGCCGTGCTGCTCGGCGATGCCGACGTCGTAGACCCGGTCCGGGAAGCGCTTGGCGAACCTGTCGAGGCCGACCGGCTGGAGCATGGCGGCGGTGATGGCGACGACGTCGTCGCGCTCCTCGCCGAGCTTCACCATCTCCTCGCCGAAGACGGAGGTCCAGTCGGCGCCGGAGCTGGCGATCGGCAGGCCCGTGTCGGGGTGGATCTTGCCGACCGCGTGGAAGCGGTCGGCCTCGTCCTGGAGGGCGGGCTGGTAGCCGCGGCCCTTCTCGGTGAGGCAGTGCACGATGACCGGGCCGCCGAACCGCTTGGCGCGGGTCAGGGCGGACTCCAGGGCCTCGATGTCGTGGCCGTCGATCGGGCCGACGTACTTCAGGCCGAGGTCCTCGAACATGCCCTGCGGGGCGATGAAGTCCTTCAGGCCCTTCTTGGCGCCGTGCAGGGTGTCGTAGAGGGCCTGGCCGACGACGGGGGTGCGCTCCAGGAGGTCCTTGGTGCGGGTCAGGAAGCGCTCGTAGCCGTCGGTGGTGCGCAGGGTCGCGAGGTGGTTCGCCAGGCCGCCGATGGTGGGCGAGTAGGAGCGCTCGTTGTCGTTGACGACGATGACCAGCGGGCGGTCCTTGGCGTCGGCGATGTTGTTCAGCGCCTCCCAGGCCATGCCGCCGGTCAGCGCGCCGTCGCCGATGACCGCCACGACGTGGCTGTCGCGCTTCTTGATCTGGTTGGCCTTGGCGATGCCGTCGGCCCAGCCGAGCACGGTGGAGGCGTGGCTGTTCTCGATGACGTCGTGCTCGGACTCCGCCTGCGAGGGGTAGCCGGACAGGCCGCCCTTCATCTTCAGCCGGGAGAAGTCCTGCCTGCCGGTCAGCAGCTTGTGCACGTAGGACTGGTGGCCGGTGTCCCAGAGCACCTTGTCCCTGGGCGACTCGAAGACGCGGTGCAGGGCGAGGGTGAGCTCCACCACACCGAGGTTGGGGCCGAGGTGGCCGCCGGTCTTGGAGACCGCGTCCACGAGGAAGGTCCGGATCTCCCCGGCCAGCCGGTCGAGCTCCTCCGGGCTGAGCCGGTCCAGATCGCGCGGTCCCCTGATGCGGGTCAGCAGCGGCACCCGTGCCTCCTTGCAGTAGAGCTGATCGAGCTGTTGCCGGGCGGGTCGAGTCTAATGTTCCGCTCAACCGAACGGTCTCCGGGCCGTGCGTCGTACATCACCCGATCAGCAGTACCCACAAACAAAGAACTGTTGCCCGGCACCTGAAAGGCACCGGGCAACAGCGACGCCCTCAAGGGGCGCGGGGAACCTCGCGATCAACCACGACGGACCCGCAGCCGACGCACGTCCTAGGCGCGCCCAGCCGTCTTCTGCGTCTTACGCGTCACCGCGTCGATGACGACCGTCGCCAGCAGCACGCCACCGGTGATCATGTACTGCACCGGCGAGGCGATGCCCTCCAGCGCCAGTCCGTACGTGATCGAGATGATGACCATCACACCGAGCAGCGCGTCCCAGGTGCGGCCGCGGCCGCCGAAGAGGGACGTACCACCGATCACCGCCGCGGCGATGACGTTCATCAGGAACTCACCGGTGCCCGCGCCCTGGTTGGCGGAGGCGATCTTCGAGGCGACGAACAGGCCGCCGATCGCGGCGAAGGTACCGGCGATCGCGAAGACCGAGATCCGGACCATCTCCACGTTGATGCCGGCGCGGCGGGACGCCTCGACGCTGCCGCCGAGCGCGAAGACCTTGCGGCCGTAGGCGGTGCGGCGCAGCACGAAGTCCGTGAGGACCAGGAAGGCCAGGAAGATCACCACGGCCAGCGGCAGGCCCTTGTACTGGTTGAAGACGATCGCGACGGCGAAGGCCAGGACCGCCAGCAGCACGGTCCGCACGATGATCTCGTTCAGCGGGCGGGACGGCACGCCGGCGGCCTCGCGGCGGCGGTTGTCGAAGAACGCGAGGAGGAAGTACCCCACGGTCGCGACGATCGCCAGGCCGTAGGCGGCGGCCACATCGGTGAAGTAGTAGCTGGTGAGCTTGACGACCAGGCCCTCGGAGTCGAGGTTGATGGTGCCGTTGCTGCCGAGGATCTGCAGCATGAAGCCCTGCCAGAACAGCAGACCGGCCAGCGTCACGGCGAAGGCCGGGACGCCGATGCGGGCGAAGATGACGCCGTGGATGGCGCCGGCCACCGTGCCGGTGAGGATCGCCAGCACCAGGGCCAGCACCTCGTTCATCCCGTGCGTGACGTTCATGACGGCGAAGGCGGCGCCCGCGACACCGCTGACCGAGCCGACCGACAGGTCGATCTCGCCGAGCAGCAGGACGAAGACGATGCCGACGGCGATCATGCCCGTGCCGACCATGGCGACGGACATGTCGGAGAAGTTGCCGGCGGTGAGGAAGTTGGAGTTCAGGCTGGTGAAGATGGCCCAGATGATCAGCAGGCCGACCACCACGGGGATGGAGCCGAGGTCACCGGCCTTCATCTTCCGCTTGAACTCGTTCCAGTAGCCCAGGAAGCCCTGTTCGCGCACCAGCAACCGGGGGTCGACCACGGTGACCGCCGCGGCGGCCGCCTCGGGGTTCTCCACGGCGTGGTCCTCGGTGGGGGTGGAGGTCTTTTCGGTGCTCACTTCTTGATCTCCCCATTGGTGCGCGCCGCACGACGGGTCACGGCGTTGTCCGTGGCGCCGGTGATGGCGGAGATGATCTCTTCCTGCGAGGTCGACTTGACCTCGAAGACGCCGTTGTTGCGCCCGAGGCGCAGGACGGCGACCTTGTCCGCCACGGCCTTCACATCGGCCATGTTGTGGCTGATGAGGATGACCGCGTGACCGCGCTCGCGCAGCCGCTCGACCAGGTCGAGGACCTGGGCGGTCTGCTCGACGCCGAGGGCGGCGGTGGGCTCGTCCAGGATCACCAGCTTGGGCTCGCCGAGCATGGAGCGGGCGATGGCCACGACCTGGCGCTGGCCTCCGGAGAGGGACGCGATCGGGATGCGGACGCTGGGGATGCGGATCGACAGCGTGTCGAGGAGCTCACGGGAGCGGCGCTCCATCTCCACCTCGTCGAGGACGCCGCGCCTGCGGAGCTCCCGGCCCAGGTAGAGGTTGCCGACGACATCGATGTTGTCGCACAGCGCGAGGTCCTGGTAGACCGTCGCGATGCCCAGGTTCTGGGCGTCGTGCGGCCGGTTGATCTGGACGGCCCTGCCGTCCCATTCGATGACGCCCTCATCGATGGGGTGCACGCCGGCGATCGTCTTGACCAGCGTGGACTTTCCGGCGCCGTTGTCGCCCACCAGGGCGACCACCTCACCGGCGTGGACCTCAAGCTCTACGTCGGTGAGCGCCTGGACGGCACCGAACCGCTTGGAGACCCCGCGCAACGCCAGCACGGGCGTAGCGGACACGTGAACCATCTCCTTCGCCGCCTGACCCGGCGGGAGGTTGTGCAGAAGTTTGGGGGGGTGTTCCGTCCGGCGCCCCGCGTAGCTTGCGGGGCTGATGTGTGCGGGGCGCCGGCGGAAGCGCGTGGCAGTCGGTCCCGGGCAGGGAGTCCGGATCACGGACTCCCTTGCACCTCACGGGACTTGGGGACTGCTTACTTGAGGCCGATCTTGTCGCACGCGGCCTTGTACTTGTCCGTGCAGATCTCCTGGACGGTGTAGACGCCGTCCTTGATCACCGTGTCGTTGATGTTCTCCTGGGTCAGCGACACGACCGGGACGAGCACCGAGGGGACGCCCTTGGTGGTGGGGCTGTCGACCTTGTCCTTGGCGACGGAGTCCAGCGACTTGCCCTGGGCGAGCGCGACGGCCATCTGCGCGGCGGCGTCGGCCTCCGGGGCGTACGGCTTGTAGACGCTCATGAACTGCTCACCGGTGACGATGCGCTGCACACCCGCGAGTTCGGCGTCCTGGCCGGTGACCGGGACGTCCTCGATGCCGGCGGCCTTCAGGGCGGTGATGATGCCGCCCGCCATGCCGTCGTTGGCCGAGTAGACGCCGACGATCTTCTTCTTGCCGAGGGCGGAGATCGCGCCCTCCATGTTGGAGTTGGCGTTCTCCGGCTTCCACTCCTTGGTGTCGTACTCGCGGCCGACCTTCACCTTGCCGTCGAGGACGGAGTGCGCGCCCTCCTTGAACTGGGCGGCGTTCGGGTCGGTGGAGGACCCGTTCATCATGACGATCTGGCCGTCCTTGGCCTTGTCGCCCAGGGCCTCGAGCAGGGCCTCGCCCTGGGTCTTGCCGACGGTCACGTTGTCGAACGAGGTGTAGGCGTCGATGGGGCCCTCGGCGAGGCGGTCGTAGGCCACGACCGGGATGCCGGCGTCCTTGGCCTTCTTCACCGAGCCGGCGATGGCCTTGGAGTCCACCGCGTCGACGATGAGCACGTCCACCTTGTTGGTGATCATCGTCTCGACCTGCTGGTTCTGCAGGCTGGCGTCCTGCTTGGCGTTGTTGTAGACAACCTCGCCCTTGTTGTTCGTGAGCTCCTTGACCTTCTTCTCGATCAAGGGCTTGTCGAACTTCTCGTACCGCGCGGTCTGGTTCTCCGGCAGGAGCAGACCGACCTTGATGGCGTCGCCCTTGGCGGCGGAGTCGCTGGAGTCGCTCTTGTCGCCGGACTCGGCGGCGCTGCCACAAGCGGCGAGCGAGACGGCCATCGCACCGGCGGCGACGGCAAAGGCGGCACGACGCATACGCGTGTTCACTTCTTCAAACCTCCCTGACGAGGCCGCGTCGTTGCGGCCGAGGTGGCTGGAAGTCAACTCGGCCACACGTGCGACGTCAAGAAGTAAATCCTTAACGAGATGGCAACGGTGCCATCCGTTCTCTAAGTGAAGGCAGGGGTGGCCGGGGTGAGCGACCCGGTGGCGGTGCCGTCCAAAAGCGTCGAATCGCCCATCTCGCTCAGTGCCAGGGCGAGTGCCCCGAGCACCTCGGCGCGGCCGCCAAGTGCCCCGGGGAGGACGGACAGTTGGCGTGCCGCACTGGGGATCGCGTAGCGGCCGACGGACTCCCTTATCGGCCCGAGCACCAGCTCACCGGCCTCCGCGAGATCGCCGCCGAGCACCACCCGGCTCGGGTTCAGCAGGTTGCAGAGGTTGGCGACTCCGCTGCCGATGTGGCGGCCGACGTCGGCGATCACCCGCCGGCAGCCGGGGTCCCCCTCCCGCGCCAGCCGTACGACGCCCTCCATCGTGAGGTCGGTGCCGTGACTGGGCTGGAGCAGCGGGAGCACGTAGCGCGCGGCCGTGAAGGTCTCCAGGCAGCCGCGGTTGCCGCAGCGGCAGACGGGGCCGGACTCGTCGAGGGTGATGTGCCCGATCTCCCCTGCCGTGCCGCCGGGACCGCGATAGATCTTCCCGCTGATCACCAGGCCGGCGCCGACACCGCTGGCGACCTTGATGTAAGCAAGATCACGCACCCCCCGGCCGCTGCCCCAGACCATCTCGCCCAGGGCGCCGAGGTTGGCGTCGTTGTCCACGTGCACCGGCACGCCGAGCCGCCCCCGCAGCTCCTCGGCGGGTCTGGTGCCGGTCCAGCCGGGCAGGATCGCGGTCGAGCCCAGGGTCCCGGACTCCACGTCGATCGGCCCGGGCACGCCGAGGCCGACGCCCGCGACCTTGGACGGGTCCACGCCGGTCGCCTCGATCAGCCGCTTGACCAGTTGTTCCGCCCGGTCGAAACCCTGCGCCGAGGAGGCGTCCACGTCCAGCGGCTCGGATTCCTCGGCCAGCACCTGGTGGGCGAGGTTCCCGACCGCGACCCGCAGATGGGTGTGGCCGAAGTCCACGCCGATCACGATGCCGGCGTCCCCGCTCAGCGAGACGCTGCGCGCCCGGCGACCGCCCGCCGAGGTGGGCGTGACCTCGACGGTCCCGCCGTCCTTGAGCTCCCGGACGATGTTGGAGACCGTGGCCGCGGACAGCCCGGTGGTCCTCGCGATCTCGGCCTGGGTGAGGGAACCCGCAAGACGTACTGCTCGGACGACCCGCTCCAGGTTGGCTCGGTGCAGCGACGACTGCGACCCCGGAGTCTCCACGACGACCTCCTGCGCGCGGGGCCGCTTCGGTGAGACCCCGTGAATGTCCAACTAGTGAACTCTAAGCTGAGCCGTTCGGGTTGCCTCCCGTCAAGAGGTTGAACCGTTTCCGGATGCGTGGACACACGTGCACACGCCGCTCCCTGCGGCGGGAGCGGCGTGTGCACGAGGCGTTCCGGTGCGTCACTTCAAGGCGGTACGGGTGGGTGCCGCAGGTCACTTCAGGGTGGCGGAGGTGAGCCCCGCCTGCACCTGGCGCTGGAAGGACAGGTAGACCACCAGCATCGGCACCATGGCGATCGTCACACCGGCGAAGAGCACCGGGAGGTCCGAGGCGTAGCCCTGCTGCTGCTGGAGCTGGATCAGCCCCTGGGTCAGCACATAGCGTTCCGGGTCGTCACCGCTCTGCGGCTGCATCAGCACCGTCGGCAGGATGTACTGGTTCCACTGGCCGAGCGTGTTGAAGATGCCGACGCTGAGCAGACCGGGCTTGGCCATCGGCAGCATCACCTGGAAGAAGGTCCGGGTGTGCGAGGCGCCGTCCAGGATCGCCGCCTCGAAGACCGCCGAGGGCAGGGTCCGGAAGAAGGCGTGCATGAAGAACACCGTGAACGGCATCGAGTAGGCGACGTACACCAGGATCAGGCCCTGGTAGGTGTTCAGCATGTCGAGCCGCTTGACCATGAAGAACAGCGGCACCAGGGCGAGGAAGACGGGGAACATCGCGCCCGCGACGAAGAAGTAGTACAGCAGCCGGTTGCCCCAGAACTCGTACCGGGCCAGCACGTACGCCGCCATGGAACCGAGCAGCATGGTCAGCGGCACGGAGAAGACCAGGACGACGACGGTGTTGAGGAAGTAGTCCCCGATGCCCTTCTCCCAGGCCCGGGAGAACACGCCGGGGTCCCAGTTCTGCGGCCAGCCGAAGGCGGAGGCGCCGATCTGCGCGTCGGTCTTGAAGGAGCTCAGCACCAGCCACAGCAGCGGCAGCACGATCAGCACCGCCCACAGGGCGAGGAAG
>Ga0247821_10000567_pt1 | contig 20505 bp, 13 predicted proteins | sample 13C_Glycerol_Day_FD_192481 | JGI IMG/M metagenome (GOLD analysis project Ga0247821, IMG submission 192481) | Soil microbial communities from agricultural site in Penn Yan, New York, United States - 13C_Glycerol_Day14 | ecosystem: Environmental > Terrestrial > Soil > Agricultural land | place... | reverse complement strand
GGGTGATCGTCCCGGACTTGTCGGCTTCGATCTCGTTGAGGATCTTCATCGCCTCGATGATGCAGATGGTGTCGCCTTCCTTGACGGTGCTGCCCATCTCCACGAACGGCTTGGCGCCGGGGCTGGAGGCCCGGTAGAAGGTGCCCACCATGGGCGACTTGACGGAGTGGCCGGCGGGCGCGGCGGCCGGCGCGGGAGCCGTTGCGGCTTGAGCCTGGGTCGGGATCGCGGGGGCAGCCACGGCCTGTGCCATGGGCGCGGGCATCTGCTGCACGAGGGGCGCGACGCCGCCCTTGACGATACGAACCTTGCCTTCGGCTTCGGTGATCTCGAGTTCGGAGACGTTCGATTCCGACACGAGGTCGATCAGCGTCTTGAGTTTTCGCAGGTCCATGGCTTTGGCGCTTATTCTGGGAAGGTCCGCGAATCTACAGCAAAATGCTGCTATTTTTACGCTTCTTCGCTTATTTTCTTAAGCCGCGGGAAGCGCCGCGCCTTCGCGGCGGGCTATCGGTTCAGGCGGCGGAAGCCCACTGATCGAGGTCCGATCGGGACACTTTACCCATTCTACGCTGCCGGATGGAGCCGTCCGGACCAAACACGACGGTGAACGGAAGGCCGCCAGTCATGTTTCCCAGGTCCTTGCCCAACTGCGTGCCCTCGAGGCCTGCGAGGCCGATCGGAAACCGCACCGGGATCTTCGTCAGGTACTGGCGTACGGCGCTCGGCTGGTCGATCGCCAGGCCCACGACCTGCCAGCCGCGCGCGGATTGCTGCTGGAAGAAAGTGTCCAGCAGCGGCATCTCCTCCACGCAAGGCGGGCACCAGGTTGCCCAGAAATTCAGCAGCAGCGGCTTTCCCCGCAGGCTGGCCATCGCGAGCGTTCCGCCGCTCGGCGTCGCGAAGCTGGCGTTCCAGAACTGCTCGGGCGCCGGCGAGCCCTCGGCCATCGGCGCCGGCCGCAGCCGCCACCAGGCGAAACCGGCGCCCGCCACCGCCGCCGCCGCGCCCACGCCGGCCGTGAGCAACCGGCGCCGACGCGCATCGGCTTGCGCCGGGGTTCGCTGAACGGCTTCCATCACGCTTCCTCCACCATCGCCCGGACCGCGGCGGTGTCGCCGCGAGAGACACGCCGGCGGGCGTCGGGCTTGAGCGCGCCGCGCAGGTCGTCGTGGTCGTGGATCAGCAGGTGCACGCCCACCTGTTCGCCCAGCCCGGGACACAGGCTGGACAGGCTCAGTGCCTCGACCGGGGCGCCCTGGAATCCCGTGACCGTGCGCGCCTCGTAGTCCACGCCCTTGTCGATCAGCGCGATCTCGGCCGACTTCGGGTCGTCGCAGAACAGCTGCAGGTAGATGTCCGACAGCCGCGTGGCCGTGCCGTTCCACACCGCGCCCGTCAGGTGCGGACGGAATTCGGCGAGACGCTCCATCCAGGTGAGCGCGTGCCGGCGCAGCGCCTCCAGCTCCGCCGGCTGCGTCTCGCCGCAGAACAGCGAGATGTAGTCGCGCACGGCCTCCTCGACCGCGTCGTTGTCCGGCAGGGCCGCGCGTTGCGGCAGCCCCAGCTGCTTGACCGCGCGGCGCTTGGCCGGGCCGTATTCCAGTCCCTCCTCGACCACCATGCGGGCGGCGGTGGCGGCGATTTCCGATTGCACGCTGTCCATCACCGGGGCATTGTGCCCCGGTCGTCGGCGCGCAACGCGGGCGTCGTACATGCACGGAGCGCGCGCGAGGCCACCTCGATAATCGAACCCATGCACATCCATATCCTGGGCATCTGCGGCACGTTCATGGGCGGTGTCGCGGCCCTCGCCCGCGAAGCCGGGCATCGGGTCACCGGCTGCGACGCCGGCGTCTACCCGCCGATGAGCGACCAGCTGCGCGCCCTCGGCATCGACCTGATCGAAGGCTTCGGCGCCGATCAGCTCTCGCTCGCGCCGGACGTCTGGGTGATCGGCAACGTGGTCTCCCGCGCGCGCCAGCCCGATGGCACGCCGCGCTACCCGCTGATGGAAGCGATCCTCGAGCAGGGCGCGCGCTACACCAGCGGACCGCAGTGGCTGGCCGAGCACGTGCTGCACGGGCGCCATGTGCTCGCGGTCGCGGGCACGCACGGCAAGACCACCACGACGTCGATGCTCACCTGGATCCTGGAGCACGCCGGCCAGGCGCCGGGCTTCCTGGTCGGCGGCGTGCCGGTCAACTTCGGCGTTTCGGCGCGCCTGGGCACGGGCAAAGGCTTCGTGCTCGAGGCCGACGAATACGACACCGCCTTCTTCGACAAGCGCAGCAAGTTCGTCCACTACCGGCCGCGCACCGCGATCCTGAACAACCTGGAGTTCGACCACGCGGACATCTTCGACGACCTGGCGGCGATCGAGCGGCAGTTCCATCACCTGGTGCGAACCGTGCCGGGCTCGGGCCGCGTGGTGGTCAACGGGCTCGAGGAGAGCCTGGCGCGCGTGCTGCACCAGGGCTGCTGGAGCGAGGTTCGCAGCTTCGGTGCGGCGGTGAGCGACTACACGGCCGAGGGTGATCCCGGCGCCTTCGACGTGCTCCTGCGCGGCGAGCGCATGGGCCGCGTCGAGTGGGACCTGAGCGGCGTGCACAACCAGCTCAATGCCCTGGCCGCGATCGCGGCGGCCGAACACGTGGGCGTGTCGCCCGAGGTGGCGGCGCGCGCGCTGGGCGAGTTCCGCAACGTCAAGCGCCGCATGGAACTGCGCGGCGAGGTGCGCGGCATCAAGGTCTACGACGACTTCGCGCACCACCCCACCGCCATCCGCACGACCGTCGACGGCCTGCGGCGCAAGCTCGGCCCGGATGGCGGCCGCATCCTGGCGGTGTTCGAACCGCGCAGCAACACGATGAAGCTGGGCACCATGAAGTCGCAGTTGCCCTGGAGCCTGGAACAGGCCGACCTGGCGTTCTGCCACGGCGGCGGCCTCGGCTGGGATGCGCGCGAAGCGCTCGCGCCGATGGGCTCGCGCGCCGCGGTCGGCGACACCATCGACCAGCTGGTCGAGATGACGGTGGCGGCGGCCCGCCCGGGCGACCACCTGGTGTGCATGAGCAACGGGGGATTCGGCGGCATCCACGGCCGCCTGCTCGAAGCGCTCGCGAGGCGCTGACTATTCGAGGGACAGGGGCGCCGGCACCGTGCGGTCGTTCGGCTGCGGCGGCAGCCGCGAATCGCGCCCCTGCACCGAAGGCTGGCTCGGCTGGTGGCTGTGCAGCGACGAGTCCCAGCCTTCCGCGCGGCGCAGGCTGGCTTGCGACGCTCGCTTCTGGTTCGAGGTGATTGCGCCGACCAGGTAGAGCGCGGCCAGGTCGTGCGCCAGTTGCACGCCCACCAGGCCGGTGCGCTGCTGCAGCTCGGTGAAGGTGCCGGGCGCCTGGGCCAGCTCGCGCAGCAGCAGCAGGTGCGAGTCGCGCAGCAGCTTCTGCGCCAGCCGGGGCGGCCGGCGGAAGTACAGAATCTCGGTCCGGTAGCGGCGCGGCAGCACGTCGCGCGCGGTGCGCAGCGCGTACTGCCACATCAGCTGCGACAGGCTGCAGCGCACGAAATGGTCCGGCGGCGCGGCAGCGCGCGTCCGGGTCGCCCACATCGCGTTCTCGAAGTCGAGCGGCGTGGCGGTCGGCATGACGGCGGCGTCGCCGCGCAGGTCCACGACGGCGATCAACATTCCGCTGGCCGAAGAGACGTGATACAGGCCCGACCCCAGCGCGCTCTCCTGCTCCAGTACCTGCGAAGCCAGGCAGAACTGCGCGATCAGCGGACGCAGCCAGGCTTCCAGCCGGCCGAGCACCGCGCCCACGCCGGCGGGGTCCTCGAGGTCGAAGCTCAGTTCCGGCTGCAGGTTGCGCGGCAGCGGCCGCGCGAAGGCCAGGGGCCGGTCGACGTCAGGCAGGTTGATCTGGATGGAGCGGCCGGCCGGCACGCCCGAAGCCACGCGCAGCGTGGTGGAGGACAGCACCTGCGTGCGGCCGCCGTTGAGCCACAGCGCGTCGGCCTCCCCGAACTTGGCGAACTCCCACGTCAGCCCGCCCGGCGAGGCGTGCTGGAGCATCCGGCCGAGCGCTTCCTGCTGCTCCAGGGAGAAGCCGGCCATGCCGATGCGAAGAAGGGGAAGTTCGAAGGACACGGGTAACACCCCCGCCACCGCGCCATGGGCGCAATGGCAAGAACAGCCAATGTAGTGGGAGTGTTACTTTATGTAAAGAATATGACGCAGGTTTTTTTGTTAACGCCGCCGGCGGGCGTCGACGGCCTGCGACAGCACCCCCAGCAGCTCGACCGAGTCGCCCCAGCCGAGGCAGGCGTCGGTAATGCTTTTGCCGTATTCGAGCCTGGAGATGTCCTCGCCGGGCGAGAACTTCTGCGCGCCCGGGTTCAGGTGGCTCTCCACCATCACGCCGAACACGCTGCGCGAACCGCCCGCGATCTGGCCGGCGATGTCGCGCGCCACGGCCAGCTGCTTCTCGTGCTGCTTGCTGCTGTTGGCGTGGCTGCAATCGACCATCAGGCGCGGGTTCAGCTTGCTCGCTTCCAGGTCGCGGCAGGCGGTGGCGACGCTGTCGGCGTCGTAGTTGGGCGCCTTGCCGCCGCGCAGGATGACGTGGCAGTCGCGGTTGCCGTTGGTCTGCACGATCGCCACCTGGCCGTTCTTGTGCACCGACAGGAAGTGGTGTCCGCGCGCCGCGGCCTGGATCGCATCGGTGGCGATGCGGATGTTGCCGTCCGTGCCGTTCTTGAAGCCGATCGGCGCCGACAGGCCCGAGGCGAGCTCGCGATGCACCTGGCTCTCGGTGGTGCGAGCGCCGATCGCGCCCCAGGCGATCAGGTCGCCGATGTACTGCGGCGAGATCACGTCCAGGAACTCGCTACCGGCCGGCAGGCCCAGGCGGTTGATCTCGATGAGCAGCTGGCGCGCGATGCGCAGGCCCTCGTCGATGCGGTAGCTCTCGTCGAGGTACGGGTCGTTGATCAGGCCCTTCCAGCCGACCGTGGTTCGCGGCTTCTCGAAGTACACGCGCATCACGATCTCGAGCGTGTCCGCGTACCTGGCGCGCATTTCCTTGAGCCGGCGCGCGTAGTCCAGCGCGGCGCTCGGGTCGTGGATGGAGCACGGGCCGATCACGACCAGCAGGCGATCGTCCTGCCCGGCCATGATCTCGTGGATGCGCCGGCGCGTGTCGGTGATGAGCCGCTCCACCGCGGTCCCGCGGATCGGGAAGAAGCGGATCAGGTGTTCTGGCGGAGGAAGCACGGTGATGTCCTTGATGCGTTCGTCGTCGGTCTCGCTGGTCTTGTCGACGGGATGCGCATACCAGGGCTCGCTGGCGGTGTTCTGGACGTTCATCGTGATTTCCTGAGGTGAGTGGGAAGGGATGGGACGAAAAAAAACCGCCGGGAGGTCCCGGCGGTTTTCTTGAGTTCTGCGCGCTTTCTTTTCAGGTACGCCTAGATCTCTCGACCGCCGGGGCCTGAGAACCAAAAGTAGCCGAAGAAGAAAACGTTCTGCTTGCGCATGGGCTGAAACTCTATCAGGCGGTACCGCCGACGGTCAAGCCGTCGATGCGCAACGTGGGCTGGCCCACGCCGACCGGAACGCTCTGGCCTTCCTTGCCGCAGGTGCCGACGCCGCTGTCCAGGCGCATGTCGTTGCCGATCATCGTCACGCGCGTGAGCGCGTCGGGGCCGTTGCCCACGATGGTGGCGCCCTTGACCGGGTACTGGATCTTTCCGTTCTCGACCCAGAACGCCTCGCTGGCCGAGAACACGAACTTGCCCGAGGTGATGTCGACCTGGCCGCCGCCGAAGTTGGTGGCGTACAGGCCCTTCTTGATGCTGGCCACGATCTCGTCCGGCGCCTTGTCGCCGCCCAGCATGTACGTGTTGGTCATGCGCGGCATCGGGATGTGCGCATAGCTCTCGCGCCGTCCATTGCCCGTCGGCGCGACGCCCATCAGGCGGGCGTTGAGCGAGTCCTGGATGTAGCCGCGCAGGATGCCGTCCTCGATCAGCACGTTGCGCTGGCTCGGGTTGCCCTCGTCGTCCACGTTGAGCGAGCCGCGGCGATCCGAGATCGTGCCGTCGTCCAGCACCGTCACGCCCTTGGCCGCGACGCGCTGGCCGACGCGCCCGGAGAACGCGCTCGAGCCCTTGCGGTTGAAGTCGCCTTCCAGTCCGTGGCCGATGGCCTCGTGCAGCAGGATGCCGGGCCAGCCGGGGCCGAGCACCACGGTCATCTCGCCGGCCGGCGCGGGGCGCGATTCCAGGTTGGTGAGCGCGGCCTGCACCGCGTCGTCCACGTATTCCTGCACGTGCGCGTCGTCGAAGTACGCGAGGCCGAAGCGGCCGCCGCCGCCGCTGGAGCCGACCTCGCGGCGGCCGTTCTGCTCGGCGATGACGGTGACCGACAGGCGCACCAGCGGACGCACGTCGGCGGCCAGCGTGCCGTCGGCGCGCGCGACCATCACCACGTCCCATTCGCTGGCCAGGCCCGCCATCACCTGCACGATGCGCGGGTCCTTGGCGCGGGCGGCCTTCTCCGCCTTCTCGAGCAGCTGGACCTTGGCCGTGCTGTCGAGCGTGGCGATCGGGTCCACGGCGGGATAGAGCGAGCGGCTGCCGGCGACCTTCTTGGCGGCGACCTTGGCGCGGCCCGCGCGCGCGGCCGAGGAGATCGAGCGCACGGTACGCGCGGCGTCCAGCAGCGAGGCTTCGGAGATGTCGTCGGAGTAGGCGAAGGCGGTCTTCTCGCCGCTGACGGCGCGCACGCCCACGCCCTGGTCGATGCTGAAGCTGCCGGTCTTGACGATGCCCTCTTCCAGGCTCCAGCCCTCGCTGCGCGTGTACTGGAAGTAGAGGTCGGCGTCGTCCACCTGGTGGGCCGTGATCTCGGCCAGGGCGCGCGACAGATGGGTTTCGTCGAGACCGAACGGCTCGAGCAGGAGGCGCTGCGCGGTGGCCAGGCGCTCCAGGGTGGGTTCGCGGGAGATCATCGAAGGATTCTAGGCATCCCGCAGGACCCCTGTGGCCGCGCGGGTCAGCGCAGCAGGTCGCGCGAGCGCAGCTCGGCCAGGAAAGCCTCGGCGCTGCCGAAGCGCTCGCGCGGCGACTTGGCCATCAGGCGGTCGAGCACGGGCTGCAACGCGGCATGCTCATCGGGCAGAAGCGGCGTCGGCGCGTGCAGGTGGCGCGCGAGCAGCAGGTCCAGCGTCTCGGCCTGGAACGGCCGCTGCCCCGTGAGCAGCTCGAACATCATCACGCCCAGGCTGTACAGGTCCGACAGCGGCGTGGTCTCGCGGCCGGCCGCCTGCTCCGGGCTCAGGTAGTAGGGCGTGCCCACCACGTCGCCGTGCCGGGTCTCGGACAGGCCCAGCCGGTCGGCCTGCAGCAGCGACTTGGCGATGCCGAAGTCGGCCAGCGCGACCGTGTCGTCGCCGCGCCGCATGATGTTCTCGGGCTTGAGGTCGCGGTGGATCACGCCGAGATCGTGGATGGCCGCGAGCGCCCGGGCCACCTGCTCCATCACCTGCAGCACGCGCCGCTGCGACATGCCGCCGCGGAGTTCGGCCCGCAGGTCGCCGCGCTCGAAGTACTCCATCGCGATGTAGGCATGGTCGTCGGTGAAGCCCTGGTCGTGGATGCGCACCACGTTCGGATGCTCGATGCGCGACAGCAGCGCGTACTCCTGGATGAAGCGCGACAGGTGCTGCGCCGCGCGCTTGCCGCCCGCGTCCAGCACCTTCAGCACCACGGGCAGGCCGTCCTGCTCGCGCTCGGACAGGTAAACGTCGGTCATCCCGCCGGCACCGATCTTGCGCACCAGCCGGTAGCCGCGCAGGCGCAGCGGCTCCTGCCCGGGCACGAACGCGTGCGTCTTGAGCTCGGCCAGGCGGGACTGCAGCGCGTTCTTCACGGCGCGCGCCGTGATCTCGGAGTTGGCCTGCACGGCCGCGCGGACGTCCGCCGGCCGGATGGGAAGCGTGAGGGTGGCCAGCGTCTCGCCGGGCGCGATCGCATCGAGCCCGACGATCTCCGCCACGTCGACGTGCGCACCTTCCCCGTCCTCGGCGCGCGCCGGCAGCGAAGTCATGCCGCCGGTCTGCACGCCCGCACCCGCGTCCAGCAGCACCTCGCGGCTGGCCACCACCGTCCAGCCCAGCTCACGGCTCGACTGCTCCAATCGCGCCGCGACGTTGACCGGCTCGCCGACCGCCGCCTCCTCGCGCGCATCCGGCGAACCCACGCGGCACAGCTTCACCTCGCCCTGGTGCAGGCCCACGCCGATGGCCAGCGGCGGCAGGCCGCGGCCCTGGAAGCGGCGCTCCAGCCAGACGCGGAAATCGTGCGCCGCCAGCGCCATGCCGAGCCCGGCCGAAATCGCGCGGCGCGCCGCGTCCCGCTGCTCGAAGATCGCCAGCAGCCCGTCGCCGATGAACTTCAGGTGGCCGCCGCCGTGGCGCAGCACCGGTTCGCCACAGCGCGCGAAATATTCGTTGAGCAGCTCGGCCACCTCGGCCGAATCCAGCTTCTCGGCCATGCGCGTGAAGTCGCGGATGTCCGCGAACAGCACCACCGCCTGCAGCACGCGGTCGGCCACCACGCCCGGCGGCGCCTCCAGGCCGAACTTGTCGGCCAGCTTGCGGCCGCCGAGGCTCTCCGAGAAGGCGCGCCGCAGCTGCGCTTCGCGCGCGCCCACGGCCTTCTCGATGCTCTGCTGCAGCCGGCCTTTCTTGCGCAAGAGGCCTTGCAGCGCCTCGAGCAGCTCGACGCGCGTGAAGGGCTTGGCCAGGTAGTCGTCGGCACCGGCCGTCATGCCGCGCCGCATGCTGGCGCGGTCGTCCAGCGCGGTGAGCAGCATCACCGGCGTGGTGGCCAGCTGCGCGTCGGCGCGGATCGCCTCCAGCAGCGCGAAGCCGTCCATCTCCGGCATGCTGATGTCGGAGATCACGACGTCGGGCCGGGCGATGCGCGCCTGCTCCAGGCCGCGCGCGCCGTTGGCGGCGGCCAGGATCTCGAAACCCTCGAGCTTGAGCAGCCGCGCGATGTTGGCGCGGATCGCGTCGTCGTCCTCGACCACCAGCACGGTGTTCATGAACGCGAGATCCAGAGGAACAGGGCGGCGTCGTCCAGGCCGGCCAGGCCCGCGCGGGCGGCCTCGTCGAAAGCGTCTCGCGCGGCCGCGCCCAGCGGGCCGTCGAATCCGGCGTGCTTCGCCGCTTCCATGGCCAGCGCCGTGTCCTTGCGCAGCAACGTGACGTGCGCGCGGGGCTCGTAATCGCCGGCGATGGCGCGGCGCATCCGGTCGGAGCCGATCCAGCTCTGGCCGCTGGACTGCTCGATCACGTCCAGCGTGCGGCCCAGGTCCAGGCCCAGCCGCTGGGCCAGCGCCAGGGCCTCGGCCGCGCCGACCAGGTTGATGCCGGCCAGCAGGTTGTTCACGAGCTTGGTCTTGGCGCCGTCGCCGGGCTGCGTTCCGACGCGAAACAGCTTGGAACTCAGCGCGGCGAGCAGGTCGGCCGCGGCGGCGAAGGCTTCGTCGGAGCACGCGACCATCAGGCTCATGCTGCCGTCGCGGGCGCGGGCCGGACCGCCGGACATGGGCGCGTCGATGGCCGCAACGCCGGCCGCGGCCAGCCGAGCGGCCAGGCTCTCCGCGTCCTGCGGCGCGATGGTGGGACACAGCAGCACCGGCGTGCCCGGCGCGAGCGCCGCGGCGGCGCCGTCAGGGCCGAACAGAACTGCTTCGCACTGGCCCGCATCGACCACGCAGACGATCAACGCGCGCGCTCCGGCGGCGGCTTCGGCCGGCGTCAGCACCGGCTCGGCGCCGGCGCGGCGAAGGGATTCGAGTTTCTCGGGGACCCGATCACAGGCGCGAACCGCCCAACCCTGGTCCAGCAGGCGGCGCGCCATGCCGCCGCCCATGTTGCCGACGCCGACGATCCCGACGGGGCCGGCGGCGGAGCTCACGTCTGCACCAGCCGCTTGGCCTTGGCGATGGACATCAGGATGCCCAGCCCCAGCCCCAGCGTCACCATCGCCGTGCCGCCGTAGCTGATGAACGGCAGCGGCACGCCCACGACGGGCAGGATGCCGCTCACCATGCCCATGTTCACGAAGGCATAGGTGAAGAAGATCATGGTGATCGCGCCCGCCAGCAGGCGCGAGAACAGCGTGGACGCTTCAAGCGCGATGGCCAGCCCGCGCAGGATCAGGAAGATGAAGCCGGCGATCAGGCACAGGGTGCCGACCAGGCCGAACTCCTCCGAGAAGGCGGCGAAGATGAAGTCGGTGGTGCGCTCCGGGATGAACTCCAGGTGCGTCTGCGTGCCCTGCATGAAGCCCTTGCCGGTCAAGCCGCCCGAGCCGATGGCGATCATCCCCTGGATGATGTGGAAGCCCTTGCCCAGCGGGTCCTTGGTCGGGTCGAGCAGCGTGCAGATGCGCTGCTGCTGGTAGTCGTGGAGGATGGGCCAGCGGTGGCCGGGCTCGCACAGCGGCCCTTCGAACACCACCAGCAGCACCATGCCGAGCAGGCCGATCACCAGCGGCGGCACCACGATCTTCCAGGACAGGCCGGCGAAGAAGATCACCGACAGGCCCGCCGCCATCACCAGCAGCGAGGTACCCAGGTCGGGCTGCTTCATGATCAGGCCGACCGGCACGACGAGGATCAGCACGGCCATGCCGTAGTCCAGCGGCCGCAACTGCCCTTCCCGTTTCTGGAACCACCAGGCCAGCATCAGCGGCATGGCGATCTTCATGATCTCGCTGGGCTGGATGACCATGCCCACGTTCACCCAGCGCTTGGCGCCCTTCTTGGTGATGCCGAACACCGCCACCGCGATCAGCAGCGCGACGCCCACCGTGTAGAGCGGCACCGCCAGGCTCATGAGCCGCTGCGGCGGTATCTGGGCCACCACGAACATGATGCTGGCCGCGATGAGCATGTTGCGGCCGTGGTCGCGAAAGCGAGTGCCGTGGTCGAAGCCCGATGAATACATCACGAGCAGGCCGGCGCAGGCCAGCAGGAAGACCGCGAACGCCAGCGGCCCGTCGAAGCCCTGGAGCATCGGCGCGGCGCGCTGCCAGATCGGCGGTTTTTCGAAGACGGCGGACATGGGCGGGGATTATCGGGGCGGCGGGCCCGGCGGCCGCCGCCCGCGGGTTCACAGCGGGATCGGTGCGACCTCCTTCACGGTGCCGTGTTCGTCGTACGAAGCGACTTCCAGCGCCCAGCCGGCGCCCGCCCGGATCACGGACACCTTGGTGAACTGCCGGTGCGCGGTCGACAGGCAGCGCGCGCGGGACCAGACGTCCACCGACGCGCCGCAGCCGGGCAGCCGGACTTTCTCGTCCCAGGCGTGCTCGTACACGCGCGGATTGGCGAACGGCAGCGTGGCATTCCAGCCGGAGGCGACCACGGAAACCGCCCGCACGGGCGGCGCGCCGCCCGCCTGGATCTCCAGTTCCGCCACCGCGCTCAGGTGGTAGTCCCCGGACAGGAACACCAGGTTGCGGATCCGCTCGGCGACGATGAACCGCGCCAGCTCCTGCCAGGTGGCCGGGTAGCCGGTCCAATCGTCGGCATGGCGGGCCAGGGACGGCGCCTCCAGCACGCGCCGCTCGGGCACGCCCAGCACGCTGCCGCTGCACAGGAACTTGGGCGTGTCGCGGTGCTCGCGCAGCCAGCGCTTGATCGCCTCGAGCTGCGAGTCGCCCATGAGCGGCGACTGCCGCCAGTCGGCGCCCCGGGTCCCGCGCTCGCTGCGCGTGTCGGCCGCGAAGGCCGGCAGCCCGCCGATGGCGAACTCGTACCAGAAGCCGCGCAGGGGCTTGTCGTCGGTCCGGAACGCGGGGCCGGGCCGGCGCTCCCGCCACCTCCACTGGTAGGCCATGGCGGCTTCGAAGCCCTCTTCGAAGACGGGACCGCTCGAACCCTCCTGGTTGTCGCCGAACTCATGGTCGTCCAGCACCAGCCAGGTGGGCAGTTGCCGCAGCAGCGCGGAGGTGCACCGGCCCTCCCACGCGGCGCGGTAGCGGGCCTGGCCGCGCTCGGCCTTCTCGGTGGTTTCGGCCAGGTTCGCCGTCGCATCGGCGTAGATCTGGTCGCCCAGGAGCACCAGCGCGTCCACCGGCCGGCGCTCGTCCTCCAGGTGCGGCAGCATCCGCGATGCGAGCGCATCGACCGCGTCCCGCTCGAACGGCGTGCCCGGCCAGCGGCAGGAACTGGCCACCAGGCTCACCGGCACGTCGGCCTCGAGCTTCCCGACCCAGCGGCGCCACCACGGCAGCCCGGACCAGGCCAGCACGGGCATCTCCCGGCTGTCCAGGTCGGGGTATCCCGGTTCCTTCCCATCCGGCTGCTCGCCTCGCGCTTCGGCGATCGCGGCCTCGAGGTCCGACCGGGCGGCTGGGCCGGGCGCGGGCCACTGAAGCAGGAGGTCGTTGCCCTTCACGCCCTCTTCCCAGTGCATGCCGGCCATTCCGCGGGCGCCGGCCGGCATGCCCATCGGCGTCATGACGCCCCCTTGCGTGCGCAGCTCGATCCGCAACGATTCCATGGACGCGAAGCGGCTCCCGTCGTCGGGCACCGTCACCGTCCAGTGGTAGCCCGAACCCTGGCTGACGGCCCGGTTGCGGCTCTTGACCTTGGCGTCCTTGCCATGGCTCGGCGGCCGGGCGACGTGGACGTCCACGTCGCTTCCATCGATCCGCACGCGCGGCGGCAGGGGCTCGCTGGTCGTGTACGCGTCCTGCTCGAACCACAGCACCAGTTCCCGCTCCGCGCCATGCCAGCCATGGACCTGCAGCATCGGGCCGCAGGCCGGGCGCCGCGGGGCCAGGTAGTCGTCGTCGCGCAGGTCCTCGCCGTCCGCGGGGTTGGCACCGAGGTCGTCCGCGTCGAGGCCGCCGACGGTGCTCCTGAAGGCCTGCGGTTCGGCGAGGAACGCCCCGAGCTTCGGGTACACGTCGCGATGCGCGTCGCGGCCGAAGAGGAAGTCCATGTGGCCGTAGCCCGGCTCGACGTGGACGCGCAGCGTCCGGCTGCGGCCGGCCTGCTCCATCACCCGCTCCATGCGCTGCCAGGAACGGACGGCGCTGCGCGGATCGAAGACCTTGTTGCGCCCGCCGTGCGCGAACAGCGTGGGGAAGGTCCAGCGCCGCACCAGCTGGTCGCGCGTGAGGTAGACGTTGGCGCCCTCGCGATCGGTGAGCCGCTCGCGCTGGATGAGGAAGAACAGCTGCCGGAACACCTCGATGCCCGCCACGCCCACCAGCTCGGCCAGCCGCTCGTGCGTGCGCGGGTCGAGGTTCGCGTGCTCCCACTCGCGCCCGTAGAACAGCGTCATCCGGTTGCACACCGCGAAGCCGCCCGCGGGGTGGTACTTGTCAAGCTCGTGCGCCTCGCGCTGGTCGTCCGGCCAGGGCAGGCTGGCGGCGAGGCGGTCGATGAACTCGTCGATCGCGCGGCCCTTGCCGGCCGGGGGGATCGGATCGATCGTCTCGTTGCCCGCCAGGAAATCCTTGTAGAGAGCCGCGAGCGCGCTCGAGAGGCGGTTCGACATCGAGGGCACGACCCACGGATGCACCGCATGCAGGATCACGTTGCGGATCGCTTCCGGCGCCACGTGCCCGCCGAGCACGGCCATCGCGAACGCGCCCGCGCCGACGCAGTGCGCGAACACGTCCACCTGGTCGACGCCGCTCTGCCGCCGGACCTCGGCGACGGCCTGCGCGATGTCGTGGCGGGCCACGATGTCCATGGTGTGCGCTTCGCCGGCATACGGCAGGCGGTTCGACAGGCGATGGTCCAGCAGCCAGACGTCGTAGCCCTGCCGCAGGAACCACGTTGCGAGGTTGTCGGAACCGATCGTGTCCGTGGTGAAGACGCCGCTGCCGTGGGCCAGCCCGTGGATGATCAGCAGGGCACGCTTGCCGCCCGCGGAGCGGGTCTCGGGGGCGTAGTGCGCCAGCTGCAGGTCCAGCAGTTCGTCCGCATCCTTGCCGTGCCCGCGCCTGACTCGCAGGGGCACCTTGCGAGGCGCGACCGTCGCGCCCGACGCGAGGCGCAGCGAAGGCAGGTCCGGCACCTGCACCGCCTGCAGCTTCTCGTACGTCATGCCGCGGAACGACCAGAACTGCGTGCGCAGCAGCACGCGCAGCCACATCGCGGCGAAGCTGCCGACGGCCACGATCGCGGCCGGCGTGTCGGGCGCCTGCAAGACCTGCAGCCGGCGGCCGTGGACCATGTCGACGAGGTCGACCTCCAGAGTCAGCGCCCACGGGTCGGCGCCCTCCGCCCGCCGCAGGCTCAGGTCCAGCTTCGTCAGCGCGTCCCAGGCGTTGCGTTCGTCGCGCCGGTAAGCCAGGCGCTTGCAACCGGTCGCACGGACCTCGCCCTCCACGTGCGCGGACATCAGCTGGAAGTCGTAGCGAAGCTCGCGGTAGATCGCGTGGTTGCCGCCCGCGCGCATGAACAGCCGCAGCGCCGTGATCAAGGACATGCCGCTGCCCAGAGTGCCGCCCAGATCGCGGAGGCTTCGGCGCTGCAGGTAGGTCCGGAACGCCTCCCAGCCGCGTGCGATCTTCTCGAGCAGGCCGGACGGCGCGTCGGGCGCGAGCAGCGTGACCTTGCCCACGCCCTCCAGGACCCGGTGCTCGGGCCGCAGCACCTCGTCGCGCACCGTGGGCGACTCGGGCCAGGGGTTGGCGTAGAGACACAGCCTGGCATCGAGCGGGGTCGAGGGGTCGGCCAGCCACGCGTAGGCGTCGAGCCGGACTTCCACCTGCGCCACCCAGGCGCGCGCCTTCCCGCCCCGCTCCGGGGTCGTGCCCTCGAGCACGTCCAGGAACGGCTTCGCCCACCCGGGGAGCGTGGTCGCCGTGGACTGCAACCGCTCCTCGAAGCGCAGGACCACCGGGGCGGCGCGGCCGAACGGCTGGCGCGCCTCGATCGGAACCGCGGGCTGGCCGGCCGGCCGGAGCACGGGCGGCGGCGGCGCGGTGGACGGACCGCCCCGCGCCTCCAGCCGCGCGCGGATCTCGCGCGCCGCCAGCAGGCACAGCGCGCTGATCGTGACGAAGGGATTGACGCCCACCGCGCAGGGAACGATGGCGCCGTCCAGCACGTGCAGGCCGGCGTGCACCGCGTCGCCGGCGGCACCGCTGAACACCTCGCCGAAGCGATTCACCACGCCGGCCGATGCGTCGTCGGCCATGGCGCAGCCGCCGAGCGGATGGACGGTGACCAGCCGCTCGGGCTGGTTGCCGCCGGTGATGCCGGCGAAGTTGTCGGGCACCGGCCGCCACATCGGATTGGGCAGGTAGTCGCCGCCGTCGAAGTCCTCGCGCTCGAAGGCGGACTTCAGCATCTCGTGCAGGGCCTCGAAGTAAGGCGCCCGGCCGCCGACGCGTGCGTCCTCCTCGCCGCCGCCGGGCCACTGGATGTCCAGCACCTTGCGGTCGCTCTTCTCCGCGTCGACCAGCTTCATCCGCCCGTCGGCATCGTCACGGCCCATGGCGAGCAGCAGCAGCGCGTGCTCGCCGATGCGTTCGGGCGTGGCCAGCACGTCGGGCGCGCTGGCATCGTGGAAGCCCGGGGCGTCCTTGCCGACGTAGCGGTGCAGGCTCGACAGCGAACTGCCCAGCGCGATCACCGCCATCGACATCGCGGAAGGCACGGCGCCGTCCTGCACCAGCACGGTCCGCTGCTCGCCGTTCACGCGGATCGGCGCCCGCAGCGTGCCGACGATGGTCGGGCCGACGTCGCGGCTGATCCCGGTGCTGGAAGGCCGCGGCGCCGAGATGCCGTTGACGCGCTCTTTCTGGCCCCACGCCATCGCGATGGCGTCGCCGTTGGCCGAGAACGAATGGCCGAGCCGTGGCGAGTGCGTCACGCGCGGCGATCGCAGCAGCAGCTCCGTGCTGCCCAGCGTGCCCGCGCTCAGCACCAGCGTGTGCGTGTCGACGTGGAAATGCCGCACGAAGGGCTGCGCCTTGGTCCGCGCGGTCAGCGCGAAGTGCACGCGCCAGCGCAGTTGCGGGCCGGCGAGCGGCTCGATCTCCAGCGCGGTCGCGCCGGTGAAGAAGCGCGCGCCCTTCGAAGCCGCCGCCGGGATCAGCGTGGTCAGCAGCGTGCCCTTGGCGCCCACGTTGCAGCCGGTGAAGCAGTTGCCGCAGCGGATGCACGCGTCCTGCGCCACGCCTTGCGCCGTGGTGCGCGGCTGGTGGGCGATGGTGAGCGGCACCGCCTCGGCCGGGCCGCAGCCGATCGCCTGGCCGAGGCGGTCCAGCGCGGCGAACTTGGGCATCTCGCCGGCGGCGGGCATGGCCTGCGCCTCCAGCTGGCCGAGCACCTGCGTCATCGCTTCCTGCAGCGCGCCCTGCGCGGTGCCGCCCGGCCGGTAGGCGGCCGGCCAGCAGGCCTGGTCGAACAGCTCGGGCGAGGGCCGAAGCGCCACGCCGGCGTTGATCAGCGAACCCCCGCCCAGCCCGTTGGCGACCAGCACGCCGACTTCCTTGAACAAGCGGAAATCGAGCAGCGCGTCCGCGTTGCCCACCGGCGACGCCTCGCCCTGGCGCTGCAAGCGCACGTGGCCGGGCAGCTGGCCGATGTCCTCGGGGAATTCGCCCAGGGCGTACTCGCGGCCGCGCTCCATCACCCAGACGCCGCGGCCGGGAGCCGCCAGTTCGGCCGCGGCGACGCTGCCGCCGTAGCCGGAACCGATCACCAGTACGTCACAAACATGCGGCGGAGTGCTCTCGAGCAGCGATTCGACGGGCTCGGACCAGCGCGGATCGGTTGACATCTTGTTACGGCAAGGACTAAGGTCAGCGGATTGTGAAGCTCATCCATGGCCCCGTTTCCACAATTTGCGGTTGACGCCGACCAGCCCTTGCGCGTGGAGATGGCGCGCGAGTCGCTGCGGGTGCGGGCCCGCCAGTCGGTCCACTCGCGCACCACCGTCATCGTGGCGGCCGTGGTGGCGATGGCGGCTTTCGCCAGCATCGTCCCGACCTGGCGGCTGCTGGCCTGGGCCCTGCCCGTGGCCCTGCTCGCGCAGGCGAACGCGGTGGTGTGCGCTCGCATCCTTCGGGAGCTGGACGCCGCCTCGCCGGGCCGGATGGCGCGCCACCAGACCGTGCTGTGGTGGACGACGGTGTTCAACCAGGTCGCCATGGGCCTGTCGGTCTGGTGGATCGGCTACGAGAACACCAGCACGGTCGCCACCATCGCGACCACCCTGCAGCTGATCTACCTGGGCGGCGCGCTGGTGAACGCCTCCACCCACCCGCCCACCTTCATCTCGGGCGCCTGGATCAACCTGTTGCTGGCCGCCTCGTTCTGGCTCACGCAGAGCCAGCTGGGTTGGCCGCTCGCCTTCTCGCTGGCGATGATGGGCTTGATCATGAGCCGCTCCTGCCGCCAGTCGGCGGCCGCGTTCGAGGAGTCGCTGCACATGCGGTTCGAGAACGCCGACCTGCTGAAGCGGCTGGCCGAAGAGAAGAAGGTGGCCGAGGAAGCCAACGCCGCCAAGTCGCGCTTCCTGGCCGCCGCCAGCCACGACCTGCGCCAGCCTCTGCACGCGCTGCTGGTGTTCTCCACCCTGCTGCACAAGACCCAGACGCCGCAGACCGCCGAACTGGTGACGCACATCCGCAGCGCGGCGAGCTCGCTGGACAAGCTGTTCGCCGGCCTGCTGGACCTGTCCAAGCTCGAGACCGGCGGCGTGGTGCCGCAGCTGCAGGCGGTGCACGTCAACGGCATCGCCCGCGAGCTGTGCGCCGAGTACGAGGAGGCCTGCCGCCACAAGGGCATCACCCTCACCTGCACCGGCGATTCGCAGTGGGTGCTGAGCGACCCCTTCCTGCTGGAGCGGGTGCTGCGCAACCTGATCGACAACGCCGTCAAGTACACCCGCTCGGGCGGCGTCACGGTGGAAATCACGCAGGGTGCCAGCCAGGCCATCGTGGAGGTCCGCGACACCGGCGAGGGCATCGCGCCCGAGCTGCAGCCGCGCATCTTCGAGGAGTACTTCCAGGTGGGGAACCGGTCGCGCGACCTGGCCAAGGGCTCCGGCCTGGGCCTCGCCATCGTCAAGCGCCTGTGCGCGCTGCTGGACGCGCGGCTGGAGCTGAAGTCGCAGCCGGGCGTGGGCACCTGCTTCCGGGTGGAGCTGCAGTCGGCGCCGATCCTGGACGCGGCGGGCGGCGCGGCCGCGCCCGCCGAGGACGACCCGATGTCCCAGTCGGCCCCGCTGCAGGGCCTGACGATCTGGCTGGTCGAGGACAACGAGCTGGTGCAGATCGCCACCCGGCGCGCGCTGGAGGAGCTGGGCTGCACGGTGTACGCCTGGTTCGCGCTGCCGGCCGACACGGCCTCGGCGCCCGCGCCCGACGCACTGGTGGCCGACTATCGCCTGGACGGCGACAGCACCGGCCTGCAGGTCGCCCGCGCGCTGCGCCGGACCTGGCCGCAGCTGCCGGTGGCCATCGTCACCGGCGACCCGGCGATCGACCGCGCCGCGCTGGAGGAAATGGGCAACACCGTGGTACTGCAGAAACCGGTGATCCCGGCGGTGCTGGGGAGCTGGCTGCACGCCGCCTGCAAGGGCGGGCGCCGTTCGCGCCGCGGCGAGGCCGCGGCCGATCAGGCGATCTTGACGCCCTGACGCGCGGCCACGTACACGGCCTCGGTGCGCGACTGCACGGACAGCTCGCGGAAGATCGCGCTCAGGTGCGTCTTCACGGTGGCGTCGCTGATGCCCAGTTGGCGGGCGATCAGCTTGTTCGGCAGGCCGCGAAGCATCGCGGCCAGCACGTCGGCCTGGCGCTGGGTGAGCGCGGGGAACACGTCGACGATGGCCTTGGGCTGGGCATCCCGCGGCGAAGGCGCGCTGCTGGCGGCGAGCAACGCGCTGGGCAGGTAGATGCCGCCTTCGGTGATCTTGTTCAGCGCCTGCTGCAGCACGTCGGGCGGCGATTCCTTGGGGATGAAGCCGACCGCGCCCGCGTCGATGGCGCTGCGCACCAGGGTCGAGCTCTTCTCGGCGGACACCACCACGATGCGGGCCTCTTCGGCCGCCTCGCGGAAGGACCGGATGGCGTCGGCGCCCGACAGGCCTTCCATGTGCCAGTCCAGCAGCACCACCTCGAAGGGCCGGCTGCGCGCGAGGCGCAGGCCTTCGTCGGCATTCGGCGCGACCTCGCATTCCATCGACCCCAGGGACAGCAGCAGCAGCCGCATGCCCTCCCGGAACAACGCGTGGTCATCGACCACCAGCACACGCATCAAAGCCATCTCCTTCAGGTGCGCACGACTGTACTTGAGCATGAGCTGCGCCCGGCATCGCCCATACGGCTGATCGCTAGGATGGCGTGATGCCCCTGACCCACCTGCTCTACCTCCACGGTTTCCGCTCGTCGCCGAAATCCACCAAGGCCCAACAGGTCGCGGCGCGGGTGGCGAGCGAACACCCTCGGGTGACGTGGTGGTGCCCGCAGCTGCCGCCTTCCCCGCGCGAGGCCATGGACATGGTGATGCGGGGCATCGCCGGCTGGCCGCGCGAATCGATGGGCGTGATCGGCTCCTCGCTCGGCGGCTTCTACGCCACGCACGTCGCCGTGGAAACCGGCTGCCGCGCCGTGGTGGTCAATCCCGCGGTGCACGCCGCACGCGACCTGGCGCGCCACATCGGCGAGCAGACCGCCTGGCACGACCCTGAACAGCACTTCCATTTCGAACCGCGTTACGTGGACGAACTGCGCGACCTGGAGCACGGCCCGCTGCCTCATCCCGAGCGCCTGTTCGCGGTCATCGCCAAAGGCGACGAGGTGCTCGATTGGCGAGAGATGACGGGCCGCTACCCCGGCTCGCGCATCGAGCTGCTGGAAGGCGGCGATCACGCATTGCCTGAATTCGTGCAGTACCTGGACGAGGTTTTCGCGTTCCTGGACCTTCACTGAGAAAAATCGCTGCGCGATTTTTCTCAGTGGTTCAGCATGTGTGAGACGGCCCGGCAGAGCCGGCTCCTGCCCGCACTAGCTGGAGCTCAGAAGAATCGCGCAGCGATTCTTCTGAGAATCCCTGCATGGGACAATTCCGGCGATGTATGCATTGTTCGAAGACGCTGGAAAGTTCCAGGCGGGCCGGGTCCTCTCGCAGGCCGAGGCATCCGCGCAGGTCGAGCTGGACAGCGGCAAGCGCGTCAAGGTCAAGTCCGCGAACATCCTCCTGACTTTCGAGAAGCCGCAGCCGGCCGAACTGGTGTCCGGCGCGCAGGCGCTGGCCCAGACGATCGAGCTGGACCTGGCCTGGGAGTTCGCTTCCGACGAGGAATTCGGTTTCGCCGACCTGGCTCGCGACTACTTCAGCGAGAAGGCCACGCTGGAACAGCAGGCCGCCGCGCTGTTCCGCCTGCACGAGGCGCCGCACTACTTCCGCCGCGCGGGCAAGGGGCGCTTCCGCAAGGCGCCGGCCGAGAT
>Ga0247821_10000566_pt1 | contig 20520 bp, 24 predicted proteins | sample 13C_Glycerol_Day_FD_192481 | JGI IMG/M metagenome (GOLD analysis project Ga0247821, IMG submission 192481) | Soil microbial communities from agricultural site in Penn Yan, New York, United States - 13C_Glycerol_Day14 | ecosystem: Environmental > Terrestrial > Soil > Agricultural land | place... | reverse complement strand
GTCTGCAGCAGCTGCTGCTCATTGATGGGCATCCGAATCTCCCCATGGATGGCTGGCCTGGATTTCCTGATAGCGGGCTACTCCCTCATCCCGCACCGCTTCCCAGCCCTGCTCGCCCATGGCCTGCATCCTGGCCGATTCAGCGAAGAAGCGGTCACTGCCTGAGACAGGATCGGAATAGGCAATCAGCCGCGCCAACTCGATCTCTTCGCGAGTCGGTGGCGGCATCACTACTGGTGCCGGCTCACCAAAGCCATTCTCCTCGTCATGCAGCCACCCGACTTGCACACCTTCAGGCGCCGCCAGCCAGCGCATGCTGGGATGGAAACGCCCCTCCGGATCAATGTCGGTGAGCTCCACTACCTGCTTGTTTTCAATCAATGCCCAGATCGTCATATCACCACTCCACCTCAACGTAACCATCGGCACCCGAGCCGCCATTCCCACCAAATACGGCACCGCCGCCGCCACCGCCTGGACCAATTCCATTGTTGCCGTTGGCAGCAGCGCTGCCAGAGCTATAGGTGATTTGAGCCCCGCCCGGGCCGCCGCCGCCGCCAGCAAGTCCGTTATCAGTACCCCCGGAGTTTGAGAAAGAAATACCAGACGTGCCAGGGCCGAGAGACGTGTTTCGGCTGCCACCAGTGCCGACCCCGCCACCCGCGCCACTGGTCACGCCGCCTCCGCCGCCACCGGTAGCGCTCATGAATGCACCAAAGCTTGATGTGCCACCATTTGCGCCCGACGTATTGCTTACGGTAGCTCCAGCGCCACCAGCGCCAACCGTGATGCTAATGGTTGCACCGGGGGTGACCGTCACCCAGCCTTCAGCATAACCACCACCTCCAGCGCCACCGCCTGCGCCCAAAGCAGCGAGAGCTTGGCGTTTTCCGCCACCGCCGCCGCCACCGATGACCTTGACGAATACCCGGGTTACGCCAGCCGGCACCACCCAGGGTGTCACGCCCACCGAGGTGAACTTGACGCTACCGGAAAGACCACGAATCGCCGCCACCAGCTGGGCATTGTTGGCCTTCACTGGAGTGATACCGGCAGCCGCCAGCACCGCCAGGATTTCTTCCTGGACCGCATTCAGCCAATCGTCAGTCACGGTCGTTGCTTGCACGCCACCGACGGGATCGCCGTCAGTGAATTTGTTGTCAACTGTGGCGCCAGGGCCATCGATTCTATGCATGACTTTTCCTAAGGAGTGGTGAGGGAAATTAGTTCAGATTCACTCAAGCGACGTGGGTAATACCTGATGCGGCGCAAATGACCCTGCACATGATTGTTGGCTATGCCTCGAGCGCCCAATACAAGGCGATCAATCGTCGGCAGCTCACCAGCCGTGTCCAATGCGCTGGCGAGCCCAGCTGTAGAAAACTGGAAGTAGTTCTGGCCGTAAACAATCGCTTGTTTGACTACTTGCCCAGGCAGTACAACTTCACCCAATGTGGAGACAAACACCGTGGCGTTTGCATCTGTAACGGTATGGCCACCAGCGCGCAGGTTGGCATTCGCCAGGGAGAGCACTACCCGCCCTACCGTACTGGTAGTGCCGAGCGTGGCGCCGATCACTTCAGTGACGCCAGGTACGGGCACCGACGAGTAACCGATTTCGGCAAACAGAGTGCCTTCACCGCTCTGCAGCCACCCCGCTGCCGGGACATGAGCAAGGTCAGCTGCCCGGGTTACGGGCGCGGCAAGTGTTGGGATGTATGAGCTAGGACCATCACCAGCTTCAAGCTGGGCGCCCCATATGTATGCACCGGAAACCCCATCGCCGGCGTAGCTGGGACTTCCTGACGTGGCCAGCTGAATATCAAACGGAACCGCGACAGGACTGGCAATGGTGGTTGCCGTGAGCCAGCAGAGGTACCAGCCGTTCGGGTATGGTTGAATTCCGACGCCATCAAGACCGGGGGATGCGTTGTCGATAGTGCCGTTGTCGAGGTTGAACCTGGCACTACCACTGTTCACCCACTGGGCGAAGCTGTCCGTCTCCAAGTACAGGAGGCGCCCACTGCCGTCGGCCTTGGCGAACACGTAACGGCAGTACTTGGTGTTGCCCGTCACCACCTTGCCCGCCTGGCTAAGGCCGTGGGTGGCGTTCGCAACGCTCTCGACCATTTTGCTGGCCAACGTCCCGTCCGGCGCCACGACTGCGCTCGGGGCAATGGTGACACCGCTCTTGCTCCAGGCTGCGTTGCCAAAGTCTGCAGACTGCAATGCAAGGTTCGTCCGCTGCTGCTCGAACAGCAGGCCCAGCGGCGCACCTGCAGCACTGAACTCGAATCGCGGCGCATCAATGGCGGCGGTCTGCAGCACCCCGGCCGCATCCAGGTACGACCCAGTCGAAGCCCGGGTGAAGTTGACGACGCTGCTGAATGGCTGCGCCTGCTGCTTGACGAGGTAGGTGCCAGAGGTGAACAGCAGGTCCAGCGACGAGTTGCCATAGGCAAACAGCACCACTGTGTGCGCCGGGGCGAGCTGCCTGAGCTTGCACACCAGCGTATCGTTGCCCCAGGCGCGCAACTGCTCGCCCGCAGCCGACCGACCCGCACGAAACGGGATCACCGTGACTTCAGGGGCATGCACGCGCCAGGTGAACCGCCAGCCGCCGTTGGTAAGGATGTCGCCCGCTGCCGCCCGGCCAGCTTGGAACGGGTGGAATTCTTCAATCGTGATCTGGTAGCCAAGCGCGGCCGCAAGCGCGATGAAATACGCCTTCGACTGGCCGCCAGTGGCGTTCAGCTTGGCCAGCAGCGCATTGCGCCGGCCCTGCACCGTGGTCTCCAGCGTGCCAGCACATTTGTCGGGCAAGCCCGCCACGCGCTCCCAGTCGCCGAGCAGTTCGGCGGTAGTGGCCGGATCCATCTCGCCGACCAGGTCGACCACGCGACCTTCAATTCGGGCAAGCTCGGCCGCCATGCCGCCAAGGATTGCATCGATCTCGGGGGCCAGCTCCGGATCCCAGGCAGGACCAACTGGCAACAAGGCCTGCAATTGCTCGCGGTACTGCTCGGGCGTTCTCAGGGCAACCATACGCAGCCCCCATAGGTCAGCAATTGATTGGCCGCGGGCACCACATCAGCCGCAGGCGAGACCAGAACATGGTCATGTTCGCCGTTCGCGCCACTGATGGTTTCGCGGATATGACTGATCAGCAGCGTGTCACCCAGGCCCGCCTCACGGGCATGCAGGTCCAGCAGCTTGGCTTCGACCGAGGCCCGCACGGCGGTACTGTCGGGCTTCAGGCGCACGCTGTAGACCACCGGCACCGGGACCGGCGCAAACACATACAGCTCCGCCGTCACCGGCCGGCGTACCTCGACATAGGCCTTCACCTCGGCCAACTGCGTGGGATTGGGGATGGGGTCTGCGTCGTTGTCGCGCATCACGAACAACGCGACCGTGCCGGCCCCCAGGTAGTTACCCCGACACCAGGCTCGGGTGATGCCCGGGCATTCCAACGCCCAGGTTTCGTAGTCGTCCGCCGAGCCGCCGTGCGGGATGACTCGGTAAGAACGAATCACCCGGCCGCGCAGGGCCTCCAGGCTTTCCTCGGCGATCCCGCCAACCAGGCCCGGGGCCAGCACGGTAAACACACTGGCAATGCCCTCAACCGGCTGCACCAGGTTCAGGCTCAGGCCGGTAGCGGCATTGCCCAGCGGGCCACCGTCCAGGGCTTCGACCGTGGCGGTGTTGGCCCCGGCCACGGTGGTGACATCAGCGGTCACCCGGTAGGAGCGCCCGTCACTGGCCTGCAGCACGGTGTTGATGGCGAGCACCGCCCCCAGCGCAGCAGTAAAACCAACCGGCCCAGTCGCGGGTTGCGCGGGTTTACGCGGCGCGCTCAGGCGGATGGCGGCCATGCGCTCCAGGGTTTCCTCATCGGCGCTGTCGGGCAGGATCTGCTCGGCGACCCAGTCCAGGTAGCCATACAGCCCAAACGCAGCGGCGCTCAATGCGCGGGCCAGCACCTGGGCATCGGAATGACGCAGGGCATTGCTGCCGAGGTCGGCCTGAACGCGGCTGATCAACGCGGGCAGCGTGGGGGTATCAAACGGCATAGTTCACCTGCCAGAGTTGGTCGGGTTCAATGATCAGCGGGTGGCCGCTGAGCAGCGTCAGCACCACGCGCAGGTTCAGGCGGCTGCTGTCGGCCCGCTCACTGGCGATCGTCACCTTGAGCACCTGGCCGTCATCGATCAGCCAGCGCAGGGCCTCGGCAGCGTAGTACTCGGCATCGCGCTGGGTCCGCTCGGTCAGCTTGACCCGGCGCAGCAGCCACAGGCGCGAGCCGATGCGGTCATCGGCCACTCGGGGGAAACTGTCGCCCCACCAGCCGTAGCGTTCTTCGTCATCAACGGGGTCGTCTGGGCCGGCGCGGCGCCAGGTGAACAGGCTGATGACCACGGTGCGCACCAGGGACTTTTCACTGTCACTGAGGATCATGGAGCACCGCCTGCCGGGGGCTCGGTCTGGCCACCACCGCTCAGCACGCCCCCATGCACATGCTCAATCTGGCTGACACCACCGGCCACCTGATCGCCCAGGGAGACAATCCGCCCGCTCTGGGTGATTTCTGGCGTGTCGAAATTCACCGCCGTGGTGGCCTTGATGTTCAGCGTGTCGGTCTCGATGTCGATGATCCGACCACGTTTGAGGTGCACCTTGTCGCCTTCGTCGGTGTAGAGCGCCACCTCACCGGCCTCCAGCGCCTGCAGGCGGTAACGGCGATCGGCCACGGCCAGTACGATGCCGTGCGAGCGATCACCGCCAAGGAAGGCGGCAATGCCCTCGGCGCCGGGCAAGGGATGGCTGGTGAAGCCATAGGGCTCGAAGTGCTCCAGGCCATCCTTGATTTCCCCGGCGGTCAGGCGCATTTGCAGCGCCTGCAGTTTGTGGGTCGCGGCGGCCAGCACCACGGTGCCGCGCACGAGCATGCGTGTCAGGATCGTCATTGCTTGTCCCAGTCCTCTGGCAGCAGGTATTCGAAGCTGTCGCCCTTTCGGCCCTTCTTCAGCTTGCGCCGCTTGAGCGGGTCGGCGGGCTCAGGCTCGAAACCTTCGGGAGGGCCGACCACCAGGGTGGTGACCGTGCCCTTGTCGTTGAGTGAGTAGGTGACCTCGGCGATCAGCATGTCGCGGTCAAACCCGATCAGCGGGTCGATCACCCGCACCAGGCTGTTGTGCCGCCACAGCGCACCGTTGGACTGCCGCCAGCCCTGCACCGTGTAGGTCGCCTGCAAGGCCTTGCCCATGCGGTTGCCACGCTCCCAGTTGGCCCGGCTCTGGGCCAGCTCGTCAGTCATCTGGCCGGTCTGGTGAATGATGTGCACCCGGCGGCGCGCCGTGCGGTCATCGCGGACCGTGGCCGACACCTCGGCCGCCTGGGCGCCGAAGCTGTCGTCGGTGCCGCTGCGCTGGCCGAGCACCTGGTATTCGGAGAACACCCCGGCGAAGTCGAACGACGCACTGACCGTCAGCACGTTCTTGCCGACCTCGATTGCGTCGACGGCCCGCCCTTCGCTGCCGACGCTGGCAAGCAGCACTCGGCCCTGGGCGTCATCGGTGGAAAACACCCGGAACAGGGTCAACAGGCGATCGATGGACTCGAACACCGTTTCCCCCGGCTCGATGGTGTGGTCGGACAGCTTCGCCGTGGCACCGATCTCGCTGCGCACCTGCAGGCCGTAAGGGGCAGCCAGGGCTTTCACGATCGACAGGACGTCCTGGTTCTTCCACTGGCCGGGCTGATTGATCGCGGCGCAGTCCACCAGGTCGGCGGTCAGCGAACGCCCCGACACGGTCAGGGTGATCTGGCGGGCATCGTGACTGATAGGCGTGGCGAACACCCAGCCGGTCAGCACCAGGTCATTGCCGATCAGCACCTCGCAGTAGGCACCGTGACGGATGGGCTGCGGGGCCTCCTGCCCGGCCCAGCTCCAGGTGATCCCGAGGTTGAAGTCGCGGGCCTGACGCTCCAGCCCCGCCGAGATCTGCACTTCCTTCCAGCCGCTGTACTCCAGGCCATCGACCAGCAAGGTCACGGCGTTGTCTTGATCCATGCCCTACTCCTGAGCGAGTTTCAGCGGCAACGGCGGGACGAAGCCCGGGTGCCGGATACGGTTGCGCTGCACCACCTCACCGACGCGGGTGGCATCGCCGAAGCGCTGGTACGCCAGCACCAGCGCCGGCAATGACTGCGCCGGGGTGACATCGACCAGGCGCACCCCGGACGCCGCCACGGCCGTCAGGTGCGCGCCGACGGCATGGCGCACCTCGGTCAGGGCCTGGTAATGCGCATGATCCGCCTTGAGCGAGGCCTGCCAGATCGCGGTGTCGAGCTCGTCGCGCAACTGCAGAACATCGTCGGCCACCGGCACTTCCGGGCGCTCGATCGGCTGCACCAGCTGCTGCTCCAGGGTCGGCGCGGCAGCGACCGGCTCGACCTTTGGTGCCACCGGCAGATCCGCCACCAGTTGACTGACCTGAACCAATAGCGCGTCCTGCACCAGGTTGGCGGTGGCCTGGGCGGCGGCGCCGGTATCGGCACCGCTGACCTGCGGAACGGTATCGATGGCCCGAATGGATTCAACGTGCTGGGAGGCTTCGCTCAACGGGCCGCGATAGCTGGAACTCGATGCACCGCGAGCGCTGGAACCCGAAGAACCACCCGGCGATGAGAACAGGCTGAACAGTCCCCCGCCAAAGCTGCCGAGGTAGCTGCCGAACAGCCCGCGCAGGCTGTCCGGGGCACCGACGATGTCCTGCACAAAACCACCGAGGCCGTTGAACATCGAGGCCAGCGGCGCGAAGTGCTGCTGCACGGCAGCAAAGGCGCCGCTGACGCTGTTGCGCAGGCCGATCAGGTTGATGCGCGCGGCATCGACCTTGCTCATGGCCGCCGAGTAGCGGCCCAGCGCCGAGTCGAGCAGACCGCTGGAGGCCTTGACCGTCTGTTGCCGGGTGTTGGCCCGAGCGGAAGGAAACTTGCGCGGCAGGTCCGGGTACAGCTCCAGCTCGAAGCGGGCCATGCCGCCTTCACGCCGATCATGGCTGACTTCGCAGGGGCCAACCTTGACCGACATGCGCCCCAGCCAGGGGTGCACCAGCTCCCCCGGCCCGGGGGTTTCCAGCGCTTCCAGCAGCTTGTCGCGGCGCTCGAAGCAATCCGCGCCGATCACGTAGGCCGTGAGCTTGTGCACCTGGGCCTGCTTGCCCAGTTGCTCGTAGAACGGCTCGTCGCGCTGGACGAACTCATGCAACTGGCCACGCTGGCCGGCCGGTACCGACGTCTGCTCAATGACGAAGGGTATGCCGCGAAACGATGCCGGCAGCAGGCTGTCCCGCCAGGTCGTCGTACTCATGTCGGGGCTGCTCCCAGGCTGCGATAGCCGACCTTCGGATTGACCTGCAGGCCGGGCTGGTTGGTTTTCGGGGGCTCGACGCGAGTGCCAGGTGGCGCCCCATTGATGTTGATGTTCAGCTCACCATCGACCCGCGCCTTGTTGTTGGCTGCAGCTTGTTGCACCAAGCTCCCAGGTGCTGCAGCCAAGCCTGGGGCGCTCAACAAGTCGCCCTTGCTGGGCAGACCTGAGCTCTTCCACATCTCGCCCCGCTCGACCAGAGATCGAGGGCCTGCATCAGCCTTCAGCAATTCGCCGGTACCGCTGCCAATGCCGGCGTTGCGTACTTGCTGCGCCTCGGCCATGCCGGTGATCTTGGCGGTCAGCCCCTCTCCGCCTTTCTGCAGGCCAAGGAACTCGAGGTAGGGCCGCACGTCTTCCCACAAGCCCTTGAACCAATCGACGATCGGCCCCCAGTTCTCGATGATCTGGGCCAGCGGGGTCCAGCCGAAGATCGATTTCATGAAGTCGAGGAACGGCACCGAATAGGCCTTGATCAGCTCCCACAACGCCGAGAAGAACGGCCCGACCGTCTCCCAGTTGCTGATGATCAGCCCGGCAGCGGTGGCGATCCCGGCGGCGATCAGGGTGATCGGGTTGGTGGCCAGTGCCAGACCCATCACCCGGGTGGCGACCGTCGCGGACATGATGGCCAGCCGGATGCCGGTGAAGGCGGCAGCCGCGCCCACCAGGCCACGGACCAGTTCGGGGTTGGCCTGAACCAGCGCTGCCGTGTAGGTGATCATCGGCCGGATGGCGTCGATCGCAGCGTTCAGGCCGGGCAGCAAGGCTTCGCCCAGGGCCCGACCTACGCCGTCGATGGTGTTGCGCAGCAGCTGCAGGTTGTTGGCCGTGGTGGCGGCTCGCGCCGCGTACTCCTTGTCCATGGAGCCGGCATAGGACTTCTCGTCGGCCACCTTCTTCAGGTTGCCCTTGAGCAGGTCCAGGTTGGTCAGCAGCGGCGCGATGGCGGTGATCGACTCGCTGCCGAATAGCTGGGTCATTACCCCGGCCTGCTTGTCCTTGTCGATCTTGCTGATGCGGTTGAGGATGTCGAGCACGGCGCCCTGGGCATCCTTCTGCATGGCTTTGGCCACGTTCTTGGAATCCAGGCGCAACGACTGGAAGGCCTCGGCCTGGCCCTTGGTCGCCGCCGAGCCCTTGGTCATGGCCAGCATGAAGTTCTTGATACCGGTCGCCGCGACCTCCTGCTCGACGCCAACGCCGGCCATGGTTGCGCCCAAGGCAGCAATCTGGCCTGAGGCCAGGCCGGCAATCTCGCCCAGCGGCCCGATGCGGGTGACGATGTCAGAGATTTGCCGGGTGTTGGCCGGGCCGGTGTTGCCCAGGTAGTTGATTTTGTCGGCCAGCTCGACCACGTCGGCCTGGCCCATTTTGAACGACGTGCGCCACTTGGCCATCATGTCGCCCGACTGGTCGGCGGTCTGGTCGAAGGCGACGCCCATCTTGACCGCCGCCTCGGCGAAGCCCATCAGTTCCTCGCGGGCAATGCCGGACTGGCCGCCGGCGGCGACGATCTTGGCGATATCGCCGGCTGCCATCGGCAAGCGTTCGGACATCCGCCCGATATCGTCGGACATCTGCTTGAACTGATCCGGCGAGTCGAAGTTGACCACCTTCTTGACGTCGGCCATCTGCGATTCAAACTCGATCGCCTTGCTGATACCCGCCACGAAGGGCGCAGCCAGAGCGCCACCGGCCAGCAGATCCTTGATGCCGATATTGCCCAGGCCGGTCTGCTGCAGGCTCTTCTGGAACACCGAGACGTTCTTGCGGATCCCGGACAAGGTCGGCGACAGCTTGTCGACGCCGGTGATCAGCGCCTTGAGTTGAAATTTGTCGGCCATCACGGCACCTGCTGCAGGGCGTTGATGCGCTGGGCATGCACCAACGATTCGAGAAAGAGGTCGAGCGGCTTGGCCAGAATCTGGTCGGGGTCAACCTTCCAGAACCAGGCAAGGTCGTAGGCAAGGGCGGTCAGGGCGTCGAAGTCTTCGAGGCCGCATTCAAGAAAAAACTCGCGATCCGCCAGCTCAGGGTATTGAGGTCGTGCAGGTCCAACTGGTTGACGGTCGAAGGCGGCACAGCAGCGCAGACGGCGATGTACTTGGCCGCAACCTCCATGTCGAGCGAGACCTCTTCGTTGCTGTCGAGCTTGTATGGCAGGGCCTTGATCGCCCGGACCTCTTGCACCGTCGGCCGACGCAGGGTCAGCTCGGTCAGCTCTTGGTCATGCGCCGTCACCGGCGCTGCCAGCATGATGGTTACGCTCATTGCCACACCCCCTTGGTACCGTCGAACTGCAGGTCAACCAGGCCGTCCTCGCCCTTGCCAGTTGGCTCATCGACCAGGTAGGCGCCCGACAGCACGTAGGTTTTACCGTTCTTGAATTCGCAGGTGATGGTCATGTCGGTACCGGTCACCAGCTTCTTGATCGGGAATCCGGGCTCGAAGATCACCGAGGCCTTCAGGTACGGCGCCAGATCCTCTTCCTTGTAAAAGCCCGGGGCGATGGTCTCCCGCTTCACGTCGCTCAACGGCGCCTCGCAGTTGCCGCTAACCGTCAGTTGGGTGCCGTCCACTTTCACGTAGCAGGTGCCCGCTGCTCTTTGACCCATGGTCATGTTCTCCAGAATGAAAAAGCCCGCTCAGGGCGGGCTCGGGTTGTAGCGTACCGGGTCAGGCCACGGCGTCGTATTGCAGGCGGAACTGGTTGAGCAGCGCGAACACGCGCAGGCCGTTGACGTAGTCCGGCGGGAACAGCACGTTGACCCGGCTCGGGTCGTTGCTGTCGCGCTCGACCACCAGGTGCTCGGCGAACAGCTCAGCGTTCTCCACATGCCCTTCCAGCTCGAGCTTGGCGTACTGGGCGATCAGCTCGCCACGGATGGTGCTCGGCGTGACGATCGGCTGACCGGCGCCGAAGCGGGTGCCATCGTTGGCCAGCTTGTGCCGCCCGTACTTGCTGGTGATCACGCCCTGCAGGCGGCGGATGATGAAGGCCGACTGGTGCAGGGTCTCGCTGTCCAGGTACGAGTTGTCGGCCTGGCCGTAGGCGTTCTTCTGGTAGGTGGTGATCGAGCGCTGGATGCGCAGATACCCGCCTTCGTAGTACGCGGTGGCCATGCCGTAGCTGAGCAACGACTGCCGCTCGGTCAGGGTGAAACGCCCGCTCGGCGGCGCCGGGTCCAGGCCCGGCAGGCTGCCGCTCTGGGTCGGGCGACTGGCATCGGCGGAGATGAACACGGCGGTGCGCGCAGTCCAGGACGCGGCCTGCACCCAGACCGGCTGCGGTACGCCCGGCTCCACCGCCTGGATGGTCATGTGCTGATCGTTGCGGGCCTGCCCGGCGGCGACCAGGGTGCCTAGGGTGCCGCGCTTGGCCGAATAGACATGACCGAACAGCTGCTTGGACCACGACCAGCGCCCGGCGCTATCGCTCATCGCCAGCTTCCAGGCATCCAGCGTGGTGGTGTCCGACCACGGCACACAGATGAACTCGAACGGCTCATCACCGAGCGCGGCCAGCGCGGCGGTCTGGTCAGGTGTGCCGACGCCGCCGGTGAAGGCTGCTGCCACCACAGTCAGGCCGGCCGGGGTAAATTCGCCGTTGGCCTTGCCCTGCCGGTTGAGCAGCAGGCTGATGTCGTTGCCGCTGTCGCCTTTCCATTTGCAGGTCAGGGTGACTACACCAGCCGCTGCCACCGCCGTTACCGGCAGATCGACCGCCGCGTTGATCTGGGCAGCCAACGCGGTCGCCGCCTGGGTTGGGGTCGAGGCATTGATCACGCTGGCCTGGACCCGCACACCGCCAACGTACAGATTCAGCAGGCCGGCCTCGGTGGCGGCACCGGTGATGGTCACGGTGGCCGTCGCAGCGGTACCGGTCGAGGCTTTCAGCGGCAGGCACCAGATCTCGCCGACCGGGTCTGCCTTGCGCCAGACATCGTACATGGCAGCGAGCATCGAGCCCTGGCCACCGATGTTCTTCGCCAAGGCCAAGCTGGGCACCAGTACCAGCGAGCCGATCTCCGCAGCCGAAGCGGTTTCGTTCACCTGACCGACGATCAGCCGGCGCATGGCCGAGGACGCGCTGTTGGCCGCCGAGTTATCCATTTCCGCGTAGAACAGCGGAACCCGGACATCGCCGGGGATGTTGCTGAAGCCGATGGCCATTACTGATCCCCCTCTTTTTCTTGCTTCGGCGCTTTCGCGGACGGCTGGGTGACATCGCCGTCATCGAGACGGCGGCGCCACCAGGCGTTGTCGGTGACTTCGCGACCCTTGGCGGGCAGCAGGTCGCCCAGCTCCGGGTCGGGCACGGCGCGGCCTGAGGCCGGCACCACGGTGATGCGGTTGGTCATGGGGATACGTCTCCTGAGAATGTCGCGTCGATGCGCCCGTCCGGGCCTGGGTGCTGCAGGTTGGGATCTGCCGGGTCGATGCAGTCCATGTTGATGGTCGCGCCCGTGAACGGCGGCAGGCCGTCGAGCTCGTATTCGTGCCAGGTCTCGGCCGGATCGGTGGCGGCATTGCGGCCCAGCTGGAACGCGGCCGAGAAGCTGAAGCGGTACACGACCCGGGCCCGGTTGATCAGCACCAAGCCACCGCCGTCGTAGACGATCGGGTCGTATTCCGCCGCTGGCTTCCAGCCGACCAAGGCGCGCCACAGCTCCTTGCGAAAGTCATGGAGCAGGTCGATGGCCTGCTGGCCGCGCTCGTCCTTGGTATCCATGACCAGGACGACTTCGATACGGTCTTCGACGTCCTGAATGACCGCGTTCTCGGCCTTGTTCTCACCGGGCTTGTCGTCGGCGGCAATGACGTAGGCCGAGGGGTTTTTCAGCAGTACCGATTCGCTGACCGCGTCCAGGTCGATGCCGCCCGTGACCCGCTGGTGCAGGCTCGGGCAGTGTTCGCGCAGGTGCGCGATCACGGGGGATATTTTCATGGGAGTGATCCAGCGAGGTTTAACTGATGGCGGCGGCGAACGCAGCCTTGAGGATGGCTTCCACCCGGGCCTTGCTGTCCTGCAGCGCGTCTTCCATGTAGTTGGCCCTGGGGGTGATGCGCCAGGCACCAGCGGCCCGCTCAGCCAGTACCGCCGCCCGCTGCCCTTTAGCCCGGCGGTTGGATTTGCCCTTTCCCATGCCCGGCGCCAATGGCTGCAGCCGACGCCCCTGCTTCACGCCGTAGTGCAGGTAGGCCGGGTAGTACTCCTTCATTGCCGAGGTCTTGTAAGGCGCGACCTTGACCAGGAAGCCCGCGCGGGAGACCTTGAACTTGATGGATTGAAGGGTGGCACCGGTTCGGTTGATCGGGTAGTCGCCCTGGCCACGGGCCAGCGCAATGTTTAGCTGGGCACGCTGGGCAACCAGCTTGCCGGCCCTGCGCATGCCCTTCTTGATCTCCCTGCGGTCGAACAGGTCACGGTGGAACTGGTCGAAGCCGTCAATATGCATGTACGCCCCGACGGACGCCGAGTTAGCCATACAATCCACCTCCTGCCTGCAGCAAGCCCAGCAGCTCTACATCGAGGACGGTGAAGCGGTGGTTACCGTTGATATCCGCGACACGCTGGATACGGTAGACCTTCGTCCCGTGTACCACTTCATGGCATTCACTGAGGCCATCGAGAAAATACAAGGTCACGCGGTGGGTGACTTTGGCGTCAACCTGCAACCCGGCCACATAGGTGGCCGTGCCAACCGGAACGATCCTTGCCCACCGGTATTTCTCTTCCGTGAAGACCGAGGCCAGGTCGTACTCGCCCTCAGGCAGATCACTGCGCAGACGCAATTTGATGCGCCGGTTCAGTTCGCCAGCCCCTGGCTCACGCATTCGCCCCACACCACCCGCTTGTACAGCCATGGTCAGAACCTCGGCGGCACGGTCACATCCGCCAGCAATGTATCGATGAAGGACGACGGCAGTTCAGTCAGGGCCTGACCGACCACCAGCGTCTCCCGTTGCTGGTAAGCGGTGGCTGCCGCCATCAGCAACCAGGTACGCACCCCCGGGTGCGCATCCAGGTCCAGCCCGGCCCGATAGCGAATGCGCAGCACACCCGGCGGCCGCCCGGTACCGAAGTGAAGAAAGCTCTCGCGGTGGCCTTGGCGCAGGTCAAAGGGCCCGGGCAGATCCTGCTCACTGCCGTCAGCCCGCAGCACCGCCAGCGACTCCACTTCAGTTGCCTGGCCCACATCCAAGGCGTGTCCGGACAGGTAGTGCTCCGGCCAGTCTTCGACATAGGTGGCCTGTCGTATCGCCGCACCGGTGCGGCTCTCGCAAAGGCCGGTCACGCCCGGAATGATGATCTGTTCCACCAGCTCGTGCTGCAGGTCTTCCGGCTCAATCCGACATTGGAGCGCCACTTCGGCAAGGGTCAGCACCGGCTCACCGATGTATGCAATGCGCCTGGCCATGATCAGGGCTTCCCGTCGGCATCCGCTTGAGCGCCTGACTTGCTGTCAGTATCGGCATCGCTTGCGCCGGCATTGCCTTTAGCCGCCCCGGGAGCAGCATTCCGAGCCTTCCTTGGGGCCTTTTCATCGGCTTCAATTGCAAAGCCTGCTTCAACCAGACTGTCCGCGACACTGGCATCGAAGCCAGCAGTTTCGCCGGCGGCATAGCCGCGCCAGTTTTTCTCGAAAATCACGATCACTTTGGACATGAGAGCCCCCTAAATCGAGCAATGGAAGGCCCGGGGTTCCGGGCCAGGTTTGTTAGAGGGTGCTACCCCATTTAACGCCGGTCATCACCGCCACCGACTCGACGTGCCGCGGGCCGAAGTCATGCTTGGCAATCACGCGCACCAACGTCTGATCCCGCTGAAAGGCGCTGATGACATTGCCGCTGCCGTCCTTGTAGGTGGCTTCCTTGCTGAAATCGATGACCATGGCATCGTCTTCACCGATAAAGCAGTCAGCAAAGTCAGCGAAGTGAATTTCCGAGGCATCCCCCTCGCCGCCCAGGTTGATGGGGATCTGGGTGGTCGAGCCCACCGGGAAGCCTTTCAGCATGTTTTGGTCCAGCTCCGGATAGGCCTTGTTGCCATTGCCGTCACGCAAGGCGGCAAGCCAGCGCTTGGTGCGAGGCGCCATGACAAAGCCCGGAGCGGTCATATTGGAGTTGGCATTCTCGAGACGCAGGATCAAAGCGGACAAGGCAAACTCAACTGCCTCAAGCGTCACTGCGGCAGGCGCTGCAAACACGTTGAATGCCGGTGCCCAGAAGCGCAGCCCCTTCGGCAAGTTGCCGGTACCGGCGCCACGCAGGAAAGACAGATCTTCCGCCAGCGCCACCGAGGCAGTGAGATCGTTGACCACCAGGCGATCGACGTTCGGGTTGGTCCCCGAGTACGCCAGCAGGTCGTTGCTGATCGGAACCAGGGCCGCCAGCTTCTTCGACGCCAGTTTCAGGTCGTCGAATTGCAGATCGGTCACGGGCATGTCCTCTTCGGTACCGATGTACCCCACGACGGCGCCACCTTTGATCCGCGGAACCGTGATGTTTCCGTTCTGCAGCGGCAGGGAAACGGCACCCAGCTTGCGCACCACCGACTTCGGACGCAGCAATTCAATGACTTCGCTGGAAAAACTTTGCGGCACGAGCACCCCGCCAGCGCCAGGAGTAACGGTGCTGAGAGCCATGGCAATTTCAGGGTTGTAGCCAGCGTCCGTCGCCATCTTGGCGGCGGCATGCTGATCCCCGCGCGCGGCTGCCAGCACCCGCACCATCTGCGCCATCTTGGCCCCAGGCACAGGTTTGGCAGAAAACGGGCCGCTGATGCTGGCCGGCGGACCATTCAGGCCCTGGGCGCTTTCGTCGACGGGTACCGCGCTGGCCAAGGCAGTACGCTCGGCGAGTTCGGCGCGCGACAGTTTTTCGGACAGGCTGTTGAACTGCACGCTGAGCTGCTCGAATTGCGCCAGCTGCTCTGCAGTGAGTGAAGTGCCTGCGGCTTCGAGTTGGGCCAGCGCCTGAATCTGACCATTGATAGTGGCGCGTTCGCTACGCAATTGAGTTACGAGGGACATACTGCCTCCTGGGCATAAAAAAACCGCCAATAGGCGGTTGAGGTCACTGCCGCGAACGCGGTCAGAGTTGGGACTGAATTGCAAAGGCCGAAGCCTGCACGCTGATTCGTTGTCGGGCCTGCGCGCTGCCCTGTCGTTGAGCACGGCTAAGCGCGACTGCGCGAGACAGGTTGTCGACCGCAAGCTGAGGCGCTTCCAGGCGATCCGCCAGTCCAGCAGCAATGGCAGCGGCACCTCGGTAGCACCCAGCCTCGGTGGCAACAATGTCGGCCACATCGCGATTTCGGTACTCGGCGACATGGCTCGTGAAGAGCTGATAACTCTCCTGCACGATGTCGTTGAGTACCTGCAGTGACTGTTCGGTGAGTGGCTCGTTAGGGCTCAGGTCATTCTTGTGCGCTCCGGCAAACACCGTGGTGACCTTGACGCCCATGCCCTCGATCATCCTGGATCGATCCATGTGGCTGGCAATCACCCCGATAGATCCCACACCCGACGTCAGGCTTACCACGATGTCCGTGCACGCAGCCGCAATCAGGTAGCCACCTGAGTACGCCATGAAATTCACCAAGCCGGTAACCGGCTTGATCTTGGTTGCCGCACGAATGTCAGCTGCCAGCTCAAAAGCGCCCACCGCGCTCCCACCAGGGCTGTCGATGTCGAGCACAATGTGTTCGACCATCGGATCTGCCACCGCTTGATTCAGAGCTGCACGCAACCCTTCGTAACTGGTCATCGTCTCGCAGGCATTCAGATGGCTGCCACGACTAACGAGCACGCCATGTACTGGAATCACCTCCACGCCCGTTTGTGCAATCGCTGCGCGACGTTGCTCCTCACGGCGATCCTGCTGGGCCTGGTAATCATCATCGTCGTAGAACAGCCTGGCATCGGCAGCCGGACCGCCCATGCTCAAATTGACGATGTTCAGGCTCATTGTCTGGTTGGCCCAGCGCACGGCCAGGTCCAACATATCAGGGGTCGTCAGCAGCGGCTGATTGAACAGCAGGCTGGCAGCACGCAGATGTCGTTTCATGCGGCAAGCATCCTCAAGATGTCGTCGCGCTGCTGCTCAAGTTGAGCGCGGACGTCGGGGTTGTTCATGTTCGGCAAGCCATGAGACACATCGGTCATGTTCAGGGGTTGCAGGTAGCTATCGCCATTGGCCACTGGTGGCATGTTCTCCAGGCGGCGAATGTCATTGATGGATAGCCACCCCCATTGCCGGCCAATCGCGTACGCGTCATAGCGACTCTTTTGATCGCCACGCAGCAAGCCGGACAGGTTGAACTCGATAAAGTACTCGCGCCGCTCTGCTGGCAGCAGGAAGTCGCGCATCATTGCTTGTTCATGGCGCTTGACCCATGGCATCAGGGCAAAGATCACGTACTGAATCAGCAGCTGCTCAAGGCTGTTATAGCTGGCCTTCTCCAGGTCGTTGATCATATGCGGTGGAATCTTGTAGATCCGCGCCAGGTCCAGCCCGGTGGCCTTGAGAATCCCCAGCAATTCGGCATCGACGTTGCTCATCGAGACTGGCTTGAAGGTCATCCCCTCCTGCAGCATCGCAACTTTCTTGGCGTTATCGATGCCAGAGAATTTCGCCCCCCACTGATCAAGGATCCGATCAATGCTGCCCTGCTCCTTGATCGGAGGCGATTCCCGCGGCCGCTCGATCACACCACTGACGGCTGTGCCGTTGGCAAATGATTTCCCCGCATACTGCCTGACGGCCTGGGCCAGACCGACTGCATCAGCATGCAGCTCAATAGGTGACAGGCCGATGTAATGGTTTTTCGTGTGCCAGCGCACATGGTGAATCTGTCGCATGGGCAGTGGGTCATGACCGCCAATGCGATATACCGGCCGGAGATCACCGCCTTTGAGGACCTGGACCTTGTCATTGTGCAGCGGGTAAAGCGCTTTGACTGCTCCGTCATCTCCCCGCTCGATGAAGCTGTAGCAGTTGCCTCTCAGCCCCAATGCCAGCTGGCTGGCTTCGCGGTACTCATAGGGTGTCTGCCAGGGGTTGGGCTGATAGCGCAGTACATCGTACAGCGGGTGGCCTGCCGCGACTTCACGCTTGCCGTCGCCGAGCCGGCGGTACATTTCGAGCGGCAACTGGCCGATGCTCTCAGCCAGCAGCGTCACACACTCCTGCAGGACTGTGATTGCCAGAGCACTGTCCGGTGTGACCTGCACCCCAGCTGCTGATCGGCCTGACCCAATCAGGCTGCGCCAGAAGCCGCTGCGGCCATCGGAAACTACCCCGTCGTTGGCACCGAGCAAGTTACTGAAGAACATGCTCAACCTCCTTCGGGTGTGCGCTTGAGTTGAATTCGAGCGGCAGCCTTGTCGGCCACCCAGGCCCAGGCAATCAGGCCAAGCCCCGCGACGATGAAAGCTGTGGGCACATGCAGCAAAGCGACCCCGCCGACCAACAGACCGAAACCGACCAGGCCGGCCAACCACGCAGCGATTGCGATGATGTTCAAACCCCGACTCCTTCGTCGTAAATGGATGTTCCGCTGCTGCCGGATGAGGCTGCACCGCTGATACCCGTCGCCATGATGCCGGCGATGATCCCGTCGATTCGTCCGGTGGCCTTGGCCTTGTCAGCTTTGCGGTTGTTCGCCGGATCGGAAACGATCACAGCATTGCCCGCGCACCAGGTCATGACCGGGTTGCCGTCATGACGCAAGGACTCCACCACTTCAAGCGATAGAGAATCGTCGAAGAACTCAGCTGACGCTTCGTCGTCCTCAGTGCTGAGGTCTGCCATCCCGAGCAGGCGGCGCTCGAACTCGTCCACCGCCGGCCCCATGTCCTTGAAGCCCTGCCCGAACTCAACCAGCGGTGGCAAGACGATGTCGTACTCGGCCATCAACTGGCGCATGTCTTCTATGCGCCATCGATCGAAGGCAATCTTGTCTACCTGGAAGAAATCGCAGATGGTCTGCATCCTGCGCAGCACGTGCAGTTTGCTGATTGCACGCCCTGGAGTTGTTTCCAGATCCCGCGACTTGATCCAGGCGGCATACGGCACCTTGTCCCGGGCTTCACGCTTATCCAGCTCGAAGTCGGGGATCCAGAAGTACGGCAGGAGACGCCAATACGGATCTTCATAGGTTGGATAAAACAGCAGGACAAAGGCCGTGAGGTCGGTAGTGCTGGAGAGGTCGAGTCCACCCACACAGGGGCGGTTACGCAGCAGGGACATCGGCACCCGCTCTTCCGCCTGACTCCAGACATCCCATGAGATCCACGGCGATTCTGCCCCCGTCCACTCGCAAAAATTCAATCGCCGCACCATTGCCTCTTTGCTCGGCATCCCGCGCGCCTCGGTCACCTGCTCGCGTAAATACTTCATGCCTGGCAGGTCAGCGTCCTGCAGTGACGGGTTGGATTTGAACCAGCAGCTTTCGTCCTTGATCGGGTCGTCGCCTTCATCCAGCGAGCAGATATAGGCGAAGAAACCATCATCGATCAGCGCGCCCGAAGCCACTCTGGAACCGTACTCGTGATATTCCCAGCACGGTCCGCGCTTGTTCGAGCCACTGTTGGTGATCATGAAAATGAGCGCTTGTTTGCGGCTCTTGGTGCCGGCTCGCATCATCTCCACGACGAGGTTGGTCTTGTGCTCGTGCACCTCGTCAATCAGCGCCATATGCGGCCGGGGACCCGACTGGCCGTCGTCCGAGCTGATCGGGCGAAAGAACGAGCCTGCCTTGAGGTAGGCAAGGTTCCAGATGTTTTGCCCCGTGCCGCTGCACGCCAGACGCTTAGTCAGCTCTGGCGACTGTTGCACCATCGCAACAGCATCTCGGAACAGGATCATTGCCTGGTCTTTTTTCGTCGCCGCCGCGTAGATCTCGGCGCGCGCCTCGTTGTCGGCGACCAAGCCTTTTAGCCCTACTCCCGCAGCCAGCGGAGACTTTCCCGATCCCTTCCCGCTTTCGACGTACACCACACGAAAACGGCGATAGCCGTCACTCGTTTTCCAGCCAAAAATGCTGCCGACGATAAACTTCTGCCAGGGCAGAAGCTCAAATGGCAGACCTTCGAACTCCCCTCCATTGAGCTTCAAGACTGTGCGGTAGAACCGGATGGCCTTGTTCGCTTCCTCCAGATCCCACACCAGTCCGCGCTTTGGACCTTCCTTCAGATCCCTCAGGTGACGGGCACATGCGTTTCGTATGTCCGGCCCAGCAATCCGCTCACCGGAGTGCACTTGTTGCGCGTAATGGGTAGCAGGATCCTCAACCGAAGAACTCCGCGAACTGGTCTTCTTGGTCGTCATCGACTTTTATCTGAACCTTGGATCGGGCAGCAGGAGTAAGGCCGAATTCGACCAGGTAACTTTTGAAGCGGCGGTCGGCATCCGCGAGCATCGCAACCGCAGGGTTTGCCTTGATCACCAACTCGCCCTGAGTACTCATCGTCTCGTAGGTGCGCCCGTTCATATCGACCAGGTCGCGCAAAGCGAGAATCTCGGCATAGCAATCGCAGAGCCGCTCGAGTGCAAAGCCATCCGCTTCGGTAAGCACTCCCATGCGGTCAAGCAGCACCGTCAGTCGCCCCCAAGCCACCTGCCCCTCATCCGTCAGATGCGCTGGAGTACTGGGGATGCGCTTGGCCGGCAGGGGCTCTCTCTTGTTGATCGGACGCTTACCAGGATTGCCCCTGACAAGCTTCAGCTCTGTCGGAGTTGGTCGTCTCCCTGCCATTTTTAGGTTCCAAAAAAAAACTTTTCATTTCGCGGCTTTGTGCAAAGAGAGGGGCATGCGGTCTGGAGTGAATTTCGCCCAGACTTTTTCACCCCCCCTACCCTGCGCGCGTCGCCTCGCCGCGCACCAGCCCTCTGTACACGGTCAGCGATTCCAGTGGTGCCGGGGGTCGAGCGGCCTGCCGCTAACGTCACAGCCTGCCTCACGCCCCGACTTCTCCAGGCGCTGTTTGTATGAGCTGTGGCAATTCGTGCACAGCGACTGCCAGTTGCTCCGATCCCAGAACAGGTTCGTGTCGCCGCGATGCGGGGTGATATGG
>Ga0247821_10000565_pt1 | contig 20544 bp, 26 predicted proteins | sample 13C_Glycerol_Day_FD_192481 | JGI IMG/M metagenome (GOLD analysis project Ga0247821, IMG submission 192481) | Soil microbial communities from agricultural site in Penn Yan, New York, United States - 13C_Glycerol_Day14 | ecosystem: Environmental > Terrestrial > Soil > Agricultural land | place... | reverse complement strand
GTGCCGCTGGTCTGCGGTGAGCTCCAGGTCGACGGATGCGAGCGTCTCGTCGAGCTGGGCGACCGACGACGCACCGACCAGCGGGACGATCGAGAGCTCGCCACCCATCAGCCAGGCCAGCACCACCTGGTTCGCTGTCGCACCGGTCTCGCGGACGACGTCGTCCAGCGCGAGCTTGCGAGCTCTCGTGCCGGCGTGGTCGTACGACTCGTCCAGCGGCTTGTCGGCGCGCACATAAACCACCGCTGAGCAGAGGCGAGTACGCGACCAAGCTCATGCTGGGCTCTGCACGCAGATAGCTGAGCAGCTGGCCGTCGGTGGGCCCGCACCGGCACGACGGACAGGGCGAGAGTCATGATCACTGCAAGAGCGGGCAGGAGTTTCATCGTCGGGATCCCCTCCGGATCGGGTCGGTCAGCTGGCACGAGGCTGCCAGCGCCACCGGACGGCAGCCATCGCCTCCGGACCCGGACAGTGGTAGCGCGAACGCTACCCGTGAGGATCAAACGATTGTTGGTCGGCGGATCGTGAAGGAGTGTGCGCGGTGTGCGATTCCCTTCTGGGGAAAGAGATTCTTACCACCTGAAGAAGGCTCACTTACTCGTGCGTTCGGTTTAAGCTGCACCGCATATATCCATCAGGGTGTCTGGGGAGGGGCCCTTGCCGTGACACGCGTCGACCACCGGAAGCCGCCCGCCCGGGCCGCCCGCAGACAGCAGCGGCCTGCCGCCCGACGGAACGCGCCCGCAGCGCGGTCGCGGAAGCCGCAGCGATCGCGCAGTGCGATCGGCGCAGCAATCGTGGCCAGCCTGGCGATGGTCGCGGTGTTCGCGTTCATCCTCACCCGCGGCTCGGACTCGGAGACACCCGCCGACGGACTGCGCATGGGGTCAGGGACCGACAACGGCGCCGCGGCACCGGCCGCACCGACCGCGAGCGCGACGGGCAGCGTCACCAAGGCCGACCGGAAGCCGCCGGTGTCCGCAAGCGCCCCGAAGCCGACAGCGAAGGCTCAGACGACCACGCCGCCGCCGGTGAACACCGGTCCGGCCTCGCCGAAGTTCAAGAGCGGCCAGTGGATCGCGATGCTCGACAAGTACCCGGCCGACGCGGGCGAGACGGCCAAGGAGACGGCCGCCAAGATCACGCGCGCCGGCATCCCGGCGAAGGCGATGCTGGTCGACGGTCAGTACCCGGGCCTCACGACCAGCTCACTCACGCCGGTCACCGGCACCTGGATGGTCTACCTCGGCCCGGGCACGTCCTCGGAGCAGATGCTGAACCTGTGCCTGGACCCGCGCACGCAGGCGGCGTACCAGAGCCCGTGCCCGACCTACGAACCGGCCGGCTGAGGTACTGAGGGCACTGCCGGCACCGAGTCGGTCGCCAGCCGGGCGTGCAGGTGCGAGTCGTGCCGCTGCCCGGTCGGCTCGACGTAGTAGTCACGCATCACGCCTTCGAGCTGGAACCCGGCGCGCTGTGCGACGTGGCAGGACCCCTTGTTGACCAGCGCGTGGTCGAGCGAGATGCGGTGCAGCCGCAGGCCGTCGGCTGCGAAGCCCCAGCGCGCGGCCGCGTCCAGCGCGCGGGCACCGAGCCGGCGACCACGGGCGAGCGGGCTCACCCAGTACGCCGCCACGGCCTGGTCCGGTACGCGGTGGACGTCCCGCAGCGTCACGCTGCCGATCACTTGATCGGTCTGCGTGTCCGCGATCGCGAAGACCGCGTTGCCGCGCGCCCAGCTGTCGATCCGCGGCTCGAGCCAGCGGAGGGCGCGTTTGTCGGCCGGCGTGCTGATCACCGCCGTACCGGCGGTCCAGCGGAGGATGCCAGGGTCCTGCAGCGCGAGGGCCACCGCAGCCTCGTCGGAGGCGACGAACGGACGCAGTACGACGTCGTCCAGGTCGATGCGACGGGGCTGCAGGGCCGCCACGTCAGAGCTTGTGCGGCTCGTTGTTCGCGTGCAGCAGCGGCGGCTGGTGGGCGTGCGCGCCCAGCTGCTGGACGCCGGTGACCAGGCCGCCGGTGAGGTCACCGGTCGCGAACGAGGTCTGCATGGTCAGCGCGGCCAGGCCGGCGGACGCGTCCGACAGCTGCCGCCTGGCCAGCGAGCCGGTGACGATCTCGAGGCGACGGCCGGCCGGGTCGACGTACACCAGGATGCTGCTGTCCGGGTCGTCGAGCTCGTTCAGCAGCTCGATCGCGAACGGGCGGGTCTCCGAGTCCGCGCCGCCGACGTACACCGAGAAGTGCAGGCCGGAGGTCTCCTCGGCGTTCCGGACGGCGCGCTCGATGTCGTAGAGCTGGTCGGGGGTGAATGCGTCACCAGCTGGCACTTGCGCCTCCGAGCGTGCGGGCGACGCCGGTGCCGGCGGTCGCGGTGGCACCCGGTGCACTGGTCAGCTCAGGCATCTCGGGCAGGTTGGCCGGGTCGGGCTTGGTCGCCGTCGGTCCGTTGATCCAGACCGGCGGGGCCCACCAGGACAGGCCCGGACGGTACCGCGGGCCGCTCGCGATCGACGACGCGAACACCAGCAGCGCCAGCACGGCGATGACGAGGGCAGGAATCCCGACGAACACCAGCAACGAGTGCCCGGACAATTCGACAATCACAAGCCGAAGCCTAGTACCCGCAGTACGGGAGGGACCGAGGCCCCTCCCGCAAGACCTGTCTGCAGCTCCTGTCAGCAGCCGCCGCAGTTGTAGTAGGTGATGTCCCAGTGGCTGCCTTCGTCGGCGTAGATGTTGCCGGCGCCGGAGCGCCACTGGGCGGCGCCGTCGCCGCGGTCGGCGATCCGGGTGAACGTGTTGCGGATGTAGTTGCCGACACAGGTGTACTTCGAGATGTCGACCTTGTATCCGTTCCAGTGGCTGTAGGTGCCGCTCGCGTGGCCGACCTCGGTACCGCCGGTGATGTTGACCGCGCACCCGCTGGCGGTCTTCAGCGTGCGCACGCCGTACGCCGTGCTGTCGTTGATCTGCTCGAACGACGTGCACGTGGAGTTGTAGCGGTCCGAGCAGCCACCGCTGGACGACCAGGTCAGGCCGGCGGCCCGGAAGATCGAGGTCGCCTGGGAGTGCGTCAGCTTGGTCAGCGCGGACGCCTGCTCGACCGCCACCACTCCGGGCAGCAGACCGACGAGCACGGCGACCAGGGGAACCACGACGCGACGGAGCAACTTCATGGGGACACTCCTTGAAATATGGGGCGGTTATTTCAAGGAGTGCAATTCCCAGGAAAGTTATTGGCGAAACGTCAGGTTGAATCAGAAATTAACGTCCGAGCACTGATAGAAGGCGTTCCCGGTGTCGGCGATCGTCCAGACCGCGAGGATCATGTGCCGCCCAGACCGGCCGGTCGGGATCGTGCCGGGGTGCGACACGTCGTTCGGCGGCCGGCTGCCGTTCATCTTGACCGTCAGGAACGGCGTCAGCTCGAGCGCGGACCGGGTCAGGGGCTGCGACGGGTTCCAGCCCTGCTTGGTCATGTAGTACGAGAAGTCGGCGGTCGAGTGCGGGGCGGTCAGGTGCCAGGTGAACGTGAACCCCTGCCCGCCTTGCAATTGGGTAGCCGGCCAGGCTCCCCCGCGCTGGTCGTCGAGTTCGTGGAACTGAGCGAGCCCGGCCGAGCACAGCACACCGTCAGCCGGTCCCGCGGCCGGGAAGCCCTTCGGCCCTTCGACACTCTGCGGCTCCCACTGGATCGCACCGCAGTTCTGTACGGCGCCTTGCTGACACAGCTTGGCGCGGCTGATCGGCGAGTTCGTCCAACCATGTCCGTAGGCGAGCGGGACCGACGTACTGACGGTCAGCGCGAGAGCGCCGACGGCAATTCCGGCCAGGCTGAGCCTTCGTTTGGGCAGCATGCAACAAACTCCTTCAACTGTTGGGGCGGTGGACAGCGAAGGAAGGCGCCTCTCCTGCTCAATAGAAAACAACCGTTCAAATCTATTGTCAACGGTTCGTGAGCAGGCGGATACAGAAAGATACGAACAGCTAGATGTTCAGCGCGCCGATCAGTCGTCGGAGGCGCTGGTTGTTGGGCAGATCCTCGATCAGGACGGGCTCGCCGCGCGGTCCGCCGAGCGGGACGCGCCAGTTCGGGTACTCGTCGGTGGTGCCGGGCTGGTTCTGCGTACGGCGTTCCCCGACGGCATCCGTCAGCGCGACACCGACGAGCTTCGCCGGCGTGTGCGCGACGTACCGGTGCATGGCCTCGACGATGCGCTCGACATCGCCGTCGGTGTTGCTGAGCAGGTGGCGCTCACGCAGCGCGTCGAGCCAGGCGTCGCGATCGGCTTCGTCGACCGCCAGCTCCTCTTCCACAGGCCGGGTCAGCAGCCCCAGCCGGTTCCGCAGCTCGACGTGATCGCCGGCGAGGTAGCCCGCCGTCGGCGGCAGGTCGTGGGTGGTGACCGTGGCAAGGCACAGCTCCCGCCACCGCTCCGGCGACAGCGGCTTGCCGTTGGCATCCCGCTCGAACCACAGCACCGACGTACCGAGGATGCCCCGCTCAGTCAGGTAGTCGCGCACCCAGGGCTCGACGGTGCCCAGGTCCTCACCGATCACGGTCACCCCGGAGCGCTGCGCTTCCAGCACCAGGATGCCGACCAGTGCCTCATGGTCGTACCGCACGTACGTGCCCTCGGTCGGCCGCTCCGGCGACGTCACCCACCACAGGCGGAACATGCCGAGGATGTGGTCGATCCGCAGCCCGCCGCCGTGCCGCATCACCGCGCGCACCAGGTCCCGCCACGCGGCGTACCCGGTCTCGGCGAGCGCGTTGGGCCGCCACGGCGGCTGCGACCAGTCCTGCCCCTGCTGGTTGAACGCGTCCGGCGGCGCACCCACGTGGATGTTGCGCGCAAGCACGTTCTGCAGCGCCCAGGCGTCGGCGCCGTCCGGATGCACGCCGACGGCCAGGTCGTGGACGACGCCCAGCGACATGCCGGCCGCCTTCGCGCGGGCCTGGGTCCGCGCCAGCTGTTCGTCGAGCTGCCACTGCAGCCAGCAGTGGAACTCCACCGCGTCCGGATTCTCATTGCGGAAGGCAACAACTTCCGGCGAGGTCGGCTCCTGCAGCTCCTCCGGCCACTTGCTCCACTCCGGCCCGTGCACGTCGGCGATCGCGGCCCAGGTGGCGAAGTCGATCAGTCCCTGGCTCTCCCGGTCGCAGAACGCACCGTACTCCGCGATCCGCCCCACGGACGGCTGCACGCCGAACAGCACCTGCAGCGCCTCCCGCTTGGCCGCCCAGACCGTGTCGCGGTCGAGCGCCGTCGAGTCCTCGCTCAGTGCGCGTGCCTGCAGCGCCAGCGCCCGCACCCGGTCGCGCTCCGCCGGGGCGAGGTCGCCGTACTCGTCGATGTCCTCGATGCGCAGGTAGATCGGGTTCGCGAACCGCCGGGACGCCGGCAGGTACGGCGAGGGCTCCATGCGGCCGGCCAGCTCCGCGGCGTGCAGCGGGTTCACCAGGACGAAGCCCGCTCCCAGGTCGTGCGCCGACCACGCGGCCAGGTCTCCCAGGTCATGCAGGTCGCCGATGCCCCAGGAGCGGCGGGAGCGCACGGAGTACAGCTGCAGCACCCAGCCCCACGTCCGCTGCAGCTTCTCCGGCTCCAGCTTCGCCGGCGTGACGATCAGGGTGCTGACCGAGATCTCCGGGTTGGTGCCGATCCGCGCGCACAGCCGGTGGTACCCGAGCGGCAGGTCGCCCGGCAGCTGGAACGTCGCCTCACCGACCTGGACGCCGTCGATCCACTCCGGCTCGACCCAGTGCTCCTGCTGCGGGATGTCCCGCCGGTGGCCGCCGTCCTCGAGGTCGATCCACACCTCCGCCGTGGAACCGTGTGGAAGGTGTACGGCGAACCACGGGGTCCAGCCCTCCCGCATCACCACGGTCGCCGGCAGCGTCCGGCGCCAGCGCGCCTGCTGATGCTCGGCCAGCGCCAGGGACGCCTTCTCCGGCGTCGACGCGTCCACACCAAGGGCAGCGAGCACGTCGGCCACGACCTCGCTGGAGACGATCACATGCTCGCCCTGCCAGTTCCAGTACTCCGTCGCCACGCCATGGGCAACCGCTAGCTCGACAAGGGCCGGAGTGGGAGCAGTCACCCCAGCGAGTCTGCCGTATCAACGCCACCCACGGCCAAACGGCGCGCGTTGCAGACCCACCTACGCGTTCGAGCGGCGTCGGCTGAGCATGAGGACGGCCAGCAGGAGGACCGCACTGGCGACGACGAGGCCGATGGCGACGCCGGCCAGGTTGTCGGTCAGTTGATACAGGGCAGTCGGCCAGATGACCAGGAGGATCGCGCAGCCGACCACGGCGTACGCCGAGCGCCGGGTCCGCCCGTACGCGACCAGCAGCGCCGCGGGGCCCGCCGTACCGACGGCCAGCGCCATGATCTCGCCGCGCTCCTGGACCAGCCAGCAGATCGACGAGCTGAACATCGCCGCTCCGGCCAGTGACCACGACGTCACCTGATCGCGCACCAGACCGAGCATCGCGAACACGAACGCCACGATGATGAACCCGGTCCCGGCGATCCCCGCACTGTTCGGCGCCGACCCGGTGTCCGGAGTGAGGACATCTGCCGTGATCACCAACACACCCACGGCCAGGATCCCGAACGTTGCCACCAGCAACGAAGGCTGCGTCAGCCACCACACCCCGCCGGCCGCCAGCGCGAGCGCGATCGCTACCCCGGCCACCCGGCCGGTCTCCCCCTCGATCGCCACGTAGGTCGCGAACCCGGCCACGCAGCATCCCAGGGCCGCGAGCGCCGAGCTCAGCTGTTCCCGCCGCCGCAGCAGCGCCAGCACGACCGCGGCGCCGAGCAGCACGACCGCGGCCGCCGTACCGGTGGTGATCCGGGCTGCGCGACCCATTTCGCCCCAGTTCGCCAAGGTCAGGAGCGCGACGGCGCCGAGCAGCAACGCGCCGCCGACGTACCCGAGGACCTCCACCAGCGCGCTCGTACGGGCGGGGGCGGGCGACCGCTTGCTCTTGGACGGCTCCGGCTCGGCGGGCTCGTGGTGCGGACGGGGCCGACCGGGGTCGGCGAGCGCCGCGTCGATCTCGGCGTCGGCGGCGTCCCGGATCGAGTCGGCCTGGTACTGGCGCAGCACACCAGCGCTCACGAGCCTGGACAGCTCGTCGTCCAGCCGGCTCGACATGCGATCGCGTCTCCTTGTCAGCCCTACTAACATCAGGCGGCGAGATGCCTATTCTGACCAGCTACCTTGTGTCCCTAGTCAGTCACCCCCTGTTTTCCCCGTTATTGAGTCTGCCGGACACGTTCCCGACGTTCTTCCGGATGGGCAACGACGGCAAGCTGGAGGTGACCGATCAGGTCGTGGTCGTGCCGGCCCGGATCGCCGGCCTGATCATCGGCTTCTTCGTGCTGCGCTGGCTGCTGCACAAGATCATCCGCCGGTTCGCGCGGCGGACCGGCAACGGTGCGGTGGCCGGCGTCCTGTCCAAGTCGAAGCTCGGCCAGGGGTTCGTGGAGAGCACGCTCGCCAGCGAGCGCCGGACCCAGCGCGCCGAGACGATCGCCTCGCTGTTGTGCAGCGCGATCACCATCGTGCTGAGCGCGGTCCTGGTGGTGATGGTGCTCGCCGAGCTCGGCTTCAACATCCTCCCGGTCATCGCGTCCGCCAGCATCATCGGCGTGGCGCTCGGCTTCGGCGCGCAGACGCTGGTGAAGGACTTCCTGGCCGGCGTGTTCATGATCTTCGAGGACCAGTACGGCGTCGGCGACCTGATCGACATGGAGAAGGCGACCGGCGTCGTGGTCGCGGTCGGCCTGCGGATCACCACGCTGCGCGGCGAGGACGGCACCACCTGGTACGTCCGCAACGGCGAGGTCCTCCGGGTCGGCAACTTGACCACCCGCGACCCGAACAGCACCCTCACCTCCGGGGTCGGCTCCGGCACCGAGAAGGAAGAAGAGGCCAGGGCCGACGACGGCGCGGCCACCGAGAAGCAGGACGAGGCCCGGAGCTGAGACGCGAACGCCTCCCGTGCCGAGGCACGGGAGGCGTCAGAGCGGTAGTTCAGAGCGGTGGTTCAGCGCCGGTGGTTCAGGCGGTGAAGGTGACGTCCAGGGTGATCGGGACGGCGGCCAGCGCCTGCGAGACCGGGCAGTTCTTCTTCGCGCCCTCGGCGAACTCGGCGAACTCGTCGGCGGTCAGGCCCGGGACGTTGCCGTTCACGGAGAGCTTGATGCCGGTGATGCCCTCACCCGGCTGGAAGGTCACGTCGGCCTGGGTGTCGAGCGACGCGGGCGGGTTCCCGGCCTGCGCCAGCGCGTGCGACAGGGCCATCGAGAAGCAGGTGGAGTGCGCGGCCGCGATCAGCTCCTCCGGGCTGGTCTTGCCGTTGGCGTCGTTCGCGCGGGAGGCCCAGGTGACGTCGTAGGTGCCGACACCGGACGACTCCAGGGCGACCTGTCCGGCGCCCTCCATCAGCGAGCCTTCCCAGTGGGCCTTCGCCGTACGAGTGGTAGCCATGCTCGTGTTGTCTCCTTCTGGAAGATTCAGACAGTGGTTCAGCGGCCGGACACGTCGATCGCGCCCGGGTACTGCGGTTCGTCGGTGTTCACCATGCTGTGCGCGGCCATCACCATGTAGCGCCAGATCTCCTCGTCCCGCTCCGGGGACAGGGCGATCTCGTCGAGCGCGGCCCGCATGTGGCCGAGCCACCGGTCCCGCGCGCCCGGGGTGACGGCGAAGGGGGCGTGCCGCATCCGCAGCCGGGGGTGCCCGCGCTGCTCGGAGTACGTCTTCGGGCCGCCCCAGTACTGCTCGAGGAACATCCGGAAGCGCACCTCGGCCGGACCGAGGTCCTCCTCCGGGTACATCGCCCGCAGTTCCGGATCGGCGGCAACCCCGCGGTAGAACGCTGCCACCAACCGGTGGAAGGTCTCCGCCCCACCGACGGCGTCGTAGAAGCTCTGCTGCTCAGTCATCTCGGACCTAGTCTCTCAACTGGTCACAAGGTGTCGGCGGAGGGCTGCCTTTTCGGTGTCGCCGAGGGGCCGTTTGGCGTGGGTGGCACCGTCCACGGCGACGATCACCGACTCCGCCTTGGCGTACACGTCCTCCGCGCCGGCGCTGCGGTCCACGATGCGGGAGCCGAGCGTGTACGACGACGTACCGACGGAGGCGATCCACACGTCCACGTCGTACGGCGGGTGCCGGAGCAGGATCGGACGCAGGTAGTCCACCGTCTGGCTGACCAGCACGCACGGGTACTGCGCGAAGAAGTCGCCCGTCGTCTCCATCACCTGCCCGAGGAACGCGATCCGCGCCTCCTGCAGGTAGTCGAAGTACCGCACGTTGTTCACGTGGTCGTAGGAGTCGATGTCGGACCACCGGACCAGGACCGGGTGTGTGAAGCTCATCGGCGTCCTCGCTTCGCTCCGGGCGCCGATGAGGCGCGAGACCAACTGTGTTGAATGGTGAACTCGCTTCGCTCCTTCACGCGCCCACCAGCTTCTCCAGCGCGGTCCGCTCGACCGGGGTGATCCGGCGCAGGCGGTTCGCGGTGAAATCGAACGGGACCAGCTTGGTCCGGGCCTCGACGTACGTGCGGCGTTCCGGCTCGGCGTCGAGGATCTCGTAGTCGACTGTGAACGACGCGGCCCGGATCTCGCTGATCCAGAGCTCGATCCGCACCGGCTCGGGCCGGAAGTGCAGCGGCGCGCGGTACTGCACCTCGTGCCGGGCCACCAGCAGGCCGGTCTCGAGGTTGTCGGCGCCGAGCTCCTTGGCGGTCCGGAACAGGAAGTCGACCCGGGCGTCCTGGAGGTAGTCCACGTACCGGCCGTTGTTCACATGGCCGAGCGCGTCCATGTCGCCCCAGCGCAACGGGCAGTGGTAGACGTGGCGGTTGTGATGATCCACACCACGATCATGTCATCCGGGGTACTTCCGGTGTGACGGACCGTGGGTAATGTCATCCCCGGCAGACCAGTGGACCGATTGGAGTGGTCAATGACCGAGCAGCGAGTAGCGATCGTGACGGGGGCGGCCCGGGGAATCGGCGCGGCCGTCGCGCAGCGGCTCGCCGCGGACGGTCACGCCGTCGCGGTCGTCGATCTCGACGAGGGCGCCTGCGAGGCGACCGTGAAGGCCATCACCGAGGCCGGCGGCAGGGCGATCGGCGTCGGCGCCGACGTCAGCAAGGCCGACCAGGTCACGGCCGCGGTCGAGCGGGTGGCCGCGGAGCTCGGCACGCCGACGATCCTGGTCAACAACGCCGGCGTCCTGCGGGACAACCTGCTGTTCAAGATGTCCGAGGACGACTGGGACACGGTCATGTCGGTGCACCTCAAGGGCAGCTTCCTGATGTCGAAGGCCTGCCAGGCGCACATGGTCGAGGCCAAGTACGGCCGGATGGTGTTCCTCTCCTCGACCTCGGCCCTCGGCAACCGCGGCCAGGCGAACTACGCGTCCGCGAAGGCCGGTCTGCAGGGCCTGGCCAAGACGCTCGCGATCGAGCTGGGCAAGTTCGGTGTCACGGCGAACGCGATCGCGCCGGGGTTCATCGAGACCGACATGACGGCCGCGACCGCGGCCCGGGTCGGCGTCGACTTCGAGGAGTTCAAGAAGGCGACCGCCGCGAGCATCCCGGTGCAGCGCACCGGCAAGCCGGAGGACATCGCCGCCGCGGCGTCGTTCTTCTGCAGCGAGGAGGCCGGCTTCGTGTCCGGCCAGGTCCTGTACGTCGCCGGCGGACCGCGGAACTAGGAGGCAGGCGACATGCCGCAGACGTTCAACGGCGTCGACGAGGTGGTGCACGCGGTCGGCACGACGCTCGGTGAGAGCGCGTGGCTGGAGATCACCCAGGAGCAGGTGAACCAGTTCGCCGACGCGACCGGCGACCACCAGTGGATCCACGTCGACGTCGACCGCGCCGCCAAGGGCCCGTACGGCGGGACGATCGCGCACGGTTACCTGACGCTGAGCCTGATCGCCCGCTTCGGCGAGGAACTGTTCAAGGTCGACGGCGTGACCGCGAAACTCAACTACGGCGTCAACAAGGTCCGCTTCCCGGCCCCGGTCCCGGTCGGCACCCGGGTCCGCGCCGGCGCCTCGATCGCGAACGCCGTACAGACCCCCACCGGCGTCCAGGTCTCCCTCAACTGGGTGATCGAGCTGGAAAACTCCACCAAGCCGGCCTGCGTCGCCGAAACGGTCGTCCTGCTCGTTCCTTAAAGCGGGCAGATCAGCACCGCGTGGGTCGCGATGCGGTGGTAGCCGAGCCATTCGTTGACGGCGATCATGGGGGTGTTGCCGTCGTAGTTGGCGGTGTAGGCGCCGTGCACTCCGGCCTCGGCGGCGCGGTGCAGGGCGGCGGCCTTGACCAGCTTGGCCAGGCCGCGGCCGCGGTACTCGGGCAGCGTCGACGTCATCTTCGACCAGATCATCGTGTGGTCGCCGAGCCCCAGCGTGAACGCGACCACGCGGCCCTCGTACACGGCGGCGACGCTCAGATCGAGCACCGTGTCCGGGTTCCGCCAGACGCCCGCCAGCCAGTCGTCGTACGGCCGGGTGGAGATCTTGGCGTCGCCCGGCTTGGTGCGCTGGGCAACCATGTCGGCCTCGTACAGCAGCCGCGGATCGACGGCGCCGGCCGGCAGCAACTCCACGCCGCTCGGGATCTCGGGCAGCTCCGGCGCCTTCCGCGGATCGATGCCCGCGTAGTGCACCTGGCGCGTCTGCCGGTACCCGAACCGGGCCGCCCAGGCGACCGATCCCGGGTCCGCGAACACCCGCGCCGACGTCGCGCCGGCCGCCCTCAGGTTGGCATGCGTTGCCTCCAGCAGCCGCGTCCCGATCCCCCGCCGCCGGTACTCCGGCCGGACCAGCACCCGCAACTCCCCGTCCAGCGGGTCGGAGCCGGCGATCAGGCCGTCCGTCGCCCAGCCCGCGAGCGTGGCGTCGTCGCCGACGGCCGCGAACGTTCCCCGACCGGGTGCGTTCCCCGTGCCGGTCCGGCGGGCGAGCGCGCCCCGGGTGGTCACCAAGTACGGCACCAGTGCGTCGTGCAGCGCGACCGCCGCGTCCACATCGCGTGGCTCAGCCGCCCTGATCTCCATCTGAAACTCCTTGGGCACTCCAACGACACCGAAGTCCTCCGGAATCTAGCGCCCTTTCAGGTGCATACCGGAAGTGAACCCATTACAGCTCGGTCTCAGAGGGTTTTCAGCAGCCCCAGCTCGGTCTGCACCCGCCGGTACCCGAGCCAGTTGTTGACGGCAAGCATCGGGCCGTTCTCGTCGTCGTTGGACGTGTACGCCGAGGTGATCCCGGCGGCCGCCGCACGCCGGAGCGCGACCGACTTCACCAGCTTCGCCAGGCCGGTCCCGCGGTACGCCGGAATCGTGCCGGTCATCCCCGACCACATCCGGTCCCCGGCCGTCTCGACGACGGTGAAGGCCGCCATCTCCTCGCCGGCCATCGCGCCGACGCTGAGCGACCTGTCCACGGAGGGGCTGTTCCAGACCTCCTCCAGCCACTGGTCGTAGTCGACCGAGTCCAGCGGCGAGTCGCTCGGCTCGTCCAGCGACGCGATCGTGTCGGCCGTGTACGCCGTCCGCGGATCCACGCTGTCCAGCGCCACCAGCTCGATCCCCGCCGGCGTCTCCGGCAGCTCGGGCAGCGGCGCCGTCAGGTCGAGACCGGCGAAGTGCATCTGCCGCGTCCCGTCGTACCCGAGGTTGCGCGCGAACTCGAGCCCGTCGGGCTGCACGAACGACCGGACCCGGACCGCGCCGACCTCGGTGAGGTGCTGGTGCAGGCGTTCGGCGAGCTCGCTGCCGATGCCCCGCTTGCGGTGGTCCGGATGCACGTAGATGCTGAGATGGGCCTGCCCCGGCTCGCTGGTCCACACGTTGATCCCGGCCGACGCCCAGGCGACGATCTCACCCTCGCGGTCGGCGACCAACGGCAGGAACCGTTCCTTCGGCGACTGCACGGTGATCATGTGCCGCGTCGCCGCGGCCGACATCACCTTGTACGGCGCGACCACCGCCCGGACCGTTGCCACCGCCTCGGCATCGTCCCCCACTGCCAGCCGTACCACCGCCCGAGTCGTCATGCCCGGACCCTAGCCAGCAGCCAGGGCAGCCGCCACGGATTAAGTGACGGGATCGCGCGCGTCCCGTGATTCGGATGTGCGCCGGACTCGTACTAGAGTGGCGCGGTGCTGTCGGACTGATCGCCCCGACCGCCGGAAGTGCCATCGTGGTTCCACGCGACGGGGTCACCGGCGGCGGGGCGTCCGGGCCTAGGCTTGAGCTCATGCAGATCCCCGACGGTGCGGCGGCTGCCCGGACGCTGGCCGGCCTGATGGTCTCCGACGCACCGCGCCCCGAGTTCGCCGAGCCGTTCCGCCCGTTCGCGCCGCTGATCGGGAGCTGGGACCTCGACGTCGCCTGGTACGACGACAGCGGCGCCGTGATCCGGCAGACCACCGGGGAATGGCACTTCGCCTGGGCGCTCGACGGCCGCGCGGTCGCCGACATCTGGATCACCCCGAGCCGAGCAGCGCGGGCGACCGACGGCGACGGGGAGTGGGGACTGTCGATCCGGATCTACGATCCCGGACTGGAGGCGTTCCGCTCGACCTGGCTGGGTCCGAAGGCCGCGTTCGTGATGCCGTTCATCGCTCACGCGACCGCGGACACCATCACGCTCGAGGCGCAGAACGCCAGTACCCGCTGGCAGTTCACCGGCATCACCACGACGGGTTTCCACTGGCGCAACGAGGACATCGCTGCCGACGGCAACGTGATCCTGCGGCAGACGTTCGTAGCCACCCGTCAGCCGTAGGTTGCCACCGCCGCCTTCGCCAGCTCGAGCATCCGCGCCCTGATGCCGGCCGGCTCCAACACCTCGACGTCGCCGGCGAACCCCAGCAGCACGCCGCACGCGGCCTCGCGCACCCGGAAGTGCATCCGCAGGCGCGGCCATTCGTCGTCGGCCGGTACGTCGCGCGCCGCCTCCCCCTTGACCAGCATCGGCGTGGCGATCCGCCGGACCATCTCGACCCGGTCCGGCCGCACCCGAACCAGCACGTCCGCCCCGACCGGCAGCTGCCGGTCGAGCCCTGAGCGCAACCGCTCCCACTCGGCGCGGACGTCCAGCCCTTCCGGCCGCTCCGCCGCCTCCTCGAGTACGTCGGCCTGCTCGACGCGGGACACCCGGTACATCCGCGCGGCGCCACGATGCGCAGCCACCAGGTACCACCTGCCGGCCTGCTCCACGAGCCCCCACGGATCGACAGTTCGTTGCTGAACGCCCTCACTCGCCGACGCGTAGCGCAGCCGCACCCGCCGGCGCGTGACGACGGCCTGCCGCAGTACCGGCAACGCGCCGGTGTCCTCGGTGTCGGCGAACCACCGCCGCCGGTCCACCACGATCGCACCCGACAACGCGTCCGCATCGCCCTGCAGCTCGGCCGGCAACGTCGCGGACAGCTTCCCCATCGCCGAGTGCAGCGCGTCCCGCAACCCGAGCTCCTCCGACAACGCCGCACGCCCGGACCACGCGAACAGCGCCTGCGCCTCGCGCGGTGTCAGCTCACTCACGTCGGCGCGGTACCCGGGCAGCAGCACGCAGCCCCCGTTGCGCCCACGCTCGGAGTACACCGGTACGCCGGCCGCCGACAACGCCTCCATGTCCCGCATGACCGTCCGCGTCGACACCTCGAGCCGCTCGGCCAGCTCCCGCGCGCTCAGCCGCTCGTGCCGCTGCAGCAACAGGATGATCTGCAACAACCGGTCCGCGCGCATGTCCCCAACAATATGGGACAGAAGATGTCGTATATACCCCTCGAAGCTGTCTTCATGACCAACGACCCACGCGCACTGTTCGTCCGCGCCCTCGACCAGACCCAGCAGCTCGTCAACACCACCGGGCCCGACGACGTCGACCTCCAGACACCCTGCGACGAGTACGACGTCCGCACGCTCCTCGGCCACCTGCTCACGGTCGCGGCGCGGATCGACCTGGCGCTGAACGGCGGCGACCCGCTGACCATCCCCGTCGTCACCACCGGAGTCGACGATGTCCCGGCCGCCTGGAAGGAACGCCGCGTCGCGCTCGACGCCACCCTGGCCGACGACTCGATCCTCGGGCGGACCTGCAAGCTGCCGTGGGGCACTTTCCCCGGCGCAGCAGCCATCGGCGCGTACACGGGTGAGCTCGCCACCCACGCCTGGGACCTGGCCACGGCGACCGGCCGCCGTGACCAGCTCGACGAGGAGCTGGCGGCACAGGTGCTTCCGATGGTTCGGCAATACGTCCCGGCCGAGGAGCGCGGCGGGCACATCCCGTTCGGCCCGGTGGTACCGGTGGCCGCCGACGCGCCGCCGTACGACCAGCTGGCGGGCTGGCAGGGCCGACGGCCCTAGGCGATCCCGCCGTTCAGCATCAGCCCGCCGTCGATGGTGATGGTCTGGCCGGTGATCCACGACGCCTCGTCGGACAGCAGGAACCACACCAGCGAGGCGACGTCCTCCGGCCGGCCCAGACGTCCCAGCGGGTACGTCGCTGCCACCTTGTCCTCACGGCCCTCGTAGAGCGCTCCGGCGAACTTGGTCTTCACCACCGCCGGGGCCACGGCGTTGACCCGGATCTCCGGAGCCAGCTCGACGGCCAGCTCCTGCGTGACCCGGGACACCATCGCCTTGGTCGCGCCGTACCACCCGATGCCGGGCGACGGCCCCTGACCGGCCACCGAGGACAGGTTGACCACGGCCCCGCCGTGCGCGCGCATCCACGCGTCCCGGCAGGCCCGCACCCAGGCGATCGCGGCCAGCACGTTGGTGTCCACCATCTTGGCCGCGACCGCCTGGTCGACGTCCAGCAGCTTCCCGTAGATCGGGTTGATGCCGGCGTTGTTCACCAGCAGGTCCACCGAGCCGTACGTCGCCACCGCGGCCGCCACCACCTGCGACCGGTGCTCCGGGTCGGCCGCCTTGCCGGCCACCGCGAGCGCGTGCTCCCGGCCGCCCAGGGCCTCGACCGCCTGGTCGAGGGTCTCCTGGGTGCGTCCGGTGATGACGACCCGCGCGCCGTCGGCCACCAGGCGCTGCGCGATCGCCAGCCCGATACCGCGTGAGGCGCCGGTGACGATCGCCGTCCGGCCGTCGAGGCTCATCAGCTGAGGCGCTCGAGCACGATCGCCATACCCTGCCCGCCGCCGACGCACATGGTCTCCAGGCCGAACTGCTTGTCCTCGAACTGCAGACCGTTGACGAGCGTGGTCATGATCCGCGCACCGGTCGAGCCGAACGGGTGGCCGAGCGCGATCGCGCCGCCGTGCACGTTCAGCTTGTCCTCGTCGATCCCGAGCTCGCGCGCGGAGCCGATCACCTGGACCGCGAAGGCCTCGTTGATCTCGACCAGGTCGATGTCGTTGATGCTCATCCCGGCCCGGGCCAGCGCCTGCTTCGAGGCCTCGACCGGCCCGAGGCCCATGATCTCCGGCGACAGGCCGCTGACGCCGGTCGCCACGATCCGCGCCAGCGGCGTCAGGCCGAGCTCGCGTGCCTTGGTGTCGCTCATGATCACGACCGCCGCGGCGCCGTCGTTCAGCGGGCAGCAGTTGCCGGCCGTCACGGTGCCGTCGGGGCGGAACACCGGCTGCAGCTGGCTCACCTTCTCGAGCGTCGTCCCTGCCCGCGGGCCGTCGTCCTTGCTCACCACGGTCCCGTCCGGCAGCGTCACCGGCGTGATCTCGCGCTCGAAGAACCCGTTGTTGATCGCCTTCTCGGCCAGGTTCTGCGAGCGGACGCCGAAGACGTCCTGGTCCTCGCGGCTGATGCCACGCAGGGTCGCCACGTTCTCCGCGGTCTGGCCCATCGAGATGTAGATGTCCGGGATCAGCCCGTCCGCGCGCGGGTCGTGCCAGGTGTCGTTGGTCTCGGCGTACTTCTCGGTGCGCGCGACCGCGTCGGTGAAGAGCGGGTTGAACGAGCTCGGGTCGCCGACACCGGCGGAGCCGAAGTTCTTGTACCGGGAGACGCACTCGACGCCGGCGCTGACGAAGATGTCGCCCTCGCCGGCCTTGATCGCGTGGTAGGCCATCCGCGCGGTCTGCGTCGACGACGCGCAGAACCGGTTGACCGTGGTCGCCGGCGTGTTGTCCCAGCCGAGCTGCACCGCGACCCGGCGCGCCATGTTGCCGCCGTGCTCGTCGTGCGGCTCCGCGCACCCGAGCGCCAGGTCCTCGATCTGGTCACCGGTCAGTCCTACCTTGCCGACCGCCGCCTGGATCATCTGGACGGCGAGGTCGTCCGGCCGGATCGAGGTCAGCGACCCCTTGTGCGCACGGCCGATCGGCGACCGGGCCGTGGACACGATGACTGCTTCAGGCACAGCAATTCCCTTCTACAGGCCGAGGTCGCGGCCGATCAGCTCTTTCATGATTTCGTTGCTTCCGGCCCAGATCTTGGTGACGCGGGCGTCGCGCCAGGCGCGCGCGACCCGGTACTCGTTCATGTAGCCGTAGCCGCCGTGCAGCTGGACGCAGGCGTCCAGGATCTCGTTCTGCACGTGGGCGCTCCACCACTTCGTCTTCGCCGCGTCCACCGCGGACAGCCGGTCCTCGTCGTGCGCGACGATCGCGTTGTCGACGTACGACTGGGTGACCTCGGCCTTGGTGACCAGCTCGGCGATCAGGAACTTGTTGTACTGGAACGAGCCGACCGGCTGGCCGAACGCCTTGCGCTGCTTCACGTAGTCGATCGTCTCGGCGAGGATCTGGGTGGCGTGCGCGATGTTCGACACCGCGGCGCCGATCCGCTCCTGCGCCAGCCGCTCCATCATGTGGATGAACCCGCGGTCCAGCTCGCCGAGCACGTTGCCGTCGCCGACGAACAGGTCCTCGAAGAACAGCTCCGACGTACCGGACTCGGTCTGGCCGACCTTGTCGAGCTTACGGCCGCGGGCGAAGCCCTCCATACCCTCCTCGACCACGAACAGCGTGATGCCCTTCGCGCCCTTCTCCGGGGTCGTGCGGGCCGCGACGATCACCAGGTCGGCCATGTCGCCGTTGGTGATGAAGGTCTTCGAGCCGTTCAGCACCCAGCCGCCGTCGGCCTTCTTCGCGGTCGTCTTCAGCGCGGCCAGGTCCGAACCGCCGGACGGCTCGGTCATCCCGATCGCGGCGACGTACTCACCGGCGCAGAACTTCGGCAGCCAGCGCTGCTTCTGCTCCTCGGTGCCGAGGTCCACGAAGTACGGCGCGGCGCAGTCGTAGTGGATGCCGAAGCAGCTCGACAGCGACGCGGAGACCTTCGACACCTCCTCGGCGAACACGGCGTTGAACCGGTAGTCACCGACGCTCGAGCCGCCGTACTCCTCCGGCACGTCGAGCCCGAGGAAGCCCTGCTTCCCGGCCTCCAGCCAGGCGGCGCGGTCGATCGTCTTCTCTTCGAGGAACTGCTCCATCCGCGGCACCAGCGAGCGGTCGCAGTACTCCTTGGCGCTGGCGCGGAACGCGTGGTGGTCCTCGCCGAAGATGACGCGCTCCATGGGGCCTCCCCGAGGATTTGAGACAAATGGCTAAGCGCTTGCTTAGCTTCACGCGTTCGGTGCAAGGTGTCAACGTGTCCGCAGTCACCGATCCCCTGGTGTGGGAGCACGTCCAGCCGGCCGCGGCGCGCCGGCTGCTGACCGGCGCCGTCGACGCCTTCGCCGAGCGCGGCTACCAGGCCACCACCACCCGCGACATCGCCTCGCGCGCCGGGATGAGCCCCGCCGCGCTGTACGTGCACTACCCGTCGAAGGAGCGCCTGCTCTTCGAGATCAGCCTCTACGGTCACAACGCGGCCCTCGACGTACTGCGCTCCGCCGACACCGGCTCCGCGCCCGCGGACCGGCTCCGCTCGCTCGTCGCCGCCTTCACCGCCTGGCACGCGGAGCATCACACGATCGCGCGCGTGGTCCAGTACGAGTTGGCCGCCCTGTCACCCGAGCACCTGGCCGAGGTCGCGACGATCCGCCGCGCGATCTCCGCCCAGATCGAGCAGGTACTCGCCGACGGTGTCGCCGCGGGCGAGTTCACGGTGCCCGACCTGCCCGGCACCACCCTCGCCGTGCTCTCGCTGTCCATCGACGTCGCCCGGTGGTACACCCCGCACCGCGGCGACCCGGCCGCGCTCGGCAAGCTCTACGCAGACCTCGCCCATCGCATGGTCCAGGCATAGCAAAGACCCCGCGCCGAGCGGCGCGGGGTCTTTCGGTTTTGCCGGGGTCAGGCCTGCAGCGCGGCCTGGACGTCGAGGTGGATGTCCACCTTGTCACCGATCAGCAGCTTGCCGCCCTCGAGCGGCACGTTGAAGTCGATGCCCCACTCCTTGCGGCTGATCGACGCGGAGGCCTCGAAACCGATGATGGTCTGGCCGTAGGCGTTCTGGTCGACGCCGAGGAACTCGACGGCCAGCTCGATCGGCTTGGTGACGTCCTTGATGGTCAGCTCGCCGGCCAGGACGTAGTCGTCGCCCTCGGGCTTGATGGCGGTGCTGACGAAGGTCATCTTCGGGCTGTTCTCGGCGTCGAAGAAGTCGCCGGAGCGCAGGTGCCCGTCGCGCTGCTCGCTGCGGGTGTGCACCGACGCCAGCTCGATCGCGACGTTGGTCGTGGACTCCTCGATGGAGTCCTTGACGACGATCTCGCCGCTGAACTCCTGGAAGGTGCCGCGGACCTTGGTCATCAGGTGGCGGACGGTGAAGCCGACCTCGCTGTGCGCGGTGTCGAGGGCGTACGTGCCGGCGACCAGGCCGGGGATGCTGCTGGTCGCGGTGCCGGTGGTGGTGTCGCTCATGGGGTCCTCTCGGAAGGTGGTTCGTACTGGTCGGGGGCGACGCAGCCGTGGTAGTTAAAACTTCAACCGATGACTACGACAGTAGGCAGTAACGGTTTAAAAGTCAACTACATTCCCGCTACACTGTTCCCGTGACGATGGAGACTGAGATGGACCGGGGGACTCGGTGGCTCGACGCCGAGCAGCAGGTGGCGTGGCGTGCGTACCTGCTGGGCACCGCACGCCTGATGGCCAAACTCGACGAGGATCTGCGCCAGTTCGGCCTCGGAATCAACGACTACGAGATCCTGGTGCGGCTCTCCGAGGCGCCCGACCGGCGGCTCCGGATGGCCGACCTCGCCGATCGGCTGCACCAGAGCCGGTCCCGCCTGACGCACACCGTCGGCCGCCTGGAGGCCGCCGAGTTGGTCCGCCGCACGTCGTGCACGAGTGACAAGCGCGGCGTCTGGGCCGAGCTGACCGACGCCGGCTTCGCCCTGCTCGAGCAGGCCGCGCCGTTCCACGTCGAGGGCGTCCGGGAGAACCTGGTCAACCTCGCCAGCCCCGAGGACTTCGCCGCCGTCGGCCGGGTCTTCGACGCCGTCTCCGAGCACATCGGCCAACGCTGAAGCCGTCGGCTAGGTCCTGTCTGGTGATCCAGCGCCGTAGCGAGGAGGTGCTCGGTGCGGTGCATCGGCGTGCGGGGGCGAAGGCCTCGA
>Ga0247821_10000561_pt1 | contig 20596 bp, 18 predicted proteins | sample 13C_Glycerol_Day_FD_192481 | JGI IMG/M metagenome (GOLD analysis project Ga0247821, IMG submission 192481) | Soil microbial communities from agricultural site in Penn Yan, New York, United States - 13C_Glycerol_Day14 | ecosystem: Environmental > Terrestrial > Soil > Agricultural land | place... | reverse complement strand
CCCCCGGTGGCTGATTGTTAGCTCTGTTCAGGGTGCAGGGAGGCGGACGGTGGGCCGCTCCCCTTGTCGCAGTTTTACGCGAGTCGCTATGGTATTAGGAATATCGACTATAGCAATATAGTAAAACTACTATAACAACGAGCCGCCTATTGTGGACAACACTGCCTATCCCTTGCTCGCCAAGGACCCACAACCCAGCCTGATGCTGGCCGGCGATGCCAGGCCGCTGGCACTCAACCCGGCGCTGCAGGCCTGGGTCGATGAAGGCCCGGCACTGGCCAGTTGGCTGCCGGGCAACTGTGCCGCCCTGGTGCGCGCCTGCCTGCGCCAGCACCGGGCGATTGCCGATGTCGAAGTGCAGGTCGGCGAACGCATCGTGCTGTGGAGCTTCATCCCTGACGACCAGCGCCAGCAGGTACTGGCGCGTTGCCGCGAAGCCAGTGACGAGCGCCGCGACGCACGTGAGGCCAGCCGCGCCCGGCGCCTGTACCGGCTGATCATCGAGAACACCACGGACCTGATCTCCCGACACAGCCCCGATGGCCGTTTCCTCGATGCCTCGCCGGCGGCATTTCGCCTGCTTGGCCTGTGGCCCGAGCAGTTGCGTGGCATGGCCGTGCATACCCTGCTGCATCCGCGCGAACGCCGCCAGGTATTGCGCCAGGCCGCCGCCGCCCTGGATCAGGACGGCTACCACACCATGACCTGTCGGGTGCGCCAGGCCACAGGCGGTTACCGTTGGTTCGAAATCGCCAGCCGGGCCATCCGCGAAACCTACACCGGCGCAGTGGTGGAGGTGGTCAGCGTGTCCCGCGACATCACCTTGCGCATCGAAGCCCAGGAAAGCCTGGCACACAGTGCCCGGTTGGCCACCTTGGGCGAGCTGGCTTCGGGCATCGCCCACGAGATCAACCAGCCGTTGGCCGCAGTGGTCAACTACGCCAACGCCAGCCAGCGCTACCTGCAGGGCCTGGAGCGCGACCCGCAGGCCCGAGAGCGGGTAGGGCAGGGCCTGCAGCGCATCAGCGAACAGGCCACCCATGCCGCCGAAGTGATCCGCCGCCTGCGCGCCTTTCTGCGCAAAGGGCCGCGCCGCCTGCAGGCGCTGGACGTGGCCGAAGTGGCGGGCGAAGCCATGCGCTTGTGCGCCTGGGAGGCCGCGCGTGACCAGGTGGTGGTCGAGCTGCGCATGAGCGCGCAACTGCCCTCGGTGTATGCCGACCGGGTACTGCTGGAGCAGGTGCTGTTGAACCTGCTGCGCAACGCCATCGATGCCAACCGTGAGCAGCATGGCGAGCGGCCGTCACGTATCCTGCTCGGCGCCGCACGCGATGGCGACGGCGTGCTGGTCGAGGTGGCCGACCAGGGCCCGGGCGTGGCGCCCGAGTGCCTGGATGAAATCTTCACGCCGTTCACCACCAGCAAGGCCGACGGCCTGGGCCTGGGCCTGAGCATGAGCCGCAGCCTGATTGAAGGCTTTGGCGGCAGCCTGTGGGCGCGAGCCGGTGACAACGGCGGTCTGGTACTGTGTTGCCGCCTGGCGGTCAGCAGGGGATAAGGGGAGATGGCGGTGCAAGCGAAAGTGTATGTGGTCGATGACGACCAGGGTATGCGGGATTCGACGGTGTGGCTGCTGCAGTCGGTCGGCTTGCAGGCACTGCCGTTCGCCAGCGGGCAGGCGTTTCTCGACGCCTGCGTCGACGATGGGCCGGCCTGTGTGCTGCTGGATGTGCGCATGCCGGGGCTGGGCGGGCTGGCGGTGCAGCAGGCGATGCGCGAGCGTGGCCTGGGGTTGCCGGTGATCTTCGTCAGCGGCCATGCCGATGTGCCGATCGTGGTGCGGGCGTTCAAGGCTGGCGCCTGCGACTTCATTGAAAAACCCTACAACGACCAGTTGCTGCTCGACAGCGTACAGGCCGCGCTCGAGCGTGCCGGGCGGGCACGCCAGGGCGACCAGGCACTGGCCGAGGTGCAGTTGCGCATCGATGGCCTGACACCGCGCGAGCGTGACGTGTTCGTGCCTTTGGCCCAGGGGTTGAGCAACCGCGAGATTGCCGAACGGCTGGGCGTCAGCGTGAAGACGGTGGACCTGTACCGGGGGCGGGTGATGAAGCGGCTGCAGGCGGATAGCCTGGCCGAGCTGGTAGGCATGGCCATTGCCTGCGGGGCGGTGGAAGCATTGGGCCTGCAAGCGCGGCAGTGACAGCAGTCGCAGTTCCCTGTGGGAGATGACCCAGCCCTCTGGTCTGCGCTGGCGCGTAGATGACTGAAATCGCAAGCAGTCTGCGTTCCCTGTGGGAGCGGCTTTAGCCGCGAAGAATCCAACGCGGTGCATGGCACCGGCTGCGTCGGTGTTCGCGGCTAAAGCCGCTTGTGTCTTGAGAGGGGATTAGAATCTGGAGTGAGAGCGGTGAATGGCAAGCTGAATGCCAGAGGTGCCTTGAGCACGTGTGGGAGCACAAGCTGCCATTCACCGTTCCACTTTGGCGAGAGCCCGAACAGTTGGATGAGGGCCTAATCTCGAACCACAAGCGTGGGCCAAGCCAAAGCTCTCTCACACTGTTGAGTCTAGGAGGTTTTGGCGATGGCTTCCTTCTTGGGTATCGATGTTTCCAGTCTTTCCCTTGATGCACTGGTGCGGCCCCAGGGCATCAGGATCAGCGTGCGCAATGATCCAGCGGGCTTTGAGGAACTGGTGAAGAGCCTTCGAGGGCTCAGCATCAAGCGCATCCTTCTGGAAGCTACAGGCGGCTACGAGCTTGATGTCATGCGCTTTCTCCAGAACGCCAGCTACAAGGTCATACGCGTGAATCCCAAGCGAGCCAGATCGTTCGCGGATTCCTTGGGCATCAAGGCCAAGACCGATGCCATCGACGCCGCAGTGCTGGCCCATTTCGCTGAGGTCATTCCAGACAAGCCAACCCTGAAAACAAGCCCTGAAAGGGCCCTGTTACGAGAACTCCTTCAGCAGCGTGATCGCCTGGTCCAACAGCGAGATGACGATCGGCGGCGCCTGAAGCAGGCCCAGTCAGCAATGGTCGCCAATTTCCTGAAAACCAATCTTCAGCACTTTGCATCGCAGATAAAGTTGGTGGAGCAAGCGATCAAGCGGCAGGCCACAGTGCTCAGCGATGAACGGATAGCCAAACTGGACGAAGTCAAAGGCATCGGGATGGTAACCGCGACCAAGCTGGTAGCGCTCTTGCCGGAACTGGGGCACGTGGAGTCCCGGGAAATAGCCTCTTTGGTCGGTGTGGCCCCCTTCAATCACGACAGCGGAAAGTCCGTGGGCAAGCGCTTTATCTCAGGAGGCCGATTTGAGGTCAGGCGTGCGCTGTACATGGCGTGCCTGGTAGCGGTGAAACATAATCCAACGCTCAAAGCCCGATATGAGGCGCTGCGTGGGCGAGGGAAACTTGCCAAGGTTGCGCTTGTAGCCTGCATGAGAATCTTCATCGTGCGCCTCAATGCGATGCTCAGAACGGGCACGCCGTGGCGGGATGACTTACCGCAGCCTGAAAACATGGCGCAAATCACAGCGTGATCCTGTGGGAGCGGGTTACCCGCGAGACGACACCGCGGTGGATGGCACGGGCTTCGCCCGTGTTCGCGGGCAAGCCCGCTCCCACAGGGGGCGCGCCAGCTTTTAGAAATTGAGCAAGACAGTTGCTCCCACAAAAGCCTCCCTCGGCAAGCGAGAAAAGGAGAGAATCATGAAATTTTACATAGCAGCCTAATCAAGGCTTTGACATTCACTGCCTAAGCAGTAATATTTTTACACAAATACTCGAGCAGTCTCCCATGGCCCATTTCTCCCCCGAAAACTTCCAGACCTGTGCCATCGGCATGCTGCTCGGCCGCGCGGCGATCCTCAAGGACCGCATTCTCGACTGGCACCTCGAATCCGAAGGTGTCACCGCCGCGCAGTTCAAGGTGCTGATCATCGTCACCCAGTACCAGGTGGATACCCCGGCCGAGCTGTGTCGCTACCTGGGCCTGGACAGTGGGTCGATGACCCGCATGCTCGACCGCCTCGAGCAGAAGGAGCTGATCGTGCGCAACCGCTGCGCCGACGACCGCCGCCTGGTGCGCCTGGCCCTTACCGCCGATGGCCAGCGCCTGGCTGACCGCCTGCCGGAAATCGGCGCGGCGGCCATGAACGAGTTGTGCGGTGCGCTGGCACCCGAAGAGCTCAAGACCCTGGAAGGCCTGCTGGCCAAGGTCCTGCTTGCTGCCGGCGACCCGTTGACGATCCGCCGCTTCGGCGATCGTTGATCCCTGTCACGAATTATCCAAGGTATTGTCATGGCCACTCCCGCAGACACCCCGACTTCCTCCGCCGCGCCCGAGCCGTCGCGCAAGCGCAAGGCCTGGCTGCTTGGCCTGCTGTTGCTGCTGATTCTTGCCGGTGTCGGAGCCTGGGCCTGGTACAGCCTGGTCGGGCGCTGGCACGAAAGCACCGACGATGCCTACGTCAACGGCAACGTGGTAGAGATCACCCCGCTGGTTACCGGCACCGTCACCAGCATCGGCGCCGATGACGGCGACCTGGTCCATGCCGGCCAGGTATTGCTGCACTTCGACCCGGCCGACAGCGAGGTGGCCTTGCAGTCCGCCGAAGCCAGGCTGGCGCGTAGCGTGCGTCAGGTGCGCGGGTTGTACAGCAACGTCGACTCGCTCAAGGCCCAGCTGGAAACCCGCCAGGCCGAACTGCGCAAGGCCCGGCAAGACTTCAACCGACGCAAGGTGCTGGCCGACAGCGGTGCGATTGCTGCGGAAGAATTGTCCCATGCCCGCGATGACCTGAGCGTGGCCGAGGCTGCCGTCAACAGTGCTCGCCAGCAACTCAGCACCAGCAGCGCGCTGGTCGACGACACCGTGGTGTCCTCGCACCCTGAGGTGATGGCTGCCGCCGCCGACCTGCGCCAGGCCTACCTCGACCACGCTCGCACCACCCTGGTGGCGCCGGTCACCGGCTACGTCGCCAAGCGTACCGTGCAACTGGGCCAACGCCTGCAGCCGGGCACCGCGACCATGGCAGTGATCCCGCTGGACCAGGTGTGGATCGACGCCAACTTCAAGGAAACCCAGCTGCGCGACATGCGTATCGGCCAGCCGGTGCAAATCAGCGCCGACCTGTACGGTAGCGAGGTCAGGTACAGCGGTACGGTCGACAGCCTCGGCGCTGGCACCGGCAGCGCTTTCGCCCTGTTGCCGGCGCAGAATGCCACCGGTAACTGGATCAAGATCGTCCAGCGTGTGCCGGTGCGCATCCACCTCAGCCCCGAACAGCTCAAGGACCACCCGCTGCGTATCGGCCTGTCCACCGTGGTCGAGGTCGACCTGCACGACCAGAGCGGGCCGGCCTTGGCCCAGCAACCACCGCAGCAGGCCAGCTACACCACCCAGGTGTATGACCGCCAGCTGGTCGAAGCCGACAACCTGATCGCCCGGCTGATCCACGAAAACAGCGCACCCGGCAAGACGGTCCAGCGATGAGCAACAGTGCTGCTGCCCAGTTCACGCCGCCGAGCCTGTTGCTGACCACCATCGGCCTGTCGCTGGCGACGTTCATGCAGGTGCTCGACACCACCATCGCCAACGTGGCCTTGCCGACTATTTCCGGCAACCTGGGGGTGAGCTACGAGCAGGGCACCTGGGTCATCACCTCGTTCGCGGTGAGCAACGCCATCGCCTTGCCGCTGACCGGCTGGCTCAGCCGGCGGTTTGGCGAGGTGAAACTGTTCATCTGGGCCACGCTGCTGTTCGTACTGGCCTCGTTCCTGTGCGGTATTGCCCAGTCAATGCCGGAGCTGGTCGGTTTTCGCGTGTTGCAGGGCGTGGTAGCCGGGCCGTTGTACCCGATGACCCAGACTTTGCTGATCGCTGTCTACCCGCCGGCCAAGCGCGGCATGGCCCTGGCGTTGCTGGCAATGGTCACGGTGGTGGCGCCGATTGCCGGGCCGATCCTCGGGGGCTGGATCACCGACAGCTACAGCTGGCCGTGGATTTTCTTCATCAACGTGCCCATCGGTCTGTTCGCCGCTGCCGTGGTGCGCCAGCAGATGCGCACCCGGCCGGTGGTCACCAGCCGCCAGCCGATGGACTACATCGGCCTGCTGACGCTGGTCATCGGTGTCGGCGCCTTGCAGGTGGTGCTGGACAAGGGCAATGATCTGGACTGGTTCGAGTCGTCGTTCATCATCGTCGGTAGCCTGATCTCGGTGGTGTTCCTGGCGGTGTTCGTGATCTGGGAACTGACTGACCGTCACCCGGTAGTCAACCTGCGCCTGTTCGCGCACCGTAACTTCCGCGTCGGCACCATTGTGCTGGTCGGGGGCTATGCGGGGTTTTTCGGCATCAACCTGATCCTGCCGCAGTGGTTGCAGACACAGATGGGCTATACCGCGACGTGGGCAGGCCTGGCGGTGGCACCAATCGGCCTGTTGCCGGTGCTCATGTCGCCGTTCGTGGGCAGGTACGCGCACCGCTTTGACTTGCGTGTGCTGGCCGGGCTGGCGTTCCTGGCGATCGGCAGCAGTTGCTACATGCGTGCCGGGTTCACCAGCGAGGTGGACTTCCAGCATGTGGCGTTGGTGCAGCTGTTCATGGGTATTGGTGTGGCGCTGTTCTTCATGCCGACCCTGAGCATCCTGCTGTCCGACCTGCCTCCACACCAGATTGCCGATGGCTCCGGGCTGGCGACCTTCCTGCGTACCTTGGGCGGCAGTTTTGCGGCGTCGCTGACGACCTGGATCTGGATTCGCCGGGCGGACCAGCACCATGCCTACCTGAGCGAGCACATCAGCCAGTTCGACCCGGCCACGCGGCATGCCCTGGAGCAACTGGGCGGGGCCAACCCGCAGGGCTATGCGCAGCTGGAGCAGATACTCAACGGGCAGGCGTACATGATGTCGACGGTGGATTACTTCACCCTGATGACCTGGGTGTTTGCCGGGTTGATCCTGCTGGTGTGGTTCGCCAAACCGCCCTTTACCGCCAAGGCGGGGCCCGCGTCGGCAGGGCACTGAGCCGGGCCAGAAGCAGGCCCGGCAAATCCCGCGTCAGGTACTCGCTGCGTACCAGGGACGCTGTATGCGCAGCACCAACCGGTCGATTTGCGGCACCAGCAGGTTGGCGGCCAGCACGGCGAAGCAGAGGCCGTCGGCATAAAGCCCGAATTCGCGAATCAGTTCGGTGAGCGTGCCAACGGTCACGCCGAAGAGCATGCGACCGGCACGCGTATTGGGGCTGGTGACCGGATCGGTGGCGATGAAAAAGGCGGTGAAGAGGTAGCCACCGAGACTGAGGTTGTACACGGCTTCCTGCAGGCTATGGCCGGCGGCCATACACAGCAATACGGTGCTCGCGAGCATCGCCAGCGGAATCTCGATTCGGATCACCCGTAGCGAAGCCAGTATCAGGCCGCCGGCGATGTAGCCGTACCCCGACAGGTTGTGGGTGATATGGGTGAATTCGTTCTGCGCCAACTGGGTGGCGCCGGCGAACGCATCGAGATCAAGGCGTGGCACCAACTGTAGCTGTTGTAGAAGAACCGCCCTGGCGCCCAGGGTTGCGGTCCAGGGGGTATGGTTCGAGGGTGCAGGGTACAACTGCTGGTAGAAGCAGATGGCAACGATCCCCAGACCAACCATGGCAGGGTTGAGGCGGTTGCGGCCAAGGCCTCCACTGGCATGCTTGCATAGCGCAAGAGCGGCAAAGCTGGCCAGGGCGATCATCCACAGTGGCACCAGCAGCGGTAATGCCCGAGCCAGGATCAGGCCTAGCACCAGCCAGCTGAGGTCGCTCAAACCCTCGCGGACATTACGCCCGCGCAGGCGCAGCAGGGCAGCTTCGAAGCCCAGGGCGAACAGCACGCACCAGAAGGTCTGCAGCCAGACCACAACGCCAAATTGCCAGGCATACAGGACGGTGCCCGGCAGGAGGCACAAAATGACCAGCAGCATCACCGTGCGCAGCCGCTGCGGAATGGGATGGCGTATCAGGCTCATGCGCGCATCTCCGTCTTGCTCTGGCGGAAGCGTTCGCGCAGCGGGATATTGCTCGGGCAGATGCTGCTGCAGCTGCCGCATTCGATACAGGCATCCAGGCGCAGTTCCTGCAGGCTGGCCTTGTCCAGGCGTTCGGCAGCAGCATAGAGATCCAGCGGCCTGAGCGACATCGGGCAGACATCCACGCAGCGCGTACAGCGAATGCAACTGCCTGCGGGGCGGGTTGCCGGCAGGTAGCGTTCAGCGCCGAATATCAGGCAACTGCTGGTCTTGCTGACGGCGGCGGTGGCGTCCGGTAGCGGCTGCCCCATCATCGGGCCGCCGACCTGGGTCAACTGTCCTGTGGGGGCCGCGCCAGCAATCGCGCGCAGTTCGCTGACCGGGTAACCCACCGGCACCCGGACATTGCCGGGGTGCTCGCAATCCCCGGTCAGCGTGAGCACGCGGCTTATCAGTGGTTCACCCTGGAAGACGGCCTGGCCCAGTGCATAGAGCGTTGCGACATTGAGTGCGAGGACGCCGATATCGGCAGGTCGGCTCCCTGGCGCCAGGTTGCGGCCACTGAGGCTCTTGATCATCAACGGCTGCCCACCTGCCGGGTAACGCTCCGGAAGCGGACATATCTCGACCTGGGTGTGCGCCTGGCGAGCGGCGGCACGTAACGTGGCCATCGCCTCCGGTTTGTTGGTTTCGATACCGAAGCGGGTCGTGGTTATTCCCAGCAGCGTGGCGACATAGTCGGCGGCCTCGATCAACGCTTCGGCATTTTCGCGCATGAGACGATCATCGCAGGTAAGGAAGGGCTCGCATTCGGCACCGTTGATCAGCAGCAGGTCGGGCTGCCGGGCGTCGGCCAGCTTGAGGGCCGTCGGGAAACCCGCCCCACCAAGGCCGACGATGCCCATCTGCAATGCGCGTTCGACCAGTGCCGCTGGCGTTTGCGGCAGCCCCTGCACCGGGCGTTCGACCCACTCATCCAGGCCATCTGCGTTCAGAATGACAGCCATGACTGGCTCGGCCGAGTCGGCCGCGAAGGCGAGATCGATCCGTTCCACGATGCCGGAAGTGCTGGCATGCACCCAAGCGGTGGTGTCGTCACCAATACCGATCACTTCGCCCTTGCGCACATGCTGTCCCGGCTGCACGCAAGGCTGGACAAACCGGCGACCCCGCCCGAGCGGAATCGCCAGCTGGATTTTTCCGACCGCGACCGGGGCAACCGGCGTGGCGTTGGACAGTTCCTTGTATCCCTTGAGCTCAATGCCTCCGTGCCAACTACGCTGAGACGATGAGGCGATGGCCAGCAGGCGCCGCCAGAGAGGTTTCTGTTGTGGCTGACGCTGGGCGCGGATGCGGCTCTGCAGGCGTTCGACGCTCTGCAACGAATGGCTAGACATATTCTGTCCTCCAATTTTGGGGCAAAGAACGCCCGTGTGCGCTTATGCGCACAATGGTTTTTATTGCTTCCGGGACGTTTAGCGGAAAGGGAGGGGGATGGTTGATCACCCGCGCACTTCTGAGTGTAAAACGAGGAATTTGTTCGGTTTTTAACCAGACTTGCTGATGAACGGTAGGCCAATTGCCATCTTGCAATTTCTGGTGAAATAGCCTGCGCCGCGAAAGGGCGGCCAGACTCTGCGAGGTGTCGAATGATGCGCGCAAGCCTGCTGGTGATGCTGTTGATGTTGTTGTATGGCTGCGGCGAAAGGATCGAGCGCTTTTCCGGGCCGACCATGGGGAGCACGTACTCGATCCAGTACGTACCCACCGCGCAGACGCCCGGTGCGCAGCAGGTAAAGGCCGAAGTCGAGATGATGCTCGAGGCGCTCGACAGGCAGTTTTCCAACTGGCGCGGCGACTCTGTGGTTTCCCGCTTCAACGCTCTGCCGGCCGGCGCCTGTCAGGCGGTGCCGGAAGAGATGCGGCACTTGCTGGTGTACGGTGAGTCGCTGTTCCGCGAGAGTGGCGGGGCTTTCGACCTGACGGTTTTGCCATTGTTGAACCTCTGGGGCTTCGGCCCGCAGTCACGAGGGCGGCAGGTGCCGGACGCCGAGGCGCTGGCACGGGAGCAGGCCCGGGTAGGGCTCCAGCACTTGCACCTGGAGGGAGAAAAGCTGTGCAAGGATGTCGCGGCGCAGCTGGATTTCGACAGCATGCTCGCCGGCTATGCCGTGGATCGGGTCGGCGAGAGGCTTTCGGCCCTGGGTATCCAGGCCTATCTGGTCGAGATCACCGGCGAACTCAAGGGGGTCGGCCGCAAGCCGGATGGCTCGCTCTGGCGCATCGCCCTCGAGGTACCGAGTGGCGAGGGCGAGCAGCAAGTGGAGCGCGCCATTGCCCTGGATGGCTACGGCGTTGCCACCGCCGGCGACTACCGCAACTATTTCGAGGAAGGTGGCCAGCGCTATTCGCACACCTTCGATCCACGTGTCGGCAGGCCGGTCAGGCACGCGCTGGCGGCAGTGTCGGTGGTCGACCCTTCGGTGCTGCGTGCCGATGCCCTGGATACATTGTTGATGGTGCTCGGCCCGGAGGAAGGCTATGCCTTCGCCGAGCGGCATGACGTCGCCGCCTATTTCATCATGCACCAGGGCCTGGGTTTCGTTGCGCGGGCGACGCCGCGATTCGAGTCGTTGTTTCCGAGGCAGAGCCAGACCAGGCAGTAATTGAAGGAATACACATCGCCCAGGGGCAAGAGCCGATGGGGCGGCTGAGCTGACCTTGGTCATTCCCATGCGCAGCCTTTTCCCCTATTGTCGATGCTCCCTTCCCAAACGATTGGCATATCCATGGAGAAAGTCATCGTGATCACCGGTGCCAGCCGTGGCATCGGCGCCGCCACGGCACTGCTGGCCGCCCGCCAGGGCTACCGCATCTGCATCAACTACCACACCAACGACCAGGCCGCCGAGAACATCCTCGACCAGGTTCGTGCCCAGGGTGCCGAGGCCATCACCGTACGCGCCGACACCAGCGTCGAAGATGAGATCATCCAGCTGTTCCAGCGCGTGGACGAAGAGCTCGGCCCGGTCACCGCGCTGGTCAACAACGCCGGCACCATTGGCCAGCAAAGCCGGGTCGAGGACATGTCCGAATTTCGCCTGCTCAAGGTCATGAAGACCAACATCGTCGGCCCCATGCTCTGTGCCAAGCACGCGCTGCTGCGCATGGCGCGCCGGCACGGCGGGCAGGGCGGGGCCATCGTCAACGTGTCGTCGGTAGCCGCACGCCTGGGCTCGCCCAACGAATACGTGGACTATGCCGCTTCCAAGGGCGCCCTCGACACCTTCACCGTTGGCCTGGCAAAGGAAGTGGCAGGCGAGGGCGTGCGGGTCAATGGCGTACGGCCAGGCTACATTCATACCGGGTTCCATGCGCTGTCCGGCGACCCCGACCGGGTCAGCAAGCTTGAGCCCGGCTTGCCCATGGGCCGTGGTGGGCGCCCCGAGGAAGTGGCCGAGGCGATCCTCTGGCTGCTCTCGGACAAAGCCTCGTACTCCACCGGCAGCTTCATCGACCTGGGCGGCGGGCGCTGAGCGCGCCCGTCAATCTTCCAGCAGCGAGCGTACCCGTTCGGCCAGCACTTCCAGCTCGAACGGCTTGGTCAGCACCTGTGTGCCTTGCAACAACTGGCCGTCACTGAGCGCCGCGCTTTCGTCGTAGCCAGTAATGAACAGCACCTTGAGGTCGGGGTAGCGCTCGCGGCAACGTTCAGCCAACTGGCGGCCATTCAGGCCGCCGGGCAGGCCGATATCGCTCAGCAGCAGGTCTGGCCGCTCGCCATTTTGCAGGTGGGCAAGGGCGGCCGGGCCATTCTCGAACGCGTCGACCAGGTAACCCAGTTCCTCCAGCACCTCGCAGACGACCACGCGCAAGGCAATCTGGTCTTCGATCAGCAGGATACGCTGTGCGGCCGTGCTGCCACTTTCCAGCAGTGTGCGCCGCGGCCTGGGTGCCGGGGCTTCGGGGAGCTCGTGGTGGCGGGGGAGCAGTAGCTCGATGCGGGTGCCTTCGCCAAGCGTCGACAACACCCGTAGCTGCCCGCCCGACTGGCGCACGAAACCGTAGGTCATCGACAAGCCAAGGCCCGTGCCCTGGCCCATCGGCTTGGTGGTGAAGAACGGGTCGACTGCGCGCTCGGCCACCTCCGTCGACATGCCATTGCCGTTGTCGATGATGCTCAGCCTTATGTATTCACCAGCTGGCAGTCCCAGTGCATGGGCTTGCTCGTCGTCGAGTAGCAGGTTGTCACCGAGGATATCGATCGCACCGCCAGCAGGCATGGCATCGCGGGCATTGATGCACACGTTGAGCAGGGCACTTTCCAGTTGCGGCGGGTCGATGAAGGTCGGCCACAGCGGGTAGGGGAACTGGCTGGTCAGGGTGATGGAAGGACCAATGGTACGGCGCAGCAGCTCTTCCATGCCGCCCACCAGCGTCGCCACCTGCGTGGAGCAGGGCTGCAGGGTCTGCTGACGGGAGAATGCCAGCAGCCGGTGTACCAGCGAAGAGGCCCGCTGCGCCGAGCCGCTGGACAGCTCCAGCAAGGGTTCCAGGCTGTCGAAACGGGATTGCTCCAGGCGTTGGCGCATCAGCTCCTGGGCACTCAGGATGGCGCCCAGCAGGTTGTTGAAGTCATGGGCGATGCCGCCACTGAGCTGGCCGACCGCTTCCATCTTCTGTGCCTGGCGCAGGGCCTCCTCGGCCTTGGCCCGTTCTGCCAATGCCGCATTCACCCGTTGTTCCAACTCCTCGTTCAGGCGTTGCAGGGCAAGCTCGGCCCGCCGTCGTTCGGTAACGTCCTTGAACAGTACCGCCACCTGGCGCTTTTCGGCAGGCTCCACCCGGAAGGTGGTCACCGACAACACATGGCCGGTGGCGACCAGCTCCTGCTCGAAATGCAGGGGCTCGCCCGTGCGCAGAACCGCGCCATAACGGGCGACCCAGTCATCGGCCTCATCGGGCACCATCTCACGCAGTTTCTGCCCGACCACATTGGGGATGCCGGCGTGCTTGGCATAGGCCGCATTGGCCAGCACATGCACATAGTCACTCAGCGGGCCGTGCGGGCCGTCGAAGAACTCGATGATGCAGAAGCCTTCATCCATGGTGTCGAAGAGCGAGCGGTAAAAGTCCTGGTCGTGTTCCTGATGGCTTGCCAGGCGGGCCTCCAGCAGCGCGTTCTGCCGCTGCAGGGCTTCGACTTGTTGGCGCAGTGAAAGCAGGTCACGGGAAGGCATGCCGAGGTCCGACAAAAGAGGAGACCCAGACTTTAACGTGTTCGCCAGCAGGCGAATAGCCAGTCAAGGCGAGTGCGGCGCAATGCCCAGCAGCCGCTCGACCCGTTCGCCGAGGGTGTTCAGGTCGAAGGGTTTGTGTAGCAGCTCCGTGCGCCTGTCGGGCCGGGCACAGGGCACCGTATCGATGGTGTCATAGCCGGTAATCAGTAATACCGGGGCATGCACCACGAGGTCCTGGTAGGCCCCTGCAAGCTGGTAGCCGTCGACCCGCCCAGGCAAGCCGACATCGGTAATCAGCAGGTCCGGTGGCGGCCCTTCCTGCAGCGCTTCAAGCGCCGGGCCGCCACCCTCGAAAGCCTGCACCTGGTGGCCCAGTTCCGTCAGCACTTCAACCAGTACCAGGCGCAGGGCCGGTTGATCCTCCACCAGCATGATCCGGCGCACGCGCGGCTGCACCGGCTCGGTGGGGGATGCGGCTGGCTCGTCGTGGCAGGTTGCGGTAGCGCTCTTGTGCTGGGGCAGGTACAGGTGAACGCAAGTGCCTTGCCCGACAACGCTGTCGATCAGCAACTGCCCCCCGGACTGGCGAACAAAGCCATAGGCCATGGACAACCCCAGGCCGGTGCCCTGGCCCAGCGGCTTGGTGGTAAAGAAGGGTTCGAGGGCGCGCTCCCGCACCGCACTGGACATGCCCAGGCCGGTGTCCTCGACACGAATGTGCAGATAGTGGCCCGTCGGCAGGCCCAGGCGCTTGGCCTCGGCCGCTGAGAGATTGGCGTTTTCACAGCCGATGCGCAGGGAGCCGCCCAGCGGCATGGCGTCACGGGCATTGATGCACAGGTTGAGCAAGGCGTTTTCCAGCTGTTGCGGGTCGATGAGGATCGACCATTGCGCGGCCAGGGTCTGGTCCTGGAAGTCAATGTGCGGGCCGGTCGAACTGCGGATCAGGTCATGCATGTCGGCCACCAGGCGCTGCACATCGACCGCTTGGGGCACCAGCATCTGCTGGCGTGAAAAGGCCAGCAACCGCTGCACCAGGGCAGCGGCCCGCAGTGCGTTGCTGCGGCTGAGTTCGAGCATGCGGGCGGTTTCGGCAAAGCGTTGCTGACCCAGGCGTTGCTCTGCCAGCTCCAGCGCGCCAAGCAGGCTGCCCAGCAGGTTGTTGAAGTCGTGGGCGATGCCACCGGTCAGCTGGCCGACCGCCTCCATTTTCTGTGATTGGCGCAGGGCTTCTTCGGCCTGGCGCAGGCGTTCCTGTTCGGCCATGCGCTCGGTGATGTCATAGGCGAACATGTACCCGCCCTGGATCCGCTGCTGCGCATCGCGCAGCGGGTGGTAGCGGATCTCGTAATGGCGAGGGGCGTCAGGCGGGCCGAAGGTGATGGTATCGATGAAAGCTTCGCCGGCCAGCACGCGTGGCCACACCGGTGCCAGGCGGCCCATGATGTCAGGCTGGTTGACCAGGAACTGCGGCACGTAATCGCCGATCTTCGGTACGAAACCACGGTAACGCTCAAAGGTTTCCCTGGCCATGCGGTTGATCGCCACCAGGCGCATCTTGCGGTCTGCGGCGAACACGTTGGCCAGGCTGTTGTCGAGCAGTTCGCCCAGCAGCTGGTTATGGGCATGTGCAGTGTCTTCGCGCTCGGCCAGGCGAGCTTCCAGTTCTGCGACACGCGCTTGCAGCTGTGCCAATGAAGGGAGCGAATCTGCTTGCATGGCGAGGGCCCGGTGAGAGGATCGGGCAACTATAGTCGCCCACCGGGTCATCAGCCATCAGAACGAGCGGATGATCCGCCCCAGGGTTTCCATGGCCCGTTCGGCATCCTCATGCCAGGGGCTGCCATAGTTCAGGCGAATGCAGTTGCCGAAGCGCCGGGTGGGCGAGAAGATCGGCCCGGGAGCGATGCTGATGCCTTGGGCCAGGGCCATGTGGAACAACTTGAGGGCGTCCATCTGTTCGGGCAGTTCCAGCCACAGGAAGTAGCCGCCGGACGGTTGGCTGACCCGTGTCTGCGCCGGAAAGTGCCGGGCAATGGCCGCCAGCATGTTGGCCTGCTGGCCTTCCAGGGCATAGCGCAGCTTGCGCAGGTGGCGGTCGTAGCCGCCGTGCTGCAGGTAGTCGGCGATCGCCGCCTGCGCCGGCATCGAGGCACACAGCGAGGTCATCAGCTTGAGCCGCTCGATCTTCTGCGCAAAGCGCCCGGCCGCCACCCAACCGATGCGGTAGCCTGGTGCCAGGCTCTTGGCGAACGAACCGCAGTGCATCACCAGGCCCTGGGTATCGAAGGCCTTGGCCGGCTTGGGGGCTTGCTGCGAATAGTACAGTTCAGCGTACACGTCGTCTTCGATCAATGGCACCTGATGACGCGCCAGCAGCTCCACCAATGCCTGCTTTTTTGCCTCCGGCATGCTGGCGCCCACCGGGTTCTGGAAGTTGGTCATGCACCACACGGCCTTGACCGGGTGCTTTTCCAGGGTCTGCGCCAGTACGCCCAGGTCCATGCCTTCGCGCGGGTGCACAGGGATTTCCACCGCCTTGAGCTTGAGCCGCTCCAGTACCTGCAGGCAGGCATAGAAGGCGGGGGCTTCGATGGCCACCAGGTCACCTGGCTGGGTGACGGCCTGCAGGCACAGGTTCAGGGCCTCCAGCGCGCCGTTGGTGATCAGCAGCTCCTCCATCGGCAGCATCAGCCCGCCGACCATGTAGCGCAGGGCAATCTGCCGGCGCAGCTGCGGGTTGCCGGGTGACAGGTCGGTCACCACCATGCGTGGGTCCATGCTGCGGCTGGCGCTGGCCAGCGAGCGCGACAGGCGCTGCAGCGGGAACAGTTCGGGGCTGGGGAAGGCCGAGCCGAACGGCACGGTGTTGGGGTCCTTGATCGAGTCGAGGATCGAGAACACCAGCGCGCTGACGTCGACGTCGGTGGACTCGCTGACCGGCTGCAATGCCTGCGGTTCGCTGAACTGGCGCGGGGCGTGGGCGTTGACGAAGTAGCCTGAGCGCGGCCGGGCGCGGATCAGCCCGCGCCTTTCCAGCAGGTAGTAGGCCTGGAACACGGTGGACGGGCTGACCCCGTGGGTCTGGCTGGCATAACGCACCGAGGGCACCCGCTGGCCGGGGCCCAGCACCCCGGAGCGGATCAGTTCGGCAATATCGTCGGCAAAGCGTTCGTAGCGTTTCATTCTGGCCTTCTGTCGAAGCCTGGCAGGCAAGGTGGGATCAGTGTAAGGGATCAACGGTTCATCGGTGCGACGAAGCGGCTGTTGGCCACGCTGCGGATGGCGGGGTCGTCGCGTTCGCTGACTTCGAAACTCAGCGTCTGCGAGCTGCTGGCCGGGCGTTCGGCCAGCATCGCCACCGACACCGGCAGTTCACTCATTTCACCGGCCGGGATCGTGAATGATGTCTTGCCCTGCAAGCTGAAACCGTCGGCGTCCAGCAGGCGCAGTTCGTAGTGCCGAGTGCGTTCGGTCTTGTTGATGACCTTGAGCAGGTAGATGTTTTCGATCTGGCCCTGGGCATTCTCGCGGAACAGGCCGCGGTCCTTGATCACGTCCAGCGACACCATCGGACGCAGTTGCAAGGCTATCACCAGCGCCGCGATCATTACCCCCAGCGCGGCGGCGTAGCCCAGCAGGCGCGGGCGCAGCCAATGGGTGGTGCCACCTTGCAGGCTGTGTTCGGACTTGTAGCCGATCAGGCCACGGGCGTAGCCCATCTTGTCCATTACCCCGTCACAGGCATCGATGCACGCCGCACAACCGATGCAGGCCATTTGCAGGCCATCGCGGATATCGATGCCGGTGGGGCACACCTGCACGCACAAGGTGCAGTCGATGCAGTCGCCCAGGCCCTGGGCGCGGGCGTCGCTGCCTTTCTTGCGCGGGCCACGGGCTTCGCCGCGACGCGGGTCATAGGCGACCGCCAGGGTGTCCTTGTCGAACATCACGCTCTGGAAGCGCGCATAGGGGCACATGTGCAGGCACACCGCTTCGCGCAGCAGGCCGGCATTGATGTAGGTGGCGGCGGTGAAGAACAGCACCCAGAACAGCGCCACGCCGCCCAGTTGCAAGGTGAACAGTTCTGCGGCCAGTGAGCGGATCGGGGTGAAGTAGCCGACGAAGGTCAGCCCGGTGAGCACGCCAATGGCCAGCCACAGGCTGTGCTTCAATGTGCGACGGGCCAGTTTGTTCAGGCTCCAGGGCGCGGCGGCCAGCTTGATGCGCTGGTTGCGGTCACCCTCGGTGACCTTTTCGCACCACATGAACAGCCAGGTCCAGGTGCTCTGCGGGCAGCTGTAGCCGCACCACACGCGGCCGGCATACACGGTGATGGCGAACAGGCCGAAGGCGCAGATGATCAGCAGTGCCGACAGCAGGATGAAGTCCTGCGGCCAGAAGGTGGCGCCGAAGATGTGGAACTTGCTGTTGCCAAGGTCCCACAGCACGGCCTGACGGCCGTTCCAGTTCAGCCAGGCGGTGCCGAAGAACAGCACGAACAGGGCGCCGGCGAAGCCGATACGCAGGTTGCGGTACAGCCCGGTGAAACTACGGGTATGGATGCCATTGTCGGCGCGTCGTGGCTGGGGGCTGGCTGGGGCGGTGGCGATCTCTGTGAAAGGGATTCTATCGTTCATGGCTCTGTGCTCATCAGGCCTCGATCAGGCATGAGCACTATGGCCCTGAGGCTGTTATCAGCACAGGCTCAGATTTTGCGATAAAAACCATATCAGATTTTCGGGTAAGCCCCGCCAGGCCTCAGATTACCGAGCCTGGCGTGCTGGCCTTCAGATGCCTGCGGCTATCCACCGCACCCGCCACGGTCAGTGCGTCGGCCTCGGCTTCGGTGATGGGCACACGCTGGCCCGCGAGCAGGGCCACTGACATGCGCAGCTGTTCGTCGGTGACGATTTCGATGGACGGGCCATCACCTTCGATGCGCAGGCCTTCGCCTAGCAGGGTGCAGCGGCGGGTGGTTTCGTCGATTTCAATGGGCATGGAGTGGTCCTCCTGGGGGGTTACAGGGTGGACCACAGGGAGGGGCGGGTTGCTGCATCCGGAAGCTGAGCGGCACTTTGTCATTTGCTCGGAGGTCAACCCTTGCAGATGGCAGGCCCGGCCTTTTCGCGGGTAAACCCGCTCCCACAGGTACTGCATTGCATTGAAACTTGTGCAAACCCTGTGGGAGCGGGTTTACCCGCGAAGAGGCCGGCCCAGCCAACACAATGCTCAGCATGGGAATAACGCCATGGACCTCATCTGGCAAGCCATCCAGGCCGAATTCGCCGACATCACCGATGAGCGCGAGGTCACGCAAATCCTCGTACGCCTGCTGATGGCAGCCCTGCTCGGCGCCGTCCTGGGCTTCGAGCGCGAGCACAAAGGCAAGTCCGCCGGGGTGCGCACGCATATGCTGGTTTCGCTGGGCGCTGCGCTGTTCGTGCTGGCGCCGAGTATGGCCGGGGCCGATGAGCAGGCGCTGAGCCGGGTGATCCAGGGCATTGTCGCCGGTATCGGTTTTCTGGGTGCGGGCACCATTCTCAAGGGCAACGGCCAGGACACCAGCCATGTGAAGGGCCTGACCACAGCCGCCGGGCTGTGGATGACCGCCGCCATTGGTACGGCAGCCGGAATGGGCCGCGAAGCCACGGCGTTGATCAGCACGATACTGGCCCTGCTGGTGCTGGGCACGATGCCGTTGCTGGTGGACAAGCTCGAGGGGCAGGATGAGGGAAAGCAGAAGGAGGAAGAGGGCAGGAAGCACTGAGGGGAGCCGAAGCTCCCCTCAAAGCGTTGTTGCCTGCTCTTTTTTTATTATTGGGACCGGCCTTTTGTTGTTTTTGTCAGCCTGTCCTGGTGTTGCGGGCGACCCCCATGCGGGGTCAAGAGCAAACGTATTTTTTTGAGCGCTGACCTGCCTTCATCATTGCTGATCCGAACCTGGCTGCCGCTACCTGGAGGTAGTTTTATTGTTCTGTGCCAGACCGCGGGGCGTACCCCTGAAAAGCGTGTCGACTCCAAAAAAATCTGCTTGCTACGCCTCTGCCGTGTTGTTCTTGTTATGTCAGAGCCGTTACCTGTTGTTTTTATTGGGTGTCACATTTTTTTTGTTGTTGTACCAGAGATATAGCAGGGTGCGTGCCAACTTTTGAAAATCCTTTAAAAACAATAACTTGGAGATTTTCATCAAAATCGCCTGGCCTGAAATTCTGCCGATTTGTTTCCCTGTTACCCGATTTTTTGCTGTGAAACGTGGGGGCGGTAACACTCCACCCACACGTATGTGACACCCGTATGACTTAATGCGCGCTGCGCGCCCGTGCTACCCGCGACCCGTTGTCGCGGCCCAGCACGCTGCTGATGCGGCGGCCGGCTGCGATCAGCCGGTCCAGGTCAATGCCGGTTTCAATGCCCAGCCCCTGCAGCAGGTACACCACGTCTTCACTGGCGATATTGCCGGTGGCCCCTTTGGCGTATGGGCAGCCGCCCAGCCCGGCCACCGAGCTGTCGAATACGCTGATACCTTCGAGCAGGCTGGCATACACGTTGGTCAAGGCCTGGCCATAGGTATCGTGGAAGTGCCCGGCCAGTTGCTCGCGCGGCACCTGTGCCGACACCACCTCGAACAGGCGCCGGGTATCACCGGCAGTACCGGTGCCGATGGTGTCGCCCAGCGATACCTCGTAGCAGCCCATGTCATGCAGGGCGCGGGCCACCGGGGCGACCTGCTCGGCACTGACCTTGCCTTCATAGGGGCAGCCGAGCACGCACGACACATAGCCGCGCACACGCACACCGTGATTGCGCGCGGCCTCCATGATCGGCTCGAAGCGTTTGAGACTGTCGCTGATCGAGCAGTTGATGTTGCGTTGCGAGAAGGCTTCGGAGGCGGCGGCGAATACCGCCACTTCCTTCACCCCAGCGGCCAGGGCGTCCTCGAAACCGCGCAGGTTGGGCGCCAGCGCCGCATAGGTAACACCCGGGCGCTGGTGAATGCCGGCGAACACTTCGGCGGAGCCGGCCATCTGTGGCACCCACTTGGGCGAGACGAAACTGCCCACTTCGATATAGGCCAGGCCCGCCTCGGTGAGGTCGTCCACCAGGCGCACCTTGTCGGCGACGCTGATGGGCTGGGCTTCGTTCTGCAGGCCGTCGCGGGGGCCTACTTCGACCAGGCGGACGTGTTTGGGCAAGGACATGGCGGGTTTCCTGTGGCGTTCAGCGGTTGTCTTTGTTGTTCAGGGTGGCGGCCAGGGCTTGTTCGCAGCGCTCCTGGGCGGTGTCCAGCTCCAGCTGCATCTGGTGGATGTCGAGCATCTGCTGTTCCAGCTGGGCGCGGCG
>Ga0247821_10000560_pt1 | contig 20597 bp, 17 predicted proteins | sample 13C_Glycerol_Day_FD_192481 | JGI IMG/M metagenome (GOLD analysis project Ga0247821, IMG submission 192481) | Soil microbial communities from agricultural site in Penn Yan, New York, United States - 13C_Glycerol_Day14 | ecosystem: Environmental > Terrestrial > Soil > Agricultural land | place... | reverse complement strand
AACGACAGCACCTCGCCGGGGCCGCCCTCCGGCGACCACGAGGAGACCACCGCGATCCGGCGGCCGTCGATCGTCAGCACCTGCGGACATTCCCACGCGGCGCCGGTGTCCTCGCCGCCCACGACACCGCGAGGCAGTTCGGCGAGCGGACCGGCGTCCGTCCAGTTCTCCAGATCGTCCGACCGGTACGACGCGATGCTCGCGCCGCGTCCGGCGTACCCGGCGCCGACCGCCATCCACCACGCACCGTCCTCCCGCCAGACGAACGGGTCGCGGAACATGATCGCGCCGTCGGACGGGTCGGGTACCACCTGGCGCGGCGGCCCGAACGACGCGCCGCCGTCGTCGGACACCGCGGTGAGGACCGACTGGTACGGGCGCTCCTCGACCCGGCCCGAGTAGAACGCCCGGATCCGGCCGTCGTCGAGCACTGTGTTGCCGGACCAGCAGCCGTCGGTGTCCGGACCGCCAGGCCGAGGCGCCATCGCGGGCCGGTGCAGCGTCCAGCGGACGTAGTCGGTCGACGTCGCATGACCCCACTCGACCGGGGCCTGCAGGTCGAGCACCGGCCGCGACTGGAAGTACAGGTGGACGTCGTCGCCGAGCTCGATCGGGCCGTTCGGGTCGTTGAGATAGCCGCGCGGCGGCCGGACGTGGAACGCGGGACGGAGATGCGCGACCGTGCCGGCCGATCGGGCGGACTGGATCTGGGTCACCGTGAAGCTCCTGCCGTGATTCCTGCGATGAAGTACCTCTGGGCGAAGACGAACAGCACGACGCTCGGCAGGATCGCGAGCACGACACCGGCCAGCACGACCGAGATCGAGCCGGTGCCGAGATTGCCCTGCAGACCGACCAGGCCGAGCGGCAGCGTGAAGCTGTCCTGCGACTGCAGGAAGATCAGCGGCCGGTAGAACTCCGCCCAGAAGCCGGAGAAGTTCAGGATCGCGAGGGTCGCGATCGCCGGGCCGGCCATCTTGGCGTAGATCATCAGGAAGGTCTGGAAGTGCCCGGCGCCGTCGATCCGTGCGGCCTCGCCCAGCTCGCGGGGCATCTGCAGGAAGTACTGCCGCATCAGGAAGGTGCCGAACGCGCTGCCGAGCGCCGAGACCACCAGCGACAACGGGCTGTCGGACAGGCCGAGGTACCGGACGATCACGAACACCGGGATGATGATCGTCTGCAGCGGCACCATCATCGTGGCCAGGAAGATCCCGAAGATCACCGAGCGCCCCGGGAAGCTGACCATCGCGAACGCGTACCCCGACAGCGTGCAGGTGATGGTCTGGCCGACCACGATCAGCCCGGTGACGACCACACTGTTGACGAAGAACCGGCCGATCGGGATCCGGTCGAAGACCGCACCGTAGTTGGAGAAGTCCGGGTGCAGCGAGAACCACTGCGGCGGGTTGGTGAACGCCTCGGCCGGTGTCCGCAGCGACGTGGTGACCGTCCACAGCAACGGGCCGAGGGCAACCATCGCGGCGATCACCAGGATCGCGACGCCGGTGCCGCGGCCGATCCGGGCGAGGGTCGAGGTGGAGTGGATCATTGGTAGAACACCAGCTTTCGTGCCGCGAGGAACTGCAGCCCCGTGATCACCAGGATCGCGGCCAGCAGCACGATCGCGATCGCGGAGCCGTAGCCGAACTGCAGGTTCTGGAAGCCCTTCTGGTACATCGCGATGGTGACCGTCGTGGTCGCCGATCCCGGCCCGCCCTTGGTCATGATGTACGGCTGGTCGAACAGCTGCATCGCGTTGATCAGGGCAACCACCGCGGCGAACAGGATCGTCGGGCTGATCAGCGGGATCTTGATCCGCAGCAGGGTCCGCAACGGTCCGGCGCCGTCGATCTGGGACGCCTCCAGGACATCGGTCGGCACCGACATCAGCGCGGCCACGAACAGCACGAACGTGAACCCGGCCTGCTGCCACACCGCGATCAGCACGATCGTGCTCGCGGCCGCGAAACCGTTGGTCAGCCATGGCACGTTCGGGATCCCGAGCAGGCCGAGGTAGTAGTTCACGACGCCGAACTTGTAGTCGAACAGATAGCCCATGAAGATCGACACGGCCGCGGTCGATGCGAGCAGCGGAAGGTAGAACGCGGTCCGGAACACCGTCCGCACCCAGATCAGCCGGCGCTGGTTGACCAGGACCGCGAGCCCCAGGCCGACGGTCAGCTGCAGGACGACGATCGCGAGCGCCATGCCGAGCGTCACGCCGAACGACTTGAGCACCGGGCCGTCGGTGAACAGCCGCCGGTAGTTCTCCAGCCCGACGAATTCCGGCGACGAGATGACGTCCCAGGAGAAGAACGACAAGCCGAGCGACGCGACGATCGGGATCGCGGTGAAGACCGCGACGAACAGCACCGACAGCCCGATCATCGCGAACCCGAAGCGCGTCTCCCCGTGCGAGCTCGGGTGGCTGCGCGGCTTCACCGCCGTACGCCGTACCTCCGCGGTGACGGCAGTCATCAGCCGGCCCCCGCGGCCTTCTCGAGGTCGGACTGCAACCCGTCGAGCGCTGCCTTGGCGTTGCCGGACGAGATCGCCTCGGTGGTGCGCTGGTTGAGCGCGGTCGCGAGCGCGTTGTAGTACGGCGGAGCCGGGATCGGGGCGGTGTCCGGATGCTTGGTCAGCGTGTCGTAGAAGACCGACCAGTGCTTCGGGCCGGTCTTCGCGTACCGCGCGGCCGTCACCAGGGACTTGCGGCCGGGCGTGGTGACGTTGCCCGGGAAGACCAGGTCGAACGTCTCCGGCTTCACCAGCAGCTTCAGGACCTCCCAGGCCAGGTCCTTCTTCTTCGACGACTTGAAGATCGCGTACCCGCCGGCGCCGAACAGGTGCCGCTGGCTCTTCCACTTCGGGAACATCGTGACGTCGAAGCTGCCGTTCTTCATCCCGGCGTTGGTCAGGCCGCCGGCCCAGAAGCCGCCGCCGATCGACATCCCGATCCGGTTCGACGCGAACAGGCCCTGCAGCGTGCCGCCCCCGCCGACGTCGGGCGACGGCGACAGCCCCTTCTTGGTCAGCTCGATCATGTAGTTCAGCGCCTCGACGGTGGCCTCGGAGTTCGCGGTCGGCGCGCCCCACTTCCAGCCGCCCTTGCGGCCCGCGGCGGCCGCGTCACCGGCGTACGCCTTGCTCCACAGCCAGTCGCCGCCGTCGTACTTGCCCTCCTCGAGCAGGTTGGCGTTGTTGGCGTACATGAACGACGTCCAGCTGCCCCACAGCCGGACCACCCAGCCGAAGGCGTTGACGCCCTGGAACTTCGCGATCTTGGTCGCGGCCGCCTCGAAGTCGTCGAGGGTCCAGTTCTCGCTCGGCGGTACGACGCCGGCGCGCTGGAACAGGCCGGTGCTGTAGAACATGTTCCCGGCGTTGAAGCTGTCCGGGAGCTCCCACAGGTGGCCCTGGTACATCATCGACTCGACCAGGGCCGGATGGATGTCGGCGAAGTACTCCTTCAGCGCGTCGAGGTCCTTGGTGACGTAGTCGTCGAGCGGGACCGCGAGCTCCTTCGACGCCATCAGCTGCAGGCCCTCGGTGGCGACGCTGATGATGTCCGGCGGCGTGCCGGCGGCGATCTGGGTCAGCACCTTCGCCAGGAAGTCGTTCCAGTCGGTGCCGTTGATGGCCGAGATCTCGAACTTGATGCTCGCGTCGAGCTCGGCAATCTGCGGCTGCAGGCGGTTCTGCAGCTGGGTGGCCGCGGCCTGCTCACCGAAGTACAGCATCTTCAGCGATTTCGGCGAGCTGCCGCCGTCCTTGCCGCAGGCGGCCAGATCGGCCAGTGCGGCCAGGCTGAGGCCACCGGCTCCGGCCTTCAGCAGAGTACGGCGGGCGAGCGCGCCGCCGGGCGGACGAGTACCTGTCATCTGGGTTCCTCCTTGACCGCTCGGGCAGCCCGGCAAGGCCGCCCAATACGTATTGACCCGGGACCGTAGCAGCGGTGTACGGTGTGACGCAATACGTATTGGGTCGATCTGTGATAGGAAAATGACCGCGGCGACGAGGCCGCGCAGCGCAGAGGGGGACCATGGCGAAGCAGCCGGCCGGCCGGCCGAAACGGGTCACGATGACCGACGTCGCGCGACGTGCGGGGGTGTCCCAGCCGACGGTCTCGTTCGTGCTCAACGACCGTCGTGACGTCGCGGTGGCCGAGGAGACCCGGCGGCGCGTCCTCGAGGCCGCGGCCGAGCTCGAGTTCGTCCCGAACCGGGCCGCGCAGCTGCTCCGGTCGAACAAGTCGTTCACGGTCGGCGTCGTGACGAGCGGCATCGTCTCCCAGCCGTATGCGGGTCTGATCGTGCTCGGCCTGCAACAGGTCGTCCAGCCCGCCGGGTACGTGTGCATGGTCGTCGACACCACCGACGACCCGGGGCAGGGCGACGACGCGGTGGCGAGTCTGGTCGGGCAGGGCGTCGCCGCGATCGTGTACGCGTCACTCTCGCCGAAGCCGTTGCACCGCAGCCCGCGCCTCGACGGAATCCGGACGATCTTCGTGAACTGCTGGCCGGAGGAGGGGCACGCCGACACGGTTCTGCTTGCCGACGAGTACGCCGGTGGGCGCGCCGCGGCCGCGTCGGTCTTCGACCGCGGGCACCGCGACGTCGCCTTCCTCGGCGGTATGCGGAACGACTACGCCTGCAAGGAGCGCCGCCGCGGCTTCGACGACGCCGCCCGTGCGGCCGGTCTGCGGCCGGCCGACCTCGTCCACCGGTACGGCAACTACCAGATCGGCTCCGGGTACGACCTCGCGACCGAGGTGGTGGCGGAGCACGGATCGACCGCGCTCGTGTGCGGCAACGACCGGATGGCGATCGGTGCGCTGCTCGCCGCGCACGCGCTCGGCCTGGAGTGCCCGCGCGACATCAGCATCGTGGGCTTCGACGACCAGCCTGACGTCGCGGACCAGGTCCGCCCGGGGCTGACCACCGCCGCACTGCCGCACCTGATGCTCGGCCGCCGCGCGGGGGAGTTGGTGCTGTCCCCGCCGGACGAGGCCCCCGAGCGGATCATCGTCGACTGCGAGCTGATCGAGCGCGACTCGGTCGGCGATCCGCCGCGCCGGCGCCGGCGCGGGACGCCGCAATGATCCACTGGCGCCCGTCGTCGGGCTTCGTCGGTGACGTGATCCCCTTCAGTCATGCCGGGCGGATCTGGTTGTTCTACCTGCTCGACGAGCGCCCCGACGACCCGACCGCAGGGGAGGGTGGGATGCCCTGGGCGTTGCTGTCGACAACGGATTTCGTGCAGTACACGGACCACGGCGTCGTCCTGCCGGCCGGTGGTCGCGACGACGAGGACTTCGACTGCTACACGGGAAGTGTGGTCGCCGACGGGGACCGGCTGCATCTGTTCTACACCGGCCACAACCCGCGGCGCGGCGATGCGGACGGCTCGTTCCAGGTGGTCTGTCACGCGGTCAGCGACGGTGATCCGACGCGCTGGACGAAGCAACCCGCGTTGTCCTTCGGTGCGCCGGAAGGCTTCGTGCCACAGGACTGGCGTGATCCGTTCGTCTACCGGGTCGGTGAAACCTGGCAGTTGGTGCTCGCTGCGCGGTACGCCGCCGCGCCCGATCGCCGGTGCGGTGTGGTGGCGCGGCTGACGTCGACCGATCTGGAGAAGTGGGAACTCGCGGAGCCGCTGTGGGAGCCGCACCGGTTCATCACCCAGGAGTGCCCGGACGTGTTCCAGTGGGGCGAATGGTGGTACCTGGTCTACTCCGAGTTCACCGACGCGTTCCAGACGCGCTACCGGATCGCGCGCGGTCCCGACGGGCCGTGGCTCGCACCGGCACGCGACACCGTCGACGGACGAGCGTTCTACGCAGCCAAATCGGTCGAACACGACCGACGGCGATTCTTCGTCGGCTGGATCCCCACGAAACAAGGGGATTCGGACACCGGCCCGTGGCAGTGGGCCGGCGACCTCGCTGTCCTCGAGGCGCACCAGGAGGACGACGGCACGTTGGCGTTCGGGTTCCCGCGTGAGGTCGTCGCGGCGCACGGCGACGTACAGGATGTGCAGGTGTCGCCGCTCGACGGCGCGGACGCCGTACCGGGGCAGGGCGCGATCGACCGGTACGCCGCTTGGATCGGTGAACACGTTCCCGAGCGGTGCCTGATCACATTGACCGTCGACGTCGATCCCGGCACGCAGTCGTTCGGCTTGCTGCTGCATGCCGGGCCGGACGGCGAGGACGCGACGATCGTCCGCCTGGAGCCGCAGGCGAACCGTTTGGTCATGGATCACTGGCCCCGCGGCCGCACCGGCCCTGCGCAGTGGCAGGTTCGCGGCGACGTGCCGTACGTCGTGGAGCTCGAGCGAGCCTGTCCGCTGCCGCCTGGCCGGCATACGGTGCAGGTGCTGCTGGACGGGACGACCGGTCAGGTCGTGGTCGACAACCGGGTCGCGCTGAGCTTCCGCCGGTACGACGTGGGGCTTGGGCAGCTGGGCCTGTTCGTCACAGACGGCGCGTTCGGCTTGGTGTCGCTGAAGGTGGCCCGGTGGCCGGGGTACATTGCAGCACCTTGACAACCCCGACGCCCACGGGAGTTCGCATGCGCCGTACGCCACTTGTCCTAGGTATCGCCGCCAGTCTGTGCGCAACGCTGATGCCGGCGGGTGTCGCCGAGGCGGCCGGGCCGAGCAGTGTGCGCCGGGTCGGCACCGAGGAGTTCGCCGACCCCGGATTCGCGCACTTCGGCTCGAAGTACTACCTGTTCCGGACCGGCGCCGGCTACGGCGCGCGCTGGACGACGAGCGGCGGCTGGTCGGCGGTCCACAAGTCGATGGCGGCGATCCCGGCCTGGGTCGATCACAGCAAGCCGTTGCTGTGGGCACCGGAGGTCTTCCAGAGCTCGGACAGCCGCGGCGCGTTGTACGTCATGTACTTCACCGGCGAGTCCGCGTCCCGCCACGTGCACTGCATCGGCGTCGCGACCTCGCGGCAGCCGGCGGGCAACTACACGCCCGGTGCGAAGCCGGTCGTGTGCTCGCCGTGGGTCTCGCGCGGGTACGAGGCGATCGACCCGGCGGCGTACCGCGCCAAGGACGGCAAGCGGTACCTGATCTACAAGAGCGACTACCGCAACGCGTCCGGCTTCCAGATCCGCGCGGTGCAGATGGACACCCAGACCGGTACGCGGGTCGTCGGCAACAGCATCGCGAAGATCGTCAGCTCGACCAGGATCGAAGGCCCGTCGGTGATCGCGCACGGCGGCAAGGTGTGGTTGTTCGCCTCGCGCGGTGACTACGTCAACTGCTCGTACAACACCGACGTGTGGTCCGCGAACACCTTCTGGGGTGGGCGTTTCAGGCGAGTGAAGACCCTGATGACGACCAAGTCGACCCGGCTCTGCGGTCCCGGCGGAGCGACCGTGCTGAACGTCGGCGGGACCACGCGGATCGCGTTCCACGCGTACGTCGACGCCAACCACAACGGGGTGAAGGACTCGAACAAACGGCAGGCGTACACCGGCGTCCTGAAGTGGACCAGCGCCGGCAACCCCTACCTCAGCTAGGTTCGCGCCTTCTTGGCGGTGTCCCGGACCACCCCGGCCGCGACCTCGCGGAGCTTGACGTTGCCGGTCTGCGACGTCCGGACGAGGAACGTGAAGGCCCGGTTCGCGTCGAGCTGGTAGCGCTCCATCAGGATCCCGATGGCGGTGCCGATCGTGGTCCGGCTCTCGAGCGCCTCCGTCATCGTCGACTCCTGCCGGCTCCAGCCCAGCAGGACGGCGGCCCAGTCGGCGTACATGCCCGCGATGTAGTGGGCGTCGGCGTCGAAGGCCTGCGGCTTGTCGGCGTACAGGTTGAGCGCGCCGCGGACCCGCGGCGCGGCCCGGAACTGGAACGAGAGCTGCGAGTGCATCCCGAGGGCGGCGGCCTTCGGACCGTACTGCGGCCACCGGTCGTCGGTCCCCAGGTTGTCGACCTGCACGACCGGCTCGCTGAGCGCCGCGTCGAGGCACGGCCCCTCGCCCAGGTCGTACTGCAACTGGTCGACCTCGGCCGCGAGCGGATCGGTCGGTGCGAGCGTCTCGATCGTGCCGTCGGTGCTGGTCACCGAGATGCTGGCGCCCGTGATGCCGGGGATCGACGTGGCCACGCTGGAGGTGATCAGGTCGAGCGAATCCTCGGCCGTGACCGGCGTTCGCAATGTGTCGGCGACCGTGGTCATCAGGTCGGCCAACTCCGGTAGTTCCATCGCAGTACCCTCGACTCGAATGGTCGGCGGCGCCGACCGGTGGATTCATTGTGCGTCTTCCGGGCCACCGTGCCCAGCACGGCCCCACCGGCCGGAAAGTGCCCGGACCGGCGGCCTGCGGGGGACGGATCGCCTATGATCCCGACGATCCAGACCAGGACCCGGCGCGCGCCGGTCCACGTTGCCGATGGGGAGTCCGTTGCGAACAGACGACGAGCAGATCGTGCGCCGTAAGGCGGCAGAACTCGCCGACGTGGCGTTGCGGCTGCAGTCCGCCCGGGACACGACCGACCTACTGACAGTGACAGCCGAGCTGGCAGCGACGTTCTTCGCCTGCCCACTGGTCGGCGTCGCCACGCTCGGTCGCGACGCGGCGCTCCTCGACGTAGCCGGTCCGGCAGCCGATCTGCTCCGCGACGACGCGGCGACGCCGGCCGGTGCCTTTCGGCGTTCGCTCGAAGCGGCCGAGCCCGTGTCCGCCGACGTACGGGATGCCAGGCGCGTCACGCATGTCCCGTTGATCCCGGGCCGCGGGCGGGCCGTCGGTGTGCTGTCGCTGTACTGGCCCGGCACGGTCACCGACCTGACGTACGTCAGGCCGTTCTCGACCCATGTCGCTGTCGCCATGGAATCGCTGTGGTACCAGCACCGCTTGCACGCGTCGATCGAGACGCACCGCCTGGTCAGCTCGAGCCTCGGGGTGCTGATGGAGCGCTACGGCATCGACAGCCGGGAGGCGTACGAGGTGCTGAGCGGGATCTCGCTGGAGTACAACGTGAAGCTGCCCGAGATCGCCCGCCGGGTCATCGAGGACCGCGACCTGCCGGTCTCCCGCTGACCCTGCCCGCTCCCTGTACACGGTTGTGAGCGGACAGTCGCGATCACGGCGGCCAGTCGCCGGATGCAGGTGTGTCAGGTTGCCCACGCCGGGTGGCGGTGATAGTTGTAGGCGAGGTCATCGGTTTAGCCAGCAGCCGAGTATTGGCCCGCGCCTTCGCGCGCGTTGAGCCGTCGGGTTGCCTGCGTCCTCCGTTGCCAGGTGCCCGGCAGGAAGCTGCTGCTAATGCTCGATGAAGGTGCCGAACTCGTCCTCACCACGACCGATGCGGGGTCGTACGTGATGGTCCGGGTCGTGGGCGACCTCGACCTGGAGAGTGCGCCTGTGCTCACCGCCGGCCTGAAGGCCCAGCTCGGACCACGCCCGATCGTGCTCGACCTGAGCGGGGTCGAGTTCATGGACTCCAGCGGCCTCGGCGTCCTGGTCGGTGCGCACAAGGAAGCGGCGGCGCGGGGCGGGGCCCTGGTCCTGGCGGCGCCCAGCCCGCGGGTGCACAAGATCTTCAAGGTCACCAAGCTGCACAAGGTGTTCGCCGTCCACGAGACGCTCGACCAGGCGGTCGAAGCGGTCGTTTCAACGGTTCCGGCCACTGGCTCGGTGACCGATGATCAAGGCTGAGGACACCACCGGCACCGGACACGCACCGGCAACGACCGGGGCCCGGCCCGAGCTCGCGGAGGACATCGCGCTGGCGATGGCCGGTTCGCTCAACCTGCGGCGCTCCGTCCTGCAGCTCCTCGACGGAGTGCGCCCCGAGGTCGCCGATTGGGCAGTGGTCGCGCTCGCCAGTCCGCAGGGCGCCGGTCTCCAGCTCTTCGGGGGCAGCGACGTGACGGCCGAGCTGACCGTGTCGCGGCGGCGTGTGGCCGGCACGGCTCTCGGGCGGGTGCTGACGACCGGTATGCGGGAGCTCTTGCATGTCGCCGCGGGGGTCGAGGACGGCCTGTCCGCGTTGATCCCGCATTCGGCCCTGCGCCACGAGGCAGCGTCGCTGCGCCCGGCGGACGTGCTCGCCATCGGCCTGACCGCGCGGGGCGCGACGCTGGGCGCGCTGATCATGGTGCGCGGGCAGGGGCGCGGATTCGGTCCGGACGACATTGCACTGGCCGAGCGGATCGCCTCCCGGGCGTCGCTGGCGCTGGACTCCGCACGGCTGTACGAACAGCGTGGCGAGATCACGTCGGCGTTGCACGACAGCCTCGTCCCACCGCCGCTGCCGGACGTGCCCGGTGCCGTGCTCGGGGCGCGCTATCGGCCGGCTGCCGAGCAACTCGACATCGGCGGTGACTTCTACGACGTCTTCCGCGCGGGGGCGGACTGGCTGATCGCCCTGGGCGACGTCTGCGGCAAGGGCGTGAATGCCGCGGTCCTGACTGGCAGAGCACGCCAGAGCCTTCGGACCGCGGCACATTTCGAGCGCGAACCGGGCGCTCTGCTGGGCGCCCTGAGCGCGGTCTTCCACGACGACACGTCGGAGCGCTTCATCACACTGCTCTGCCTGCGCGTCCGCGCCGGAGAGAGTCCCGAGGCCGGGGACCTGGTCGTGGAGGTCGCGTCCGCCGGCCACGCACCACCACTGCTTGTCCGCGCCGACGGCGAGGTCGAGGCCGTCGAGGCGGAAGGCGCGGTGCTGGGCGTCGTCGGCGATGCCCAGTACGTTGCGACCACAGTCCGGCTGGCGCCCGGCGATCAGCTGGTGCTGTACACCGACGGTGTCGAGGAGGCCCGCGGTGAGTCCGGTTTCTACGGCGACGACCGGCTGGCCGAACTGCTGGGCCGGCTCGCCGGTGCCGCACCCGACGTGGTCTGCGCCGCCGTCGAACAGGACGTGGTCGAGCACCTCGCCGGTCGTGCTCATGACGACATCGCCGTGGTGTCGGTCGGCTGCGCGCGGACGACCGCGTGAGCGCGGCCGATCTCGGAGCGACCCTGACGGCGTTCCAGGACGCCGTGGCGAAGGTCGACGTCACGAACGCGCTCGGCGTCGTGGATGCGGCGCTGGCGGACGGTGCGGACCCGATCGCGTTGCTGACCCAGGTCGTCGGTCCGGCCCAGCGCGTCGTCGGCGACAAGTGGCAGCGCGGGGAGTGGTCGGTGGCGGACGAGCACGCCGCGACCGCGGTGGCGATGTCCGCGACCGAGACGATCGCACGGGCAGTACGGCGTACTCCGGTGGTCCGGGGGCGGGTCGTCGTGGCGTGCGCCGAGCGCGAATGGCATGCGCTCGCGGCGATGATGATCGACTGCGCGCTGCGATCCGACGGGTGGGAGACGACGCTGCTCGGCGCGTCGACACCGGCGCTGCGGCTGAGTCAGTACCTGCAGGATCTCGGCCCGGACGCGGTGGCGGTCAGCTGCTCGGTCCTCGGCTCGCTGCCGACCACACGCCGCTTCATCGAGGCGTCGCGAGCCGCGGGGATCCCGGTGCTGGTCGGCGGGCCGGCGTTCGGGACCGACGACCTGCGGGCCACCAGCCTCGGGGCGACCGCCTGGGCCGCCGACGCGGCCCACGCGATCGAGGTCATCCGGACCATGCCCGCCGTGGTGCCGCGGGCGGAACCGCTGCCCGAGGCCGCGGCGGCCGAACAGGCCGCGCTCGAGCTGGCGCACGCGGCCTTGATCGCCGACCTGACGTCGAGATGGCCGGGACCGGAGTGCGATCTGGACCCGGATCTGGTCAAGGACTCGATCGAGCAGTTGCTGCACGCGGTCTGGGCAGCGCTGCTGACCACCGACCCGCGTCCGATCTCACAGACCGCGGGCTGGGTCACGGCGCTGCTCGAGTTCCGTCGCCTGCCACCGGCCCTGGCGACCAGCCTCCGGGACGAACTGACCCGCGCGCTGCGCGACTATCCGCTGGCGAGCTTCCTGTTCGCCACGTCCTGGACCTGAGCGCCGCTCATGATGTTGCCGTAGGCACCTTTTGCCCGGACCTGCTCGGCCACCAGAACCGGTCGCCGAGCAGGAAGGCCAGCGCCGGGACGACGACGGTGCGGACGAGCAGAGTGTCGAGCAGGACCCCGACGCAGACGATCACCCCGACCTGGGTCAGCGTGATCAGCGGGAGCACGCCGAGCACTGCGAAGACGGACGCCAGCAGCAGCCCGGCGCTGGTGATGACGCCGCCCGTCACCCGGAGCCCGGTCAGCATGCCTTCCCGGGTGCTCGTGGTCCGCGCCTCCTCGCGAGCCCGCGTGGTCAGGAAGATGTTGTAGTCGACGCCGAGCGCCACGAGGAACAGGAACGACAGCAAGATGACCTGTCCGTCGAGGGCAGGGAAGCCCAGGACATGGTCGAACAGCAGCCAGCTGGCCCCGAAGCTCGCGAAGAACGACCCGATGACGGTCAGCAGCAACAGCACGGGTGCCAGCACGGACCGCAGTACGGCGACCAGGACCGCTCCCACCAGCAGCAGGATCAGCGGCATGATCAGCAGCCGGTCGCGCTGATCGGCCTCGTTCGAGTCGAGGGTCTCGGCCGCGCCGCCGCCGACCAGGACGTCCGTCCCGACCTGGTCGAGCCGCTCGCGGAGATCCCGGACCACGGCGAAGGACTCGGCGCTTCCCGGCTCGGCGGTCAGCACGACGTCGTACGAGGCGAGTTGGTCGTTGCGGGCGCCCGGCCGGACCTCGGCGACGCCGGGTGCGTCCTTGATCGACGCCGCCACCGCGGATGCTTGCTGCGCGGGACCGATCACCGTCAGTGGCTCCGTGGAGCCGGCCGGGAACGCCTCCGCCAGGATCTTCGCGCCGCGCACCGCCTCCGGCTCGACCCGGAACTGCTCGTTCTGCGCGAGACCGGTGCGGACGCCGAACGTGCCGAGCGCGAGCCCGGCGAGAACCAGGGTGGACAGCGCGAGCACCACGGCCGGCCGGCGCGCGACAACCGCCCCGAGGCGGCCCCACAGCTTGCCCTCGGTCGCGGGGTCACCCACCCGCGGCACGAACGGCCAGAACACCTTCCGTCCGAACAGCACCAGGACCGCGGGCAGGACGACGAGCCCGGCGACCATCGCGAGGGCGATACCGATGATGCATCCGATCGCGATCCCGACCAGCGTCTCGGTGCTCGCGAGCAACAGCAGAGCGAGTGCGGCGATGACGGTGCCGCCGCTGGCCAGGATCGGTTCGGCGACCCGGCGTACGGCGAGGGCCATCGCGTAGCCCGGCCGCTCCTCGTGCCGGAGGATCTCGCGGTACCGAGCGATCAGGAGCAGCGCGTAGTCCGTGGCGGCGCCGAAGACCAGCACGCTGACGATCCCGGTGACCTGTCCGCCGCCGGGAATCCCGAGGCGTGACAGGACCTGGTCGGACAGGCTGGTCGTGACCTGCTCGGTGAGCCCGACGACGATCAGTGGAAGAAGCACCAGGCCGGGACTGCGATACGTCAGCAGGAGCAGCAGCGCGACCACTGCGGCGGTGACGATGATCAGCTTGCTGTCGGCGCCGTCGAAGACCTTGGTGAGGTCGGTGGTGAAGGCAGCGGGACCGGTGACGGCGGTCTCCAGGCCGGACGGCAGACCGCGCAGCTTCTCGCGCAACTGGTCGACGGCTGTGGCGATCGCGGCGTCGTCGCGCTCGGACAGGGGGAGTACGGCGAGTGCGACGCGCCCGTTCTCCGGGACCTGCAACGGCGCGCGCACGCCCACCGAGGCGGCCTTGGCCTGCGCCGCGGACCGGTCGGCGGCGGTCAGCGAGCCGCCGTCGGACCGGTTGAACACGATCAGCGCGGCGGAACCGTCGGCCTGGGGGAGCTGCGCGCGTAACTGCTCGACCTGCGCGGACTCGGCCGCGGTCGACAGACCCGTCGCGGATCTGGGCGCGGCCTCGCCCGGGCTGGGCAGCAGCAACGCCGCGGCCGCCAGCAGGACGGCCACGAGGACGACGAAGGCGGCCGTGCGCCGACTGCGCACCAACCGGGCCGGACCTGGCACAGTGACTCCCAACGAGGCCTAGAAAACTCGATGATCAAGTATCTTGATTTCCAAGACATTAGGAGGTGGAGGTGGTGGAGCGCAAGTCCCTGCCCCCACAGGACGACCTCGTCGGCCTGGTGCAGATGCTCGTCGCGGAGGGGCAGCGGATCGCGCACGTGTTCGCACAGCGGCACGGCGTCCACGGCACCGACGTCGAGGCGTTGGTGCGGATCCTCGTCGCCGGCGAGCGCGGCCGGCCGCTGACGGCCGGCCAGCTGGCCGCCGAACTGGGACTGACGACCGGGTCCGTGACGACCCTGCTCGACCGGCTCGAACGTGCCGGCCACGTCCAGCGGGAACGCGATCCGGCCGACCGGCGCCGGGTGATCCTGCGGTACGGCGAGCCCGGCCGCGAACTCGCCGGCCGGTTCTTCACGCCGCTGGGAGCCCATCACCGCGCGGCCACCAGCGAGTTCACGCCCGCCGAGCTGGAGGTCGTCAAGCGCTATCTGACGGCGTCCATCGACGCCTTCCGCGCGTACCGTTCGGAGCTGAGCGAGCAGCCCAAGCGCTGAGGCGTGTCAGCGTGCGGTGACTTGGGCCTCCAGATCGCGCAACGCCTGGAGGAAGGCTTCGGAGAACGTCGGGAACGGCTGGATGACGTCGAGCATGACGGGCAGCGGGACCTTTGCGCGGATCGCCAGCGTGGCTTGTTGCAGCCACTCGCCGGCTTCCGGGCCGACGGCGTACGCGCCCGTGATCAGGGTTCCGTCCGAAACCAGCGTCAGGAAGCCGGGCTGGGTGTCGTACGAGCGGAGGTACGTCGCGGTTCGTGGCACACCGGACAGCTGCACGGTGGCCACGAACGCGCCGTCCGCGGCGCCGACCGACGCCGCCTGCGGGTAGCAGTACACGACCCGCGGCACCGCTTCGTAGTTCGCCGTCCGGGGCCTGCCGAGAATGTTGCTTGCGGCAACACGTCCCTGGTACTCGCCGACGTGCGTCAGTTGCCACAGGCCGGTGACGTCGCCGATCGCCCAGATGCCGGGAGCTGCCTGCAGCGTGTCGTCGACCGGGATGCCGCGCGGATCGGGATCGATGCCGACGGTCTCCAGCCCGATGCCGTCGACCCGCGGCCGGCGGCCGGTCGCGACCAGGATCCGGTCACCCGTCACCTGCGTCGCGTCGCTCAGGTCGACCACGTACGTCGATCCCGCGAGCGCGACGCGCTCCGCGCCGGTGCCGACCCGGACGTCCACGCCGTCCGCGGTGAGTGTGGTCGCGACCGCTTCGCCGACCGCCCGGGGTTCGCGGGGGAGCAGGTGCTCGCCGCGCTCGAGCAGCGTCACGGTCGCGCCCATCCGGGCCAGTGCCTGACTCATCTCGACCCCGGTGGCTCCGCCGCCCAGGACGATCAGCCGGTCCGGGACGTCGACCAGCCCGGTGACGTCGCGGTTCGTCCACACGCCGGGCAGGTCCTGGAGTCCGGGGACGGGCGGGATCACCGGGTCGGCGCCGGTCGCGACCACGATCGCGTCCGCAGTGTAGGTCCGGTCGTCCACCGCGACGGTGTGCGGACCCGCGAGCCGGCCGTGACCGCGCAGGACCTCGATCCCGGCGCCCTTGGCCCACGAGACCTGACCGGAGTCGTCGTACCCGGAGACCATGAAGTCCCGCCAGCCGAGGGCAGCGGAGACGTCGAGCGAGCCGGTGACTGCTTCCCGGGCGCCGGGCGCGTCGAGCGCCTCGGCCAGCGCCTCGCCGGGGCGCAGCAAGGTCTTCGACGGGATACAGGCCCAGTACGAGCACTCGCCGCCGAGCAGTTCACGCTCCACGACGGCGACGCGCGCGCCGCCCTTGGCCAACGTCGCGGCACAGTGCTCGCCCGGTGCCCCGGCGCCGAGCACGATCACGTCGTACTCGTGCTTGCTGTCCATTGCGCACTCCCTTCGGTTGCGTCCAGGGTGGCGCGCACCAGGTGGCCGCCGGGCCAGTGATTGTCCCTGGTTTCCGCGACCAGGGACCGTCACTGGTGTCGTGGCGGCCGGGCGCGGCGGATCGTGGGACCCGGGGGCATCCACGAGCCGGAGGCTGGACATGGAATTTCTCGTCACGATGACGACCCGGGTGCCGGACGGCGTCACCGAGGCCGAGGTCGCCGAAGTGCGCGCCCGGGAGGCCGCCCATTCCGCGGTTCTGGCCGGGCAGGGCCATCTGAAGCGTTTGTGGCGTCCGCCGCCGGCACCCGGTCAGTGGCGAACGCTCGGTCTGTTCGCGGCGGACGACGCCGCGGCGCTGGAGGTCGTCCTGGCCTCGATGCCGTTGCGGATCTGGCGGACCGACGAGGTGACCGAGCTGTCCGCCCACCCGAACGATCCGGGGCCCGATCGGATCGCGCTCGATCCGGGCGCCGGCGAGTTCTTCACGACCTTCGTCGTGGCCGTCCCGTCCGACGCGACCGCCGCCGACGTCGACGCCATGACTGCGCGGGAGGCGCGGCGGACGCGGGAGCTCGCGGCCGCGGGACAGCTGATCCGGTTGTGGCGGCTTCCGGGGGACGGCCGCAACCTCGGCCACTGGCAGACCGCAGAGGCCGAGCTGCTCCGCAAGATCGTCGACGGCCTGCCGATGGCGCCCTGGCTCTCGGTCGACACGCTGCCCCTGACCCGGCACCCGAGCGATCCCGGAACGGTCGCGCGATGACGACGCGGAACGAGCCTGCGGCCGGCGGGGCGTCGTACGCCGGGATCGCGATCCGTGGGCGGGCCGGGGCGTTGCTGGTGGCGGCGACGGTGCTGGCCTCGATGGTCGGCTTCATCGACGCCTACATGATCAACGTCGCGATCCCCGCGATCGGCCGCGACCTCGGGACCGGTGTGACCGGGCTGCAATGGGTCCTGACCGGCTACCTGGTGACGGTCGCCTCGATGCTTCTCCTCGCCGGCGCGCTGGCCGATCACTTCGGCTGGCGCCGGCTCCTGATGATCGGCCTCGGCGTCATGCTGATCGCGTCGCTGTGCTGCGCGGCTGCCCCGAACACCGAGGCGCTGATCGCCGCGCGGGTCGTGCAGGGAGTCGGCGGAGCGATGGTCGTGCCCAGCAGCCTGGCCTTGCTCAACGGCACCTTGCGGCCCGCGGACCGTGCCAAGGGGATCGGCATCTGGGCAGGGTTGTCGACCCTCGGTACGACGCTCGGGCCGTACGGCGGAGGCTGGCTGATCGACCACGCCTCCTGGCGGTACGTGTTCCTGCTGAACGTTCCGCTGATAGCAGCGGCCCTGTGGGTACTGCGCGGCGTACCGGAAGTCAGCCGCCCGCGTAGGGCTCTCTCGGTCGACCTCCTCGGCGCCCTGCTCACCGTCGTCGGACTGGGCGGGGTGATCTACGCGCTGACAGCAGGACCGTCGGACGGATGGGGAAGCGCGACGGTGCTGGTTCCGGGCGCTGTCGGTGTGGTCTGTCTCGCCGCCCTGGTCCCGGTGGAGCAACGACAGGCAGCGCCCATGCTGCGTACGGCGCTCTTCCGGATCCGCCAGTTCGTCGCCATCAACGCCGCGACGGTCCTGTTCTACGGCGCACTGTCCGCCGCGAGCTACCTCGTCGTCCTGCAATGCCAGTTGCAGCTGGGGTACAGCGCAACCGAGGCGGGTGCGGCGCTGATCCCGGAGTCGGTGGTGTTCTTGCTCGTCTCGCCGTTCGCCGGCGCTCTGGTGGCCCGGGTCGGTGTCCGCTGGCCGATGGCTGCCGGCATCCTGATCGTGGCCGGCGGATTCGCGTGGTTGTCGGCGGCGAGCCCGGGCGAGAGCTACCTGAGCGCGATCCTGCCGGGCGCGCTGTTGTGGGGGCTCGGCATCGGGCTGACGGTCGCGCCGCTGACGGCCGGCGTCCTGGCTGCCGTCGACGACGCCGACCTCGGCGAGGCGTCGGCGATCAACGACGCGGCGTCCAGGGTCGGGGGCGTGGTGCTGATCGCGCTCGTCCCCGCGCTGCTGGGCGTCGGCGGCTCGGACGACCTCGTCCAGCCGCTCGGGCACCGGTACCAGACGGCGATGCTCGTGATGGCGGCTCTCAGCGTGGTCGCCGCGGTGATCACCCTCGGGTACGTCGCCCGCGGCCGCCCACCCGCCACCCAATTGCCGGCGACGCCGCGGGTTCACGGCTGCGCCGTCCCGGTGTCCACCTGACCTGAGGAGAGGGAGAACACGATGAACGGCAGTCTCGACGGGCAGCGTGTGGTCGTGATCGGCGGCAGCTCGGGGATCGGGCTGGCGACGGCCCACCAGGCCCGCAGTGCCGGCGCCCGGGTCGTCGTCACCGGCCGGAATCCCGAGCGGCTCGCCGCGGCCGCCGCCGAGGTCGACGCGGAGAGCGCGCCGATCCTGGACCTGGGCGATCCGGACCGTCTCGCGCAGGTCTTCGCCGACCTGCCCGCGGACCTCGATCACGTCCTGGTCAGCGGCGGCGGGCCGTTCTACGCACCGATCGCGGAGCTGGACTTCGACTGGGCGCTGCGGGTGTTCGACGAGGATCTGGTCGGCGCCCTCCGCATCGCGCGGTTGTGCATCGGAAGGGTCCGGGCCGGCGGCTCGCTCACCTTCATCAGCGGGACCGGCGCGCGCCGGCCCGGCATCGGCCTGAGTGTCGCCGCGATCGGGACCGTCGCACTGCAGGCGATCGCCGCCAACGCCGCGCTGGAGCTCGCCCCGATCCGGGTGAACGCGGTCGCCGCCGGATTCGTCGACACGCCGCTGTCGGCGCGGCTGCTCGGCGACCAGCTCGAGGCCCGCCGCGCCGACCTGCGGGCGACCCTGCCGATCCGGCGGGTGGTCGGCCCGGACGATGTCGCCGCGCTGATCCTGCACCTGATGACGAACACGGCACTCACCGGAGCGACGTACGACGTCGACGGCGGTCAGCAGCTGCTGCGGCACTAACCAGCGGCCTCGCTGACCGCGTCCGGCAGGGCGTCGCGCAGCTGCCGGCGCGAGCTGATGGCGAGCTTGTCGAAGATCTTGCGGAGGTGCCATTCGACGGTGCGCGGGCTCAGGAAGAGTCTGCTGCCCACCTCGGGGTTCGACAGGCCGTCGCGGACCAGCAACGCGATCTGGAGCTCCTGCGGCGTGAGTTCGTCACTCGTGCCCGGTCCGTTCGTCCGGCGGCGCACCGTCTCGCCGGTCGCCTGCAACTCGCGGCGCGCCCGCTCGGCGAACGCGGCCATGCCGATCGACGCGAACAAGTCGTACGCCGCACGCAGCTCGGCCCGCGCCTCCCCGCGGCGCGTGCGGCGACGCAGCCACTCGCCGTACAGCAGATGTGCCCGTGCCAGGTCGGGGCGCAGCCTGGTCCCGGTGAGATGTTCGATCGCCTCGAGGTACGCACCCTCCGCGGTCGGGCCGCCGTCCAGCAGACCTCGCGCGCGTGCCTCGATACCGCGGCCCCAGCGCTCCTCGGTGTCCAGGGTCTTGTCCTGCAACAGGCCGAGTGCGGCGGCAGCCTCGCGCGGGCGTCCGCTGCGGACGGCCGCCTCGATCTGCTCGCTCAGCGCCCACGACGACACGAACAGCTCCGGTGTGTCCTCGCTCGCGGCGACGGCCCACGGCAACGCTTCGCCGTGGCGGCCGAGGCCGTTCAGTACGACGGACCGCGCCCAGCGCGCGTACTGCGCCGCCGTACCCTGCCCTCCGGCGATCGCGCTCTCGATGGTCTCGTCGATCAGCGGGAACGCCTCGTCCGGGAGCCCGCGCAGGGCAGCCAGCACCAGCCCGCCGTACGGCAGGACGTGCGCGCCGGTCGCCTCGCGGACCGCGTCGGCCTCGGCCCGCAGCGAGGTCGCCTCGGCGAAGTCGCCGGCCATCGCGGCGACCTGGCCGAGCACGTTGACGCCGACCGCCAGGACCGCGAGCGCACCGGCGCCGCGCGCCACCTCCACCTGCCGGGACGCGGTCGACAGGCACGCCTCGAAGTCCCACGCGGTCGCCGCGGCAGCGGTGGCCAGCCATCCCCAGCGCAGCACCTCCTCGACCGAGGCACCCTGATCACCGAACGCGCGGGCAGCCTGCTTGAGCAGCGGCACAGCGCGAGGACGGCCCTCGGCGAACAGCAATGCGAAGCCGTCCAGCAGGACGTCGGAGCTGCGGCCCGGTGTCTCAGGCCGGGGCGCCGCCTCGGCCGCCGCCGAGACTTCACGCAGACTCGCGTCCGTGGCCAACTGACCAGCGAACAGAGCCGCACTCCAGGCGTCGAGATAGGTGTCGCGAGCGAGCCGTACGTCGAGCGGCTCGAGCGTCTTGGCCGCGCGCAGGAGCAGGCCGGGCGCGTCCCCGCCGCGTTGCTGCGCGTACGCCGCCTCGGCGCGGAGCAGATCGATCCGCGCCCGGCCGAGACCGTCGAGCTTCCCGGCCTCGGCCGTCGCCAGCAGCGCCCAGGCGGTCCCGAACGCACCGGCCTGCAGACTGGCCTGCGCGCCCGCCAGTGCGCGCTCGGTCCGGCGGACAGGGTCGCGGGTCAGCGCGACCGCCCGCTGCAGGAAGGCAGCGGCGGCGGCGAAACCGCCCCGAGCCTGCGCGCGACCCGCCGACCGCTCCAGCTCCAGGGCGACGTCCTCGTCAGGTCCGGTTGCG
>Ga0247821_10000558_pt1 | contig 20672 bp, 18 predicted proteins | sample 13C_Glycerol_Day_FD_192481 | JGI IMG/M metagenome (GOLD analysis project Ga0247821, IMG submission 192481) | Soil microbial communities from agricultural site in Penn Yan, New York, United States - 13C_Glycerol_Day14 | ecosystem: Environmental > Terrestrial > Soil > Agricultural land | place... | reverse complement strand
ATCATCACCACCGTGCTGACGCCGATCGCGATGATGGTGATGTTCGTCTACGTGTTCGGCGGCGCGATCGACACCGGGACCGGCGCGTACGTGAACTACCTGCTGCCGGGGATCCTGCTGATCACGGTCGCGTCCGGCGTCGCGTACACCGCGTTCCGGATCTTCATGGACCTGAAGAGCGGGATCTTCGAACGGTTCCAGTCGATGCCGATCGGCCGGTCGGGCGTGCTCTGGGCGCATGTCGTCACCTCGCTCGTGGCGAACCTGATCTCGCTGGTGGTCGTCGTCGGGGTCGCGCTGCTGATGGGCTTCCGCTCGGACGCGGGCGTGCTGGACTGGCTCGCGGTCGCCGGCATGCTCTTCCTGTTCACGCTGGGCCTGACCTGGATCGCCGTGATTCCCGGGCTGTCCGCGTCGACCGTCGAGGGTGCGGGCGCGTTCGCGTACCCGCTCATCTTCCTGCCGTTCGTCAGCTCGGCGTTCGTGCCCACGCAGACGATGCCCGGCCCGGTGCGCTGGTTCGCCGAGCACCAGCCGGTGACGTCGATCGTCGACACGATCCGCCGGCTGTTCGCGGGGCAGCCGGTCGGCGACGGCATCTGGACCGCGCTGGCGTGGTGCGTCGGCGTCCTGGTCGTGGCGTACGTCGTCGCGATGGCCGCCTATCGCCGCAAGGTCGCGTGAGGCAGGCTGTGACGCATGCTCACGATCAGCCGGCTCGCGGCGTACGCCGGGGTGACGGTGCGGGCGGTCCGGCATTATCACAAGATCGGGCTGCTGCCGGAGCCCCGCCGTGACCGGTCCGGGTACCGCTCGTACGACGCCGCCGCGGTCGTCCGCCTGATCCGGATCCGCACGCTGGCCGATGCCGGCGTACCGCTGGCGCGGGTGCAGGAGCTCCTCGACGCCGCCCCGGAGGAGTTCTCCGCCGGCGTCGAGGAGATCGACAAGGAGCTGCGCGCCGAGGTCCGGCGGCTGCAGGACACCCGCAAGCGTCTCGCCAAACTCGCCGCCGGCGACCACCTGGCCCTGCCGCAGAGTGTCGCCGACTATCTCGACCGGCTCCGCGACCTCGGGATGAAGGAGCAGTACATCGCGATGGAGCGGGACGCCTGGATCATGATGGCCGCTCAGGTCCCCGACCTGATCGACGCCGTGATCGTCAAGAAGCACGAGGCGCTGCAACACCCCGACATGCTGGAGCTGTACCGGGTCGTGAACGACGCGCTCGACTGGCCGGAGGACGACCCGCGGATCACGGACGTCGTCGACATCCTGGAACGCATCATGGTGGCCGCGGTACAGGCCGGAGAGGCAGGAGCGTACGGCCTGGACGACGACCTGGTGCATCTGATGGACGCGGCCGTCCTCGACTTCTCGCCCGGCGCCGAGCGGATCATGGCGCTCCTGGAGGACCGTGGCTGGAAGGGCTGGACCCGCATCGAGCGCATCCCCGCCGACCGCCTCGACCAGCTCGGTCGCCCGACGTCAGCGGCGCCGGCGGAGGAGCTTGACCGTGCTGTCGACGACCAGCAGGGTGAGGGCCCCGGCACCGGCGAACATCCAGCCCTGGGACGACGGCCAGCCGCCGCCCAGTAGATCCGCGACCGGCGGTACGCCGAGGAACACCATCAGCAGGCACAGCTCGACGACGAGCGCGAGCAGCAACGGCCGGTTGGTCGTGACGCCGATCGCGACGATCGTGCTCCGCTCGCTCCGGCAGGCGAGCGAGTTGGCCATCTGCATCAGGACGATCACCGCGAACGCCGTACCGGACGCCACCGCCAGCGCGGCCCCGGTCGGCTCGGTCCCGAACCGCCAGCCGTGATCGCGCAGGACGAGCAGGAACGCCGACATCGCGACCACGGCCTCCGTCATCCCCAGCACCCCGAACGCCCTGGCGAGCAGACCGCGATCGACCAGCCGGTCGTGTCGGGCGGGACCGTCGAGAACGTGCCGCCCCGGCCGCTCCACGCCGAGCGCGAGCGCCGGCAACACATCGGTCCCGATGTCCAGCGCGAGCACCTGCAGTACGCCGATCGCCAGCGGTACCGACCCCCCGGACAGGGCCCAGGCCACGAACGGCGCGAGCTCCGCGACGTTGTCGGCGAGGTGGTAGGTGAGGAAACGCCGCACGTTCGAGAACGTCGCCCGCCCGAGCCGGATCGCGGTCACGATGCCGGCGAAGTGGTCGTCGAGCAGCACCAGGTCGGCCGCGGCGCGGGCGACGTCGCTGCCCGAAGCACCCATCGCGACACCGACGTCGGCTTCCCGGAGCGCCGGCGCGTCGTTGACGCCGTCACCTGTCATCGCGACCACATGACCGCGCGCCCGCAGCGCGCGGGCGATCCGCAGCTTGTCGGCGGGCGTCACCCGGGCGACCACCACGCCGTCGTCACGGTCGAGCAGTTCACCCAGGGACTCGTCGTCCGCGGGTAGCTGGTCGCCGGTGACCACGAGTCCGCCGGGTCCGAGCAGTCCGACCTCGCGGGCGATGACCCGCGCGGTTGCCGCGTGGTCGCCGGTGACGACCGCGATCCGGACGCCTGCCTGGCGGCACGCGGTCAGCGCGGTGTGGACGTCCGGCCGCGGTGGGTCCTCCAGGCCGACCACGGCCAGTAGGTCGAGTGCTTCCGGGCGCAGGTCCAGGTTGCCGTCGCTGACGAGGGTGCCGGGCGCCGATGCGACCGCGAGCACGCGCCGGCCGCGGCCCGCCAGGTCGTCGACCGCCGCCGCGGCGGCACCGTTCGACCGGCAGTACGGCAGCAGGGCGTCCGGCGCGCCGATCACCAAAGTGTTGCTGTTAACAACGACCGCGCTGTACCTGGTCTCGCTGGTGAAGGTGACCCGGTGCGTGATCGCATCCGGAGCGACCGGTGACACGCCGAGCCGGCGGGCGAGGACGTCGAGTGCGACCTCCATCGGATCGCCCTCCGCGACCCATCCGTTCTTCGACCGCACCGCCCGGCCGCGGATACATGCCACGGCTGAGGCCGCGGCTGTCCGGGCGGCGTCGACCGCGACGGGATCGCCCTCGGCCGAACCTTCCGGATCGTAGCCGTCACCGTGCATCACCACGGATCCGCGCGGCGTCCAGACGTCGAGGACCTCCATCTGGTTCAACGTCAGCGTCCCGGTCTTGTCGGTGCAGACGAACGTCGTCGCCCCGAGCGTCTCGACCGCGTCCAGGCGCCGTACCAGCGCGTTGCCGTGTGCCATCCGCTGCGCGCCACGCGCCAGCGACAGCGTGACGGTCGGCAGCAGGCCCTCGGGAACGAGCGCCACCATCACGCCGACCCCGAACAGGAACGCTTTCGTGACACTCAGACCGAGCAGCAGCGACACCGCGGTCAGCGACGCGCCGACAGTCACCGCGATCACGGCGATCACCCGGATCAGCCGGTGCAGCTCGATCGTGAGCGGGCTCGGCCGGCGGTCCGCGCTCTCCGTCAGTGTCTGGATTCCCGCCAACCTGGTCCGGCCGGCGACCGCGGTCACGACCGCTTCCGCTTCGCCCTGGACAACGAACGTCCCGGCGTACACCTGGCCGCCGCTGACCGGACGCACCGGGACCGATTCACCGGTGAGCATCGACTCGTCCACGGCCAGGGCGTGCACTGTCACCAGGCGAAGATCGGCCGACACGCGATCACCGGCACTGAGCAGGACCAGGTCGTCGAGGACCAACTGGGCCGCATCGACGGTCCGCACCTCGCCGTCGCGGATCACCTGCGCCCGTACCGGCAGCAGGTCACGCAGCCGCTCGGCGGCGCGATCAGCACGGTACTCCTGGGCGAACGCGAAGACACCGTTCAGGACGATGATCACGACGATCGCGATCGCCAGCGGCGCCAGCCCGCCGGCCAAAGCGAGCGCGGCCGCCACCCACAACATCACCGCGAACAGATGCGTCAACTGGCCGGCGAGCAGTCTCCAGGCCGCCGGACGGCGGGGAGCGGGCAACTCGTTCGGACCGTCGGCGGCGAGCCGTCGCGCCGCCTCCGCGTCCGACAGGCCGCGGACACGCGATGTCTCGACGCCAGGCATGACCACCTCCGCCACGAGCGTCCCGGCGCGGGTCGTCACGGAGCCAGGGCCCAACGTCCCTACGTCCGCGCCGAACGGACCGCTCGGCTTGTGCGCCTCGCGGCATCTGGGACCTTCGACCCTGGAAGCCGGACGGCAGCGCACGAGAGGCTGGCGAAGCGAGAACGCCGGCCGCTCCAGGGACGTGATTACTGATGCACGACGCAGATCCGCACGGCACCACCGGCACTACTGGCACTACCGGCACCGCGGCGGGCTCTGTTGCTCTCGCACCGACCCGTGGTCTGACCGCTGCCCAGGTCGCCGAGCGGGTCGCGACCGGCCGGACGAACGCGCTCCAGGTCCGCACCAGTCGCACCTTCGGCCAGATCGTGCGGGCCAACGTCTTCACGTTCTTCAACGGACTGCTCGGCGTCCTGTTCGTCGCGGTCGTGGCGACCGGCCGCTGGCCGAACGCGCTGTTCGGGCTGGTGATCCTCACCAACTCCGGAATCGGGATCGTGCAAGAGGTTCGCGCCCGCCGGACTCTGGACCGGCTTGCGCTGCTCAACGTCACGCAGGCCCGGGTGGTCCGGGACGGTGACTCGACGGACATCGATGTCGCCGCCGTCGTCCAGGACGATCTCGTCCTGCTCCGTACCGGTGACCAGGTCCTCGCCGACGGCCCGGTGACCGCCGCCGACGGCCTCGAGGTGGACGAGTCGTTGCTGACCGGCGAGTCCGACCCGGTCTCCAAGACGCGCGGCGATCAGGTGCGCTCGGGATCCATCGTCGTCGCCGGAACGGGCGAGTTCGAGGCCCGCGCGGTCGGCGCGGAGACGTACGCCGCTCGGCTCGCGGCGGAGGCACGACGCTTCCGGGTCACGCGCTCCGAGCTGGTCGCCGGTACGACGCGACTGTTGCGCTGGATCTCCCTGGTGCTTCTCGTCGTCGCGCCGGTGCTGCTGTGGACGCAGTTCCGGAGCGCGGACAACGAGGACTGGCGGGACGCGGTCACCGGGACGGTCGCGGCGGTCGTCGGCATGATCCCGGAAGGGCTGGTGCTGCTGACCTCGCTCGCGTTCATGGTCGCGATCGTCACGCTGGCTCGTCGGAAGACGCTCGTCCAGGAGCTGCCGGCGGTCGAAGGGCTGGCCCGGGTCGACGTCGTCTGCCTGGACAAGACCGGCACGCTGACCCACGGCGACATCGTCTTCGACCGGCTCGAGCCGCTGCTCGACGATCCGGCCGGCCGGCGTGTCGAGGAAGTGCTCGCGGTGTTGGCCGCAGGCAGCGATTCGAACGCCACGGCAGAGGCACTGCGCGCCGCGTTCGGTATGCCGGCACCGACGGCACCGACGGCGTCAGCGCGCGTACCGTTCTCGTCGGCGCGCAAATGGCAGTCCGTCACCGTCGACGACACGACGTGGGTGCTGGGCGCGCCGGAGCTGGTGCTGCTCGATGCCGACGCGCCGTCCGTCGCCGCGCGAAGCCGCGCCGACGAACTGGCGGCCGGCGGCGAACGCGTGCTCGTGCTGGCCCGCGGCACACCGCGGGACGACCACGCCCCCGCCTTGCCGGCCCGTCTCCTCCCCGTCGCACTCGTGGTGCTCGCCGAGAACATCCGTGCCGACGCCCCAGCGACGATGCGCTACTTCACCGACCAGGGCGTCGCGCTGAAGGTGCTGTCCGGCGACAACCCGCGAACGGTCGGCGCGGTGGCCGCCGCGGTCGGCGTACCGGGGGTCTCGGGTCCCGACGACGCGGTCGACGCGCGGACGCTGCCGGACGATCCGGACGAGCTGGCCGCCGTCCTCGACCGGTCGTCGGCGTTCGGCCGGGTCAGCCCGCACCAGAAGCGGGCGGTCGTCGCCGCGCTGCAGCGGCGCGGCCACGTGGTCGCGATGACGGGCGACGGTGTGAACGACGCGCTCGCGCTCAAGGACGCCGACATCGGTGTTGCCATGGGCAACGGCTCACCGGCCACCCGCGCGGTCGCGCAGCTCGTGCTCCTCGACGGCAGGTTCGACCACCTGCCCGAGGTGGTCGCCGAAGGACGGCGCGTGATCGCCAACATCGAGCGGGCCGCGTACCTGTTCCTGGTCAAGAACGTCTACTCACTGGTCCTGTCGGTGATCACCGCGACCACCCTCGTCGCCTACCCGCTCGCCCCCATCCAGCTCACCTTGATCTCGGCCCTCACCATCGGGATCCCCGGGTTCTTCCTGGCCCTCGGCCCGAACTCCCGCCGCTACCTGCCGGGCTTCGTCGGCCGTGCGTTGCGGTTCGCCGTCCCCATCGGGGTGGTGACCGCAGGGTGCGCGTTCGCCGGCTACCGGATCGTGCGCGTCGTGGATCCCGGCGCGTCCGTCGCGGAGGCCCGCACCGTGACCACGATCGTCGTCCTCGTCGTCTCGCTGTGGACGCTCTCGATTCTCGCCAGGCCGCTGCGGGCTTGGAAGCTGGCTCTGCTTGCCGCGATGGTCGTACTGGGGGCGACCGCGGTCCTGATCCCGCCGATCGCCCACCGCGTCTTCCTGCTCGAGACCACGCCGTACCGGCTGCTCGGCGCGCTCGCGATGGCGGCGATCGGCATCGTCCTGGTCGAGCTGGTCTACCGCCTCGGTGTGAAGCGATAGATCCCGGGTCAGGCCAGGGCGAGGAAGAGCTTCTCCATCTTGGCCACGTCGACGTCGCTGTCCTCGTCGGTCAGGCAGCGCTGCAGGCCGGTCGCGACGACGGCGTAGCCGGCGCGGGACAGCGCCTTGTTGACAGCGGCGAGCTGGGTGAGGACCGCTTCACAGTCCGCCCCCTCCTCCATCATCCGGATCACACTGCCCAGGTGGCCGTGGGCGCGCTTCATCCGCGCGATGACAGGTTTGATCTCGGCGGCCTCGAGCTCCATCAGTGCTCCTTCTCCCAGCGTCGGAATCCTCAGTCTACATCCCCCCGGGGGGATGTGTTACGGTGGCGGCAGATCCCCCTAGGGGGATGCGAGCCGGGAAAGGACCCTCGATGCCAGACACCGCCACCGACCAGCACCACGCCGCACCGCTCCCTGGCGTGACCGTTCGGGTGATCGACACCGCGTCGCTGGGCGACCGCAGCTACCTCGTGCACGACGGCACGGTGGCGTTCGTCGTCGACCCGCAGCGCGACATCGACCGCGTCCTCGACCTGCTCGAGACCGACGGGGTCCGGCTGACCCACGTCTTCGAGACCCACATCCACAACGACTACGTCACCGGCGGCTTCGCACTGGCCGCGGCGACCGGGGCGACGTACCTGGTCAACGCCGACGACCAGGTCAGCTTCGACCGCACCCCGATCCACGACGGCGACACCATCGACATCGGCGGCCGGATGCGGGTCCGGGCGATCCACACACCAGGACACACCTTCACCCACCTGTCCTACGCACTCAGCCACGGCGACGAGCCGATCGCCGTGTTCACCGGCGGCTCACTGCTGTACGGCGCCACCGGGCGACCCGACCTGCTCGGTCCGGAACACACCGATGCCCTGGTCCGTCACCAGCACGCCTCAGCCCACAAGCTCGTCGATGTGCTGCCCGACACGACCGGCGTCTACCCGACCCACGGGTTCGGTTCGTTCTGCTCCGCGACCCAGTCCGAGGCCACCGAATCCACCATCGGGCAGGAGAAACGCGCCAACCCCGTCCTGACCCAGAACGAACAGGACTATGTCCGCGATCTGCTGGCCGGGCTCGGCGCCTGGCCCGCGTACTACGTGCACATGGCACCCGCCAACGCCGCCGGCCCCGGCGCGCCCGATCTCTCGCTGCCCGCGCGGGCCGACGCCGCCGAACTGCGGCGCCGGATCGAGGCCGGCGAATGGGTCGTCGACCTGCGCACCCGCACCGCATTCGCCGCCGGGCACGCACCCGGCACACTGAACTTCGGGCTCGACGGCTCCTTCACGACCTACCTGGGCTGGCTGATCGAGTGGGGCACCCCACTCACCCTGCTCGGCGAGACGGCCGCCGACGTCACCCAAGCCCAGCGCGAACTCGTCCGCATCGGCATCGACCGCCCCGCCGCGCACGCGACCGGCGGACCGCAGGACTGGACGCCCGACGTCCCGGTGTCGTTCCCGACGGCGACCTTCGCCGACCTGGAGCAGGTCCGCCACCACCGCGACGTCGTCGTCCTCGACGTCCGCCGCGCCGAGGAACACCACGCCGCCCGAATCCACGACGCGGTCAACATCCCCATCCACGAACTCGTACGGCGACTGGCCGAGGTACCGCCCGGCGAGGTGTGGGTGCACTGCGCCGCCGGCTACCGCGCCTCCATCGCCGCCTCGATCCTCGACGCCGCCGGACGCAAACTCGTCGCCGTCGACGACCAGTTCGAGAACGCGGCCAAGGCCGGCCTGCACCTCGTCGGGCCGGACGCCTGACGTATCACTCACCCCGAAGGAGAACCCATGTGCCGACCCGTCAACTGCAAGACCTGCGCCAAGACGACCTGGGCAGGCTGCGGCCAGCACGTCGCCCAGGTGAAGGCGATGGTCCCCGCCGATCAGTGGTGCCCCGGCCACCCCAAGGCCGAGCGCAGCGGCGGCAGCTGGCTCGGCAGACTCATCGGCCGCTGACCTGACAGAACGCTGACCGGACAGAACGCAGACCTCCGGTTCGGCCGGCCGTCATCCAGGGTCGTCGTACCTCGCGCGGCGGGACCTCTCGCCCTACTGGTGCGCCACAGTGCGGGGGACGCTGGGCGCAAGATCTGGTGGACGGAGGAAGGTGAGGGCGATGCTGATCCGGGAGCTGATGACCAAGGAGGTCGTCGCCGTGGCGCCGGAGACCCCGATCTCGTCGGCGCTGCAGCTCATGGACGAGGCGAAGATCACCGCGCTGCCGGTGCTCGACCGGCACGGTGCGCTGGTCGGGATCGTGAGCGAGGCCGACCTGGTCGAGGAGGAGAACCTGATCAGCGACCGCGTCCCGGTCACCGTCGTACGGTTGCCCGGCCCGACGCCGCCGCGCCGGGTCGCGGAGGTCATGACGTACCTGGTCGTGACGGTGCGGCCCGACGAGGAGCTCGAGGCGGCGATCGACCTGATGCGCTCGACGATGGTCAAGAGCCTGCCGGTGGTCGAGCACGACCGGGTCGTCGGGATGATCAGCCGCAGTGACGTGGTCCACCTGCTCGCCGGTCGCGACCGCCGCGTCCAGGCCGAGGTGACCGAGCTGCTGCAGCCGGAAGGCCCGGACTGGCAGGTCCAGGTGCAGGACGGCATCGTCACCGTGATCGGCCCGAGCGACCCCCGCGAACGCCACCTCGCCGAAGTCCTCGCCGGCACGGTCCGCGGCGTCATCGGCGTCCAGGTCAGCCGGCTGAGCACCCTCTGACGGGAGCCCCGCTGTCAGAGGATCCGTGAAACGCCCGGCACCTTCTTGATCAGGAGCCAGGCAGCGCCGAACGAGGCGCCGATACCGCCGACGGCGACTATCGGCGCCTTGACCTCGGCGGGGAGGTCGACAGGGCGCAGAACCACGGCGAGCGCGAGCAGGAAGACGGTCTGGAGCATGAAGGCGGCGTAGGCGCTCCGGCTCAGCGCTGGGCCCCACCGATACTGCCGAGCCAGCCCGTGCTGGGCCACGCTCAACAGCCACACCGAGCCGAAGACGGTCAGGATCGCCTCGACGACCGCGAAGAGTCCCCCGAGCCAGTGCAGGCCCCCGAGCACCTCCTCGACGGCGTCCAGTGCGCCGGCGAGAAGCAGTAGCGCCGCCATCACGCCGGCCGCGAGCAAAGTCACCACCCGGGACCGCCGGGCTATGTCTGCCGGGACGACTTCGCGCCAGCCCTCCCGCGAGCCGGCGATGCCCAGCGCGAACACCGCGACGCAGGCCGGCCACTCCCACAGGTTCAGGTCGGAGAAGCCGCTCTCCGAGCCGTACGGGTAGACCAGCCGGACGGCGAACGACAGCGGCGCGACGACGAGCGCAGTCCGCGTCAGAGTCTTCAGCGTGATCCCTCGTGCGGCGCGGTGTGCGCTCCCCCGACGGCGCCAGACGGCGTACCCGAGCGAGTAGATCAGCAGCACACCGACGAACCACAACGGTCCGGTGTCGATCTGCCGCTCCGCCCCGAGATACTCGTCCCAGAAGGAACCTGGCGCGTGGCCCAGCGGATGTGCGACCGCGTACACGAGACTCGGCTGCACCACGAAGACGTAGACGACGAACGGTACGCCGAGGCGCAGCAACCGGTCGGTGACGAACCGCCGCGCGCCCTTGCGGTCGTACGACGGCGGTGTCAGCAGCCCCGCCACCAGGAAGAGCAACGCGATCAGGAAGAACCCGAACGGACTCACCAGCACGAGCAAGGTCATCTCGACCGCCACGTTCAGCGTCACCTCACGCAGCTCGGAGTACGTCCACGCCTCGACGATCCCGGCGTACCCGAGGACCGCGTGGAGCGCGATGATCACGGCGATCAGGACGACCTTGAGGTTGTCCAGATAGACCAGGCGCGTCGGGGACCGGTGGTCGCGCACCTCCTCTAGTGCGGCCTCTCGTGCTGATGGACGAACGCTGCCGGGCAGGGTGCGCGGAGCAGGATGCCGTGGGCGGTTCCACCCGGCAGGATCGCTCGGACGCGGCCGTGCACACGCCCGCCGACCACCAGCAACTGGGCGCCGGCCTCGCTGGCGGCATCGGTCAGGGCGGCGACCGGCTGACCGCGTCTGAGCTCGGTCCGGAACGTGGCGCCGGGGTGCTCGCCGCGGCACCGGCCGAGGATGTCGTCCACGCGCCGCCCGTGGTGGATCCGCGCGATCTCGGCCGGCGGCAGCACCGCCGCTTCCTCGCGGGCGGACGTCCTGGACACGTCCCAGACGTGCACCAGACGGATCGGAGCGTCCCGTTCGGCGGCGAACCGGACGGCGAAGTCGACAGCCGCCGCGCAGCGATCGAGCCGGTCCACGCCGACCACGACCGGCGCCTGCGGGTCACCGGGCCGCCACTTCGGCGGTACGACGACCACCGCGGTCTCGGACTCGTGTGCCGCGGCCTCGGCCGTGGACCCGATCAGCAACCGGCTGAGGACGCCGTGGCCGTGCCGCCCGATCACGAGCATCCGGTCGCGGCCGGCGGCACCCGCCAACGTGTGCGCCGGCGGACCGGACAGCACCAGGCCGGTGTGCAGTCCCGGACGGTCGTGATGATCGAGGTACGCACAGACCTCGCGGACCAGGGCGTTGGCCGCGGCGTCGGCGCCGGGGAAGTTGAAGTAGGCCCCTAGCGGTGGGCGGTCGTCGATCACGTGCAACGCGCGGATCGGGGCCGCGGTCAGCTCCGACTCGTGCAGCGCCCAGTCCACGGCGCCGTTGTCGGCCCAGCTCCCGTCCACACCGACCGCGATCGTCGTCCGGTGGTTCACGATCCGTCGGCTCCCGGCTGCTGGTGCAGCAGGCCGATGACGTTGCCGTCGGGGTCCGCGAACATGGCGAACGCGCCGATGCCTGGGATCACCGTCGGCTCGACCACGGTCTTCGCGCCGAGCGAGACGGCCCGGTAGAGCATCGCCGACAGGTCGTCGACTCCGACGTACACGGTCACGTACGGCGGCATCTCGGCGCCGGTCTGCATCAGGCCACCGCCGAGACCTACCCCGTCGGCACCCGCCGGCACCAGCGCGTACTCCGGCCCAGCCGGCTCCAGGTTCCAGCCGAACAGCTCACCGTAGAACGCCGTCGCCCGCGCGAGATCGCGGCCACCGATCTCGAAGTGAATCACCGGATTCGTCATCGAACCCACCCCTAACAGCGCAAATCCGATCGGCGCCGTGCGGCCGGTGAGGTGACGGTCGCACGGCGCCCGGTGGTTGGAGCGGCGCGCCCCTGAACCCGCTCTCCGACCCGTTGTTCGCTGCCCGTCGGACAGAGCCCAACATGACGAGGAGGATCCGGTTCCCTGGTGGTCCGAAGCCTCGGCGTCCGCTGCGGTAATCCGCTCGCGGGACCGGGGCTCCGCCGGGTCCTCCTCGCCACTTCCAGTGCACTGCGGCCACTGGGCCTGCCGAAGGGCCGAAGGTCCCGACCGGCCCGGGACCTTCGCCCCGCAAGCCGTGCGGCAGGGACCTATGTCCCGGCTTCGGGGTCCAACGGACCTGCCCGCGCGCCCGGACCGTTGCCAGCCTGAAGCCGTAGGAGCTACCGGAAGGGACCGATGACATGGGCAGGCTTGATGATCGGGTCGCGCTGGTGACCGGTGCGGCGAGCGGCATCGGCGAGGTGACCGCCTGGCGGCTCGCGGCCGAAGGCGCGGCCGTGCTGCTGACCGATATCGCGGTTGATGCCGGCGAGGCCGTGGCAGAAGGCCTGCGGGACTCCGGGGCACGGGCCCGGTTCGCCCGCCACGACGTCGCGAGCGAAGCCGACTGGCAGGCGGTCTGCGAGCTCGCCGCCGCAGAGTTCGGCGGTATCGACATCCTCGTCAACAACGCCGGTATGGGCGATCTCGCCACCATCGAGGAGACGACGCTCAAGGACTGGCAGCACACCATCGACGTCGACCAGACCGGTGTCTTCCTCGGGATGCGCACCGCGGCGCCGTACCTGAAGGCGTCCGGCCACGCGTCCGTGATCAACATCAGCTCGATCTTCGGCACCAGCGGCGGCTTCGGTACGTCGCCGGCGTACCACGCGGCGAAGGGCGCGGTCCGGACCCTCACCAAGAACGCCGCGCTGCACTGGGCGACCGACGGCATCCGGGTCAACTCGATCCATCCGGGGTTCATCGACACCCCGATCCTGGACTCGGCCCGGAACACGCCGTTCTGGGACGTGATGACCCAACTGACGCCGATGGGACGCCTCGGCCGGCCGGAGGAGGTCGCGGCGGGAGTCGCGTACCTGGCCAGCGACGACGCGTCGTTCGTCACCGGTCTCGAGCTGTACATCGACGGCGGCTACGTGGCCCGCTGATGTTCTTGTGCGGTCGCGGGATCGCGGACAGCGGGTCGGTGGATTCGATGGTGTCACTGGCCGCAGCAGGTCGCCGACGTCCAACGGATCGTGCACTGGATGCCCCAGGACGTCGAGCTACCGGTCAGCTTCGCTCGGCACTGAACGATCAGCATCGAACGACTGGAGCTTCACCGCGAGCAGTCGCAGGACGTGCGGATCGGTTCCCATCCCGTTGTGGGTGCTCCCGACCTCGAGGTGCTCGGCGGCCGGGTCCAGACACGATCGCCAGTCAACGACACCGTCCTGCCGCGAGTACATCGACACGAAAGGCAGACCGGCCGGCCACGGCGACGCGAGCAAGGCGCTCGTCCGTTCCGCACAGCCGCCGGCCAGACAGTCCGCCGTCAGCAACCATGGCCAGGCACGGACGTTCAGACGGGCGATCAGGGTCACCTGACTGACCAGGGCTCGAGTGGTCGCGAGCTGGTGCAGCAGCGGCGACGCCAGGGTGACCACGCCGGCGAGAAGGTCCGGTCGCCTCACCGCCAGCATCCGGCCGAGTGTGCCACCTCGGCTCTGCCCGACCAGCGCCACAGGGCGGCCCGCAGTGTCGACGACCTGCTGGAGACGTCGTTCGAGCAGCTCGAGATGCATCTCGGTGCACCCCGAGTTCAGCGGCATCCCGCTCGTGAAGGTCGCGTGACCGGAGCGCCGCAGGTGTCGCGCCAGAGGAATCATCGACCAGTCGCCGGTCAGGAAACCCGGAACGGTCAGCACCGGCACCGGCGAGGACCGGCACGCGTCCACGGCCGGGATCCGCGACGCCACGGCCTGCACATACCCGAACCAGCCCAGCACTTCCCGCCGGCGTAGCGCCGCCGGCGGAGTGAACGGCTCCCAGCTACCCACAGTGGCCATAGCTCCCACACTCCTGCTTGGAGTGTAGGCCCGGGCGGGACGAGCCCGACGACCGCCGGTCTCCACCAGGGTGGCCGGGCTTCGCGGATCGATTCGACGGCCGAGCACAGAGAAGTGGCGAAGGCCCTGGTGGGGATCCGACACCGCATCGGGCGGCACCGGCAACGCAGAGCCCTCGCCACGAGTTGTTGCCGAGATGGTCAGGCGGTGATGGCCGTCATGCTGTTCCAGCCCGAGCCGACGAGCACCGGCGGCAGGATCCATCCGCCGGTCCCGCTACCGCGGTACATGTAGAGGTACCCGCTCGCGTTGCGGACCAGCAGGTCCACCTTGTCGTCGCCGGAGAAGTCCCACGGCGTGACGATCGCCGTGAGGTTCTGCCAGCTGGTTCCGATCAGGGTCCGGCCGGCCAGCCAGCCGCCCGTACCGTTGCCGCGGTAGAGCCACAGGTTCCCGTCTCCGTCGCGGGCCGTGACGTCGACGAAGCCGTCGCCGTCGAAGTCGCCCGGTCCGCGCAGCGAGGTCATGACGTTCCAGCCGTACCCGTAGCCGACGCGGGGCAGCCAGCCGCCCTTGCCGTCACCCGGGTAGAGCCACAGCTGGCCCGTGCTCTGTCGCGCGAGCAGATCCATGTGGCCGTCGCCGTTGAAGTCGCCTGGTCCGAAGACGGACGTCATCGCGTTCCAGCCGCTTCCGTAGCGCTTCCAGACCAGCCAGCCACCCGCGCCGTTGCCCGAGTACAACCGCAGGTAGCCGTCGCTGTCCACCGACATCAGGTCCGCGTTCCCGTCCCCGTCGAAGTCCCCGGGCGCCAGGATCGCTGTCATGGCGTCCCAGCCGTAGCTGTACCCGATGCGTGACAGCCAGCCGCCCGAGCCGTTGCCCGGGTAGAGCCACAGCCTGCCGGCCGTGTCGACCGACAGCACGTCGGAGTTGGTGTCGCCGTTGAAGTCGTTGTCCTTGATCACCACCGCGGCCGACGTGGCGGCACTCGTCGACGCAGTTGTCCCCGTGGCGTTCTGATGGGTTGCGAAGGACACCGACGTACCGGCCAGCAGCAGACCGAAGCCCGCGACCAGTGCCAGTCCTGTCCGTCCTCCAAGGCGCAGACGTCCGCGCATGTTGTTCCCCCTCGTCGTCGAACGACGGCTGCCGCGATAGTGGCCCTCCACGATCACTCACAGCAGCCCTTCCGTCACCCAACAAACCGGACTAGCGCGATTCGCTCTAGGGCCAAAGGTCCCGAGTGCTGTTGCTTCTCGTGACCGTGGCTTCACCCGGTGGTATCCGCGCGGGTGCAACAGGACCTTCGACTCTGTGCGGGGCCCTTGACGCGGCGCACAGTCGGGGCATGAGCGACCTGTCCGCGTCGCCCGCCGGTGTGCAGAGTCCGCCGGCCCGTCGCGCTGCGGCCGACTGGATCCTGGAGTTCGGCAGCTACGACCCGGCCGACGAGCGCCGGCGTGAGGCGTTGTGCACCACCGGGAACGGGTACTTCGCCACCCGCGGGGCGTGGGCGGGCTCGGTGGCCGGTGACCGGCACTACCCCGGGACGTACTTGGCCGGCTACTACAACCGCTTGACCGACATGGTCGGCGAGACCGACGTCGAGAACGAGAGCCTGGTCAACCTGCCCGACTGGCTGCCGCTCACCTTCGCGGTCGACGACGGCGAGTGGTGGACACCGGACAACCTCGAGGTCCTCGAGTACGGCCTCGAACTGAACGTGCGCCGCGGCGTGCTGACCCGCCGGTTCCGGCTCCGGGACGAGTCCGGACGCGAGTTGCGCGGGGTCGAACGCCGCTTCGTCAGCATGGCCGACCCGCATCTCGCCGGCCAGACGCTCGCCGTCACCGTGGTCAACTGGTCGGGCCGGCTCCGGATCGGATCCGCGGTGCACGGCAACGTCACGAACTCCGGCGTCGAGCGGTACCGCAAGCTGGCCGGCCGGCATCTGACCGACGTCACACCGCTTGTTGCTGACGGCAACCTCATCGTGACGGCCGGCACCAGCCAGTCGCACCACCGGCTGTCGGTCGGCACCCGGGTCGCCGCAGCCCGCAACGGATCGGTCCTCGACGGCTGGACCACCCGCACGGACGGCACCTCGGCGTACGGCGAGCTCTCGGTGGACGTGACCGTCGGCGACGTGGTCAGCGTCGAGAAGGTCGCGGCGATCCACGGGTCACGCGACGTCGGGATCTCCGAGCCGCAAGTCGCCACCGAACTGGCTCTCGAGAGCACGCCCTGCCTGGCCGACCTGCTGGAGCATCACGTGCTCGCCTGGTCGCAGCTGTGGCGGCGCTTCGACGTGGAACTCGAGGAGGCGTACGACGGGACGCTCGCCGCGCTCCGGCTGAACATCTTCCACCTGCTGCAGACGGTGTCGCCGCACAACGCGGAGACGGATGCCGGCGTACCGGCTCGCGGCCTGCACGGCGAGGCGTATCGGGGACATGTCTTCTGGGACGAACTCTTCGTGTTCCCGGTGCTGACCCTGCGGCTGCCGGAACTGACCCGCGCGCTCCTGTGTTACCGCCACCGGCGCCTGCCCGCCGCCCGCCTCGCCGCACGCGAGATCGGGCTCCAGGGCGCGATGTACCCCTGGCAGTCGGCCTCCGACGGACGCGAAGAGAGCCAGCGGCTGCACCTCAATCCGCTGTCGGGGCACTGGACGAACGACGTGACGTTCCGGCAGCGGCACGTCGGCCTGGCGGTCGCCTACTCGATGTGGCAGTACGTCGAGACGACCGGCGACACCGAGTTCCTGTCCGATCACGCGGCTGAGGTCATCGTGGAGGTGGCCCGCTTCTTCGCGTCCCTCGCCGAGTACGACGCCGGCCGGGACCGCTTCGTGATCCGCGGCGTGGTGGGTCCCGACGAGTTCCACACGGCGTACCCGGGGCGCGCGGAGCCGGGCATCGACAACAACGCCTACACCAACATCATGGCCGCCTGGCTGTTCGGCGCCGGCGCCCGCGCACTGGATCAGCTCCCGGCCTGGCGAAGGACCGAACTGGTCGAGTCCCTCGGCCTTCGGCAGGAGGAACTCAATCACTGGGACGAGCTCACCCGTCGCATCTATGTGCCCTTCCACGACGGCGTCATCAGTCAGTTCGAGGGCTACGAACAGCTGACCGAACTCGACTGGCCGCGGTACCGGGACAGGTACGGCGACATCCGGCGGCTCGACCGGATCCTCGAAGCCGAGGGGCGCGACGTGACGGCGTACCAGGTCTCCAAGCAGGCCGACGTCCTGATGCTGCTGTACCTGCTGCCCCGCCGCGACCTGCACGTCGTGATGGAGCGCCTCGGGTACCCGCTCACCGCCGGCATCATCAGGAACACCGTCGAGTACTACCTCGCGCGGACCTGCCACGGCTCGTCGCTGAGCGCCGTCGTCCATGCCTGGGGCCTCGCGACCCTGGATCCCGACCGCGCCCTGGCCTTCCTCGAACAGGCCCTGCACAGTGACGCCGGGGACGCGCTCCGCACCGGCACCACGGCCGAGGGCGTCCACCTCGCGGCGATGGCCGGAGCCGCGGACCTTCTGCAGCGATGCTTCACCGGACTCACCATGACCGGCGGCGTACTGCGGTTCCGCCCGCACTGGCCGGCCAGACTCGGGGCACTCGAGATGGTGCTGCGCTACCGCGGGCACCGCACGACGGTCCGGATCACCAGCACGACCGTCACCGTCACGATCGATCCCGAGCCGGGCCCCACGGTCACCGTCCGCTGCTACGGGCGAACCCAGCGACTCAAGCCCGGCGACAGCTGCCGCTGGACGGCCCCCTCCTGAAGCCGCGCCACAATCCTCGGCAGACAGGACCTTCGACTCTCCTGCCGGCCCGCCGGCCGCGCTCTACTGAGGGTGGGGCGAGGGAAGCCAGGCACAAAGGTACGGAGAAGCGGTCCTCGCCGTTCACCGTACATCTCGGCCCGCTGCAGTAGCGGCGGTAGGCCTCCCCCGCTCCGTTCTTCCAGCTCGATTTCGGGCTGCCGACCGGCGCTCTCATCGACGTCGTCCGGCCGGGCATCCGCCTGCCGCACAGTTGCTGTGCGACAGGCGGAAGCCGGCCCTCGCCGGGGTTCCCCCCACTGCCGGACGAGGAGAGGAGCCTCGTCCCGCATCCCGGCGGGTCCATGCCGCCGCGCGGCGTTCACCAGCCTCAGTTGTCGTCCCGCGCCGTGCGGTGGTCGAGCTCGCGCTGCAGGCGCTGCCGATAGATCTGCAGGCGGATGTTGAGCGTTCTCGGCCCACCCTGTGGTTGCTCGCAGCGTTCGCCGACCTCCGCGTCGAGCGACGCCAGCGCGTCCGCCAGTTCGTCGGTCCGCCACGAGTCGAAACGCGCCGAGTGCGCCAGCCGGTCCATGTAGGCCGATGTCATCGTCGCGTCCCCCGCCCGTCCTCGCCCCGCCCGTGCTCGCCCTGTCCGTCCTCGCCCTGTCCGGCCACGAGCTCGAGAGCCACGTCGAGGGTGGCGATCGCCCGCGCGTGCCGGACGGTGCCGCGATGTCGTGCAACAGTACGTAGTCGGGCCTGCGCACGCCGTAGTACGACCGGGTCCGACGTCCGCTCGACGAGCTCTGCCGCCGACGAAGCCGGCTCCCAGTCCGGGTCGAGCACCGACCTGAGCACCCAGACGACCACCCACTGCGGTGACCGGGGCGGAATCAGCCGAAGGGACGCCGCACCAGCCGGGGACATTCCATGGGTGCGAACGATCGCACGATTCGACGAGACGAGCATGGGACCCCCTGCACACGGACGAGTGCCGGGGTCCAGGGCCACCTCAATGGTGAACCGACACTATCACTCGGCACCGTGCCATAACAGGTGGCACAGTCCCGGTGCTCCCGTTCCCTCCCGGCAACCACACCGCGGCCCGACAGCGAGGTCAGGACCGATGTCCTCATGATCCGGGGACTTTCGGCCCGCTACAGGCCGAGCGCGGTACGGCACAGTTCTGCTGAGACCCCGTCGATCCACCCTGACCCGGTCTGGGGCTGCGTCAGAACTCCGGCTAGGAGGACACGCCCATGACAACGCACGAGGCCGCCGTTCCTGAGGGCGGCAGCAAGCTCCATGCGGATGTGGAGACGTACTACGAGAACGGTGCGTGGCACACGCGTCGTTGTGACTCCCCCGATCCGTTCGCCTCCGGCCCCAGCCGGGTCCGGTTGATCGCCATCGGCGTCGAGGTGGCTCGATGGAACGGGCTGTGCCACATCATCCGCGACATCGACGGCACCGTCGCCGAGATCAACCGGTACGCCACCGGCCCCTACCCTGGCCGCTCCCCGGTCACCATTGGCCGAGCGCACCGCTGACCACGGGTTCAGGTCGGCCTGGCCGCGTCCTGACCAGTTGTGCGCGCGACGTCGTACCCGGTGATCAGACCGACCACCTGCCTGGCGTCGACGACCAGCGCGACCTCGTCAGGGCCGAGTTCCCGTAGGTCGGCGAGCGGCGTTCGTGGGGCGACGACCGGGATCTGTTCGAGTGATACCTGCACGTCCCCGAGCGCTGTCGTGGCGCGTAGCTCCATGGGCACGGCTGCCAGCCGGCCGAGGCTGACCACGCCGGTCGTCCGGCCGTCGGGTCCCTCCACCGCAAAGACGAGTTGCGGGATGTCCGGCAGCATGCCGGCGAGGAACCGGTCGATCGACATCGACGCGGCGCCGGACTTGGTTGCCGACCGCATCACGTCACTCGCGACGAGCCGTACGCCCGCAGTGCGAGCGGCAGCCTGCCGGCCCTCGACGGTCGCGGCGATCGCGATCACGTACCCGACTGCGATCAGCCAGAAGCCGTCGGCATCGCCCGTCACCAGCTGCACGATTCCCGCGGCCGCCACCAGTCCACCGACGGTCTGGCCGGCGACTGACGCCACCGCGGTCGCTCGGGCGCGGTCGCCGTACCGATGCCAGAGCCAGGCGTGCAGCACCCGGCCGCCGTCCAGCGGTACGCCGGGCAGCAGGTTGAAGACACCGAGCGCGATGTTCATCACCGCGAACCACAGCGCGGTCGCCTGCAACAAATCCGGAGCATCGACGGCCGCGAGCAGCAAACCGCCACCGCCGGACAACACACCGATGCCGACACTCGTGGCCGGACCCGCCGCCGCGATCATGAAGGCCGCGCGCGGGGTGGCCGGATCGCCGCCCAGCACGCTCACTCCACCCAGCAGCCACAGCGTGATCCGCTGGACCGGCAACTGGTACCGACGGGCGGTCAGTGCGTGCGCGAGCTCGTGGGCGAGCAGCGAGGCCAGAAAGGCGATCGCCGCGACGACGCCCGTCGTCCAGTACGCCGCCGCGCTGTAACCCGGGACCAGCTCGGGCAGCGCGGTCGAGGCCAGCGTGTCGCTGACGAGGAGCATCATCAGCAGCACCGACCAGTGCGCGCCGACCGGGATTCCGGCGATCCGCCCGAACCGCAGCGTCTGAGTCATTTCAGCGGCGCAGAACGCGGCCGGACGGCATCCGCAGATCCAGTGTCATCGGGCGCCGCCGCTGCTGCGGCCGATGGATCCTCACCTGTGTCCGCTTCATGACCGACCCCTCCTCGGTCCGTGGCTTCGGCGATCCCTCAGCGGGCTGTTGCCTTTCATGCTGTCGCCGGGAACCCGAGCGTGGCCAGGTCCGGAAGACCCGAATCTCCAGGGCCGAGACTCCCTCCTGACGCCCCCGGCAACCCTCGTAGCGCCGGCCCGCCGTATCACCGTCGCCTCATGGCGCGTCGGCGGGCACGGCACGTCGCGAGGACCGGGACTGACGGTCAG